>Ga0210386_10001702_pt1 | contig 19299 bp, 19 predicted proteins | sample IncBWH32OmetaG_FD_160091 | JGI IMG/M metagenome (GOLD analysis project Ga0210386, IMG submission 160091) | Forest soil microbial communities from Barre Woods Harvard Forest LTER site, Petersham, Massachusetts, United States - Inc-BW-H-32-O ... | reverse complement strand
CTCGCATCTCGTCAAAGAGCTGAAGAAGGGCGATAGTATCGCCGTCAGCGGCGTTTGCCTGACCGCGATCGATATCACACCGTCGACCTTCACCGCAGACCTCGCCGAAGAAACCTGGAACCGTACGTCTTTCTCTCGAATCAGGAAAGACGCTCTTGTAAACCTGGAGCTCCCCATGCGCGCCGATGGACGATTCGGCGGGCACATCGTACAAGGTCACGTCGACGGCACAGGCAAGTTTGTTGCTCTCGACAAAATTCGTGGCGCTCAGGATTTCTGGCTGCGGATTGAGATTCCGCCCGAACTGGCGCGCTACGTAATTTCCAAGGGCTCGCTCTCGATCGAGGGCATCAGCCTGACGGTCGCGAAAATCGAAGGAGCAACTGTGACGGCGGCGATCATTCCACACACCCTTGAAATGACCAATCTCGCCTCACTGAAACCCGGTGATCCGATGAACCTGGAAGTCGACATGATGGCAAAGCACGTCGAGAAGATGATGAAGGGAGATTCACGGAATAGTTCAATCACGCTGGAGAGACTGGTGCGGGAAGGGTTCTAGAGGCGGGATAGATTGGTGGTCATCCCGAGCGGAGCGTGGGATATGCAGCTCGTCACCCTGGGCAATGCATTCAGGCTTTCAACGTCAACTCGTCGAGCTTCAAGAATTCCTGCACGATCGGTTCTTCACACTTTTCCATCTCGGGATACGTACCGAAAAAGAGCGCTTTGGCCTCATGCAGAAAAACCACTCGGTCGGCCAGTTTTTGCGCCAGCCGCATATCATGGGTTACAACTACGCTGGTCAGATGCAATTGGATCTTCAGACGCTTGATCAGGTCGCCCAGCAGTTGCGCCATCAGCGGATCGACCATGGTTGTGGGTTCGTCGTAAAGCACACATTCCGGTTGCGAGGCGAGAGCGCGTGCTATGGCCACCGACCGCTTCATCCCCGTCGACAAATCCGAGGGCAGCAGATCGCGCATCGGTTTGACACCCACCATGTCCAATAGTCCATCGACGATCTGAAATATTTGCTCCTCGCTCAGGTCCCGCCGCTCGCGCAGCGGAAAGGCTACGTTCTCGCCCACAGTGAGGGAGTCGAACAAGGCGCCGTTCTGAAAAACCATGGTCACCTTTTTGCGAATCCGTTGCAGGTTCGCCTCGTCATAGTCCGTTATGTCCTCGTAAGCCACTATCACCCGGCCCGAGTCCGGCTTGAGAAATCCCATGATGGTCTGCAGCGAAACCGACTTTCCCACGCCGCTTCGTCCCAGGATGCACACGGTTTCTGCCGGCATTACGCTGAAGCTGACGTGGTCGAGCACCCGGTTCTCTCCAAATGCCTTGGAGACGTCTTTGAATTCGATGTACGGCCCGGGGCTTCCGTTTGTACTCATGATTTAGGGGTCAGTCGTTGGCCATTGGTCTTTGGTCGTTGGTCGTTGGGTCGTTCAGTCATTAGCGGATGCGATCCCTATCCGCCCTTGAGCTCAGTGCGAAAAGATTGCCGCAATTTCACTTGCTCCTTCGCTTCCTCCCAATGCTCCAGCGTATTCAGGTTGCGGAAGATATCGAGCGAGAAGCCTGCCCGCGATAACTCCCCTTCGTCGAGCACTCGAGTTTCGACTTCCGCGAATAGTGGGTCAATTTTGTTTTTGGGCTTGCGAAGCGCTCGCTCGGCAACTTCGACAAATTTTCTGCGATAGATGGCACACAGTGGCTGCAAGCCGCCGCCCGCATGGGGAACTGTGACCACCGCGCTCGTCTCCCGCGCCTGCACAATCAAATATTCCAGAAACTTCGCCTTCATGAAGGGCAGATCAACAGCCAGCATGAGATTCAGCTCGCTTTTGGCGCTCAGCAGTGCTGCATGAATTCCTCCCAGCGGGCCGCACTCGCGGAAGATATCCTCAACCACCGGTCCGAAGACTGCAAACTTGGCCGGGTCTCCGACAATTCTGCAATCCCCGGTCACCGCACTTGCTACATCGAGTGCGCGGCCTAACAAGGTCTGACCGCCGAGTTCCACGAAGGCCTTGTCCCGGCCCATGCGGAGACTCTTTCCTCCCGCCAAAATGAAGACCGTAACGTCCGATTCCGTTACTTCGTCCATGCGACGATGATACACGCTCCCGCGCGGCCGGAATCCGGCGCGCTAACGCGGATGCAGTCGCACAAAGCCGCACCTCGCGCGTTGTCGCGGCCCCGGATTGTTGCCTGGCAAGGGTACAGAGCGTGCTACACGTTAGTAACCTACCCAATGCGGGCGTCTCGTTAGATGATGTTTCGTCCGGTGATTCCGGCCGGAAAACGACCATGCCACAGAAGTTACTGGACGTCCTCATGCTTGGCCGCTGCTCCCATGAATTTTCCTGGCCCAGGCGGTCCGCCGACGGCCACTACTACCAGGTTTGCCTGCTTTGCGCCGTCGAGTACAAGTACGACTGGAAGACCATGCGACGCACTGAGAAGGTGGACCGCGTTCCTGACGAACCCGCCGCCGTGACCCGCCGCAGTCGCAGCCACGCCAAGAAACCGAGCTGGGTTCCACGAGCGCGGCGCTTGAAGCTGCAGATCCCCGTGCGTTATCGGGTGAAGAATCTGGGCAGCTGGTATGAAGGCATCATCGAAAACCTGAGCCAGTCGGGTGTGCTCTTCCAGGGTCCGCAGAACCTGCCTGACAACACGCTGGTCGAGATGGTTTTCGAGATGCCGGAAGAAATCTCCGGCCAGAAAAACAGCAGCGTCCTCTGCCAGGGACGGATCATCCGCGCCCGGGAAGTACGTGGCAAGGCAGAAACAGAATCGGTGGGACTGGCAGCGTCGATTCTGGACTACAAATTTCTTCGCCAGCAATGAGCGACGAGCATTTTGTTTGCTCCGCTACCCATTACTTTGCCGCTGGATAGGTCCCGTCGGCGGCTTACTCCTTGCAGGTCGCGAACCATAAATTGACCGACCTGACATCTATTCCAATCCTCCATCTGCATCTAAAATGTTTATACTGAGTTCTTACTAAACAGGAGTGATGTTATGAAGGCGAAAGTCCGTTTCTACGTCTGCGCAGGGGTGCTTCTCACCATTCTGGCTGCGGCTATGGGCTGCAACAAGGCTCCCAATGACGCCCAGATTACGAGCGATATCCAGACCAAGCTTTCCAGCGATTCCGGGCTGCAAGGCAAACAGCTGGCTGTCCAGGCCGAAAATGGCACTGTGACGCTTTCCGGCACCGTCGATGATGACAACCAGCGCCAGGCGGCGGCACGTTACGCTGCGTCCGCATCAGGTGTGAAGCAGGTGATCAATAACTTGCAGGTCGGAGCACCCGCGGCAGCGGCCGCATCAACACCGCCTCCAGACACAGCGCCTCCAACGCCGCGGGGGAAACCCGCGCCCGCAAAGCCACGGAGCCGTCCGCACAAACAAATGAAGAAGCCGTCCTCCGACGACGATAATTCAGCATCCGATCAGGTGGCTTCGGCGGCTCCCGCTCCGGCACAGGTCGTCCCCGCCGTGCCGTCTACGCCCCCGCCTCCACCACCGCCGCAGAAAGTGACTATCCCCTCGGGCACCACGCTGTCGGTACGCCTGGTAGATGCCATCGATTCCGAAACCGCGCAACAGGGTCAGACCTTCCGTGGCACGCTCAACTCACCTCTAGCCGTCGAGGGTGATGTCGTTATTCCTGCTGGCTATGACGTCGAGGGTCACGTGGTGGCAGTCCAGAGCGCAGGGAAGTTTGCCGGCAAATCTCTACTGACGTTGCAACTGGATCGAATCTCAGCGGGTGGAAAGTTCTACAACATCCAAACCGATCAGTATCACCGTGAGGGATCGTCGCGCGGCAAGAATACCGCGGAGAAAGTAGGCGCGGGTGCGGCAATTGGAGCCATCATTGGCGGCCTCGCCGGCGGCGGCAAGGGCGCCGGAATAGGAGCCGCCGCTGGAGGCGGACTCGGCGGAGGCGTGCAAGCCGCAACCAAAGGACAACAGATCAAGCTGCCTTCGGAGACGGTTCTGACCTTCACTCTCCAAGGTCCTCTGACAGTTATACCTTCCAAGGGTCCCAACGAAGGGCGCCCAAAGCTGGACCAGGGCCAGGGATCCAATCAATAGGACTCACGCAAACGGCTCAGTTAGCGCGATTAGCTGACTGAGCCGTTTTCGCTGCCTGTCCGTCTTATCCTTCGCGGCAGGAGCCGCCGCAGGGCTAACTTTCGACATCCAATCGCCGGTCCGGCTCATCTATATCGAGACGACTGGTCTGCTGTTCCTGTTATTCGTGGCGCTCTTCTGGAGTGCCTGAACCATAAGGAATCTACATGTGGATTGTTGCGCTGGCGTTACGACGCCCGTACACCTTCGTCGTGGTCGCTCTGCTTCTGCTGATCTTGGGTCCAATCGTTATCTTCCGAACTCCTACCGATATCTTTCCAAATATCGATATTCCAGTCGTAAGCATCCTCTGGAACTACACCGGTCTAAATTCCGAAGACATGGCCAACCGGATCGTCTCCCAGACCGAGCGCACCCTCACCACCACGGTAGACAATATCCAGCATAGCGAATCGCAGTCCCTCAACGGCATCGCGGTAGTCAAAGTTTTCTTCCAGCCGCATGCCAATATTGAAAGGGCAATCGCACAGATCACGGCTATCTCCCAGACCCAACTGCGGCAGTTGCCCCCCGGAACCACGCCGCCGCTGATTATTACCTACAACGCCTCCAGTGTACCGATCCTTCAACTCGCCCTTTCCGGGCAGAAGCTTTCGGAACAGCAATTGTTTGACTACGGAGTGAACTTTATTCGTACCCAGCTGGTGACCATACCTGGCTGCGCCATTCCCTACCCCTATGGCGGGAAGCAGCGTCAGGTGCAAGTCGACCTGGACACCAATGCACTGCAATCGAAGGGTCTCTCGCCTTTGGATGTCGTCAACGCCGTCAGTGCGCAAAATCTGATTCTGCCGTCCGGAACTTCCAAGATCGGGCTCTTTGAGTATGCCGTAGATCTGAACGGCAGCCCGCAGGCGGTTTCCGAACTCAACGACCTTCCCATCAAGACAGTGGGAAGCAGCACGATCTATATCCGGGACGTGGGTTTCGTGCGCGACGGCTTTCCTCCTCAGACCAACATTGTGCGGGTCAACGGGCAACGCGCCTCCTTGCTTACTGTATTGAAGAATGGCAACGCGTCCACCCTCGACATTATTTCCGGCATCAAGTCATTGCTACCCCAGATCCAGGCAGGGCTTCCTCCTGAACTGAATATTCAGCAACTCGCCGACCAGTCCCTGTTCGTTCGCGCTTCGATCAACGGAGTCTTGCGCGAAGGTATCATTGCAGCGTGCCTCACCGGCCTGATGATTCTCATCTTCCTGGGAAGTTGGCGCAGCACCATCATCATTGCTGTCTCCATCCCACTCTCGATTCTCACGTCCATCATCGTGATGAGCGCCCTGGGCGAGACTATCAACATCATGACCCTGGGTGGTCTGGCACTAGCGGTTGGCATTCTGGTGGACGACGCCACCGTGGAGATCGAAAATATCAATCGCAACATCGCCCAGGGGAAGGAGATTCAGCGGGCGATTCTGGACGGCGCACAGCAGATTGCTGTGCCTGCCTTTGTTTCTACGCTCGCGATCTGCATTGTATTCGTGCCCATGTTCTTCCTCGCCGGCGTTGCGCGATATTTGTTTGTTCCTCTGGCCGAAGCCGTTGTGTTCGCCATGCTGGCTTCTTATCTGCTCTCCCGAACCCTGGTGCCAACCATGGCGAAATACTTGTTGAAAGGCCACGAGCAGGAAGCGGGACATCTGCCCGGTTCCAGCCGTAATCCGCTGGTCCGATTGCAGGTTCGGTTTGAAGAAGCTTTCGAACGCTTCCGCGAGCGTTATCATCAGTGGCTGGACGTCTGCCTGCAACACCGGGGCTTTTTTCTGGTCACGTTCTTTGCAGTCTGTATCTGTTCGCTCCTCCTTTTGGTCCCATGGCTGGGTGAAGATTTTTTCCCCTCCGTGGATAGCGGACAGTTCAAGTTGCATCTACGCGCCCGCACCGGAACCAGGATCGAGGAGACGGCCCGGCTTTGCGATCTGGTCGAACAATCCATTCACGACGAGATTCCGGGTGCCGAGATTGGCAGCATCATCGACAATATCGGACTGCCCTACAGCAGCATTAATCTTTCTTACAGCAACTCCGCCCCCATTGGATCCTCTGATGCCGACATTCTGGTGACCCTGTCGCCGAAACATCGTCCCACGGAAGAGTACGTCCGCGATTTGCGGCGCAAGCTGCCCGACGAATTTCCGGGCGTAAGCTTCGCCTTTTTGCCCGCCGATATCGTCAGCCAAATCCTGAACTTCGGCCTTCCTTCTCCGATTGACGTGCAGGTGGTGGGATACGACTTGCAGAAAAACCGGCAATTCACCGATAAACTGTTTCAGCGGCTGGTTTCAGTGACTGGAATCGCGGATTTGCGCATCCAGCAGCGCTTCGATCTGCCTTATCTGCACATCAACGTAGATCGGACGCTGGCGGGACAGGTCGGCTTCACGCAACGCGATGTCGCCAATAACTTGCTGATCTCCCTCAGCGGAAGCTTCCAGACCTCTCCTACGTTTTGGCTCAATCCCAAAAATGGTGTGAGTTATTCCATTGCCACGCAAACGCCGCAATACCGCGTGGATTCCTTGCAGGACCTCGAAAACATCCCGGTGACTGGAATCAGTGGCGCCCGTTCGGAGATTTTGGGCAGCCTGGCCTCGATCCGGCGTGGCACCGGCATGGCAGTCGTCTCTCATTACGACATTCAGCCAGTTATTGATATCTTCGGCTCGGTGCAGGGCCGGGACCTGGGCGGGGTGGCTCGCGACATTGACCGCATTGTCAAGGATGCCGAAACTGAGCTTCCGCGCGGTTCCCGCATCATCGTGCGCGGTCAGATCCAAACCATGCATTCCTCCTACATCGGTCTGGTGGGAGGTCTGGTGTTCTCCATCCTTCTGGTTTACCTGCTGATCGTGGTCAACTTCCAATCCTGGCTGGATCCCTTCATCATCATTTCAGCCCTGCCGGCGGCCTTGGCGGGGATTGCGTGGTTCCTGTTCGTGAGCCACACCACGCTCAGTGTCCCGGCGCTTACCGGATCCATCATGTGCATGGGGGTAGCCACAGCCAATAGCATCCTCGTGGTAAGCTTCGCCAAGGAGCAGATGGCCGAGGGCAAGGACGCAATCGCGGCCGCCCTGGAGGCTGGGTTTACGCGCTTTCGTCCAGTCCTGATGACCGCTCTGGCGATGATTATCGGCATGGTTCCAATGGCCCTGGGCTTAGGAGAAGGCGGCGAAGAGAACGCTCCCCTGGGCCGTGCTGTCATCGGCGGATTGGTGTTCGCGACAGCCGCCACGCTCTTCTTCGTACCTGTCTTCTTCAGCATCATGCATGGCTTGAGAAAGCGGCGGGAAGAAGCTGAATCGGGCCGTTAGGCGGGGGAATCGCTTAAGAAACTTCAACTTATATGCCATGCCGGAATCTTCTATGAAAGTGGATCAGGGAAACGAGCTCAAGCCAGCCGCAGTTTCGCCGCATGAGACGCCGGGAAGTCCGGGAGGAGAGACCCATGCGCGGCACTGGTGGATCGCGTTGGCCGCAGTTGCAGTGGCGGCTCTTCTGTTCCTTTCAGGTCTGCTTCCGCGGGTGAAGGCACGGGCGACGCTGGCCAAGGAAACGCAGGCCATGGCCGTTCCCGCCGTCGTCGTAGTCCAGCCCAAGCGCTCCGCTCCCTCTCAGGAACTCATCCTGCCGGCCAATGTGCAAGCATTTGCCGATGCCCCGATTTATGCCAGAACTAACGGATACCTGAAGCGCTGGTACGTAGATATCGGCGGACGGGTGAAGGCGGGTCAACTTCTGGCAGAGATTGATACACCCGAGGTAGACCAGCAACTCCGGCAGGCGAGAGCCGATTTGCGCACCGCGGAAGCCAATCTCAACCTCTCCAAGATCACCGCCGACCGGTATGCGGGCCTGTTGAAGACCGATTCGGTTTCCAAGCAGGATGCCGACAATGCCGCCGGTGACTACGCCGCCAAGGGAGCGACTGTGCAGTCGGGCCAGGCCAATGTAAAGCGCCTGGAGGAGCTGCAATCCTTTCAGAAGATCTACGCTCCGTTTGACGGAGTGGTCACTGCGCGCAACACCGACGTCGGCGCTTTAATCGATTCCGGAAGTGCCAGCGGTCCTCGAAGCGAGCTGTTTCATATCTCGCAGCCTGACAAGTTACGTGTCTATGTCAATGTTCCCCAGGTTTATTCCCAGGCCGCCAAGCCCGGAATGATGGCCGATTTGATCCTTTCGGAGTTCCCGGGGCGGCCCTTCCCTGGCAAGTTGGTGCGAACGGCGAATGCGATCGACCCCGCGTCTCGTACGTTGCTGGTGGAGATTGCGGTAAACAATCCGACGGGCGTTCTGTTCACCGGGGCATACGCCGAAGTGCATCTCAAATTACCGACGCCAGCTTCCAATCTCATTCTCCCGGTAAACACACTTCTGTTCCGCGAGGAAGGACTCAGAGTAGCTACGGTAGGAGACGGCCAGAAAGTCGAACTGACGCCCATCACCCTAGGTCATGATTTTGGAAGCGAAGTCGAGGTCGTTGCCGGCCTGACTGGCAATGAGAAGGTAATCGTCAATCCACCGGACTCCATCGTGTCGGGCCAAAGTGTACGGATCGCTCCATCCGCCCCAAGTCAATCCGCCCCAGCCCAGAGGTCAAAGTGATTGCAAGGCGGACCGGGGAATGCCGTGGTCGGACTTCCGCGCGTGTCTGTCCAATGACGATGGTCGGAGGTTTGGCTTTTGGGCTGCTTCTCTTTGGCAGCGGTTGCGCCGTGGGGCCTCGCTACTCGAAACCTGCGGCGACGGTTCCGCCCGCCTATAAGGAGGAGCCCCCAAATTGGGAAACTGCGCAACCCAGCGATCAAGTGGCGCGTGGCACGTGGTGGGAGATTTTCCAGGATCCCCAACTGAACACGCTGGAAGAACAGATCAATGTTTCCAACCAGAATCTGAAAGCGGCACAGGCGCAGTTTGCTCAAGCGCGCGCCCTGGTCCGTCTTAACCGGGCCGATTACTACCCCACGGTGACAGCGGGAGTTTCTGGCACACGCGAGCACTTATCCCAAAACCGGCCGTTCGTCCTGACGACCACCAAGACGAACGCGACTGACCTTGTCATCCCAGTGGACGTGTCTTATGAAGCCGATGTCTTTGGGCGAGTGCGCCGTACCGTGGAAGCGGCGCGTTCCAATGCGCAGGCCAGCGCTGGCGATCTTGAATCGCTCAACCTAAGCTTGCATGCGGAGTTGGCTCTCGACTATTTCGATCTGCGCACGCTGGATGCGGAGGAGCAACTGCTCAATTCCACCGGAGACGCCTTCCAAAAGGCATTGGATCTCACTCAAAATCGGTACAAAGGCGGCGTAGCTTCCGCAGTTGACGTTGCCCAGGCGCAGACACAGCTTGAAACCACTCGCGCACAGTCAATTGATGTCGAAGTGCAGAGATCTGCGGATGAACACGCGATTGCGGTCCTGATCGGCAAACCGGCGTCCAGCTTCGCCATTCCCTTTTCACCTTGGAATACCGCGCCACCTGTAATTCCTCCCGGGCTTCCCTCGGATTTGCTGGAGCGACGTCCGGACATTGCTGCTGCTGAAAGAAGGGTGGCTGCAGCGAATGCTCAAATAGGTGTAGCGAGAGCGGCCTATTTTCCAGCGATTGCCTTGTCGGGAGCCGGAGGCTTCGAGAGTGCCTCAATCACCACTTGGCTCTCCGGTCCAAGCGGTTTTGCTACTGCCGGCGCATCGGCCGTGGTTACCGCTTTTGACGCGGGCCGCCGCCGCGCCATCAACGAACAGGCCCGCGCCGCTTACGACCAATCGGTCGCAAGCTATCGTCAGACTATCCTCACTGCCTTCGAAGAAGTCGAAGACAGTCTGGCCGCTCTGCGTATTCTCGAGGACGAATCCAAAACTCAGCAAGCTGCGGTGGCGGCGGCAGAGCACTCCCTTGACTTGTCCAACAATCGCTACAAAGGGGGGGTGGTGACGTATCTCGAAGTGATTACCGCGCAGAGCATTGCTTTGTCCGACGAGCGCACAGCCGTCGTTATCCTGCGCCGCCGTATGGCGGCCAGCGTATCCCTGATTAAGGCGCTGGGTGGAGGATGGAATTCCGCGAATTTGCCCTTGGTCAAGGTCTCTCGCCCCCAGCCGAGTAACGGGCAGTGACCTAGCGAGCGGAAGATCTACTGTCGTACCAGTTTTTCCACGCCGTCGCCTCATCCGGCAAGCTCTGGCCAGTGATGTCGCGGAGCGCGTGGTAGACCCAAGCGTGGGTCTGCGCATCCAGGGACGCATCATCAGCATAATTGAGCAACTGCGGGACTAAGCTGCGACGCTGCTCCGGCGTGAACATGCCAGAAGACGCCAGGCCGCAGGCGGCCCGCTCCCGCACCATGGGTGAAGGATCGTCGTGGAACTCCTGCAGCAACGGAGCGATGGAGTCGTCTGTACCCAGATACGCGAGCCCTTCCACAGCCCAATGACGCACCTCGGGATCTGCATCCCGGAGGTGGCTCATTAGTATCTGATTTACACGCTGGGGTTCGATGCCGCGATTACCCAGCAACCCAAGCTTCCACAGCGTCCAGATGCGTTGCGATTGCGACCCTGATTCCGCCTGTCGTGACAGAAGTTCCACACTCGCCGATGTCTTGGCAACGCCCAGCGCTGCAAGGTCCACCTCGATGGCTGCGGCGCGCACACGCAGATCGTTGGCATTGAACGCGGCCGTGATTAGACCGTTCAACTGCGAACTGAGCTGCAGCTTTCCTTGCCATCGCTCCGCTCGGGCTGTGATTTGATCCGTAGCGCCATCATCGCGATTCACGGCGCGTTGCAACAGAAGCTCCGCCTGTTGCTGTGCATCCTGGTGGTCGAGATCACGGTCGGAGGTTATAGTGCGAGAAACCGTTGGCTTTGCATGCCAGGACAGGAATTGCCCGATGCCTCGCCAAGCTCCCCGTGCCGTGCTGGTCGCCAGCGGCATGGCGAGCAGAATTCCCGTAGCCACGGCGAACAGCACCCGCCAGCTTCCAGCCCGCGGATCGAGAGAGCGGTCGGGCTGCAGGTCCGAGCTTGGTCCGACGGACCCGTAGTCCGGCGTCGCCTTCTGGCGCGGATCTCCCTCCCAGGAATGCATGCCAAGGAGTTTAGGTTCAGCGGGAAATCAGGTAAAGTTACGGTCGAGTACTTTCGTCATTACCTTCGAAAAGCGAGGCTATGGAAATGAAGCACTTGTACGCCACAACTGCGCGCGTAACCCTGGTTACCTTACTCCTGATTGCTTTAGCCCAGGCCGCCGGGGCGGGATATCACGTCGTGAAAACCTACAAGCTGGGTGGGGAAGGGGGCTGGGACTATCTCACGCTCGACAGCGCCTCGCGCCGTCTCTATATCTCCCGGGCAACGCACGTCATAGTAATCGACGCTGATTCGGGGAAGTCGGTGGGAGATATCGCCGACACTCCCGGCGTCCACGGCATCGCGCTGGCCCCGGATTTGGGCCGCGGCTTCGTCAGCAACGGCCGCGAGGGCACCCTCACCATCTTCGAACTGGATACGATGAAACCCCTGGGCAAGATCAAGGTCGGGGACAATCCGGACGCCATCCTCTATGATCCCGCGACTAAACGGGTCTTCGCCTTCAACGGCCACAGCCACGATCTCAGCGCCATCGATGCCGCCAAAGGCACAGTCTTGGGCACCATTAACCTGGATGGTAAACCTGAGTTCGCGGTGAGCGATGAAAAGGGCGGCGTCTTCGTCAACATAGAAGACAAGAATCAGTTGGTCGCTCTGGATCCGAACAAGCTCGAGGTGAAAGCGCGCTGGCCACTCGCCGGGTGTGAAGAACCAAGCGGACTGGCCATCGATCGCAAGAACCGCCGGCTGTTTTCCGGTTGCGGCAACAAAGTGATGGCGATCGTGGACGCCGACAGCGGCAAGGTCGTCAGCACTCAGCCCATCTGTGACGGAGTCGACGCGACTGCGTTTGATCCGGAGACTGGCTTGGCATTCGCATCCTGCGGAGATGGCAACCTGACCGTAATTCGTCAAGAGTCGCCTGACAAGTACAGTGTTGCGGAAAATGTCCCCACCCAAAAAGGCGCGCGCACTCTCGCCCTCGATTCAAAAACCCATCAGGTTTTTGTTGTCACGGCAAACTTTGGACCACGTCCCGCCCCCACTGCGGACCAGCCGCGCCCCCGGCCGGCGATTCTGCCAGATAGTTTCGTGGTGCTGGTGGTAGGCAAATAGTCAGCCCGTTCTCTTCTGCTGGCGCGAACGCGCAATCTGGATCAACTCCGCTGGTTTGCTACTCCAGCGGGGATGAGCACGGTAATTGCGCCGCAGCTTCCCCATGACCGATCCGACTGCCGCCGAGCTTAGTGCGATGTGCTTCACCCGGAGAGGCCCGGCAAGAGGAATCTCCTTTAGCCAGTGCAGACCGCTGCTGATAGCGCATCCACACTGGGTGCAGTCTGGGTCACCGCCAAAAATACATGGCTCGACGCGAGTGCTCAAGTCAGCAGAATAGTTGGTTGACATTCTCGAAAACATACAAGCCGCCGGCGAAACCGGAGACACTCGGATCGCGTCAGCTATTCCAGCATTCATCAGCAATTTTGGATATCGGGCGCGGGCTCGCAGCAAATCGTCGACTGCTATGTCGCGTTGCGCCGGAGTCAACATCTCTGTGCTCTGTTCACCTCGTTGGGGCGTATAGAGGCTCATCCAGATACGTACGACTTCAGGCCGCTCGCTCCAAAATGCAATGTATTCCCCAAGGTACCCCGGCCGCTCAAGCATCGGCCGCGTGATTGTCCCGTGAATATTCACCCGGCATCCTTCGATGTTCCTCAGGATACGTTCGTAGGTGGCGGGCTTGCGCCGAACATCATGATGCTCTGCCAGGCCGTCGACCGAAACCGCAACCCGCACCCTCGGGATCTCCATCCAATCGCGTGGAATCGGAATCACGGCACTGGTCACGACCATCGTGTGCACGCGCATTTCGCTCAGGGCCGGAAGAATGCGGCTCAGTTCACGGTGACGGACAAGAGGCTCACCGCCCACCAGTGAGACATGCAACGGCCGATGCCGCCGTACCAGCTGTACCACGCCGTCCACTAGGGCATCGCCCCGGTGATCGCTCAATCCGCGTAGTGTGACTGTTCCCCCGAGATGATTGTCCCCATATGCGTAACAACCCGGGCAGCTAAGGGGGCATTCACGCGTAATCTCAATCGAAAGCATCGGTGTATTTCCGAGGAGAATGGATTTCCAAGCGCTAAGCAACTCGGAGATTCGCAATCCCGGTCTGCCATTGCTCTTATTCACAAAACACCTCTCACTCGCCATGTCACAAGGGTCGGGAGCGCGATGCGCTCGCAGCTCTTGATGGCAGTACCCCCCCGTGCTGTTTCAATACCTCGAGCGCAATCTTTCGCTTCCTGGATGGGCAGGATGGCGGAGTCTGCACCATTACTAGGACAGCGCCCTCCGAGAGGCACGCGTTGCAATACTCCGCCTGCTCATGTGGAAGGCCCAGGTTCCGAAGAAACCAAATCAGATTTGGCGGTCGCCCGCTCAGCACTCCCAGCAGATCTATTTCGTGGTCCGCAAAGCCACTCTCGGTCAATGTGCGGATGGCCTCGGCCGCGCTGAATGGTTCGCAGAACACGCCGGTTACCGGGGAAATAATCGTGTTTGACATCGCCTTTCCCAGATTCGCCACAAGAGACAAAGTCCGCCGACTCTCGCATCGCCGGAAATAAAGTTGGGTGGAATGAACGGAAGTGACTAACACGGAAGTGACTAACAAAGACGGGCGCAAGTGAGCAAAAGCAAATCCGTACTACCAGCGACGCGGCCAATCCGTGTCGGCAGTTGGCCTATCACCGCAAGCACAATTGGGTTAAGAATCACCGCGCCGGTAGGAGCAAATAAGTGAGCCGAATGAGGGGAGGTGCTTGGTAGTTCGTCAAAGGCCGGGGTTGCCAGAACCGTAAAAACTGACAGCGCTGCAACTAGAGCTATGACGCACGTCACCACTCTGCACACTGCACCAACTCCTTCATCAGGTAGATGCCTGTTCCCGGTCCCAGATGCACGAAAAATTCGAATTCTTGCTAATTTGTTGGGGGACCACGGCATCGGTAACATCCGTCACTGTGCCTGCGACTGACGCAGTTTGAGCTAGAACCGACGGTGGCAGGCAAAGAAGAAGTGGAATCGTAAGAGCGAAACGGTTCATCATGGGCTTCTCCCCAGACTGAGACTTACCGTTACGTTCGAGGAATCTTCCTATCCAGGAACGGCTTTCACCTATCGCTTAGGGAAAATGATAGCCACCTGTCGACTGGGGTGTCAACAACGCGGCCGCGGGTTCCTGCCCGTGTGGATGTCTCCGAGTTTGCAACCTCGCTGTCACCGAATTTTCATGGAAATCTAATCCGGCGATGGCATCCCCGCAGGCTAGCTCCGATTTAATCGGTTGCAGTCGTACTGCAGACAATCCGCATTTCCCATTGATAGAAATCAAAAAGGAGCCAGCTTATGCGACTGTTCAGGATTCGGCATACAGCACTAATTCTGCCGCTTGTGCTAGCAGGCCTCGGGCCGAAACCGGCCTTTGCCGAGGGCAACATTCAAAGAGTCAATCACATCATCGTCTTGATTATCGCGCCTTGGGCGCAGTCGCTGCTACCAGAAACTTGTCACTGCGCGGCAGTGTTTGCCATTCCGGTGGGTTTCATCTGCCGATGGTGACAACGCCAATCGAGTCTTGAGACTTTGGCAAGCGGAAGTGGTATTGGAGTGTCCACCATAGTTCTATGGGAGAGCTTCGCGCCCAACCCGATCCCCCAGGCCAGCACCAAAATCCAAAGAAATGCCCGCATCAATTGCGCACCGACATTGTCAGGCCTCCTGCGCGGACCAGCAAGCGTGAACTCCCATGGGTTCGCCTGGCCCGAAAGATGAAACTGTCGTAACCAGATGGGATGAGAAGGCCGGTCTCCGACGGGATGCTGTACGCTCCCAAATTATCGACGTGCTTGAAGCCCAAGAGATAAAGGAGACCGGCAATGAAGAACGTTAGCACCGCAGCGGCGAAGCAGATCAGGAATTTTTCCGAACAGAAGCTGACGATCGGGTTAGATCTGGGCGATCGGTCGAGCTGGTATTGCGTGCTGAACGAAGCAGGCGAATTACTACTGGAGCAGAAACTGGGCACGACGCCGAAAGCCATGAAGGAAGCGTTCGGCGGAATGCCGCGGAGCCGGATCGCGCTGGAAACGGGAATGCACTCGCCCTGGGTGAGCCGGTTGCTCAGTGAGTTGAGACACGAAGTGATCGTGGCGCATGCGCGCAACGTACGCTTGATCGGGGAGAGTAGAAAGAAGGACGATCGTCGGGACGCACAGACCTTGGCACGGTTGGCCAGGATCGACCCGCAGTTGCTGTGCCCGGTGAAACATCGCAGCGCGAGAGCGCAAGCAGATCTGACCGTAATCCGGGCGCGAGCCGGACTGGTGCGAGCACGAACGGCGCTGGTCAACACGGCGCGCGGACTGGCCAAGAGCTATGGCGAGCGGTTGCGCGGCTGCAACGTACGCAATATGAATCCCGAGAAAGCGGAGGGGCTGAGTCCGGAGTTACAAACCGCACTGGAACCTTTGCTGGCGGGGATCGAGTCGCTGAGTGAACGCATCCGCGAGTGCAACGAACGGATCGAGCAGCTGGCGCAAGAAAGTTATCCGCAGGTGGCGCTGTTGAAGCAGGTGAAAGGTGTGGGCACGCTGATCGGGCTGACCTTCTTGCTGACGCTGGAAGATGCGCATCGCTTTCGCAAAAGTCGGGACGTGGGCTGCTACCTCGGGCTGCAGCCGGGCCGGAGGAACTCGGGCCAGAGCGAGCCGCAGATGCACATCAGCAAGGAAGGCGATCCCTATCTGCGAACGCTGCTGGTGCAAGGGGCACATCACATTCTGGGACCCTTTGGAGCGGACAGCGATCTGCGGCGCTGGGGTCTGAAGCTGGCCGAGCGTGGTGGAAGGAACGGGAAGAAACGAGCCATCATTGCCACCGCACGAAAGTTAGCCGTGTTGCTGCATCGTTTGTGGGTGAGCGGAGAAGTATACGAACCTTTGCGCAACAGCAATCAGAGAGCGATGCCGGCAGCAGCATAAAGGCAAAACATTTCTGAGGAAGCAAAAGGCAAAAGCCCAAGCGCCGAGTTCCGGTGACTGCGTTAATCGCCTGGCCCAACTTCCATTCCTAGAGAATGGAACGGGAGGTCGATAATCAGGTGGCAGCACCGGCTGAAAGGAGAAACACCCAACTTGCACCGAGCGAGAATCGCTCTCAATGAGTGCGGATGGAAGGGTGGCGACAGTGGCGGCTCGGCGGGAAAACAACTTTGTCGAACCAAAAAACGGAAGAACCCACTTGACTCCGACCGGCCTTCTCATGGAAGGCGATAGCGCTCAGAATGCAGATCAAGCCGCGTCCGCCGCTAAGAATTTGGCGAAAGAACGGATCGGCTTCAGCTTGTCCTCGCGTAAGCCGCGGAGTTCTTCCTCACGGAGTCGCTTTTCGTACAAAAGTCTCCCGAACACCTGCGTGAGACGCGAATACCGATAGTCGTACTTGCGGTCGATCTCTTTATGACGTTGGGTCAGGTAATGTTCCAAATCCCACAGATCCGACGACTGCTGGATCTGGCTGGCCATCTTCTTTGCTTCCTGAATCACCTCGTGAAGCTCTCGCCCTAAGGCAGCGTCGAAGGCTGTGCGGGCGACGACTTTTTCTGACCTCGACCAAATCGGTTCGTTCTGGTAGGGATAGCTGTCTCGCGTCGCAGACGGGCTGGTCATGGTCCGCTCCTCCGTGGCGGCATTCTACCCCTTGCCCAGACGCCTTTTCTACAGGATCGGACGCCTTCACGGTGGCAGATTCACCATCGTTTTCATGCGGACGCCGGTCGGTTCTGAGGTCAAAAAGATCGTTCACTGGATGCCCGAGATTTTGTTTGCAGCCTAGATAGCGTTCCGTCGTCTGCACGGATGCATGCCCCAGCAAGAATTGAATCTGCTCAAGTTCTCCACCGCTCGTGTGGCACAGCTTCGCGCAGGTTCTGCGCAAGTCATGCGGCGCAATATGCTCCAAGCCCGCTCTCTCGCAGCAACCCTTGACCACGTACCACACTACATTCTGCGAGATGCCTTTTCCCCACACCTTTCCCGCCCTGGCGACGGCCCAAAAGATCCTTCCCTCCGTGACCCGGGCTGCTCGTGTCCACTGATCGAGGGCTACTTTGACCCACTCTGGAATGGGCACGGTGCGGATGTGTCCGCCCTTGCCCACAAGGTCCACTACCGCCCAGTGCCCCTGGCGCATCTGTACCTCATCCAACTCCAAGCCGACCAATTCAGATCTGCGAAAGCCACACCCGAGCAGCATGGCCAGCATCGCGTAATCGCGCTTGGCACGCATGCTATCGCCACAAGCGGATTTGAGCACTTCGGAACTTTGCTCCGCGCTCAGCCAGTTGCCGGAGCGGAAACCGAGTTGCTTGACTCCTTTCACTCGGCTGATCCCTGCAGCCAACTCGGGACTCAGCAAGCCCGAATCGGCGGCTTCGTGAGCCAGTCGGCGCACGGCTGCGAGCTGTTGGTTGATGGTGTTCGCGGCCAGACCTCTTGACTCAAGGTACATGCGATAGCGAACTACGACGATGCGGTTGAACGCGAGGCGAGGCTCGGAGCAATACCATGCAATGAATTGATCAATGGCGTACTCGTAAACGCGGCGCGAGGCTGGCGAGCCAAGGCTATTGAGGACTGCCAATTTGCAATGATCGAGGTCGGGCAGACGAAGTACTCGGCGACGGTAATTCGGCTTGATTCTCTGTTTGCCCATGACGACGGCCTCCCATGCCGCAGGATTGGGACTATGGCAGACCGTCTGGGTGATGCAAGTATTGGCACGAGGTACGGGTGGAAGGGTTTTGAGCGCTATCGCCTGTTCTCTTCATTCATCCGCAAACTAGGTGTTGCAGGACGGCCTCCGGGAGAACTTGCCAAAGATGACAATTGCGGAATCGTCCGCTGGCGGGATTAGCCGCGCCGCGTCAAAATATATAAATGGCGGGTCGAGAGTGCTACCACTGCAAGCAGTGGGTCGAGCAAGGGGAAGAGCACGACTGCTGGACGACGACCGAAGCGGCTCTCACGCTGGATCTCACCGAAGATCTGCGGGGCGCCTGGGACCGGCTGCGCGAGACCGCTGCTTCTTTCGGTGATCAGCGGATTTACGCTTCCCATAAATCGATCATGTTCTCGCGGAAATCCTGCTACTTCTTCGTGCGTCCAAAGCGGAGCTTTCTCGAACTCTGCGTCTTCCTTGGCCGCACACTGAAGGCTCCCCAAATACGCCGCGTCGATCAAGCATCAAAATCCAAGCTCGTTCACTTCATCCGAATCACACATAGGGATGAGGTGGAGCCACCGATCACGGACTGGCTTAAGGAAGCATACGACCTGTCAGATGCTCTCTCAAAAACCGACCAATTGAAACCGAATTCCGGGACCAAAAAGAACGCGGTAGGCCGACCGGTCCGGGGTCAATGAGTGCAAACGCCTGCTTACAACAGTTAAGATAATGAACAGGTGGGGCGGTCGAAAGTGCCACGAAACATGACAGTGCTGCGTGCAGTGGGTGCGCTGCTATTCATCGTCGGCGGCGGCTTACTGGCACTGATGTCGGGGGTAGGGGCCGCCCCAAGCTTCTGGTATGTCGTCTGCTATTGTGCGCTGCCCATAGTTGGGATCGTGTGGTTTTGGCAACCTCCTGTGGCTGCTGCGCTAAGCATCGGACCACTCATATCCGTTATCGCTTTGCTGCATTACGTTTCTGGGATGTGGGCGTTTTCTCGAATCTGGGCTGGAACCGTGGTTGCTGGGCTAACGACGGCCATTGTGGTCGTAGTTGCAGCGTTGCGTGGGTTTTCCCACTGGCGATTGCCGGTCGTATTGTCGCTCGCGTTTGTGACGGGCGCTTTCGCTACCGACCGTCTATTCACGAACAAGGTCACTGTCCGAACGTATCAGATGTACGTTGCGGTAAATGGTCATGCGCCGTGGGGAGACGTGGGGCCGGA
>Ga0210386_10001701_pt1 | contig 19301 bp, 13 predicted proteins | sample IncBWH32OmetaG_FD_160091 | JGI IMG/M metagenome (GOLD analysis project Ga0210386, IMG submission 160091) | Forest soil microbial communities from Barre Woods Harvard Forest LTER site, Petersham, Massachusetts, United States - Inc-BW-H-32-O ... | reverse complement strand
CAGGAACCGCTGGCCGAGATCGGCGTCACCGGCGACCGCGTCCGCCCGGAGCAACGCCTGAATTTCCCAGGGCTGCGCCCATTGGTCGTAGTAAGCGGCGTATGACGCGAGCGTGCGGACCAGTGGACCACTGCGGCCCTCGGGCCGCAGGTTGGCGTCGATCTCCAGCGGCGGATCCGCGCTTGCGGTGCCCAACAGCGCCCGGACCTGCTCGGCCACCGACATCGCCCAGCGCACCGCCGCCGAATCCTCAACGCCCGCGGCCGGTTCGCAGACGAACAGCACGTCGGCGTCGGATCCGTAGCCCAGCTCGCGGCCGCCGAGCCGGCCCATCCCGATCACCGCGATGGCGGCCGGGGCGCCACCGGCATCGGGAAGGTTGGCGCGGATCACCGCGTTCAGGGCGGCCTGCAGCACCGCGACCCACACCGAAGTCAGCGCGGCGCAGACTTCGGTGACCTCGAGCATGCCGAGCAGATCAGCTGAGGCGACGCGGGCCAGCTCACGCCGACGCAGCGAGCGGGCGACGGCGATGGCACGGACCGGGTCGGTTTGCCGGCCCGCCGAGGCCACCAACGCACCGGCCACCGCCTCGGGGTCGACATCCAGTAGCTTCGGCCCGGACGGCCCATCGCTGTATTGCTGAATGATCTCCGGTGCCCGCATCAGCAGGTCCGGCACGTACGCGGAGGTGCCGAGCACATGCATCAGCCGTTTGGCCACCGCCGGCTTGTCCCGCAGCGTGGACAAGTACCAGCGGTGCACGATCATCGCTTCGCTGATCCGGCGGTAGGCCAGTAGTCCGCTGTCCGGGTCAGGGGTGTCGGACAACCAGTCCAACAGCCGGGGCAGCAGCACCGATTGCACGCGACCGCGACGGCCGCTCTGGTTGGTCAGCGCGGACAGGTGGGTCAGCGCGCTCTGCGGAGCGTCGTAGCCGAGGGCGGCCAGCTGGCGCTCTGCGGCGGCGGGCGTCATGCCGTGGGAGAACTCCAGGCCCTCCGGCGCAAGCGATTCCAGCAGCGGTTGATAGAACAGCTTGGCGTGTAGCCGCGACACCCGCAGGTTGTGGCGCTTCAGCTCTTCGCGCAGTACCCCGAGCGCGTCGTGGCTCCCGTCGGGCCGGACGTGGGCCGCACGCGCCAACCAGCGCAGCGCCTCGTCGTCGTCAAAGGCCGGCAACATATGGGTGCGTTTGAGGCGCTGCAACTGCAGCCGGTGTTCCAACAGCCGCAGGAACTCGTAGGAGGCGGTCAGGTTGGCCGTGTCGTCCCGCCCGACGTAGCCACCGGCCCCGAGTGCGGCCAGCGCGTCGACCGTGGACGCCACGTGCAGCGACTCGTCGGTGCGGCCGTGCACCAGTTGCAGCAGCTGCACCGCGAACTCCACGTCACGCAGGCCGCCGCTGCCGAGTTTGATCTCGCGACTTCGGACATCGGCGGGCACCAGCTGCTCGACCCGCCGCCGCATGGCCTGAACCTCGCTGACGAAGTGTTCACGCTCGCACGCGGTCCACACCATCGGCATCAACGCGGCTATGTACCGCTTCCCCAACTCGGCGTCGCCGACGGCCGGCCGGGCTTTCAGCAGCGCCTGGAACTCCCAGGTCTTGGCCCACTGCTGGTAGTAGGCGATGTGCGAGTCCAGGGTGCGGACCAGCTCGCCGTGGCGGCCCTCCGGGCGCAGCGCGGCGTCCACCTGGAAAAAGGCCTCCGACGCCAGCCGCATCATCTCGCCGGCCACCCGGGTGGATATCGCGTCGGCGTGCTCGGCGACAAAGATCACGTCGACGTCGCTGACGTAGTTCAGCTCGCGGGCCCCGCATTTGCCCATCGCGATGACCGCCAGCCGGGGTGGTGTGGCGTCGCCGCAGACCGTGGCCTCGGCCAGGGTCAGGGCGCCCGTCAGTGCGGCGTCCGCGATGTCGGTCAAGTGGGCGCCGACGGCGCTGAAGGACAACACCGGCTCGTTCTCGACCGTCGGCGCCAAGTCCAGCGCGGCTAGCACCAACACCCGGTTGCGGTAAAGGATGCGTAGCCGCGACACCATCGAGCCTGGGCTACTTGAGGATTCGGTGACACACTCGGTGAAGGCGTCCCGCAGTTGCTCGGCGGACGGCAGCTTGACGTTGCCCCGCAGCAGATGCCATGCCTGCGGATTGGCGACCAGGTGATCTCCCAAGGCGAGCGACGAACCCAGCACGGCGAACAGCCGGCCGCGCAGCCCGCGGTCGCTGGCCAGTGCCGCATTGAGCTCGTCCCAGTCGTCACCGAGCGCCTCGAGGAGTCGGACCATCGCGCACAGTGCAGCGTCGGCGTCCGGTGCGCGCGACAATGACCACAGCAGGGTGACATGCGCCTCGTCGTTCCAGCCGAGCTTCGCCAGGTTGGCGCCCGCGCGCTCGTCGACCAACCCGAGCCGACCGAGGCTAGGAATTTTCGGTCGCTCCGTCACCGGTTGATTCACGTCCACGACGGTAGCGCAGATTCCCCGGAACTTGACTGTGCCCTTCAGCCAGCGCCGCGAAGGGACGGTTACAGGAACGGTTACAGGGAAAGATAGGTCTTCAGTTCGAACGGAGTGACGTGGCGGCGGTAGTTCGCCCACTCAGTGCGCTTGTTGCGCAGGAAGAAGTCGAAAACGTGCTCCCCCAGGGCTTCTGCGACGAGCTCGGAACTCTCCATGGCACGAAGCGCTTCGTCGAGGCTGGACGGCAGCTCGCGGTAACCCATCGCGCGGCGCTCCTCGGGCGTGAGGTTCCAGACGTTGTCCTCTGCTTGCGGGCCCAGCACGTAACCCTTCTCCACCCCGCGCAGCCCGGCCGCCAGCAGCGCGGCGAACGCCAGGTACGGATTGCAGGCCGAGTCCGGGCTGCGCACCTCGATACGTCGCGACGACGTCTTGTGCGGGCTGTACATCGGAATGCGGACCAACGCCGACCGGTTGGCCGCCCCCCACGACGCGGCGGTGGGCGCCTCACCGCCAAGCACCAGCCGCTTGTAGGAGTTGACCCATTGGTTGGTGACCGCGCTGATCTCGCTCGCGTGCTCGAGGATCCCGGCAATGAACGACTTGGCGACATCGGAGAGTTGCAGCGGATCGTCCGGGCTGTGGAACGCGTTGACCTCGCCCTCGAACAGGCTCATATGGGTATGCATCGCCGAGCCGGGGTACTGGCCGAACGGCTTGGGCATGAACGTCGCCCGCGAACCTTCCTCCAGCGCAACCTCTTTGATGACATAGCGGAACGTCATCACGTTGTCGGCCATCGACAGCGCGTCCGCGAAGCGAAGGTCGATCTCCTGCTGACCGGGCGCGCCTTCATGGTGGCTGAACTCCACCGAGATACCCATGAACTCCAAGGCGTCGATCGCATGGCGGCGGAAGTTGGACGCGCTGTGCACCGCCTGGTCGAAGTAGCCGGCGTTGTCGAGCGGAACCGGCGTCGACCCGTCCTCCGGACCGGGTTGCAGCAGGAAGAACTCGATCTCAGGGTGCACGTAGCAGGAGAAGCCGAGATCGTTGGCTTTGCCAAGCTGCCGTCGCAGCACATGCCGCGGGTCGGCCCACGACGGCGAGCCGTCCGGCATGGTGATGTCGCAAAACATCCGCGCCGAGTGGTGGTGGCCGGACCGAGAGGTCCAGGGGAGCACTTGAAAAGTCGACGGGTCTGGGTGAGCGACCGTGTCGGACTCAGAAACCCGGGCGAACCCCTCGATGGACGATCCGTCGAAGCCGATGCCTTCCTCGAACGCACCCTCGAGTTCGGCCGGCGCGATCGCGACCGACTTGAGGAAACCGAGCACATCCGTAAACCACAACCGGACGAACCGGATATCCCGTTCCTCCAGCGTGCGGAGCACGAATTCCTTTTGTCGATCCATGACTTGAACAGTATGCATCGACCGTTAAATCCGTGTTACCACTACGACCTAGCACCGTAAGTTTCCTGGTGCGACCCCGTCGACCAGATAGCTAGTCACCGCGTCGTCGACGCATTGGTCACCGTTGAACACCACGGTGTGTTGGGTGCCCTCATAGGTGATCAGTGGGGCGCCGAGCTCGCGTGCCAGGTCCACCCCGGCCTGATAGGGGGTGGCCGGGTCGTGGGTGGTGGACACGACGACGACTTTGCCCGGAGCAACCGGCGCTGCCGGCGCCGGCGATGACGTCGCGGGCACCGGCCACAGCGCGCACAAGTCACGCGGCGCATACCCGGTGAACTGCCCGTAGGACAGGAACGGCGCGACTTGGCGGATCCGGCGGTCGGCATCCACCCAGGCCGCCGGGTCTTTCGGCGCGGGTGCGTCGACGCAGCGGACCGCGTTGAACGCGTCCTGCGAGTTGTCGTAGTGCCCTTGGTCGGTGCGGCCGTAATATTCGTCCGCCAGCATCAGCAGGTCACCGGGATCGGTACCTCGCTTGAGACCGAGCAGTCCGCTGGTCAGGAATTTCCAGAACTGCGGCGTGTAGAGCGCGTTGATGGTGCCCGTGGCCGCGTCTGCATAACTCAGTCCGCGTGGATCCGACGTAGGGGCGGGTTTGCTCACCAGCGGGTCGACCAGCTGGTGGAAGCGGGCGCCCCATTCGTTGGGGTCGTTGCCCAGCGGGCAGTCCGACGAGCGAGCACAATCCGCCGCGTAATCGTTGAACGCCGTCTGAAACCCGGCCTGCTGGTTGATGCTCTCGTCGATCGGGCCCACGCTCGGGTCGATGGCACCGTCCAACACCATCGCCCGAACGTGCTCACCGAACTGTTCGACGTAGGCGGTGCCCAATTCCGTGCCGTAGCTGAATCCGAGATAGTTGATTTGGTCGTCGCCCAGCGCCTGCCGCACCACATCCATGTCACGTGCCACGGATGCCGTCCCGACGTTCTCCAAGAACGCCGGCCCATTCCGGTTGAGGCAGCGCTGGGCTACCTGCTGATACACCTCTTCGATGTGTGCCACGCCCGCCGGGCTGTAGTCGACCATCGGTTCGCGCCGGTAGGCGTCGAAATCCGCGTCGGTCTGGCAACGCAGCGCCGGCGTGGAGTGGCCGACGCCGCGGGGGTCGAATCCCACCAGATCGAAACGCCGGCTGATCTCGGAGCCCGCCAGCTCCGCTCCCAGCGTGGCGACCATGTCGACGGCCGAGGCCCCGGGCCCACCAGGATTGACCAGCAGCGCTCCAATCCGCGGACCAGTCGCGGGAATTCGGATTACCGCGAGCTGAGCTTGGGCGCCACCCGGGTTGCCGTAGTCGATGGGGACCGGAACGGTGCTGCACTGCGCGGCGGGAACGTCGTCAGGGTGACTGAGTACCCGTCCGCAGCTGCCCCAACTCAATTGCGGCGCCGACGACGGCTGCGGCACCGCCGAACTCGGCGTTGGGCCGGCATCGGATTCCGGCGTCGCGCTTGCTAACGGCGTCGTTGCCACGGCTGCCACTACCGGGAACGTCAACGAAAGCAACGCAGAGAACAACCGTCTCATGCGCCACATGGCTGCCAATCGTCCCACGCATGGGCCACGGGTAATGATCCCCAATGGTCACACCTTGATCTCGTTATTTCTGCGCGCTCGTTATCTTTTGCGCGCACCTAACATTTCGCCCCATTCGCCGGCACCGCGCCGCTGACGAGGTATGCCGTCGCATAGTCGTCGACACAGGTGTTGCCCTGGAAGACCACCGTGTGCTGGGTGCCGTGGAAGGTGAGTAGCGAACCGTGCAGCTGATTGGCCAAGTCGACTCCGGCTTGATACGGCGTCGCCGGGTCTCCGGTGGTCGATACCACCAGGGTCGGCGCCAGACCGGGAGCCGAGATGGCATGCGGCTTACTGGTCGGCGGCACCGGCCAGAACGCACAGGTGCCCAACGGGGCGTCGCCGGTGAATTTCCCGTAGCTCATGAATGGTGCAACCTGGCGCGAGCGGCGGTCTTCGTCGATGACCTTGGCGCGATCCTTGACCGGCGGCTCGTCGACGCAGTTGATCGCCACCCTGGCATCGGTGGCGTCGGTGTAGTGACCGTGCTTGTCGCGGCGCATGTACAGGTCGGCCAGCTCAAGGAGGGTATCGCCGCGGTGGCCGGTCAGCTCGGTCAATCCCTCGGTCAAGTGATGCCAGAAGGTCGGCGAGTACAGCGCCATGATTGTGCCCACGATGGCGTCGCTGTAGCTCAGGCCGCGTGGATCTGTGGTGCGTGCCGGCCTGCCGATCATCGGGTTGTTGTTGTCGACGAGCGGGTCGACCAATCTGTGATAAACGTCAACGGCTTTGGCCGGATCGCTGCCCAGCGGACAGTCCGAAGACTTGGCGCAGTCTTTCGCATAGTCGTTGAACGCGTCCTGAAAACCCTTGGCTTGCTTCAGATCTGCTTCGATGGAATCGGCATTCGGGTCCACCGCACCGTCCAGGATCATCGCGCGGACGTTCTTCGGGTAGGCCTCGGCATAAGCAGCGCCGATTCGGGTGCCATACGAGTAGCCCAAGAATGTCAGCTTGCTGTCGCCCAATGCCTCGCGGATGACGTCCATATCGCGGGCAACGCTAACGGTTCCGATGTTCGCGAGAAATCTCTTGCCCATCCTGTCGACGCAACGGCGAACGAAGGCCTTGGTCTCGGCTTCAATCTGCGCCACCCCCGCCGGGCTGTAGTCGACCTGCGGCAAGGTGCGCAGCCGGTCGTTGTCGGCGTCGGAGTTGCACCAGATCGCCGGCCGCGAAGCCGCCACCCCGCGTGGATCAAACCCGACCAGGTCGAACCGCTCTCGAACCCGCGGCGACACCGACTGCAGGAGGCCCACGGCAGCCTCGATGCCGGACTCGCCGGGTCCGCCGGGATTGATGAGCAGCGACCCGATTTTGTTTCGAGTCGCCGGAAACTTGATCAGTGCCAGTGTCGTGGCATCACCGTCGGGGCGCCTGTAGTCGACGGGTACGGCAAGCTTGCCGCACTCGGCGCCCCCCGGGAGCCGGACCACCGCGGTACCGCCGCCGGAGATACGACACGGTCCCCACTCCACTGGCTGACCGATTCGCGGACCGGCCAGCATCGCACGCCCACTGATGACGTGGGTGCAGCTCGCCACTGTCGCCACGATGACTGCCATCGCGGTCCAGATCAGCATCGTGCGCGCGATCTTGCCGCCGCGAAGGATCCCCATGCCCACCTATGCTGCCATGCGCTGACGCGTGGCCCCGGCAACCGGGCGCTCTACCGGGTCGCGAGAAGCAGTTCTTCCATCCCGACGGCGAAGTCGTCGGCCAATTCCCACAGGTCCGGCACCAGCTCTGAGCATGCGATGAGACCCACGTCCAATTGGCCGTTCAACGACATCACGGTGATGTTCAGACCCGAGCCGTGGAAGATCGGACCCAGCGGATACATTGCCTTGACCTCGTTGCCCAGCAGATACAGCGACGTCTGCGGACCCGGCACGTTGGAAACCACCAAGTTGTGCACCGGCCGGCTCTTGGTCAGGCTGGTGCGAGCGTAGGCCCGCATCGCCATACCGAACACCGCCGGTGCGGCGAACTGCGACCAGTCCTGCAGTAGTGTGGCGCTGATCGCCGAACTATGCTCCTTGGCAACCGAATTCGCTTCAGCGATGGACGTGAGCCGCTCAGCCGGGTCAGCGATCTGGGTTTCCAACCGGGAGAACATTCCCGAAACTTGGTTGCGCCCAGGGCGATCGGACCGTTCGTGTACCGATACCGGCACCATCGCCACCAACGACGAATCCGGCAACTCACCACGGTCGAGTAGAAATTGCCGCAGCACGCCGGACACCAGCGCCATCACCACGTCGTTGACCTTGACGTCGAAACGGCTCTTGACGGTCTTGACATCGTCGAGATCCAGTTGCGCGTAGGCGATGTTGCGGTGTGCGGTGATGCTGGCGTTGAATGTCGTCGGTGGCGCCGCGAACGGAGCGGCCATCGTCATCCCACTACGCGCCCGCAGCACCGTCTTGACCACTGAATCCACGGTTTTCGGCAGCACATTGGCCAGGTACAGCGGCCGGGATGCGAACTTCGCAAAACCGGTCACCGCGATCTGGAGTTGATTGGCGTCGCCGACTCCCTCTACCGGTTCGGGTGGCGGTGGGTCGGCTTCGGTACTGCACAGCTGCGACATCAAATTTGCACCGGTCACACCGTCGACACACGCGTGATGCACTTTGGTCATCAGCGCCAGACGGCCACCTTGCTGGGCATCGGTGCCGGCGACCCCTTCGATGACCCACATCTCCCACAACGGCCGCGTGCGGTCCAGCGGCAAAGAGGCGATGTGACCGCAGATCTCGGACAGCTCGTTCCGCCCACCGGGTGGCGGCAGGCCGATGCGGTGCAGATGCCGACTCACGTCGAAGTTGTTGTCGTCCACCCAGACCGGATGATCGAGGTTCAGCGGGCTGTCCGCGAGCTTCTCGCGGAACTGCGGCATGGCCTTGATCCGGACCGCCAACTCGTCGCGCAGCCGATCGAAGGTGTAGCCGCCCGGCATCGTGGACGTGTCGAGCTCGAGAATCGAACAGACGTGTAGCGGCTGCGATTGGGTCTCCAAGTACAGAAAACTGGCGTCGAGTCCGCTAAGCCGCTGCATGCGCCGATGGTATGTCTGGGACCGGACGGCGGAGCGGGAATGGTTGCGACGGGTCTTGGTGTGAGGAAGTCCACTGGACCGGATGTGCACTTCCGCGGCGACAGGTGGCAGACTGGCACCGTCAGACGAACCCGGGGACCCGCTGGGCCACGAGGATCGACCCGACCACTTTAGGGACAACGATGTCTGAGCACGCTGTTTACGGCGCTACCGCACCGCGGACCAAGGTCCGTGTCCATCACCTGCAGAAGATGAAGGCCGAAGGCCACAAGTGGGCCATGCTGACGGCTTACGACTATTCAACCGCCCGAATCTTCGACGAAGCGGGCATCCCGGTACTGCTGGTCGGCGACTCGGCCGCCAACGTCGTCTACGGCTATGACACCACGGTGCCGATCTCGATCGACGAGCTGATTCCGCTGGTGCGCGGCGTGGTGCGGGGCGCACCACACGCTCTGGTGGTGGCCGACTTGCCGTTCGGCAGCTACGAGGCCGGTCCCGCCGCCGCGCTCAGCGCCGCGACTCGATTCATGAAGGAAGCCGGCGCGCATGCGGTCAAGCTGGAAGGCGGCGAACGAGTCACTGAGCAGATCGCTACCCTGACCGCCGCCGGTATTCCGGTGATGGCCCATATCGGCTTCACCCCGCAAAGCGTCAACGCCCTGGGCGGTTTCCGGGTGCAGGGCCGCGGTGACGCCGCCGAACAGACCATCGCCGACGCGATCGCCGTTGCCGAGGCCGGTGCGTTCTCCGTCGTCATGGAGATGGTGCCGGCCGAACTCGCCACCCAGATCACCGGCAAGCTGACCATTCCCACTGTCGGCATCGGCGCAGGACACAATTGCGATGCCCAGGTGCTGGTTTGGCAGGACATGGCCGGGCTCACCAGCGGCAAGACGGCCCGGTTCGTCAAGCGGTTCGGCGACGTCGCGGGCGAATTGCACCGTGCGGCAACCCAGTATGCGGAGGAAGTCGCCGCCGGGACGTTTCCCGCCGACGAGCACAGCTTTTAAAGCACCGCTTCTTGGGGAACGCTGAAGCGACGATGCCTGACAACGCCCCGAGTCCGTCGCGTTATCTAGAGGTAGAGCGCAAGTTCGACGTCGGCGAGTCCACCAGCTCGCCATCATTCGCCGGTCTGGCGGACATTCTCCGGGTCGAGCGGCTCCCGACTCAGTCACTGGACGCCGTGTACTTCGACACGCCGGCGCGTGATCTGGCGTCCAGACGAATCACGTTGCGCCGTCGCACCGGCGGCGTCGACGCCGGTTGGCACCTGAAGCTGCCAGCCGGACCCGACGCCCGCACCGAGGTTCGCGCACCACTCGATACCGCGAACGGCAGCGAGGAAGACAGTCCGGAAGAAGTGCCGACCCAGCTGGTGGACGTCGTGCTGGCAATTGTCCGCGACCGCCCACTGAGGCCGGTCGCGCGGATAACCACCACGCGGTATGTCCACGAGCTCTACGGCGCCGACGACGCGGTGCTGGCTGAATTCGCCGACGATCATGTCACCGCGTCGAGGGCCGCCACCCCCGATGCACCCGAAGTCGAGCAACGGTGGCGGGAGTGGGAGCTCGAACTGGCTCAGCCCACGGGCAACACCGAGCTGATGGAAAAGCTGGGCGATCGATTGCTTGGTGCCGGTGCGGCGCCCGCAGGACACGGTTCCAAACTGGCGCGGGTGCTCGGCACGACTGTGAACGACCTGGCTGCCCGCGCCGCCAACCCGCTACATCGGGCAGTCGCCGAGCAGCTCGACGAGCTGCTGGTGTGGGACCGCGCGGTGCGCGCCGAGGCCGACGACGCCGTGCACCAGATGCGGGTGACGACCCGCAAGATCCGCAGCCTGCTACAAGCGTGGCCCGATTCGTGCGCTCCGCCCGATGATCTCCTCGACGAGCTGCGCGAGCTGGGCAATGTGTTGGGTGAAGCCCGCGACGCCGAAGTACTCGCGAAGCACTATCGCAGCGCCTTGGACGGTTTGTCGCCGGAGCTGGTCCGCGGACCCGTCCGGGAACGATTGGTCGACGCTGCCGAAGAAGGCTATCTGACCGGGCTGCGTCGTTCTTTAACGGCGTTGCGCTCACCGCGGTACTTCCGGCTGCTCGACGCCTTGGAAGCCGTGGTCGCGAAAGCCCCGCCGGCCGAACAGGAGCCCGACCCGGTGACCGCCGCCAGTAAGAGGGTGCACAAGGCCGCGAAGGCCGCACAACGGGCCCAGGACGAAGATCGCGACGACGTGATACACCGAATTCGCAAGCGTGCCAAACGACTTCGCTACACCGCTGCGGCGACAGGCGCGACGAAGGTATCGAAGCGGGCGAAAAAAATACAGTCGTTGCTCGGAGATCACCAGGACAGCGTGGTCAGCCGCGCGCACCTGCTGCAGCAAGCCCAGGCCGCACACGCCGCGGGCGAGGACACGTTCACCTATGGCCTGCTCTACCAGCAGGAGAACGACTTAGCGCACGAACGCCGCCAGCACCTTCGGCCGGCGCTGCGTAAGCTCTTTAAATCGGTGGCCAAGCTGTCGAGCTGAGCCGGCGGGGCGGGCGACTGGCCTGTAAGCGGGAGAGTGAATTCCGTGCACGGGCGGCGCCCCGCCCCTCAGAGTGCTCGTAGGCCACGCAGAGTCCTGCTTATCAGTTCACGTCGTTCGTCGATCGTCATCGAGTCACCGAGGGGAGCGTGCACCCGCAAATAACCCTGTGTCACCAGGTCGTCGACCAGGAACCGCGTCGCACCGAGCGGCAAGGACAGACGAGAGGCGATCTCTGCGACCGAGGGATTGTGCACGCACGACGTCAGGATCTGGCCCCGCACATCATTTCTCCGCCAGCGCGGCGGCTTAGCTGTGCTGTTGAGCGCTTCGACCGGAGCCTCGAGTGCCAGTCCGACACCAGAGTCCGTACGGCCTGCCGCCAGCGTGTATGGCCGGACCAAGCTCGGCTCGTCCGCGGTTTCCGGTTCTGTGAACCACTCGCCAATCGGTTCGCCCTTGCCCTCCGACTGCTGATGCGCGCCGTCGTGCACGTTGTGGTTCTCCAAGAACCACAACGTCTGGTCGGCGTGCACCGATGCGCGCACCTCGCTGGAGACGACCTTGAGTATGGTGCGGTCGGTGTCGATGACGAATGTGGTCCGTCTGACCGGCAGCAGCCGGGCCAGCAGGCCACGGCGCCGAGTGTGTCGACCACGCCGGGCCGCCTCACGCGCCACGACGGATCTGCGCAGCTTGGCGAGCCTGCCTCGGCGCACCCCGAACAGCTCGGACACCACGCCGTCCGCGTCGGAGAGCAGCGGATAGTCGAACGAGCGCTGTTGGGCGAAGTGGGCCTGCTTGTCGACGGTGTCGGTGCTGATGCCCACCCGCTGGGCGCCCACCCTGGCGAATTCGTCACTCAGGTCCCGAAAATGACAAGCCTGTGCTGTACAGATCGGTGAGGACGCTATTGGGAAGAAGAACAGCACAACCGGCCCTTCGAAAAGGAGCGCGGACAGCGTCCGAGGCCGACCGGTGTGGTCGTACAGAGTGAAGTCAGGCGCCTTCTCGCCCGCGATCATCGGCAAAGAGTAACGCGGGGAAGCTCTGCGCGACGCACGACTCGGATAATTCGGTCATCGCCGAGCAACTGCCAGCTAGGAAGGCGATGGGCTCGGCCGCGCCGAGGATGCCGGGAACTATCCTCGGGCCGGGACGGGTTTCACGCGCTGCGCCATTACTATGCAAGTTTGCTAATCCGGCACGGGGAGAGCGTGAAAACTACGCAATCCCGTCTCGGCCACGTCAGCGCGGTCGAGACGCTGGACACGTACTCCCACCTGTGGCGGGATTCTGACGACCGGACACGGGACGCGATCGATTCGGTACTCGGCGCTGAATCTATTGCGGACGGGCTGCGGACGGAAAGCGGTTCCACTAGCTGAACACGCAGGCTACAGGTCTGGGGCGGGCGAGTTGGCCTGTAAGCCGGATTCTGTCCCGCGCTATCTGGTAGCGCGGCGGCGACCATCCATCTGGACACACCGTCGCCGGGTGCCTCAAGCGGCCTACCCGCAGGCTCGGGCGAGCAACCCTCTGGCGCCTGCGCGACCGCACCGTAGTGCGGTCTTCTTGGCCTTGCTTCGGGTGGGGTTTGCCGAGCCATTCCGGTCACCCGGAATGCTGGTGCGCTCTTACCGCACCGTTTCACCCTTACCACCACAAGGGTGGCGGTTTATTTTCTGTGGCACTTTCCCGCGAGTCACCTCGGATTGCCGTTAGCAATCACCCTGCTCCGTGAAGTCCGGACTTTCCTCGACTCGACGTGCGAGCCGCGGCCGCCCAGCCAACTCGTCCGCGCTAACACGGTACTCAATGCGCAATGCGGGGGCCAGCGCCTGCCTATGCGGCATGTAATTCCGAGATTGCTATCCCGACGGCGATTTCCATCTCACTGATTTCCGGACGCACCGGCGCTCGTGGCAGCCGAGGTGCTCCCGAGCGATACTGGGCGCCCGTCGGAGTAATTAATTCCACGGTGTGTCTGTATATTTCATCGACACTCGGTTCTACGTGCCAGCCGGCGACATCTTTGACGTAGTTGCATCGCTCGCATAAGCCCAGCCCGTTGACCGCACTGGTTTCGCCGCCATCGGCCCATGGCCGTGCATGGTCGCGGTGGCGGATTGGCGCGTCGCAGAAGGGCGTGCGGCAGCGCTGATCCCGCAGCCCGATAAAGGCAGCCAGCCCGCGAGGAAACAACCTGGCCCGCGACTCCATGGCCACCAGCCCCCCAGAGCCCGGATCAGCGTAAAGCCGACGCAGCGTGGCTCGCGACCGTGAATCCGTGACCGCGCCCATGACCAGTCCGCGGGCGACCGCCGCCGGGATGGGACCGTAGCCGAAGACATCTGCGGGTGCGCTGGAACCGCCCAACAGAGTCTCGTCCGATAACACCAGGTTGACCGCGATCGGCGTCGCCGTCGCTGCGGTTCGCCCAGTGACTCGCTCCACCAGCGTGTCGGCCATCACCTGGCCACGTGAACGCCCGTCCGCGCAGACATCGGCCTCCCGTCGCAGCGCTGCGTACACCGACACACCTTGGGCCACAGGCAAAAGCGCCGTCAGATACGTCATCGTGTCGGGTGCGGGCCGAATGGTCACGGTGCGTTCGGTTTCGGCTTTGGCGGCCCGGTCGACGACCGCGTGCGGATCGAGCCGGTAAGCGATCGTCTTGGCCGCCGCCGCCACCCGCGCGTCGCCCATGCCGTCCAGGCCGGCCGGGTCGGCGCACAACTCGGCATCCAGGGCGCGCCGGTCCTCGACGTCCAGGCAGGCGCTTTCGCGCACGATGAGCGTGGCCCGCCACTCCGTCAATACCCCGGCCTCCAATGCGGCCAGGGTGTGCGGCATCTCGTGCACCAGCGCCTTGGCGAAGCCGAGATGGCGGCTACCCCGGGCAGGTGAATCTCGTCGGGCCAGCGCGATCTCGCTGGCGACCCCGCGTCCGCGCCGCGCCGCCGGTACACCCGCCGCGCTCTCGGTGACCCGGCGTGCCGCGTCCAATGCAGCCGCGGCTCGCGCCTGGCCCGCCGCTGCGGCCGATTTGACCCGTTCCAACTCGGCGATGCGCTCGACCAGCGCCGACTCCTCGCAGGCCGGATCGATCATCGCCAGGTCATCGAACATACATTCGAGTATAGCTGGCGGCGCCGACAAGAATGGTCCTCACGTGCCAGGCATCCCTATCGTCTACAGAAGAGCGAGCAAAGGAGGGCGCAGCTGATGCCGGCGACCCGATGGGACAACCGCGTCGAGGCCGGCGACTGGCAGTCCATCGCCGCTGCCGTCGACGACTACGGCGGGGCGCTGCTCCCCCGGCTCCTGACACCCACCGAGGCCAAGCGGCTGCGCAATCTGTACGCGAGAGATCAACTGTTCCGCGCCACCATCGACATGGTGCCTCGTCGCTACGGCTCCGGCCAGTATCGGTATTTCCGCGCGCCTTATCCGGAACCGATCGAGCACCTTAAGCAGGCGCTGTATCCGCGGCTGTTACCGATCGCCCGGGACTGGTGGGCCAAGCTGGGGCGGGAAGCTCCGTGGCCGGACAGCCTCGACGAATGGCTGGATATGTGCCATGCCGCCGGCCAGACGAGACCGACAGCCCTGGTGCTCAAATACGGGGCGAACGACTGGAATGCTCTGCACCGAGACCTCTACGGGGACTTGGTGTTTCCGCTTCAGGTGGTGATCAACCTGAGCAGCTCGGACACCGAGTACACCGGCGGCGAATTCATGCTCGTGGAACAGCGGCCACGAGCCCAATCACGCGGCACCGCAACCCAACTGCCGCAGGGCTACGGCTACCTGTTCACCACCCGCGACCGGCCCGTGCGGTCGGCGCGCGGCTGGTCGGCCGCACCGGTCCGCCATGGCTTGTCCGTCGTGCGTTCGGGCGAGCGCTACGCGTTGGGCCTGATCTTTCACGACGCCGCCTGAACGGCACAGAGCGCCCAGACCGGTCGATCGCCTGGCGGCTAGCCAGTTGAAGTCGCATCCGATGCCGGTTGCGGGAGTGCTGCCGCCGGATCGACGACCTCCGTAGTGCGAGGAACCGAATCGCGACCCAGCGCGACGGTGGCGGCCGTCATCGCGATTATTGCGGCCGCCAGTATCAGGGCTCCGGCACCCCGGACCGCCAGATGCTCACCGAGTATCACGACACCTAGCAGCACCGCCACCATGGGCTCACCGACCAGCATGACTGGTACGGACGCTTGCAATGCGCCGGCATGAAATGCCGACTGCTGCAACACCGTTACCGCGACGGCCAGCACGATAAGCAAATAAGGCGCCGGCACCGTGAGTAGCCCACGCCACCCGTGCATGGCGAGGTGGTGAACGCTGACTTTTGTCAGAACCGCGATCACGCCCACCAACACAGCGACGGCGGTGGCCAACAGCATGGCACGTGTTCGACCAACGGTTCGATGGGCCGCCACCACACAGAGGATCACCACCGGGACCGCGCCGGCCAGCGCCACGCTCCACGCGGGTACGGGCGGCCGATAGTGGCCTTCGCGCGGCTGTCCGACCAGGACGAAAACTATGAGCGCTGCGGTCAGCAGCAGCGCCCAACACCAATCAGCCGCGGTCACATGCTGTTTGGAGAACCTCGCACCCAGCGGCAGGACGAACAACAGCGAGGACACCAGCAGTGGCTGCACAAGCAACAACGATCCATGCGCCAACGCGATCGCCTGGAAGGCATACCCGCTGACCGCGACCAGTGTTCCCGCCCACCATGCCGGCCGCCGAACCCACGACGTCACAATCGTGCCCGCGTCGTCCCGGTGGGCTGCCTCTGCTTGGATCGCGCGCTGCCGGATGACAATTCCTACCGCAGCAAAGAATGCAGCGAGCAGTGCCGATCCGATCGCCACCGCATGATGTGTCGCCCATTCCATGAATGCCTGCCTACCCCGATGTCCGCGACGTCTAACTCAGATACGCGGTCTGGTTGACCAGCCGCACCGATGACGCACCGTCCGGGTAGAACTCGGCGATGCTCAACGAGGCCAGGTCCAGATGTAGCCGGTAAAGGATGTTTGGCCCGACATCGAGGGCTTGTCGCAGCAGCATTTTGATCGGGGTCACATGTGACACCACCAGCACCGTGGTGCCGCCGTACTCAGCCACGATCCGGTCCCGCACCCGGCAGACTCGCTGGTTGACGTGATCGAAGCTTTCCCCACCCGGGGGTTCTGTGCTGGTGTCGCGCAGCCACCGTCGATGCAATTCGGGATCGCGCTCGGCTGCCTCAGCGAACGTCAAGCCTTCCCACGCGCCGAAATCGGTCTCGATCAGATCGTCGTCGACGGTCAAGTCCAAGCCCAGGGCTTTGGCCGCCGCCGTCGCGGTGTCGTAGCAGCGTTGCAGGGGCGAGGCGACCACTGCCGAGATACCGCCACGCTGCCCGAGATACCGGGCCGCCGCATCGGCTTGCTGCCGCCCAAGCTCGGTTAGCCCCGGATTGCCGCGTCCCGAGTAACGCCGCTGCACCGACAGCTCGGTCTGGCCGTGACGCAGCAACAACAGCCGGGTGGCACTACCGCGCGCGCCGGTCCAGCCCGGCGGCGACGGGTTCTCGCTGGGTTGCGCCGCCGTCGCCGAATCGCCGTTCTTTGGCTGCTCTTCCGCCGCTGCGGCAGCGTCCATCGCCTCGTTGGCCAGCCGATCGGCGTAGGAGTTCTGTGCCCGCGGAATCCATGTGTAGTCGACCCGCTCGAACCCTGAAGCCAGCGCGCGGGCCGTGGCGTTGAGCGCCGCCAGGTCGGGATGCTTGACGCGCCAGCGCCCGGACATCTGCTCGACCACCAGCTTGGAATCCATCGACACCGCAACCTCGGTAGCCTTCAGCTTCGCCGCCTCTTCCAAACCGGCTATCAGGCCCCGATATTCGGCGACGTTGTTGGTGGCATAGCCGATCGCCTGCTTGCTCTCAGCCAAAACGGTCGACCGATCCGCTGTCCAGACCACCGACCCGTAGCCCGCCGGCCCCGGATTACCGCGCGACCCGCCATCGGCTTCGATAATTACCTTCAACACCATCACTGACCAACGCCTTTGACACGCAACAAGATTGCGCCGCACTCGGGACACCGCAGCACATCATCTTCTGCGGCCGACGAGATCCTGGACAACTCGCCGCGGTCGATCTCGATCCGGCAGGCTCCGCAACGACGGCCCAGGAGTGGCCCTGCACCGGGGCCGCCGCCGGCACGCTGTCGTTCGTAAAGCGCGATCAGCTCGGGATCCAACGCGGCGGTGAGCTCGTCGCGCCGCGTTGCGTGAACCCCGCGATTTTGGTCGATTTCGTCGAGTGCGCCGTCGAGCGCCTGCTGCGCGGCGGCCAAATCGGCTTGCAGCGTTTCAATCGCCGCCGCCTCAGCGGTCTGTTGCGACTGCAACTGCTCGCGCTGTTCCATCACCTCCAACAGCGAATCCTCCAAGCTGGACTGGCGGCGTTGGAGGGTATCCAGCTCGTGCTGCAACTCCGATAATTGCTTGGCGTCTGCTACCGATTGGAGCAACGAACGGTCGCGGTCCTCACGCTGGCGCACCGCGTCGATCTCCGACTCGAACCGTGACACCTGAGCGTCCATGTCTTCCAACGCGATTTGCAGAGCGCCCAGCCGGTCATTGGCCGCGGCCTGGTCAGTTTGCATTCGGTCAATATCTTGACGCTCAGGCAGGTGGCTGGCACGGTGCGCGATCCTGGACAGTTCAGCGTCCAGCTCCGCAATTTCCAGCAGCGAGCGCTGTTGCGTGACTGCGGCTTTCACCGCTACTCACCCCCGTTGTCGTTGTCGACGTTCCACGGATCGGTGCGGATGGAGCACACCCGCACCGTAAGGGCGGCACCGAAAGCCGACCGCAGGACATCGCCGGCCTGTGCACACCAAGGGTATTCGCTGGCCCAATGCGCGACATCGATCAAGGCCACATCGGAAGCGCGACGGTGCTCGTCGGCGGGGTGATGGCGCAAGTCGGCGGTGACATAAGCCTGCACGCCGGCGGACGACGCGGTGTCCAGCAGCGAGTCGCCGGCACCTCCGCAAACCGCGACGCGGGACACGGTTGTGTCTGGATCGCCCGCGGCCCGCACTCCCCACGACGTTCGCGGCAGGCTTGCCTTGACACGGGAGACGAACGCGCTCAACGACTCTGGCTGAATCAACGAGCCTATTCGCCCTAACCCGACGTCGGCGGGCGGCGGCGCCAGCGCGACGATGTCAAACGCCGGCTCCTCGTAGGGATGCGCCGCGCGCATCGCCGCGAGCACCTCCCGCCGTGCCCCCGCAGGTGCGATCACTTCGACTCGGTCCTCGACGACTCGCTCCGCGGTGCCGACGCTGCCGATAGCGGGAGACGCCCCGTCCTCCGGCAAAAACTGGCCGGTGCCGGTGACGCTCCAACTGCAGTGGGAATAGTCGCCGATTCTGCCGGCCCCGGCCGCGAAAACCGCCTCCCGCACCGCCTCCGCATTCTCCGGCGGTACGAATATCACCCACTTGTCCAGATCGGGCACCGCGGGCGACGGTTCCAGCACCGACTCGACGGTCAACCCGAGCGCTTGCGCCAATGCGTCGGACACGCCCGGCGATGCCGAGTCGGCGTTGGTGTGCGCGGTGAACAGCGAGCGGCCGGAACGGATCAGCCGGTGCACCAACGCACCTTTGACCGTACTGGCCGCCACCGTGTCCACCCCGCGCAACAGCAGCGGATGGTGAGCCAGCAGCAGTCCACCGTCGGGAACCTCGTCGACCACCGCAGCCGTGGCGTCGACTGCGATCGTCACCGAGCTCAGCACGTCGTCGGGATCGCCGCAGACCAGGCCAACCGAATCCCACGACTGGGCAAGCCGAGGCGGGTAGGCCGCGTCCAGCACATCGATGACCTCGGCCAGCCGCACAGTCATCGAAGTACCCCACTCTTGGCCATGTCGGCGATCGCCTCGACGAGCACGGGCCACTCGGGTCGGACCGCGGCCCGCAGATATCGTCCGTCCAAGCCGACGAACGTATCACATCGCCGCACCGCAATTCCGTTGGCGTGCAGGTGCTTTCGCACTAATTCGGCATCCGGAACGGTGAACAGGACGAATGGTGCACAGCCGTCGACTGGTTCGACACCCGCTGATCCGAGGCCGGACACCATC
>Ga0210386_10001698_pt1 | contig 19308 bp, 42 predicted proteins | sample IncBWH32OmetaG_FD_160091 | JGI IMG/M metagenome (GOLD analysis project Ga0210386, IMG submission 160091) | Forest soil microbial communities from Barre Woods Harvard Forest LTER site, Petersham, Massachusetts, United States - Inc-BW-H-32-O ... | reverse complement strand
GCAGCACCCTCGATAGGGGCTTTGGTTGGGCCAGAACCCGCCGCATACAGGGCAGTCGCGACCAACCACCACCGACAGTCTAAGGGGCATGCACGTTATGGTAGCGGGCTGGCCAGTTTAGGCCTACCCTTTAGCCTCTAGCCGGGTCGCGCCGGCGTGGCGCATGTACTGGGCCATTGCGAAGCGGGCGCAGTAGCCGGCCCTCTCGGTGAGGCCGCAGTTGACGCAGACTGGGCCGGCGAAGACGGTGCATCCACACGGGCAGGTATCGAGTGTTCCGTGGGTGGTGAAGTGTTCGTAGTAGGCTTGCCCCCAGGTAGGATCATACATGTGTTGAATAGTAGCCCCGCCCCGCCGTAAAGGCCATAGGGTTTCTATTTAATCTGGGTTAATACGTCATCTCGGGCAGCTGTCATCGGACACATACATCGGTACGGTCACGCCGGCTTCGATGACCGCGGTGAGCCTGTTCCGGGAGGACAGGAGCCTCCCGTTGCGGTACACGACGGGCAGTTCCAGGAGTTTCCAGGTGCCGTCGCGCATCGCTTCGGCGTAACGGCGGACCTTCCCCTCATCTACAGGGCCTCCCGGCCAGCGTGGGCCTGGTAGCGTCGCTAACCATTCGGCAGCTAGCTTGGGGGTGATGTCCACCAGATGCATCGCCCGACCGTAACGGACGATGATCTCATCGTAGTTCAGCACAGGTTCACCCGATCTCGGGGACGGGGCAGAACGCAAACGAGAGGCCGTCGATGTAGGCCAGTCTGTGGGTTTTCATTTCGTCTCCGCATCCCTGGCACTGGAGGTCATCTTCTATGCCCCACGCTTTTGGTTCCAACATGTTGCAGCGGCTTAGTCTACCCACGTGGGTCGCGCTCGCCAACAATCTCAACGATCCGCTTCGTGAGTGCCAGGCGTTCAGCGGGATCGTTGCTGTCCAGCCTTCTTTGGATCATCCGGTGAAGGAAGCTGTCCAGGTTCCCGATTTTGGTGGCAGGCTGCGCAGGATACGGCGCATGCCCTTGGCAGACGAAGCGGAGTTTGTGCGCTCGAGCAGTTAGCGGCATTTGTGGATTCCTCGGTGTCCGTAAAACCTTATGCATTCCATCTTGTACCGCTTGAAGTGGCATCTGCCGTCAAAGTTGTCCCGGATATGCTGAACGAGTGTCTTGACCAGCCTGAAGTTGTAACGCTCATGCGGCACATATCCGCATTTGCAGTGTTCTGCCACCTTGCCGATTTCATCGAACATCTCGACAACGTGATGCGGCTGGTCGGTGTCGTGGATGCTGGGTCGCATGCTGGTTAGCGTAGCTTGCCGCGCCAGTCCCGGCCTAAGCTTTGGCCGCCGCCGGTTAAGTGTCGTATCTCTTCGGGGGTTGCGGCTTGCATATACAGCTGCATGCGCCGATAGTTCCGTTCGGTCACGGTCTTGTCTGCTGGGTCGCGGGATTCTCGGTGGTAGAGATGGTAGGCGGGGCCGGATACGAACCCGGTGGGGCCGCCGACGATATCGAATGCGCGCCACATGGCGGCGTCGTCGTGCGCGTTTCCTTCGAAGGTTTCGTCCCATTTTCCGACCGCTTTGATGGTGTCGCGGTGGATGACGTTGACGCAGCCGTAGTTGCTGGTGTTGTATTCGACGGGTTCGCAGTTGGCGGGGTCTTTTTGGCGCGCCCGGACCAGGATGCTGTCGGCGTGTGAGAGTTTTTTCTGGGTTCCGAACGGGACGATAAGGCTCGACCATTCGGCGGCCAGCTGCACCGCTTCGCGGATCTGGCTGAACGGGATCAGCATGTCGGATTCGCTGTACACCAGCACGTCAGTGTTGGTTTGTGCGGTGCCTTTGTTGTAAGCGGCGGAACGGTTGAAGTGGGCTTTCCCTGTCCTGCCGTCATCAGCGACTACGACGGGTACGTCGTAGCGGCTCCAGTGGTCCAGGACTCGTTTAAGGTTCGCGCCCCGAAGCACGTCGGTGCCGCGGTCCCGGAACGGGACGATCACCGCGAAACTGGTCATTCGATGTCGGTGACCGCTAATATGATGGCGAACAAGCGGCCACCATCCTCGTTGTAGGAAGCGGAAAACGTGGTGACCTGCTGGCCGCGGTGCGTCTCGTACGTAGTATGTGTTGAGCAGTAATTGAGTGCTTCGGTTTTGGTGGCCGGCATGGGTATATTCCTTCGACGCTGCGGCGAGGACCGAAGTACCTCACGAACCTGTGTGTCAACTGACAGTACTCGGCGGTGTAGGCGCTGAGTCGGAAAAACCGTCGCAGCCGCTGACGCGCCTGCGAGTGTTTAGCCATACTCTTCGAACCTGCCGAGGACCGAGTCGTAGGCGGCGTCAATGTTTTCTGCGACAGCCAGCCAACCCCGCTGATAGCGGCAGTACGAGCAGTCGCATCTGTATTCGCCGTGAACAACCCACTGGGGCAGCGGCCCGGCGTGGACCCGGTTCAGGGCGTCGACAGCGTGAATCATAACCACCATGGCCGGCGCTGCATTCCTGGGCAAACTATCAGGTGGTGAGGCTGGCTGGGGCTGCAGGTACAGTACCCGATGTGGTGATCGTCTATCGATTTTTGACAGTGCGGGCACCGTGCATCGGGGTAATATAGCGCCGTCGTGATGATGGTCATCGCCACGGGGAACGCTCCGTATATGGGCACCTAACTATATGATGCGGGGTGAATCCCGCCTTTACGATCTGCACCGTAACACATACGCAAAGGCGGACATGATGCTCTTCACTAGGCCGTTTGCATCTTGGGCAGCGGTTGTCGGGCCAATACAATTCCGACCCGTAAGCAATCATCACTGGTAGTGCCACCACCCTCCTGGGCACTGAACCACGTGGTGGATTGGTTTGACGTCACAATCGCAAGGGCGGACACTGTGCTCTTCGCCGGTCCGGCGACACAATGGGCAGTATTCGTCTGTCCATCTTAGCTGCGACGCGTAAGCGATCATCATCCGAAAAGACGCTTCCGTGCGCTCCCGGGGCAAATCACCATTCGTGATACTTCCGGGATAGCGTCTTTAGGGTCAAAGTATATGAGTCGGTGTATGAGGTGGTGCTCACGCCCGAGGCGGTGACAGTACGGGCACGACACCGCGTCGGGCAGCGACGACGCGTAAGCGATCATCATCATGTTTCCGGTTTGTAGCGGGCGACCATTCCCTCAATCCACTCCCTGCCGACCGGGTTGGCTGAGTGGCAACGCACAATTTTCGGCCACACCCACGGATACTCGCACATCATCAACACAATAGGCCGGGTGGTGTCGTCGCCGCCAAGGTCATGGTCCAGGGACAGCTCCTCGAGCGGCCACGGCACGTGGTCCATGATTCCGAGGGCGTCGGCGCTGCTTTTCGCCCACATCCAGGTGTCGGACACCATGTGGTAGAAGCCGGACCCGCGGGGTATCTCCTTTTCCACAGCGTCAGGCGGCGGGCGCAAGTCATCAACCCACAACTTACTGAGCACCGTTTAGTCCGGTGTCCAGTTCAGGGTGACGCAGATCTGCCCGTTGGACTCCAAGATCACCGGCGGCGTCAACGGCATCGTGTGCCCGCACGTCAAGACCACCTCGGTGTAGTTACCCGGACCGGTGTGCACCGTGTACGACCACGACGACGACTTGTCCTTATCGGGTACCACCTCAATGAATGCCACGTTAAGGCTCAGCGGCATCGGCTTGGGCTCCTCGTAGTGAGGGAAGTCGAAAGCCGCCAGCATCTCTTGGCGGGTTTCGTACCATTTCGCGTCTTTGAACTGCCGCTGCGCGGCTTCTTTGTACGCGGGTGAGGCCTCGTTGGTCCAGTAGGCCAGTACCCGGGCGTAGGCGGTACGCAGGCCGCGGTCCCCGATGATCGTCTTACCCTCCGCGGCGAACACCGCAACAATGTTGGTCGCCTCATTTCGATACTGCCGCACCAGGTGCTGCATCGTGAGGGTGCCGTAGATGCCGCAGTTGCAGCCCTCCGACGGCGACTCGTGGTCCTTGCTGTCCATGCATTTCGCGGTTGCGGTGCCGTCCTTCCAGTGGTCGCGGCCAGCCATTACGACCGCCGTCAACACCGGCTCGACGTCGGCTGCCGGCGGGGGCGGTGACTCGCCCACCCCCCATGTGCTAGCGGAGCTAACAGACACGGTCTGCGCGGCGTTGGCGCTGCCGCCGAAATTCAGCTTAAACGTCCGCAACGCATACCGGGCGACCTCAACATCAGGAACCTCAGGAACCTGCTCGATCTCTTTAGCCATTACCTACCTCTGACGGGTTGTATCCAACACAATCACACACATCGCACGACAACGTGCCGGGCAAACCTTCACCGCGGCGATGTAACCACAGCCCACTATCCGGGCATTTACCTCTGTTGAGGGCTTCTAGCTGCCGGGGCGTCCACTCGCCGGTCAATTCTCCTCCGACCGGATAGCGAGGTAACGGTCGCAGTGTTCGCACTGCAACAGCAGCCTGCCGTCCTCGGCCTCGGTCGCCACAAAGTGATGCGCACAGAACTGCGGCTCGGTCATGGAGCCGATGATAGGCCACCAGACTGTCATCGCCTAACCTAATCGCCCGGGGCGCGGCGAATCTTCTCAGGGTGTCACTTCTGCCATGGCCGGCCCCGGGCGGCGATCATTATATACATGGAGTTACGTCCGGCGCTGATGCCCGGCTGCGTGTTGTTGCCGTACGACACCGCCGCCGGGCACTGCCGCGCGTGCGGCGAAAACCTGCCCAACGCCAACCGAACGTGGTGCAGTGTGGACTGCCGACTCATGTACGAACGTAACCATTATTGGCGGGCCGCCAGGCATGCAGCCGCGGCGCGGGACGGATTCACATGCCTCAAATGTGGGTGGGGTGAAGGCGAATTCTACGAGCACGGTCAGATGGTGTTCTGGTCACGTCCGATGCTCACCGGCAGAGGACCCGACAACTGGATCGAAGTCAACCACATTGTGCCGAGGGCCGGCGAAGGGTACGGAACCGGGTGTGGACATCATCAATCGAACTTGGAAACATTGTGCCACCGGTGCCATGTAAAGGTCACGCGGATGCAGCGCGTGGCGCGCGCCCGCCGAAAGGCCGGTTGAGTCCCGGGACGGCATTTACCATGTGGGCGACGCGATTAACTTGGCCGTCCCGGGACAACATAATTCTACGTGACGTGTCCTACTGAAGGTCGCCAGTGCACTGCTATACCATCCGGTAAATGACCAGGATCATCGTCGCTGCTGTTCTGGTGGCCGCGGCTGTTTGGTTGGTCGCGTTCCACCGTGAGATGCGCGCTGAACGGTTGCGCCGCGAATGCGACGAACGGGAGAAGGCGAACCGCAACGTGGACGACTACATCGCGTGGCTCGAAGACGAGTATGGCCGCTCCTGAGCAGCGCCGCGGCCCAGAATGGGGCCGCGAAGCACCCGGTGAGTGCAGGCTCACCGAACAAGACGGGCAGATCATGGTCGCCCGCGCCGACCCGCATGTGTGGATGACCGACGAGTTTCTACGGAAGCTGGTCGGCCCGGAATCCAGGAACCCGTGGGTGACGCTGACCTACCAGCCCCACGATTTGTGCCGGCCAGAGTTTTGTTGTCAACGGTTCCGCGACTCCTACCACTGCTACTCGGGCGCGCAGGTGACGATTTCGGCGTGCAACGGCGTGGTCACATACCGTATAGGCCGTTTTCTTAGGGGCGGGTTTTGGGAGGCGGAGCGTCAGTCTAGGTCAAAGTGCCAGTAGGCTGCTACGGTGACGGGCTATGAGTGAGCATTCCGGCGTTACCGGTAAGACCCCGGCGCAGGCGTTGCGGTCGAAGCTTGCCGCTGAGCGTAAGGCGGCGTGTGAGGCGCGGACCCCGGCGGAGCGGTTGGCGCTCCTTGATGGCAGGCCTGGTAAGTCGAAGCGGGAACGGGGCCGGCTGCTCATGGCCCTCCAAGCGCAGGAGGATTGATGTTTTGGATCGGTTTGCTGATCGGCGGCGCGGTGGTCGGGATCCCCTTGTTAGCGGTCATCGTCTGGGTCTTGTGCCAGCTGTCCCACATGTTCGACAACTTCTAGGACGAGGATCTGATGCTGCAGCTGAAGGCCTATGTGAAGCGTCCTTACGCCGCGCAGATGTGGACAAGCGGGCTGCTGGTCGGCGACTGCGCGCCGTTGCTTCTGCAACTGCTCGCCCGAGATCTACACACGGATGCCGATGAGCAAGGTGTGGTGGTCACCAACATTGAGTTGTGGACGAGCCCGACCCGCGGGGTCACCGGGTTGTTCAGCGGGGACACATCGGGCCTGCCTGGCGATGGTTGGACGAAGCTGGCGACGCTATGACGCAGCGGGAGTTGGAGTTTACGTGGCCGAATCTGAGTTTGGTGGATGAGGCGGGGACGGTGGTGACGATCAACGCTGTCGACGTTAAAGGGACCGATTTGTTGGCGTTTTTGGGTCATTTACGCAACGGCGACGTTCTCAACTATGTGGTGAACGTCTGATGACGCTCACTGTTACCGCATACGACTACACCGAAGCGTACAAGAATCAGATCAGGCATATGAACCTGGTGACCAAGTTGAAGGAACAGCTAGAACGCGGCACCATGACGCGGGATGAGGCGTGGATAATCCTGGGTGGTCTGGGCGGGGGTCTGACCTGATGGCGCTCACCGTCACCGCCCACGAGGTCGGTTCGCTCTGGGCGCGACTGTCGCGTATACAGCAGTTCATCAACGTTTTGACGATGTCGCCGAATGAGGTGCGTCAACTAGAAGGGATGTCCCCAATTTGTTAACCGTGAAGGCGCATCGAACCGAGACTGGATTAGCGTCGACTGCCAGCGGGGACATCTGCTTTGAATGCCTGTTCGACGCCTGGTCCATCAACGCGCGGCCAAGCGTCTTAACTCAGTGGTCGCAGACCACGGACCTCACCGTCCAGGCATACACCTGGCTGCCCGGCGATGAGTAGCCGCGACTTTCAGGTGAAGAAACTGTTCGCAATTCTTCGTCACGCCGACCTCAATCGCGACAAACGCCTCGCCCTGTTTTCCGCGATCCTGCACGAACCCGTCGAAACCACCTCCGACCTGAACGAAATACAAATCCGTGCGATAGTCGATGTGGTCGATTATTGGAACCGTATCGGCGAATTGAAAACTAGGTGCGCGTCGATGATTGCTGCGGAGCGCCGGCGCACACACATAGACCCCGGGGACGGCCAAACAGCGCACGACGCCCAAGAGCCGACCGCCGTCCCCGGACCAAACCCCCCGGTGGAGGCCAGACAGGATGCGCCAAGCCAAACAGCTCCCGCCCCCACCGGGCCAGACGACAAGGCGTGGTGGTGACCAAGCACTGGTGCCCTGTTTGCTGGCGGCCCGTCGACCCAACACCTTCGAACATGATTTTCGGGCACTTCGACAGGGCTAACAGCCCGTGCCCGGGCGCTTATGAGCCATTCTATATCACTTTAAAGCGTCCGAATGCCCCTAAAATAGGGTCAACGGAACCCCGAAATTCGGCTATGAAAGCGGATTTTGGGCGTGTGTGGCGGCGAAAAAGGCGGTTTTCGGCGTGAGTTTCTCAATAAAGGTGATCGCCCATTCGCAGCGCGCAGAAATGGCTGAAAGGTTAGCAAAATCCGTCGGCGCGGACATTTGTTGGGACGCTCGAGAGGCCGAAAACCTCGGCACCAATGTTGGATGCGCGTTAACACACCTGGATGCTCTAAAAAAATTCGCTTTCTCTGATTCTGAGTGGGTTGTTTGTTTAGAGGACGACGCCCAGCCGGTCGGCAACTTTGATGTGCACCTGGCGGCGGCGCTGGAGTACGCTCCGGCACCGGTGGTTGGCCTGTATTTGGGCACCGGAAACCCTAGCGGGGAGGCTCAGCGGCAAATCCGGCAGGCTGTGGTGGCCGCGCAGGAAACCAACAAGGCATGGTTGATGGCCGACTGCCTTATCGGGTCAGTTGGGTATGCGGTGGAAACGCATCTGCTGCCCGATCTGATCGATTTCATCACCGACCGGGAAGAGGAGTTGCCGTTGCGGATTTCCCGGTGGGCGCAGGACCGCGGGATAAGCATTTGTTACACCGCCCCGTCGCTGGTGAACCACGACGACGGCGACAGCATCGGGTTGCCGTGGCGCGGCCCGAAACGCCTCCAACGCCGCGCCTGGTGGTGCGGAACCAGGTCTTCGTGGAACACCGGAACCGTCAAACTAGGATATTGCCCAGTCTGGAGTAAACCAAAGTGATGACGATAAGGCTTACGGTGTCCCAATATGCCGGCACTGTACGGATATCCGCGGACGGCATCGAACGCGAAGTATGGCACACGTGGGGTTGCTTCCGTAGGATTTATTCGAAAGAGGATTGCTTAGTCCTCCACGCCGCATCCGCGCCGACGACTACGACACGGAAGGTTCCGAAGGAACCGAAATGATGATTATGGATTTCGTGGTGGTGCAGGTGTTCATGGGCAACACCGAACGCGAAGTAGTATGGACCACCTGGGGTGGCCGCAGGCGCATCGATCCGAGAGAGGACCAGGACGATGTCTTTGACAGCTGAAGTGACGATGGCGGTCGAGTCCGAAGGCTGGGTCGTCTACCTGCTCAGCCCCTGCGGCGAAGTTATTATCCCGCCCCCCCAATGTGGGAGTAAGAATGCCTCTGATAGCTGAAGCTACATGGTGGAAGATTGGTAACACAACCATCTGGGCCGACGCTAAGGTCGGCGTTTGGTCATGGGGCAGCAGCAATGGCCTGATCGCCACCCTGCAGAACACCTACACCAGGACCATAACGTTCAAGCCGGAAACCGGCAGCCTCATCATCCCGTTACTAGCGCCACCGCAGGAGGAAGAATGCTGACAGCGACAGCCGAATGGCGGGAAACCGACGCCACAAGATATTACAGCAATGGCCTCGTGCTCTATAGCCGCATCCTGGCCTTTCTCATGGCCCCCAACCCGCTGCTCCCGGGTGGGGAACAGTGAGTTTTTGGCTGATGGACCCTTTCGCCCCTGGTCCCCGTATGGAAATGGACATCCCCAACGAGCATCCATGGGTGCCTTATATAGACGGATACGTCCGCCGCTCAACCGCGACGAACCTGATCGAACATGGAATCATGACCGTGACCCTAGGCGGTGTTGAACAACTATACGACCTAGTCTCCGTGCCGGGGATCAACTACCGGAACGATTCCATCGTCACCAACTGGCGGATGTTCAGTAGAGATCACCTGCCTCCCGGCCTGACAGCTAGCGGAAGGGCGTACCGGTCATGACGCTGAAGTGGGTGCCGGTCGGGGCGAACCGGGAAATCAGCTACGCCCTCAACGACTACCAGTACGTCGTGCGCCGCGACGGCGACGAACACACACTGGTGCAACGCACAAAATGGGGCGAGATCTGCCGCCACAAAACCTGCGACACGAAGCAAGACGCCGAGGAATTAGCCGAACAGTGGGCAGCAGAGTCGAAGATCACCCCGCCTGTCGTCGTGCCTAACCCGAGTCCGTTCCATCCGTAGCTAAAGTCCATCCATGCGTATGGATGACGTTCTTGCTCATGGCCGCGACAACCCGTCAGACGATCCCGAAGAAATGGGCAGGTTCGTGGACGCGTTAATCGACGCCGAAGACCTGTCCGATGGTGAGCGCGCCGCGTTAGCAGCCGGCTACATGGCCGGCATGGCTCACGCGCTCGGCATTGTCGCTAAGACCCGCGACCCGGGCGACATCGTCGGGGAGATGATGGCCAAAGAAGCGTCCTGGGACGCTAAGGGGATGCTGTGACCCCACCCTTCGAGGTGGGCGACGACGTGTGGGTAGACCTCGAAGACAACGAATGGCCCGGCGAAGTCATCAAAGTGGAGTCGAGCGGCTACGTCCTGTGTAAGGTGCATGTCGACCCGGCGTGGGACTTCGGTCGCGCATCAGCCCACGTCGACCCTGAGCAGATCGTCGCGGTCCGCGCGAAACGTCTGCGGCCCCGCTGCGATGGGGCCGAGGCTGGGTGACGATCTACTTTCAGGACGAGTCGATCACCGTTTATCACGGTGATTGCCGCGACGTTCTACCGACGCTGCCCGATCAATCCGTCGACGCTATCTGCACCGACCCGCCGTATGAACTGAATTTTATGAACCGCGCCTGGGATGCAACTGGTGTTGCGTTCGACGTCGGGGTGTGGCGCGAATGCCTGCGCGTGCTGAAGCCGGGCGCACATTTGGTGGCGTTCGGAGGCACGCGGACCTGGCACCGGTTGGCGGTGGCGATCGAGGACTCAGGTTTTGAGATTCGCGACAATCTGGCGTGGCTGTACGGTTCAGGTTTCACAAAAAGCATGGATGTGTCTATGGCTATCGATAAGGCCGCCGGCGCGGAGCGCGAGGTTATCAGCGAACGCCGAAACCAGCCCACCTTCGACATAGATAAGCAAGCTGGGGGCGGCTGGGCCGGTGGGGTGATACGCAAAACGGCACCGGCCACCGACGACGCTAAACGGTGGAACGGGTGGGGGACACATCTGAAGCCGTCATTCGAACCAATCGTGTTGGCGCGCAAACCGTTCCGAACATCAGTTGCGGATAACGTGCTGAAGCACGGCACCGGGGCGATCCACATTGATGCCTGCCGGATCCCTGCCACCGATAGTCAGTTGGCGGAAAAGTATGCGAGTGTGCAGAACGCCGGACCGCGTGACAACAGTGTGTACGGCGGCGACGATCGGGACCGCGCCGGGGCCGAGCCGCACCCGGCGGGCAGGTTCCCGCCGAACGCGCTGCTAGATGCGCACACCGCCGTGGAGCTGGATGACCAGTCCTACAACGATGACGGCGGGGCTTCACGCTTCTTCCCCGTGTTCAAGTACACAGCGAAAGCGCCAACGTCTGAACGCCCAAACGTGGACGGAATGAAACACCCCACCGTCAAACCGCTGGAAGTCATGAAATGGCTGGTCAAGCTTGTGACCCCGCCGCACGGTGTGGTGCTGGACCCGTTCGCCGGCACAGGCACCACCGCCGAAGCGTGCATCCACGAACACAAACACGCCATCATGATCGAGAAAAAAGCGAGCTACCTGCCGCTGATTAAAGCCCGGCTGGGTAAGCCGATGGAGATCGGATTCGACTTCGACGCGATCTGAGGACCTCACGGTTCTCGGCCAGCATCAGTTTGAACTGTTCCGGTTCGGCGTGCACAGCGATGGTGCCGCGGTCCCACCACACGATCCTGGTCCGGTGGGCGTCGCTGGGGTATGCGGTGGCGGGTATCTGCGCGGCCACGACGCCTCCGGAGGATCGCCACTGCTCTAAGACGTGTTCCCCTGAGGTGGCCATGACGAACCGGACACCGAGCAGTGTCATCATGGGCAGCGCGGTGCGGGCCAGGGCCGCGGTCAGCGCCCGACTCTCGTGGTCTGTCCAGGCGGTTTTTGCTTCTACGACGCCGAAGGGGATCCGGTTGGCGATCATCTTGCGCAGCTCAGCGCGCCCCGGGTTGCCTGCCCATTCGTCAAGTGCGTGGGAATCCTCGGGTGAGCTTAGCGGACCGACGACGCGGGTGCCTCCTACCATCTGTCCGTCGGTCGCGGCGAAAAACAGCGCCGTGTCGGAGCCGTCCTCTATCGCGTCGAAATCCAGTACCCGCTCCAGCCCGTGCCTGCGGTAGCTGCGTCGCGCACCTTTGAGGTACTGATCCCACAGATCCGGCTCAGCGTGCGGGGTGGCCACGGTGATTAAACATCCGGTCGCCTGATCGCGCCAGCTGGTCTTTAGTGTTCGGCGTGCCGCGCATTGTGCACCGGAAAATGCAGGATTTACTACCGGTATGGACACCGACGGATTGCATGTTGACCTCGCCGGTTCAATGCGGCCAGCACTCCAATGCGCCGCGGCTACAGCATTCATATTCTTCCTCGGCCTTCTCATCGGAAGCTACCGGAAATGAGGTGCCGCCACTGCGGGCACCAAGCCGAGCAGCACGACGATTCCGGAGCTTGCATTGTGCGCGTCCTAACAGGATGGAACGAAGACATAAAGTACTTTACCGGTGAACGTTTGTGCGGGTGTCAACAGTATTCTGGACGGTATGAAGCAACCAGCGACGACACCGGCTGCCCGCACGAGGTGACACCGGATTCCACGCGCTGCGTGCATTGCGGTCGGACCGTCCTGAAGGAGAAGAATGATTAAAGCGACGGTGTGCATTCCGTGGAGGCCGTCGCCATCCAGGTTGAAGCCGTACGAGAAGGTCCGCCAATATTGGGCGGAAAATTTCCCGGACTGGGAAGTTGTCACCGCCGACTCTGACACTGAAATCTTCTCGTTGTCGCAGGCCCGGAACAACGCGTGCCGGCAGGCGACAACAGGCGTTGTTGTTTTCTGCGACGCCGACACCATCCCACCCACCGAAGGTGTGATCACCGCGGTCAACGACCCGGTAGGAATCACGTGGCCCCACAAAATTTGGCGACTCATCCCGCCGGAGTACGCCGAAAAACCGTTCGAAGAATTCCCCGACGCGAGAATCTTGGTGGAACACCCCAACGGTTTGGGCGGGGTGATGGTGTGCACCACCGAAGAGTTCTGGCGTCTCGGCGGGCAGCCCGAAGAGTTCTGCGTCGATGACGAGACCGAAATCCTCACCGACCGGGGCTGGAAACGGCGCACAACGGTCGTTGCCGGCGACCTGGTGCTGACGCTGAACCATGCCACGGGGATGAGCGAATGGCAGCCTATTCAGAAAGTCAATATCTATCCAGGTGTCCGCGAGATGCTGCAGATCGAGAGCAAAACGCACTCCTCTCTGACAACGATGAACCACCGTTGGCCGGTCGAACGAACCTGGCTGGTAAACCAGGTCGGGAAAAAACAATTCCAACGCAGCCGCCGAGACTGGGCAACATCGGAGAAGTTCCAGCGGGAGGACTATGTGCCTATCGCCGCGCCCTGCGCCGACCTTCCCGTGGAACCAAAGTTCACAGACGGACTCGTTGAGAGCGTGGCATGGTTTTACACCGAAGGCTGCATCTCGCGCTTGCAGAGTGGTTACGGACGATCTGTGACGATTTCCCAATCCCTCACAGCGAACCCCGATCACTGTGACCGAATCCGGTCGGCGCTTACTCGAGCGTTCGGCCCTGCTTCTGAGATGTTCGTGCGCCGTTGCGGGCGTTCCGCGGCGCAACCTCCGCACTGGCGTGAACGGCAGCGTACCGGAATCGTTGAATTCTCCCTTAACGCCGAAGCTGGGGAGATACTTCAGCAACACGCACCGAACCGCGTCCCGTCGCATGAGTTCCTACTTTCGCTGACAAGAGCGCAACTGGAACTGTTCGTCCAGGCATCCATTTTCGCCGACGGTCATGAGCGCCCCCGTAACTATGAGCGTAATTTTTCGCAGAAGGACCCGGCGGCGGCAGAAGCTTTCCAGTTCGCCTGCATCCTCGCCGGCTACGCTACGTCTTCCGTCGCGCAACCCGTAATACCAAAATACGGCTACGGCATGACCTCAGTTTCGATCCGGCAGCAACGCCGGTTCAAGTTGTCAAAGGGCCGTCACGAGAGGGTCCTCCACACCGGAATTGTTTGGTGCCCAACAACCGAAAACGGAACGTGGCTGGCCCGCCGACACGGAAAGTCCTACTTTACCGGCAATTCCGGTTGGGGCCATGAGGACCGGGCTTTCCACATGGTGGCGATGACTTTGTCCAGTTTCCGGCGCATCGGCGGTGTCGCCTACTCCATCGAACACAACGAGCGACTCCGGGTGGCGGACTCCCCCGAATGGCACCGCGACTCCAAACGCAACGAAGCACTGGTCAAACCGTACGAAATCGCGAACAACAAGCCGTGGCTGATGCGTGAGTTGCTGAAGATCCGCTACGAAGAACGCGAGGCGGGAGGCGACTGGCGTCAACGCGCCGGCCTGAACGAAACCGACCCGATCCGCCGTGAACTGTTCGGACCGAAACCTAGACCAGCGCCGCAGCAGCCCAAATCGGACTGGAAACAACGCTGGACGTCCACCGAAAACGACCCACTGGTCGGGCGATACAAGTCGTGAGCAATCCGCCGCCCGACCCGCCGCGTGAGCTCGGCCCGCGGGTGTTCTTCGTGGCGTTGGACGGCACCGGGCATATAGGTAACCTGATAGACGCCCCGTACACGGAGTGGGCGGTCATCCACACCGACGACCGCAGCTTGTGGACTGTGCCGGCTGACCGGGTGATCTGCGAAATTTAGGCCACGTCCACAATTTGGTCAGCTTTCCAGACGAACGTGGATAACGCGTCGTCGGTGTCGGCTTGTGGGTGGCCCAGGTTACGCGCCACCAGTGTGGTGACACCTTTCTCTGTGCGCGTCGATTCGATCATGCCGATGCCTATGACTTTTTCGCCGACCGTCACGTCGATCAGTCGCTTCAGCGTAGGCGTAACCCCGGTTATCAGCAGCGTTCCCCTAGGTGTGATCTGCAAAATTTGGGCATCTTGGCCAATAGGTGGCAGTGGGACGGGCCGCCGTGCGGGTGGGTGGACACGGTGGTGACTGTGCCGGTGAAGTCGGGGGTGTCCGCTTTGGCTACTGCCCCGAATGTGATTCCTGCTGCCCAGGCCGCGGCGACGGCGACGGCGAGTTTGGTGGCTTTTCTCATGGATGCTCCTTTATGACGGGCGGCGGCGTATTCATGGGTGACACGGGTCCGATGGCCGCCCGGTACCTAAATTATATCCCATCCCACTGGCACCTGTCTAGTCGGTGGACCAGTCGAAACGACACGCCGACACCGGGAAATAGTTAGATTCACTCGCTAACTTGCGATCATGTTCATTATGGACGACCAGCCGCTACCCCGCAAAAGGACTGGGCCAAAGCCCGGCGGGAAGAAACCCGCCGAAACAAAAGAAGAACGCGAACAGCGGAACGTAATCATTTTTCAACGATTCCTCGCCGGCCATTCCGAACGCGAAATAGGCCGATCCGTGGGCCTCACCGGCCAGCGTGTCCACCAAATCATCCAAGCGGAATTGAAGAACGCTGCACGTCACCGCGACCTTCTCACCAACGAAGCCCTCGCCGTTTACACCACCCGCCTCGAAACTCTGCTCAAAGCTGTTTGGCCGAAAGTCCTCGCCCAGGACCTCAAAGCGGTTGAGGTTGCGCGCCGCCTGATGGAACAGCAAGCCCGCTTGTACGACTTCCAGGAGCAGCCTTCCGCTATCCCGCCGATCGCCGAGCAGGAGCTGTTGGATGACGTGGACGGCAAGGGCCAGCCGGTGGACGAGTTGACCCGATTCAGGATGAAACACCGCCGCCCGGCGGACGACGACCCCGGGGACGCGGGTGCGGTGTGATCTGCGGCTGCGGCCACGAACTCGTCTTACACGACGAAGACGGGGTGTGCGTGGCGCTGATTATCACATTAAACACCTGGTCGCCTGGATGCGGCTGCCTCGAATTCCGGCAACAAACCGAGAAAGAAAAAGATAAGTGACTGCGATGTTGCAGCGAGAATTAACTCCCGGGATGGGGAGTATGTTGCCGCGGGTCTTCACGCCGCCGCTCGAGCACCACATCAACCCTCCGAAAGGAACATTAACCGCCCACGCGGTCGGCTACGGATCGGGACGCGATATGAGCGGAGGGTCCGGAGTCCGGGTTTATGACCCGGAAACAGAATGCTTATGCGGCTGCGGACTAACCCCGCAAACATCGTGGGGATTCGACGCCAACTCATTCTCCAAACACGTCCTCGGATGGAAACTCCTACCCTATCAGCAATGGCTCAACATTCACGCCCTGGAAAAAGACGACACCGACGGCGGGTTCCGTTTCAAAATTCTGGTCGTCCTCATCTCACGCCAGCAAGGGAAAACGTATTGGCTCAAACAGCTGGGATTGTGGCGGCTGTTCGTCAACGCCCGCGGCAACGCTAACCGCGTCACCCCCGGCGCGAGATTAGCGTTGATCGCCGCGCAGAACCTGCAGTACGCCGAAGGTGTGTTAAAAGACGTGGTAGACGAGATCCGTGACAGCTCGTCTCTATCTAAAGAGCTGATCAACCACCGCGTCACCAACGGTAACCACCGCGCAATCTTAACTAACCGCCGTTATTGGCGCGCAGCGACCGCTTCCCGTAAAGGAGGCCGGTCGCTGTCCGTCGATATCGCGATGCTCGATGAGTTACGTGAACACGTCACCACCGACGCGTGGGACGCCATCGCCCCCACCACCCTGGTGCGCCCATTCTCCCAAGTGGTGTGCACCAGCAACGCAGGCGACGTCCGCAGCATCGTTTTGAGGGACTTACGGGACGGAGCTATCCGCAATATAGAAGCCGGCGACACGCAGAGCACGCGTACAGGGTTATTCGAGTGGTCCGTGCCCGATAATGTCGACCCGCGCGACGAAACATATTGGCACATGGCCAATCCCGCGCTCGGACATCTTAACAACTTCAAACTGTCAGACCTGCGTTCAATGTTCGAGTCGATGCAATACCGAAACCTTCCAGGATTTCAGACCGAGCACCTTTGTCAGTGGGTTGATGCGCTTAAACCCGGTATTCTTCCGGCTGAGCACTGGGCGCTCACCAAAGACACCGCGAGCCGCCGATCTTTGGGGGCGACGATTTACGCCGGCCTGGACGTCAACTACGAACGGTCCCGTGCGTTCGTCAGCATCGCCGCCCGCCGCGACGACGGCAACCTCCATGTTGAGGTGGTGCACGCCGCCCGCGGCACCGACTGGATAATCCCGTGGCTCAAACAACGCAAAGAAACGTGGCTGACGGGAATAGCGGTGCAGAAAACCGGTGCCCCATCATCGGGGATGATCGAAGATTTGCGCCGCGCCGGAATTCCGGTAGTCGAATGGGGTCCAGGTATTGAAGTCTCTGGTGGTAGCGGCATGTTTTTCGACCAAATTGTTGAACACAAAATTTTTCACCGCCCCGCGCCGGTATTAGATCGGGCGGCGGCTTCCGGCGTGTCGCGCAATGTTGGAGAGGGCTGGGTGTTTGATCGTCGTAACAGCCCGGTTGATGTTTCGCCGCTAATTGCGTGCGTTGCAGCGGCCTGGCTGGCGAACCAGCCGGCTGCTAACCCGCCCGCCGTCCATTCCTGGCCGGACGACGACACCATGCGGGAATGGGAGCAGGAAGGCGCAGAGAAGTTCAAAGAGGGCCGCCCGCCCAACCGGTCGGCGCTAGACGAGATCGAAGGGATGTCCTGGTGGACCAGGTAAACGACGTTGCCAGCAAAATGGGCATGGGTGGCCGCCTGTACAAGGATGCGCGGGTTAAAGCCGGCGACGACCCCGAGCCGACACCGGAACCGAAAATCGATGCGCAGGCCCCGAAGATCCCGAAGCCTTGGATGGTGCAGCCTATCGAACCTGAGCCGATAGAAAAGCCGAAGAAGGAACGGGACTGGCAGCAGATCCAATCAACTTTCCTCGAGGTGCTGGGCATTCTGCTTTTCGCCGGCGGGTTCGGGATATGGCACCTGTGGGTCGGTGTCGTTGTTCTGGGTTTCTGCGTGATCGTCCTGGGTGTGGCCGCCGGGCTGCCGGAGGTTCCTTCTATCCGGAAGCGTAAGCGATGAAACCGGCTGATTCTGTTGTGTGCCGCAACGCCGAATACCGCCTAGAGGTTGATGGGCGTCCGTTTCCGTGGCATATCGATGAGCGGGGACCGAGGTTCACCCGCCTCCTGGACGATTTGTATCGGGTCGATCTCACCGTTTTGTGTGTGCGCCGCGACCGCAGCGACGACAGCGGATCGTACGAGACGTTCGATGATTCGTTTTACGGCAGGCCGATAATCGCCGGGCTGCCATTTCCGTGGGAAATTACCAGCGAAGGTGTCTCCTATAACCGGTCGCGGACCACGATAGCGACGGTTCGGTTGGCGTTTTTCGCCAAGGACGTCGACACCGACGGCGAAGTTTTCGATGTGCGCCGCCATGACCACACCATTCACGGGTTGAACGGGGATCTTTATCACGAAAGCGCCCGCGACAAAGCGTTAGGGATTACCGCATGAGTGTTCTTGGTAGGTTTTTGCAGCCTGGCGGCATGGAGCGTCGATCGTTGATGAGTTCCAGTTTCGTTCCGCCGCCCGCGGTCGGTGTTATTGACGACTTCGTTGGTGTGCACCGGGCGATGGCGCACATGACAGTTTTCGCGTGCGTACGTCTATTAGCGGACACGATCGCTTCGCTGCCATGGAAAGCGTACCGACGCGACTCCAAAGGCGTACCGAAAGAAGTTAGACAGCAACCGTCACTAATAACAGAACCATATCCAGGTTTCGACCTATTCCAATGGAAATGGATGGTTGTGGCGAGTATGGCTTTGCGCGGCAATTCATACCATTATGTTTCGGAGCGAGATAAAGGTTTCGGGGTGCAATCAATTCTGCCACTGCACCCGGATATTGTGTTTTTGGAGCGCCGCCCCGACATTTTGATGTGGTTCGAGCCTATCTACCGGATTATGGGTGAGCCCGTAGCTAAACGCGACATGGTTCATATGCGCCGGTTCACGATGCCGGGGGAACCATGGGGCATGTCACCGATTCGGCAGGCCGCGGTGGCTATCGGGCTGGGGTTGTCGGCTGAGGAGTACGGGTACCGGTTTTACAAGGAGTCTGCGACCCCGTCGGGAACGTTGGAAACCGACCAGGATGTGGACCAGAAGACGCTGGACCAGATTCAGCAGAACTGGATCCAGTCCCATGGTGGGCGCAGGTTGCCGGCGGTGTTGTCTCGAGGTTTCAAGTTTGAGCCCATTTCTTTGCGGCCAGACGAGTCACAATTCCTCGAAACCAGGCAGTTCCAGCGTTCCGAGATTTGTTTGCTGTTCGGTGTGCCACCAATTCTGATTGGTGACACTAAAGAGTGCGTTGTAGCAGGCACTATGATGACAATGGCGGATGGTTCACGCAAAGTCGTTGAGGATTTGCTAGTTGGCGATCTAGTTACCGCGTGGGACGGCTCCAAGCTTGTGGCCTCTCGCGTCTCTTGGGTTGGTACACCCCCCGTCAAACCGATCGTCAAGGTCACCACTGTCCGAGGACGGACCCTGACCTGCACGGCGGACCACCCCATCTTGGGCTTGAAGCGCCTACGCACTCCGGGTAACCGCCCGCTCCTAACGGACGGTGAATGGCTGCACGCAGGAGATCTTGAACCAGGCCATTATGTCCGTATCGGTTTAGGGCACTTGCCCGGCGAGGTTGGCCACCTGTCCGAAGACATCGGCTACTTCCTGGGTTCGATGGTCGGCGACGG
>Ga0210386_10001694_pt1 | contig 19333 bp, 17 predicted proteins | sample IncBWH32OmetaG_FD_160091 | JGI IMG/M metagenome (GOLD analysis project Ga0210386, IMG submission 160091) | Forest soil microbial communities from Barre Woods Harvard Forest LTER site, Petersham, Massachusetts, United States - Inc-BW-H-32-O ... | reverse complement strand
ACGTAGAGCGAGATCGGCCACCAATCGACGTAGCCCCACGGCGCTTGCCGCCCCGGCCAGGTGGTAACCTTGGGGTTCTGCTTGATCACGGTCGGGAACGTCGCCGGCTGCAGCGCGCCGCCGAAGTCGGAGTTATTGGTGATCTGCGCCTGCGCCGTCTCCTGCTCGCCCACCATCGGCAGCCAGATATTGCGCATGATCTGCGGCATCGGCGCGAGCTTTGCCTCCGTTGCCCACCAGGACTCGCGGCGGTCGAACACTTTCTGCTGCAGCGATGACGCGACAACCTTCCACGGTCCGGTCGTCACCGGCCAGCCTTTCGCGACGTCGAAGTGCTTGAACGTCGTCCAGTCCTGCCCTTGGAAGATATGCTTCGGCACGATGTAGATACCGATGTCATACTTGTAGCTGGCGAAGAAGAAGAAGCGCGGTGACGGAATTTTGAACTTCAGCACCACCGTGTTCGGATCGGTGGCGGTCGCTTCGTCCAGCGCCTGGTGGACGTCGATGCCCCATTTCGCCTTGGGGCCGAGATCACGCAGGCTGTTCATCGTGAACGCCACGTCGTCGGCACTGAATGGCGTGCCGTCGCTCCACTTGATGCCGGAGCGGGTCTTGATGGTGAGCTGCTTGAAGTCCGGTGTGAACTGGTAGCTTTCCGCCAACCACATATACCATTTGTCGGCAAAAGCGCTGTAATACGCCAGCGGCTCATAGATCAAATTCGACCCGTTCTGGTGGTTGGCGCCGACCGCATACGGGTTCCACAGCTCGTAATCGACCCAACGCCCATCGCGGCTGTTGATGCCGATCAGCGTCATCGTCTTGTTGCGCGGGATCTCGGCTAGCTGCGCCTCGGCCACGCCCGCCGGCAGCATCGCTGCCGCGGCGACAGCCATGCCGCCCTTGATGACATCTCTTCGGCTCGCAATGGACCGCGTCGTCTCGCTGTTCATGGTCGTCTCCCTCCCGCCGGATCGCTTTCGTGGCGACGCCTGGCGTATGTTCTATGGAGTCTCAGCGCGCGTGACCCGGCCCTGTCAAGGCACGCACCCCCGATGATCAGCACGATGCGGCCCATCATCCCGGACCGCTACATGCGCGTTGTCGGATTCTTAACTATTCCGCCGCGATGCACATGACCCAGGATCACCGCCGGTCTGACCGTATCCTGCCGCTCAGGACGTCGGCCGGACAAATCGCAAAAGCGCCTTGTTGCCCGAGCCAGAACGGGTCGCCGAAACGGAGGCGCTTGTTGCGACATGATACGGAAGGCTGATCGGATCGCCACCGCGTCTGTTGTGGACAATCACACCGCTCGGCTGTGACGCGCGGCGTCAGCCACGCACGTGATGCGGCGGATCCACCGCGAGGTATCGCCCCGGGGGCGTGCCATCGCGCTGGAACACGGCGACTCGCGCCAGCGCAGCCCTGTCCTCCGCCGATAACCGAGTGACCTCACGCAGATGGTCGGTCCAATTTTCTACCGACCAAACCTCCAGCCAGCCCTCGGGATGTGCGACGTCCTCATAGAGCTGCCAGAGCAAGGCGCCGCATCGCCCACGTACCAGCCGCACCTCTTCCATCACCTCGAGGTAGGGCTCGCGCTCGTCGGATCGCACACGGTATTGCACCATCTCCATCACACGCGCGCTGGCACTGCGCAGTATTGGCATCAATTCGGGTGCCGGCGCCTCGGGCTCCGGGACCGGTGCCGCGCCGCGCAGCGGCGCAAGAGCCTGATGGTCCAGCGAGAAGCCGCGCACCAACAGGGCCAAGGCGCCGCCGCTGAGGCCTGCCACCAGCAGCGCCGGCGACAATCCGATCATGTCGCCCAACCAGCCCCAGCCGAACGACCCGATGGTCAGCGCCCCGTTCTGCCCCAACTGGTAGATCGCCAGCGAGCGTGCCCGCACCCAGGGCGGCGCGCTCAACTGAGCCGCCGCCTGCATGGTCGAATACGCGGCGACCCAGCCCAGCCCGAACAGCAGCATACCACCCGCGGCAGGTACCCAATGGCGCGATAGCGCCAGCACCACCACGCCCGCGCAGGAGCACAGCGACGAACCCAGCACGATCACGCTGCGGCTGAACCGTCCGCGTAACTGCGGCAGCAGCATGCCGGAGGTGACCCCACCCACCCCCATCAGCCCCAGGATCACGCCGTACATCGACGCGCCAAGGTGCAGTTGCGTCCGTACGACCAGTGGCAGCAATGCCCAGGGCGCCGCGGCCGGGATCGAATATGTGAAGGCCCGCAGCATCGCGTTCTGCATCGCCGGCGTGTTGCGCACGAAGCGCATGCCGGCGCGCATCGCACTGATCAGATGCTCGGGCGGTAGACCGGAGCTGTGCGGCCGTCGTCGCCAGATCAGCAACACCCCGATCATCGCCGGAAACGTCAGTGCAAACAGCGAGAAGGCGAGGCCCGATCCCGCCAATGCTACCAGAAACCCGGCCAGCGCTGGCCCCACCGCACGCGCCAGATTGAAGCCGATGCCGTTCAGCGCCACGGCCTGAACCAGGTCCCAGCGAGGCACCAGCTCGGGGACGGAGGCGCTCCAGGCCGGGGCGGTCAGCGCCGAGCCGACGCCGATCAGGAACGTGAATCCCAGCAGCGTCGACGCCGTGGTCAGGTGCAGCACCGTCAGCACCGCCAACGCACCAGCCGCCACCATCGTCATCGCCTGGGTAACAATCAGGAAAGTCCGCCGATCGACAATGTCGGCCAGCGCGCCCCCCGGCAGCGCGAGCAGAAAGACCGGCAGGATGGTGGCTGCCTGCACCATCGCAACGACGACCGGCCTCGGATCCAGCGTGGTCATCAGCCAGCCAGCACCTGTGTTCTGCAGCCAGGTACCCAGCCACACGACCACGTTCGCGGTCCACAACAAACGGAACATCCGATTGCGAAGAGGTAATAGAGCGGGCGGCAGTTTCATGGGCGTGCGGTCGGTCCGGCGGATGTAGGCGGGAACATCGAGGGTCGTGTGACTTTCACCCGTCCACATTATCGGCTAATGCGGACGAAAGCTGCTATTCAATCGGATACCTATCGCTCATGCCAAACTTGACCCGCCTGGCAGCCCAGGGAACTGTCGCGCTTCTGCGGGTTCTCATCGGGCGGTTGCCGCCTGGTGGACGCGATTGGCTGGCCTTGCAGGTCCTGAACAAACGCTAAGATCCACGCTCCCGCACGATGGCCGATTTCTTCGAGCGCTCGGTGCTGGCATGGAAAAACAAGCAGTATGATCTCGCACTGAACGGTGAGGCCGCGTTGCTCCAACGGCTTCGGCCGTTCGCGCCAACCACCGTGTTTGATGTCGGTGCCAATATTGGTGACTGGGCGGAGGTCGCCTGCAAGGCGTTGCCAGGTGCCACCGTACATGGTTTCGAAATCGCCGAGGCCACGGCATCGCAGCTCGTGAGCAGGATCGCCACGGCCGGTCTTGATGCACGCGTGGTCATCAATCGTGTTGGACTGGGGGCATCCGAGGGCGAGATCACATTGTTCGTCACGCCTGAGAGCAACACTGAAAGCAGTACCCTGCGCGCTGCCGTCGAGTTCGCACTGAAGGACCAGGCGTTGTCCACCATCGTGGAAACCACAGCGCGGATCACGACCGGCGATGCCTATCTGCGCGCCCGCGACATTGCGCATGTGGACCTGCTGAAGATCGATGTCGAGGGCACCGAATTCAGCGTGCTGAAGGGATTTGCCGAGACCTTCGCGCGTGGGGCGATCGACCTTGTACAGTTCGAATACGGACCGTTGAATCTGACAACGCGCAAGTTGCTGGTGGATTTCTATGCCTTCTTTACCGCATATGGATTCGTTCTCGGGAACGATCTACCCGGAGGGTGTCGCGTTCAAGTCCTACGAGCTGACAGACGAGGATTTTGTCGGTCCGAATTGCCTCGCTTGCCACCAGCGGCGCGCGGACATCATCGCGGCGCAGCGTTGCCCGCCACTCACCACGTTGCAGCGCCGTGAGCATGACCGAGGCAGGTATATTATTGCGCATTCGCACTGTCTGCGGGTCCGTGAGAGAGATTATCTAATTAGCGCCGGGCCTTCCGCGATTTTTATTTGCGTGCGGTTACCGTGGCGGCAACGCATGGCGTCCGCTACGGGCGACAGATGCGATTGCAGCATTCTTGCTGCTCCAGGGCTCGCGCCAGGCGATTGAGACAACGGATTCGTCATTCCATTCAGCAGTACGTGTCGTGGTCGCCGTCATCGCGAGTGCCGCGCGGTACGGCGCGGTCTTGCCGCTGGCCTGACTGGTGTTTGCTCGCCGGCCAGGCGTCGAGACCTATTTGCTCAACGCAGCGCGCGCGTCCCTCGTGAGGGTGCGCGCCACTGACCCGTGTCATCGTCGCGGTGACAACAGACCCTACAGATCCGCGTTGGCGGGGATGATCTCGGGCTTCACACCCATGGCCAGCAGCCCGTCCTTCATCCAGGCGCCGATCTGTCGCGTGCCGCCATAATAGTACACCCAGCTATCCAGGAAATCACGCCAGCGCCGATCTGGCTCCTCCTGAATGCCCATTGAACTGGCCACACGCACCAGCGGCTGCTCCAGCACGGTCACCTGATCAAGCATCGGTGCCTTCGCGCTAACACTCAGCGCCTGAATCAACCCGTAGATGATGCAATCAGCGCGGCCCGCCTGCATCTGCAGGATCGCATCATCCCCTGCCTTCACACCGACGATCGTCGCCTTCGGTGCATAGCGTGCCATCAGGTTGTCGGTGAGCGAGCCGATCAGGGACACCACACGCACGCTCGGCTTGTTCAGGTCATCCCAGGTCTTGGCCGGAAAGCCCTTTTTCGACACGTACCCGAACGGATGTAGGTAGTACGGCTGGCTGAAGCCAATGGCCAATGATCGCTGTGGCGTCGGGTTCAGCGCGAAGGCGAGATCAACCTTGTTCGATTGGAGGTCCAACACTGAGGTCGCGTAGGTCCCTTCAACATAGGCCAGTTTCGCGCTGAGAGAACTGGCGATGTTCTTCGCCATGTCGATCGCGACACCACCCCACTCGCCGGTGGCAAGATCCTTGCGGAAGAACGGTGTTTCTCCCGGCAGCGCGGCAATACGCAACGCACCGGTGCGGCGAATGCGATCGAGCGTTGATTCGCCGGTCGGCGTCGCGGTCTGTGCCACAGCTCGGCCAATCGAGAAGCTTGCGGCGAGCGCCCCCAGCGCGCCTGCCAGTCCACGTCGTGTCGTCATCCCAGTCTCCTGTTTCTCTTGTTGTCAGTTGGTATAGTGGCGTGGCTTCAGCCCCGTGTGAAACCACTCCACCAGGGTGATGATGTCATAAACAGGCACACCAAAGCGACGCTCGATCGCGCGTGAATACGGCGGTAGGTTGGTGCACTCGCAGACGATGGCGCCGATATTGTCGTTCTCCGTCAGCAGCTCCTCGGCCATGCCGAGCACTTCCGCTTCCTGCGCATCGCGATCCACCAAAGGCTGGCCGGTACTGTTGTTGAAGCGGAATACTCCGTTGGACGGCATGCCGACTACCGGTAGATCAGTTGCGACCCCGACCGAGCGGAAATGATCAGGTGTCAGCGCGGCCTTGTTGGCGGTCAGCACACCAACACGCTTGCCTTTGGGCAACATACTCTGCACCAGCGGGATCTGCAGCAGCGACGACGTCGCAATGGGCACCGAACAATGCGACGTCAGCTCCTGATGCAAACAGGCAAGAAAGCCACAACTCGTGGTAATGCCGTCAACGCCCAGCGCAATCAGATCGTCGGCGGCCGCCTTGAACATCTCCAGCATGCCATCGGCCTTGGGCTTGACAATGCGATCCGGCGTGGCACCGCGCACCACCGCGTACTGCACGGGAAAGCGGAAGGTGGGCGCGTAGCCGATATCGCCCGGCAAACGCTGAAAGCCAGTGTCGAGAATCATGATGCCGATCGTCACCCCATGCACCGGCTGTCGCTGATGCGGCCGTACACGAAACGATGCGTCTGTCATCGGAATCTCCTGGTTCAAGCGTCCTCGGTCAGTGCCGCGATCTCGCCAAGTGTGATAGGTTTGGTTGGAAAGCGCGTCCTCAGTGGCTCGATCTGCTCGACCGGCACGCCACGCGCCAGCGCCATCACCTCGATGGCGGTCGCGCCGCACATCCGGCCTTGGCATGGCCCCATGCCGCAACGCGTGAACGCCTTGAGCTGATTCATCCCCAACGCACCGATACGCGCAGCAGTGCGAAGCTGCCCGGCGGTGACCTCTTCGCAGCGGCAGACCAGCGTGGCGTCGTCCAATTGTTTTGGCAGCGGACGATACAACGTATCGAGCAATGGCCTCACTGCGTTATACCGCGCCTGAGCCGCCCGCCATGGAGCGGCCGCGGTGTCGCGGGTAGCCACATCGATCTTACCCAGTGCGCAGACCGCGCCCAGCGCGGCAATGCGACCGGCGCAGGTCGCGGCAAGCGCGCCGCCGATACCTGCGCCATCGCCCGCGACCAGAATGTTCGGCACGCTGCTGACACCCCACGCGTCCGTCACCGATCGCCAGCTGCGCTGCGATGCACTCCATTCATGTTCCAGAAACAGCGCCCGAGTGATCTGCACGGAAGGGATCACACCGTCGTGCAGCAGCAGAAGGTCCGCCGGCTCACACCGCGTCTCCCCGCCAGCCCGGAATGCAATCTCCCGCAGCGCGCCCTCGCCCACGGCGCGCAGGTCCGAGGCCCGTATCCAGGGCACGCCGGCACGCGCGATCTCACGCTGCCAGGCTACCCCTTTCCATAAATCCCGGAATGCCGACAATGCGCGCGGCAGATGCTTCAGCGCAGGCCAACGCGCGGCCGGATCCGATAGATCCAGGATGCCGGCCAATCGCCCTCCCGCCCGCAGCGCCTGCACGGCGTAGAGCAACACCAGCGGCCCCTGCCCCGCGATCCAGCTCTGCCCGGCCGGCACCAGCTCGCCGGTCTTCAAAGCGATCTGGGCCGCGCCCACCGTCATCACGCCAGGCAGCGTCCAGCCTGGGATCGGCACTGGCCGCTCAGTCGTACCGGTTGCAAGCAAGACCTTGGCACCGCGTGCGGAATGTGAAGCACCCGCTTCGCTCCAATACACCACGCCGTCGGGTTCAATCGTCCAGACCGTCGCGCCCCAATGTGCCGCTGCCCCGCAGGCGCGGAATGCCTTCAGCAGGTCTAACGCCGCAGCGTCATCGGCGTCCTTGGCGCCGCGCACTTCCAGCGCCTGCCAGATCCGGCCCCCAGGCGCGGCATTCTCATCCAGCAACAGCACCGACAGGCCACGCGCCCGCGCCTCGATCGCCGCCGACACGCCCGCCGGACCGCCACCGACGATAATGAGGTCCGCGTTCATGCGCCCACCGCCAATCCGCGCGCACCATCCTGGCGCTCGACACGCATGCCGTCCCGCACCTCCGTCATACAGGTCTGCACGCTGGGGCGGCCATCCACCACCGCGAGGCATTCGAAGCAAGCACCCATCATGCAATACGGTCCGCGTGACGCGCCGGAGACCGGTGTCGCCCGCGTGACCTGGATGCCAGCGGCGAGCAGCGCCGCCGCGATACTGTCACCGGTGCGTGCGCGAACCGCGCGTCCGTCATAGGTGAAGGTCAGCTTGCCGTCGTCAGGTCGCGTGAGCATCAAATCGATCCGGGTGTAGATCAGACACGTCTGCCGGGAGGGTGCCGGCGAGGATCGCCTCGGCCAAGGGACCAGTGTGCGCGGCACACAGCGTGACCCCCGAATGGCACACGGCAACGAAGGCACCGGGATGCTCGGGGGACTGTTGGTAGATCGGACACCCATCCGGGGTCATCGGGCGGATACCCGCCCAACTGCGCACCAAGCGCGCTTGCGCCAAGGCAGGGATCACCTTGACGGCCCGCGCGGCCATGCGCGCGAGATCGCCCACCGTGGTCGCGGGCGTTGTCAGACCTTCCTCGGTCGTGGTGCCGATCTGCACCACACCCTCATGGATCTGTCGCACACCGGAGCCAGGAATTGGCAGGAATGGCGTCAGGCGCTCGGTCACGATCATCTGCCCGCGCACCGGACGAACCGGCGCGCGCAATCCGACCCCTGGGGCAAGTGCCGGAATACCAAGCCCACAGGCCACGACGACCTTGCCCGCATGCACGGTGTCGCGGTCCGAGGTGATGGCAAACCCCGTCCCCACGGGCGCAATGCGCCCCACCGTGCACTCGGGCAAATGTACGCCCTCAGCCTGCAGGAACCCAGCGTACAACGCGCGCAGCAACGGCAGCGCATTCACATCGCAATCGCGCGGTGAGTAGGTCGCGCCGACCACGCGAGGCCCTAGCGTGGCATCCGGCAGCATGGCCTCAAGCTCACGTCGATCGATCACATGGACCGGCGCCGCCGGCCCGCCGCTCTGGTTGTGCATGCGATGCAGCAGCGCGCGACGCGTCTCCAGCTCCGCATGACCAAGGCAGTACGCAATCACCCCACGCTGGCGAAAGCCGATCGAGCGGCCTGAGGCCGCCTCCATCATCGCGGCAAAGTCCGGCCAAAGATCGATGCTGCGCCGTGTCCAGGCCGCATACGCCGGCAGCCCCTCGCCTTTGCCCTGGCTATAAATCAATCCCGCGTTGGCACGTGCCGCCCGCAGCGACAGGTCGCCCTGGTCAAGCAACACCGTGCGCGCTCCACGTGTTGCGCAGCCGTATGCAATTGCCGTACCGACCATACCGCCGCCAATCACCGCGACGTCGTAACTCATGTGTGCATGCCCGCATGGCGCATCTGGGATCCCGTCTCAAACCCGCGCGAAGTGTCGCAGCCATCACGGACAGCGGCAAGGCATCGTCATGCCCGTGTGGCTAGCTCGTGTCGCGAGCTCCTGTCGCTAGCTCGTTGCACCAGTGCCTCGGGTCCGGCAGTCTGCGGAGCCTGGGGGAATCGCCCGTGCAGACGTCATTCACCACAGCCGCCTTTGGCGCAGTGGCAATCGCTGGAATAACCCTGCTGATCATTGGGCCACCCCAAAACCGCACGGATCCGGTTGCAAGCACTGTCCCGCCGCCGGTCGCCACAGCGTTGACGACGCCAGCGCCAAGGGCGCGGCCCGCCGCTGCTGAGCCCCAGTGGGTAGTCCCCGACGCTGATGCGCTGCCAGACAATGACTGGGGCCGCACGGTCCGCTATGGCCGTGATCTTATCACCCGAACCTTTGCTCTGATCGGCCCCGAGGTCGCTGATCCCTCGCGCCGCTATGCCGGCAACAATCTCTCCTGCGAGAGCTGTCATCTACAGGCCGGAACCAAGCAGTTCGGCCTGCCGTTCCAGGGCGTCTTTGCCGACTTCCCGAATTATCGTGCGCGCTCCGGCGCGGTTGGCACCATCGAGGATCGGATCAACGGCTGCATGACACGCAGCATGAATGGCAAACGCCTGCCCCCCGACGGCCCCGACATGACCGCGATGGTGGCGTATCTGAAGTTCCTGTCGGAGGGCCGGCCGGTTGGGGCGGCAACGCCAGGCCGCGGCAGCGGCGCCATGCCGGAACTGATCCGAGCGGCGGATCCGGTGCGCGGGAAGGCGGTCTACGCCAAGATTTGTGCCGCATGCCACGGCCCGGCTGGCCAAGGCCAGCGTGTGGGCGCGGTGGGCGACGCCAAGGGCTACACCTTCCCGCCACTTTGGGGACCGGACAGCTTCAACGATGGCGCGGGTATGGTCCGGCTGATCAGCGCCGCCAACTTCGTACGCAGCAATATGCCCAACGGCACGACCTGGCAGACGCCTGCGTTGTCGGTACCGGATGCCTGGGATGTGACGGCGTACGTCCAATCGCAACCGCGGCCGCAGCGGGCCAATCTCGATCGGGATTTTCCGAAGCGTCTGCAGCGGCCGGTGGACAGCAACTATGGGCCTTACGTCGATGCGTTCAGCCAGGAGCAACATCGGTTGGGTCCGTTTGCGCCGATCCGCGCCGCCATCGCAGAGATGAAGGCTTCAGCCACCGCGAAGGCGCCACAACCCAAGCCTCTCTCCGAAGGCAGATGACGTCACGGCTCTGCGCCGCGGTTTCTTGGCGCACGCCACCCCAGCCCTGTTGCCCGATGCGGTGCCTGCCAATCTGGCGATCGCGCAGGTGCTGTTGGTGGTCGCCGATCGGCCCCGATCTTGCTACGCGGGGAAGATCACGCGCCAGAGGCGCCGCATGAAGAACCGGATGCACCTCGCCTTCGATTACTCCTACATCCACATGGATGGCCGCTGGCGCCTGCCCGGCGCCTGGCCCGACATGACGTATCCCGATGTCGCCATGTACGAACGCATGGCGCGCACAGCCGAGCGGGGCCTGCTCGACATGCTGTTCTCCGGCGACGGCACCGGCGTGCCCAGCACCTGGCAGAACTCGCGCGACACCGCGGTGCATTGGGGCATCTCCTGGCCGCGTCAGGATTGCGCGCCGCTGTCGGTCGCGATGTCGCGGGTCACGAAACATCTCGGCTTCGGCGTCACCTATTCCACCAGCTTCATGCACCCCTATTATCTCGCCCGTTTATTCAATTCGCTCGACCATGTCACCGGTGGTCGCATCGCCTTCAATGTCATCACTTCCACGCGCCGATCCGACTTCGCCAATTACGGTTATGACGTCATTCCGGACCACACCGAGCGCTATGAGCGCATGGAGGAGTTTATCGATATCTGCCGCATACTGTGGGACAGCGTCGAACCGGACGCGATGCTATGGGATCGCACGACCGGCCGCGTCGGCGATCCCACCAAGGTGCACGATGTCAAACACGATGGCCGGTTCTTCAAAGTCAGCGGCCCGCTGAATACACCACCGTCGCCACAGGGCCGACCCGTCCTGCTGCAGGCCGGCGGCTCGCCACGCGGCATCCGCGCCTCGGCCTATGTGTCCGATATGGCCTTTGGCGCCGACATGCCGCTGCATCTGCAAGTCGCGCAACGCAAGCTGCTGGATGACGCAGTCATCGCCCTCGGTCGCGATCCCCAGACCATGGGCATCATGTGGCAGCAGCCGACCGTGGTGGCGGAGACCGAGTTCGAGGCGATGGCCCATAAGAATCGCCTGCTGACCACGGTCCCGCCAGAAGGCGCGGGCGTCTATCTGTCGCACAATGCGGGCTATGATTTCTCGACGCTTCCTGAACGGTTTACCTTAGGGGAGCTGCACAACGAGATCATTGCCACGCAGGCCTCACCGGTTGGATTCGTGCGGGAGCTGGTGGTGGCGCTTGGCGCAGATGCCGAGATGACGCGTAAGGAGTTCTTCGAGCACGGCATGCGCTTCGCCACCGGTTACGACCACACCATCGCCGGCAGTGCCGTGCAGGTCGCCGACTACATGGAACACGCCTTCGAGGCCACCGGTAGCCGTGGCGGCTTCATGCTGGGCCACGTGGTATCAATGCCGCGTGATCTGGAGGCCATCGTCGATCTGCTTGTCCCAGAGCTGCAACGAAGAGGCAGATTCCGGACAGAGTATAAGGGAAATACGCTGCGGGAGAATCTGTTCGACGAGTGATATCCAGCCTGTCATACCTCGCCACGACGGGGAGTGCGTTACTCTGCCAATTGGTATCCCGGATCGAATCTCCGGACCACCCGCGTAATTATCCAGCAACTCAAGAAATACCCGGCCCCCAGCACCAAGTACAGCGGATATGGCGCGAATACCGCGCTGTTCGTCACACTGACGGCACGGAAGAAATCCATCACCCCGATCGCGTAGACCAGCGAGGTGGTCTTGAACAGCGACACCAGTTGCGCGATCAGCGCCGGCAGCATGTTACGCAGCGCTTGTGGCAGCACTACCAGGCGGAACGCCGCGAAGCGGGTCAGCCCCAGCGCGTACGCCGCCTCCCGTTGTGCCCCCGGCACAGAATACAGCCCCGCCCGGACCACCTCAGCCAGATATACGGCTGCGATCACCGACAGCGAGCCGAGCGCGGCGTCCCACGCGCTGACCTGGCTGCCGGTCAGCACTGGCAGGGTGAAATACACCCAGAAGATGATCATCAACTCCGGTGTGGCGCGCACCGCCTCGATCACCAGCGCTGCGACACGCCGCGGCCAGGGCGCGCCATACACGCGCAACAGCGCCAGCGGCACCGCCGCGACCAGCCCAAACCCCATGGCGACGATCGCCAGCCACCAGCTTCGCCCCAGCGCCAACAGCAGGAACTGCCAGGACGGGATCACACGCGCCCAGTCGAGCTGGCCGACCAGCCATACCGCAGCGGCACAGGTGGCTGCAACCAGACCGCGCCAGATCCAGATCTGCGCGGTCATCTTGTGCCACGCAGATGTTGCAAGCGCGTCATGCCCGCGATCACCGCCCCGGCCACCACCATATAGAGCAGCGTCGCCGCGGTCGCCGCCTCAAACCCGCGGAATGTCTCGACATTGATCTGTTGCGTCTGAAACGTCAGATCGGTGATACCGATCAGCGCGACGACGGAGCTGTTCTTGATCACCGAAACATATTGCGTGGTCATCGGCGACAGTATCACGCGCAAGATCTGCGGCAGGATCACCAGGCGGTAGAGCTGCCACCGCGTCAGGCCCAGCGATGCCCCGGCATCCGATTGGCCGCGCCCGACCGAGCGCAACCCGGCCATGGTGACGTCGGCGATATAGGCGCTCTGATGCAGCACCAGCGCGGCCAGCGCCGAGGGCACTGCCGGCAACCCCACGACGAAATACAGGAAGAACAGTTTCACGATCAACGGCAGGTTGCGCAGCAGTTCCATATAGGAAGCGGTCAGCCGTTGCAGCAGGTACACGCCGCTGCCGCGCAGGCAGCCGACCAGCACACCCAGCACCGTCGCGCCGACGATGGCGAGCGCCGACACGCCCAGCGTGATCCCCAGTCCCGTCGCCAGCGCCGCGCGGTACTCCCAGAGAACGCCCCAATCCATGCGTCAGGTCACAGCCAGCCCGACGCCGTGCTCAGTCCAGCTTCCAGGAATCCGGCCCCAGCAGCGTGTCGAGAAACCCATCCGGCAGCTTGACCCAGGGATCATCGGTCTTGCCGATCTCCGTCACCCGCACCTGGATCTGGCCGTAATCGCCGAAGCCATAGGCCGGTTCGACTCCGTACCATTTCATGTAAAGCTTCTGCAACGTTCCCTCGACCCACATCCGCTGCAGCGCCCAGTTCAGCCAGTTACGCCATTTCGAGTCATCCTGGCGCACCATGATGGCATCCGGTGAGTTGGCCCAGGGCGGCGTCATCGCCATGCCACCTGTCTTCGCGAAAATCACAGCGGCATTTTGATTGACAATGCCAGCATCAATATCGCCCTTGCGTAGTGCGCCGGCGACATCGGTAGCTTCATGGAACAATTGCAGCTTGGCGTTGGGGGACACGGCCTTCCAGCGGTCGAGGAACCCGTCGCCCTGGACCCCGCCGATCCGCTTGTTCGGGTTCTGGTAATCCTCCGGCTTGGTGCTGGCGCCCGCGGGCACGATCAGCACACCATTGTCCCAGATATAGCTGTAGGTGAAATCGACCACCTCGTTACGGACCTTCTGCGGCGTGGTCACGGCAACCTCGGCATCGATCCGGCCGGTGGTCAGCAGCGGAATACGGGACGCCGCGGTGACCGGCACGAACGTCAGCTTCACCCCCAGCCGCCGCGCCAGATAGCGCGCAACATCGGCGCAATAACCGACCTGGCGCCCCTGCGCGTCGAGATAGGCGCTGGGGGGAGAGTCCGACGTGATACCGGCCAGGAACTCGCCGCGCTTCAGCACGGTTTGCAAAGTGGGGTCCGCCTGCGCGCCGTCGAGTGCAGCCAAACTCAGCAGCGCCGCCAGCGCCGCCACCCAACGCCATGATCGCATTTTCGTATCCCCCAGACCCGGTGCGGCCAGACTGTGCCAGGATCGGAGGAACCTGCAACCCGCATAGCCTTTCCCGCGATGCGGGAGAGAGCGGCAAACGACGCGTTGCAGGGTGCGGACGGTGCCGCATCCCCTCACCCGCATCACTCCGTTCCGCGACCTCTCCCGCAAGCGGGAGAGATGATAAACCTCACTGTTCCTTCAAATTCTCCCGGAATGTCATCCCGCCATACTCCCGCCTGAACAGCTCCCGCCGTTGCAGCTCCGGGACAATCATTTGGCAGAATTCCTCATACCCCGACGGTGTCAACGACGGGCACAACATGAACCCGTCACAGCAATCCGACTCAAACAGATCCTGCAGCCGGTCGGCGATTGTCTCCGCCGTCCCCACCAGCAACGGGTTCATCCGCGTATACCCGTAGCGCCGCCCCGCCTCCCGCAGCGTGAAATCATTGGCGCGGCTACCCTGCATGATCACATCCAGCATGCCGCGCGCGCCCTGCTTCAGCTCCAGCTCTCCCACCTTCGTATCCAAATCCATCCCGGCAAAATTCGCCCCCGTGGCATTCCCCATCTCCGCCACGCCAAATTCCGCGTTCACCAGGCTGCGCATATACTCCGACTTCTCCTGAGCGATCGACTCCGTCTCTCCCACCACCACATCAATGCCTGGCAGGATCGCGCAATCGGACGGCGCGCGACCGACCTTCTCCATCCGCCCCTTCACATCCGCATAGAACGCCTGCATGTCCGCCTTGGCGTGCTGCAAGGTGAACACCACCTCCGCCCAGCGCGCGGCAAACTCCCGACCCCGCCCCGACGAGCCCGCCTGCATCAACACCGGCCGCCCCTGCGGCGACCGAGGTGTCGGCAATGGCCCGCGGGTCTTCACCCATTTCCCCTGATAATTCGCGTGCTTCACTTTGCTGGGGTCCGCGAATACCCCCTTCTCCCGATCGTACACAATCGCATCCGGCGCCCAGCTCTCCCACAGCGCACAGCTCGCCTCCACCACCTCATCGGCCTGGTCATAGCGCTGGTCCGGATCCATGATCGCATCGACGCCGAAATTCTGCGCCTCGCGCGTCAGCATCGACGTCACGATGTTCCACCCCGCGCGCCCCTTGCTGATGTGGTCCAGCGAGGCAAACGCCCGCGCGATATGAAACGGCGGATAGAACCCGGTCGACATCGTCGCCGCCAGCCCCAGATGCCACGTCACGCGCGCCATCGCCGCCAGCAACTGTGTCGGCTCCATCATGAAGATCTGCCCGCCGTTGCGCACCACGGCGTCGAAACTCTCATTATAAAATTCGACCAGCGCCAACGTATCCACGAAGAAGAGCCCATCGAATTTGCCCCGCTCCAGCACCCGCGCGATGTGCTCGTAGCGGCTGGCATCCAGCAGATCTGGCACGTCGCTGCGCGCGTGGCGCCATGACCCGTTATGATGCCAGGTCGGCCCGGCGACCACATACCCCATCAAGTGCATGCGTCGCCGGACCATCTCTCATACTCCTCAGCTCAACAGCCAGGCGTTGAACCGCTCACTGGTCTTGGCGCCATTCTCGGCCCACCAGTCGAAGTTCTGAAACGTACCGCCCGCGAGGTTCTGACCCGATGACGGCAGGATCGCCAGCCGGTCCTTGTCGAGCAGCGACAGGGCATTCTTGTTGGTTGGCCCGTACGGGATCGCTTTGGAAAAATCCGCCTGAGGTTGTGGCGTCAAGGCAAAGGCGATGAAGTCCATCGCCTCCTTCTTGTTTTTCACGCCACGCGGAACGACGAACGAGTCAGAAACGAAAACTGCCTGATTGAAATGGAAATCAATCGGTGCGCCGCTCTTCTTCGGGTCGTACACGCGGCCGTTCCATGCCAGGGTGGCAGACACATCGCCATCGATTAAGATCTGCGCCGATTGCGCACCCGTGGTCCACCAGAAGATGCTCGACTTGATTCGGTCCAGGCTTTTGAACGCGCGGTCGATGTCAAGCGGATACAGCTTGTCCATCGGCACGCCGTCCGCGATCAGCGCCAGCTCCATCGTTTCATAGGGCTGCTTCCACAGCCCGCGCTGACCGCTGAACCGCTTGAGGTCCCAGAATTCGGCCCAGGTATGCGGCACCTGCTCCGGTTTCACCAGCTTGGTGTTCCATGCGATGCAGGACGCGACAACGTCCAGCTGCACATAGGCCTCGCGTGCCGCACCTTCGATCAGGTCGGCCTTGTTGATCACGCCGTAGTCCAGCTTCTCCAGCAGGCCCTGTTGCGCGAAATTCGCTGCGGCGGTGGAATCCATCTGCACCACGTCCCATTCCACCGCATTGGCCTCCACCATCGCCTTCACCTTGGCGTAGGTGTTCACCGACTTGACGATCTCGATGCCGGTCTTCGCGGTAAAGGGCTTGTAGAAGCCGTTGTCGAACGCAGCTTCGATCGCGCCGCCGCTGGTCGCGACGACGATGCTCTTGGCCGCCGCCCGCGCGATCGCCGGTGCCGCCAGCACGGCCGCGCTGCTAGCCAGCAACGCGCGGCGTGTCAATCCATACGATGTCATTTTGCAACTCCCTGTTCGGCTTGATGGGTCATTCCGGCAAGACCTGCATATCGGTGGCATCCCAGCCCACATGCACGGACGCGTTGATGCCCAGCACGGTGGTGCGGCGTTCGGCACTGGCGCGTACAACCAGCGTGCAGCCTGAACCCACAGCAACACGATAGCGTACGGTGCCGGCAACCTGCACCATATCGGCGACCTGGCCGGAAAAGCAGTTGTCGCGCCGCAACGGCTCAGCAGATATGGCGATATCCTCGGGCCGCACGCAGATCATCGCGCCAGAGACAGCGTCCGGCGCCAGCAGAGTCAGCGATTCGTCGGTCTCGCAGCTCAAGCATCCCGCGCCATTCGGCACGGCCGATCGTAACCGGAACATGTTCGCCTCGCCCAGAAATCGCGCGACAAAGCTGTTAGCCGGCCGTTCGTACACGTCGTGCGGCGTACCGATCTGTTCCGCTTTGCCGTGATTCATGATCGCGATGCGGTCGGCCATGGCGGCGGCTTCCTGCTGGTCATGCGTGACGTACAGGATGGTTGCGCCCACGGTGTGATGGAACTGCCGCAGCTCCTCCTGCATTTCCTCGCGCAGGTTCTTGTCGAGCGCGCCGAGCGGCTCATCCATCAGCAGAACGGGTGGGTCATACACCGCGGCGCGCGCAAGGGCGACGCGTTGCTGCTGGCCGCCGGAGAGCTGTGCCGGCATGCGGCCGCCAAAGCCTGAAAGCCGCACCATGTCCAGCGCGCGCTCGACCCGCTGATCAATCTCGCGCCGGGTCAGGTTCCGCATCTTCAACGGAAATGCAATGTTCTGCGCCACGGTCAGGTACGGGAACAGCGCGTAGTTCTGGAACACCATGCCGATATTCCGCTTATGCGGCGGCATCGAGGTGAGGTCCGTGCCATCCATCAGGACGCGCCCGCCGCTGGGTGCGACGAACCCGGCGACGGTGCCCAGCAGCGTCGATTTGCCGGATCCGGAGGGGCCCAGCAGCGCAAAGAATTCGCCCGGCGCGATCGACAGCGTCGTCGGCTGCAGCGCCGTGACCGCGCCGAACAGTTTGCTGACAGTCTCGAACTGGATCGCGGCGCCATGGGTCATGGGACAGGCTCTTCGGCATCGGGCCGACGGAGCAACACGACCGAGCCCAGCAGCAGGAAGGTGAAGATGAGGACCATGGTGGCGACCGCGGCGATGACCGGGGTGATGGTCTGGCTCAGATGTTCCCACAACAGTCGCGGCAATGTTTCCGTGCGCGGACTGGCAAGGAACAGCGCCAGCATCAGCTCATCGAACGATACGGCGAAGGCGAAGATGCCACCGACCGCCAGCCCGCTGCCGATCATCGGCAGGGTGACATAGCGGAACGATCGCCACCCATTCGCCCCCAGTGTCATCGCCGCCAGCTCCAAGGCCGGGTCGTAACCGCGCAGTGCCGCCGTGACCGTGGTGAACACCAACGGCGTTGCCACCACGGCATGGCCTATTACCACAGCGGCGTAGGTACTATTCAGCCCCAGATCCAGCATGGTCGGATACAGGCCGATGGCGATGATGATATGCGGCAGCATCATCGGCGCGACGATCAGGGAGCCGATCGGTTGTATCCAGGCGCGGCCGCTGCGGGTGACCGCCAGCGCGCTCAATGTGCCGAGCAACATCGACAGCGCGGAGGTCAGCGTGCCAATCACGACGCTGTTCCACCCCGCCTCCAGCCAGCGCGGATCGTCCCACAATGCGCGGTACCAGCGCAGCACGAGTTCCGTCGGCGGAAATGCCAGATAGAGCTGATTGGTGAAGGACATCAGCACGACAACGAGCAGTGGCGCGATCAGGAAAATCACCAGCAACGCAATCAGCGTGGCCCCGGCGATGCGTTCCCCCAGCGCGCCGGCGGTCATCGCAGGCTCCGTGCCACATTGGCGCGCGTCAGCCGCGTGTAGACGAGATAGAGCGCAATCGTGAACACCAGCAGCACGGTCGCGACCGCGCAGGCCGTGGGCCAATCCAGGAAGATATCGACTTCCTGTTCGATCAGCATCGCCGCCATCATGGTGCGGCCGCCGCCCAGCAAGGATGGCGTGATGAAGAACCCCAGGGCCGTGATGAAGACCAGCATGATGCCGGCCTGCACGCCGGGCAGTGACAAAGGCAGATACACGCCGAGGAACAGCCGCACCGGGTTGGCACCCAGGATGCGGCCGGCGCGCAGCAGGTTGGGGTCAATGCGGCGCATAGTGGCGATCAGTGGCAGCAGCATGAACGGCAGCAGGATGTGGACCATGCCGATCGTCACCGCGGTCATGGTTTGCAGGATGCGCACCGGTTGGTCGGTGAAGCCAAGCGCGACCAGCATCTGGTTCACCACGCCGAAGCGCTGAAACAGGATCATCCAGGCGTAACTGCGGATGACCGCGCTCATCCAGAGCGAACCGACGATCAACGCCGTCATCAAGCGCAGCCTCCAGCCGCGCATGCGTGCGGTGATCGCCGCAACGGGATAGCCGATCAGCAGGCAGACGGCGGTAACGAGAGCAGCCACCTCGAGCGTGTAGAACAGGATGTACAGATACGGGCCGGTGAACAGCACCTTGGTGTAGGCACCGAAGCCGGGCTTCGGGTCCATCAGGCTGCGGAGTACCACTCGCGCCAATGGCCAAAGGAAGAACACCGCCAGGTAGGCACTGGGGAAAAGTAGCAGCAGGGCGTAGCTACGCCCCATCACCCACGGCCGGCCGGCGCGGGCGGTCGCGGAGGTCATTCCCTGGACGCCTCTCCTGCTTCGTGGGCGAGGTTGACGAACTTCGTCACGCAGCGTGCCCAATCTTGGCGAGGCTGCCGAACCGCTGTTCCAGGGCCGGCATGACCTTGGTGCCAAACTGCTCCATGGATCGCAGCGTGCG
>Ga0210386_10001693_pt1 | contig 19337 bp, 17 predicted proteins | sample IncBWH32OmetaG_FD_160091 | JGI IMG/M metagenome (GOLD analysis project Ga0210386, IMG submission 160091) | Forest soil microbial communities from Barre Woods Harvard Forest LTER site, Petersham, Massachusetts, United States - Inc-BW-H-32-O ... | reverse complement strand
GTCGGAGGCGAGCGCCCCTGGACCGGAACCGAAGATGGCGCGGCCACCGGTCATGTGGTCGAGTTGCACCATACGCTGGGCGACATTGAAGGGGTGGTGATAGGGCAGCGAGATCACGCCGGTCCCGAGCTTGATGCGTTTGGTTCGCTCACCAGCGGCGGCCAGAAACATTTCCGGCGATGCAATCATTTCCCAGCCCGAGGAGTGATGCTCGCCGCACCAGAATTCGTCATAACCAAGCGCATCGAGCTGCTCGACGAGGTCGAGATCCCTGCGGAATTGCAGCATCGGGTGCTCGCCGATCGGGTGATGCGGCGCGAGGAAGGCCCCGAATTTGAGACGAGCCATTTTTTGGGAAGCCATGGATTTTCTCCAGACAGTTCTTCTTGGTTGTCTCTCAAACTATGGGGTGCGAAAGACCAAGGCAATCGCCTATTCGGGACCCTGCTGCGACGCTCGAGCGGCCATTAAATCCGCCGCATTTGAGGCGCGTCACCGAATTTACACCCCCTGCCCCATCCGCTAAGAGGACCCCTTCGTTCTTCCCGCCGAGGTCAATATGTATTTGAGGCCGTCCGATTCCGCTCGCTCTGTTGAGCTGCCAACGCAGCGGAAGCGCGACCTCGTCGACCATTTTGAAGCGAATGGCGACGAACTGGAGCGCTGGCGCGAATTCAACGCCGCCTACCATCAGGACGATTTCAAGTTCATGCGCTTCCTGATCCCGCCCGGCAAACGGGTACTGGAACTGGGATGCGGCCGCGGCGATCTGCTGGCATCGCTTGAGCCTTCCTATGGCGTCGGCGTCGACTTCGGCGCCAAGACCATCGCCAAGGCCAATGAACTGCATCCCGATCTTTATTTCGTGCTGGGCGATGTCGAAGATCCCGCCACGCTCACCTCGATCGAAGGGCCGTTCGACTATATCGTGATCGCCGATACCATCGGCCTGTTCGAGGACATCGATGCGACCTTGCGGCTGGTGCACCACCTGTGCTCGCCATCGACGCGGATCATCATCTCTTATTACTCGCATTTGTGGGAGCCGGTTCTCAAACTTGCCGAAGCGCTGCGTCTGCGCGCCAAACAGCCTGTCATCAACTACATCGCGACCGCCGACTTCCTCAATCTGATGGATCTTGCGGACTTCGAGGTCATCAGCCAGGAGCAGCGCCAGATCTTGCCCCGGCGCTGGCTTGGCCTCGGTCCATTCATCAATCGCTTCATCGCGCCGCTGCCCGGGATCAGGAAGTTATGCCTGCGAACCTATCTGGTCGGCCGTCCGGTTCGCCAATTTCCCGACCGGAAATTTTCGGCCAGCATTCTGATTCCGTGCCGGAACGAGAGCGGCAACATCGAGGACGCGATCCGGCGCATGCCGCGATTTGGCGCCTCGCAGGAAATCCTGTTCGTCGAAGGCAACTCCAGCGACAACACCTTTGCCGAATGCGAACGCGTGCGTGACGCCTACAAGGATAGCTGGGACATCAAGGTGCTCAAGCAGGACGGCAAGGGCAAGGGCGATGCGGTGCGCAAGGGTTTTGCCGCCGCGAGCGGCGACGTGCTGATGATTCTCGACGCCGATTTGACCATGCCGCCGGAGGCGCTTCCGAAATTCCATGCGGTGATCGAGACGGGCAAGGCCGAATTCGTCAACGGCACCCGCCTGGTCTATCCGATGGAGCATGAGGCGATGCGCCCGCTCAACCTGATCGCCAACCGCTTCTTTGCCTATCTCTTCAGTTATCTCGTCAATACCCGCCTGACCGACACGCTCTGCGGCACCAAGGTACTTCTGCGCAAGGACTATGAGGTATTGGCCCGCGAGCGCGATTATTTCGGCAACTTCGATCCGTTCGGCGATTTCGACCTGATCTTTGGCGCGGCGAAACAGAACCTCAAGATTGTCGAGACGCCGATCCACTACAAGGCCCGCACGTTCGGCGAGACTCAGATTTCGCGCTTCCGCGACGGCTGGCTGTTGCTGAAGATGGTGTGGTTTGCCTATCGCAAGCTGAAAGCGATCTGAATTCCCCGCTTTCGTTCAGCCATTCAGCTATTTGGCTGTAGTTCTGTAGTTCCGTCACATATGGGTGTGGCCGGACTGTATCAGCGTCACGATAACTTTCCTGAGGACTGACAGCACACGGCCTTTTCATTTTGCACTGCAGCAATTATCTGCTTTGAGGTACGTCCGCGATTCTTGCGGGCCAAGGAGCAGCCGTGTCGCTTGCAAGAAATATAGAGTTCCTGCGCCAACTGCCCCGTTTACCCGGAATGAGTGCGTGGGATGGTTTTAACCATCTTGCGCCGACGGTAACCCGCGGCCCGTTGGTGGAAACGAAGCAATTCGGCACCAATCCGGGCGATTTGCGGATGTTTTCCTATGTACCCGTAGGCCTGCCGCCCTCGGCGGCTCTGGTCGTCGTGCTGCATGGCTGCGGACAGACCGCGGCCGGTTACGATGTCGGCGCCGGATGGTCGACGCTTGCGAAACATTATGGCTTTGCGCTGCTGATGCCCGAGCAACAGCCCGGCAACAATGCGCATGGCTGCTTCAACTGGTTCAATCCGGAAGACACCAAACGCGGCCATGGCGAAGCCTGCTCCATTCGGCAAATGACCGCGCGAATGGTGGCCGAACACAAGATCGACAAGCACCGCATTTTCATCACCGGACTGTCGGCGGGCGGCGCGATGACTTCGGTCATGCTCGCCACCTATCCGGAAGTTTTTGCAGCCGGCGCGATCATCGCCGGACTGCCTTACGGAATCGCCTCCAATGTGCGGGAAGCCTTGAGCGGCATGTTGCGGTCGCCCGCGCGTCCGTCGCAGGAATTGGGCGCTCTGGTGCGCAATGCTTCAAAGCATCGTGCACCCTGGCCCAAGGTTTCGGTGTGGCATGGTAGCGCGGATCGCACGGTCAATCCCGCCAATGCCAACGAGATCGTCAAGCAATGGCTCGACGTCCATCGGTTGCCGTCTCATCCGATGTCGGAGGGCGTGGTCGACGGCTATCCCCATCAGCTCTGGTGGAACGCGGCCGGAGAAACGGTTGTCGAGTCCTACACCATCACCGACATGGCCCACGGCACGCCGATCGGGAAGGCCGAGAATGACCAGCAATACGGCAAGGAAGGCGCGTTTCTGATCGAGGCCGGCATCTCGTCGTCGCATCACATCGCGAGTTTCTTCGGAATCACCGACGGCATCCCGAAGCTCGCCGGACCTCCGGTTCGCGCAGCGCTGGATTCTCCCAGTGCCAAGTTGATTCCGCTGGCATCGCCGATCTCGGCGCCGTCAGTCCTCAGCAAGGTCCTCCAGCCATTGATCGCAGCGACCCAACCTGCCACGGCCCCCGTACAGCCGGACGCCAAGCGGCGCGGCACGCTCGACGTCAGCGCCGCCATTACGCGTGCTTTGACGGCCGCGGGCCTGATGAAATAGCAGCGACCCCGCGCGCGGCGGTGCTAACTCACATCGCGCCGGTGAGGAATGGATTGGTCATTCGCTCGTGGCCGATCCTGGAGCCGGCGCCGTGTCCGCAGATGAAGCCGACATCATCTCCGAGCGGCAACAGCTTCTCCTTGATCGACTTGATCAGGGTGGCGTGATCGCCGCCGGGAAGATCGGTGCGACCGACCGAGCCGTTAAACAGCACGTCGCCGACATGGGCAAAGCGCATGTCCTTGTTGAAGAACACCACACTGCCGGGGGAATGGCCGGGACAGTGCAGGATGTCGAACGTCAATTCACCGATCGAAACCTGATCGCCTTCTTCGAGCCAACGATCCGGCGCGAAATCGCGCACGTCGGTGAAGCCGAAGCGCGCCCCGCTCGCCACCACATTGTCGAGCAGGAATTTGTCGGCGATATGCGGACCTTCGATCTCCACCTTGAGCGCGTCGCGTAAATCGGCCGCGCCGCCGACATGGTCGATATGGCCATGCGTCAGCCAGATCTTCTCGACGGTGACATTGGCCTCCTTGATCGCGGCCTGGATTCTCGGAAGGTCCCCGCCGGGGTCGATGACGATGGCCTTTTGGGTCGCCGTGCACCAAAGCAATGTGCAGTTCTGTTCGAACGGCGTCACCGGGACGATCATCGCACCGGCTTTTGGCTTGTTTTCGGATGATTGGTTCATAAGCCGCACAATGCCGATTTTTCGTATTCCGCCAAGGAAAAGTTCGGGGAGTTCCGCGCATTTATGATCGGAACATGGTCGCCGTGGCTGAGGGGATCGGCATCCAAAAAGAAGATTTCCTGCTCGACCCCACCATCAGGCGCATTGCCTCTTTTTCGTGCCGCGTTCTATGCTCGGCGCGATGGAATCGCTTGCCCACAAAGCCGCCGTCATGCCCGCAGCCGATGGACGCCAGTCGGAGACCGCGCTGGCGATCGCGCGCGGCACCGCGCGGCTATTGCACGCGCTGGGCTTTGCCTGCATCAGTGAACTGCCACTGCCTTCGGGCCGTCGCGCCGATCTCGTCGCCATCAATGATCGCGGCGACATCTGGATTGTCGAGATCAAATCGTCGATCGAGGATTTGCGTGCCGACCAGAAATGGCCGGAATACCGGGCGCATTGCGACCGGTTGTTCTTTGCCTTCTTGCAGGATTTGCCGTGCGAGATTTTCCCCGATGAGACCGGACTGATCATCGCCGACGCCTATGGCGCGCACCTGCAACGTCCCGCACCCGAACACCGCCTGCCAGCCCCGACCCGAAAATCGATGACGGTGCGGTTTGCGCGTGCCGCCGCGCTACGGATCAACCGCCTGGTGGACCCGCAAGGCCACGCGGAATTTTAGACAAAGACCCGTGGTGTGACGTCAGAGCTCACGCCCGAGATATTTCTCGACCTGGCGCCGTTCCCAGTCGCCGTTCAGGAAGGGAACGCGGTCAAACACCCGCAAGCCGTGAATCAAAAGGCCAATGCCCCAGCCCGAGGCGCTCCAGAGGAACCAGAGGTAGCGATGGTAGGTCATCAGGTTCACAATCGCGAGGAAGCCGATGACGATGCAGAAAATCGTAAGGTGGATATAGAAGCCCTTGAGTTTACGGACATGCGCCAGCGCGAGGGCTTCCTCGGCGCTGAGGCCGCGGTTCAGCGTTGCACCGCGAACCGCAGCGGGATCGTCGGGGGTTTCCGCGTTCGTGCTCATTTCCGGCTCCTTCAAGTGGGAAAAGTCGATTTCGAAGGCCGCCCCCAGCGCCTTCAGCGACTCGACGCTGGCGGTTTGTCCGCGTTCGAGGCGTTGAATGGTGCGAACACTCAGGCCGCTTAGCTCGGCCAGTTGCTCCTGCGACCAGCCTCGCTGCAATCTGAGCTTCTGAATCAACATAGGCGAACCTCCATCGACACGCCGACACTTGCGTCGAAGCCCTCGGACTGGCCACGTCAGCAACCCGTCACGCACCTGACTTGAGCATGACAACATAACATGACACCCGCCAGGCGCGGGCCGGGCGGGGTCAAAACGAGGGGATTTTGATCAGGCAGGCGGGTTGTTGCCGTTTCCGCCGGAGGTGGATCAGCGCGGGGCGCGCTTGGCCAGTATCCGCTGCAACGTGCGGCGATGCATGTTCAGCCGCCGTGCCGTTTCCGAAACGTTGCGGTTGCACATCTCGTAGATCCGCTGGATATGCTCCCAGCGCACGCGATCAGCCGACATCGGATTGTTCGGCAGCTCGGATTTCTGGTTGCCGCTGGCGAGTAGCGCCGCCACCACATCGTCGGCATCGGCGGGCTTGGAAAGGTAGTCCACCGCACCGAACTTCACGGCGGTCACCGCGGTCGCGATATTGCCATAGCCGGTTAGGACGATGGCGCGTGCATCGGGACGTTTGCGTTTCAGCGCCGACACCAGATCAAGCCCATTGCCGTCGCCGAGCCGCAAATCCACCACCGCAAACGCCGGCGCTGCCTTGGATATCTGAGTCAAGCCTTCGGCGACACTGTCGCAGGATGTCACCGCAAAGCCGCGGCTTTCCATGGCGCGCGCGAGCCGTTCCAGAAAAGGCTTGTCGTCCTCCACGATGAGGAGCGAGCGATCGGAGTGTCCGGCTAGTTCAGGAATCGCGTTCAAGATCATGCCATCCTTGTCCATGGACCGCCACAACATATGGCCTCAATTACGGCACGCCAAGGCCGGCCACGATCGATTTCGCTTGCTCAGGTTAATTCCGTGGCGGGTTCCTTCACCTCGAAGCGGCTCCGCGGCCAGACGATCTGCACCACGGCGCCGTGGTCCGGAAACACCCGATTGGTAAACGAGACCGTCGCCCCGGTGCGCTCGAGCAAGGTGCGGGCGATGAACACGCCAAGGCCGAGACCGCCGCCCACGCCTTGCCCTTCGTCCGTATCACGCCGGCGCGACAGATAAGGCTCGCCGATGCGCTTGAGCAGATCGGGCGCGATTCCCGGGCCGTCGTCGGAAATGACGATTTCAACGGTTTCGGCATTCCACCAGGCGTTCACCTCCACGGCGGCGCGGGCGAAATCGACAGCGTTCTCCAGGATATTGCCGACACCATAGATAATGGCCGGGTTTCGCATCCCGACGGGTTCGGGCGTGCCGGCGACCGCAATGCGCACCTTGATTGCGACATCGAAATCACGATGCGGCGCCACGGTTTCCTCGATCAGTCCGGACAAAGGCATGCGGTCAAACGGCGCGCCGCTCGAAGACAACTGCGTGATCTTGGCGAGGATCTCGCGGCATCGCTGCGCCTGATCCCGCAATGTCTTGATGTCGGCCGAGAGCTGCGACTTGTCATTGACGCCCTGCTCCAGTTCCCGCGAAATCAGAAAGATCGTCGACAGCGGCGTGCCCAGTTCGTGCGCGGCCGCAGCCGCCAGACCATCCAGCTGGGTCAGATGCTGTTCCCGGGCCAGCACGAGTTCGGTGGCCGCCAGCGCGTCGGAAAGCTTGCGCGCCTCTTCGGCAACCTGAAACGCGTAAAGGCTGGTGACGCCGATAGCGACGACGATCGAAAGCCAGACGCCGAACAGGTAGATCGGCGGCAATACCAACGGATCATCACTGTCCCAGGGCATCGGGAAATGAATGAACACGAGAACGGAGGCGCAGGCGACCGCGAGCATTCCGAGCGCAATGGTGAACCTGATCGGCAGCGCGGTGGCCGAGATCAGGACCGGCGCCAGAAACAGGAAGGAGAACGGATTCTGCAAGCCTCCGGTAAAGAACAACAGGCCGGCGAGTTCGACGATGTTCAGCGCCAGCAGCGCGGCCGCAAACGACGGCTCGAGCCGCTCCATCGGATTGAACCAGAGCTGCAAGATCAGGTTCAAAAGCGCGGAAAAGCCGACAATGGCCAGACACGGCACGACCTCGACGTCGAATTCGAGACCTTGTTCGACGATGAAGATGGCCGCGAGCTGCCCAAGTGCCGCGAGCCAGCGCAGCCGCAGGATCGTATCCAAACGGACCTGGCGGCGGGGTAGACGAAAATCGGTGGCGGCGGCGTCGGACATCAGCACCAAATCAATTTAGCGATGTCGGCGCCTGCCGACAAATTTCCCGGACCGTTCCCCCGCGACGTAAGGCCACGGGAAGCCTTGCACTATCGAGGTTAATGCCTCAATGAACAGACCCGTATGACGAACGAAGGCACGATGACGGCAGAGCCCGCCCCGATCAACCGGCGCGAAATCGCGGCGATCGATGTCGCGCATCTGGTGAAGGTCTACAAGACCACGCGGGCGGTCGACGACATTTCCTTCTCGATCGCACGCGGCAGCATCACCGGATTACTCGGCGGCAACGGCGCCGGCAAAACCACGACCATTGCCATGATCATGGGACTGGTCTCGCCGAGCTCGGGAAGCATCGAGGTTTTGGGCCACCCGATGCCGAAAGAGAGCGCCGAGGTGCTTGGCCGGATGAATTTCGAAAGTCCCTATGTCGATATGCCCTCGCGGCTGACGGTGCGGCAGAACCTGAAGATCTTTGGCCGCCTCTATTCGGTGGCCAATCTGCCATCGCGCATCGAGAAGCTCGCAGCCGACCTCGACCTCGTCGACTTTCTCGACCGCCCCAGTGGCAAGCTTTCCGCAGGACAGAAGACCCGTGTGGCGCTGGCAAAGGCGCTGATCAATCGGCCCGAATTGCTGCTGCTCGACGAACCGACAGCTTCGCTGGATCCCGACACCGCCGACTGGATCAGGCAGCATCTTGAAACCTACCGCAAGGAGAACGGCGCGACCATCCTGCTCGCCTCCCACAACATGCTGGAGGTCGAGCGCCTGTGTGACCGCGTCATCATCATGAAGCGCGGCCGTATCGAAGACGACGACAGCCCGCAACAGATCATGGCCCGCTACAACAGGGCGACGATGGAGGACGTGTTTCTCGACGTCGCCCGCGGCCGGGTTCAGGAGCCAACGTCATGAGCGAGTTTGCCGTTACTGGCATTTCACCGCACCGGATCGCAGCCATGATCCTACGCTATTGGTACGTTCTGATGTCGTCATGGCCGCGGCTGCTGGAGCTGCTGTATTGGCCGGCGCTGCAGATCGTCACCTGGGGCTTCCTTCAGAACTACATCTCGCAAAATGCCGGCTTCTTTGCTCGTGCCGGCGGCACGCTGATCGGCGCGGTGATCCTGTGGGACATCCTGTTCCGCGGCCAGCTCGGCTTTTCGATCTCCTTTCTCGAGGAGATGTGGGCGCGCAATCTCGGCAACCTGATGATGAGTCCGCTGAAGCCGATCGAATTCCTGATCGCGCTGATGGCGATGAGCCTGATCCGGCTTATGATCGGCGTCATTCCAATGACGCTTCTGGCGATGATCTTTTTCGACTTCAACCTCTACGGCATCGGATTTCCGCTGATCGCCTTTTTCTGCAACCTGATCTTCACCAGCTGGTCGGTTGGAATCTTCGTCTCCGGACTGGTGCTGCGTCATGGTCTTGGCGCCGAGAGCATCGTCTGGACGCTGATGTTTGCGATGATGCCTCTGGCCTGCATCTACTATCCGGTAACGGTGCTGCCGCTTTGGCTGCAGCATGTCGCCTGGGCGCTGCCGCCGACTTATGTGTTCGAAGGCATGCGGGCATTGTTAATAGAGCATGTATTTCGCGCTGATCTGATGGTGGATGCGCTCGCGATCAACGTCGTCCTGATTGCGGCGTCGTTTGCGGTGTTTCTGGTGCTTTTGCGCAGCGCGCGGCGACATGGATCGTTGATCCAGACCGGTGAGTAAGGCTTGCGAATAGCCCGTTAAAACCCGGGGTTCTGGCATACGTAACTTGTGGGTCGGCGTGGCAATGCCGATCTATGCATTGACGCTTTATTGTGCTTTTTGCACTATGCTGCGACGCAAAAGGAAACGAGGACCAGCGCCGCCTATTTGAAGTTCCTGCACCACAAGCGGCGAATTCGATCCAGGAACTTCAAATAGAAAAGCGGCACTGGAATCAATAAACTTGCTAGCGCCCATGACTTTCCGAAGCTCGTGGAAAGTGGGCGCTGAAACAGGGCACGAACTTTGGAAAGTGGGCGCTAGATGCCGATTGGGGAGTTTGGTGGCGCGCCGCCGCTGGTGGCCGAAGGCAGCCCGGCGCTGACGACGCCGATGTACTGGATGTACGAAATGGGGCAGGCGTCGCTTAATCCGGCGCGCGCCGTGACCGACGCCACGAAGATCCTGTTTCAGAATCCGCTCAATCCGTGGTCGCACACCGAGGCCGGCAAATCGATCGCGGCAGCGTGCGAATTGTTCGAGCGAACCACGCGTCGTTACGGCAAGCCCGAATGGGGCCTCCACGATACCGACGTCAACGGCGTCCGTACGCCGATCGAAATTCGCAGCGTGTGGGAGAAGCCGTTCTGCCGGTTGTTGTACTTCGATCGAAAACTGACGCGTCCGTTGCGCAGCCCGCAGCCGCGCGTGTTGATCGTGGCGCCGATGTCCGGCCACTACGCCACACTGTTGCGCGGCACGGTGCAGGCCTTCCTGCCCAACCACGAGGTCTACATCACCGACTGGGCCGATGCCCGCATGGTGCCCCTGTCGGCCGGCCGTTTCGATCTCGACGACTATGTCGACTACCTGATCGAGATGCTGCATGTGCTGGGCGGCAACATGCATATCGTCGCCGTGTGCCAACCCTCCGTGCCTGTGGTGGCTGCGGTCTCCATCATGGAAGCCGAAAACGACCCTTTCGTTCCGCTTTCGATGACATTGATGGGCGGACCGATCGATACCAGGCGCAACCCGACCGCGGTCAACAATCTCGCCGCCGAGCGCGGGATCGACTGGTTCCGCAACAACGTCATTACCAAGGTGCCGTTTCCGCATCCCGGGGTCATGCGCGACGTCTATCCGGGCTTTTTGCAGCTCAACGGCTTCATCAGCATGAATCTCGACCGCCACATGGATGCCCATAAGGCCCTGTTCCGGAACCTGGTGAAGGGCGACGGCGATCTTGTCGACAAGCACCGCGACTTCTACGACGAATATCTGGCGGTGATGGACCTTTCAGCAGAGTACTATCTGCAAACCGTCGATACGGTTTTCGTCAAGCACGCTTTGCCCAAGGGCGAGATGACCCATCGCGGCAAGCCGGTCGAGCCCTCCAAGGTCCGGCGCGTCGCGCTGATGACGGTGGAAGGCGAGAACGACGACATTTCCGGGCTTGGACAGACCGAAGCGACGCATTCGCTGTGCAGTTCGATTCCCAATCATCGCCGGGTGCACTACGTGCAGAAGGGCGTCGGTCACTACGGCGTGTTCAACGGCTCACGTTTCAAATCGGAAATCGTGCCGCGCATCTCCGATTTCATGGTGTCGTCGGCAAACATGAAGCCTTCGCTCGCTTACGCCGCGGAGTGATTCACAAATCACATCGAAATTCGTGCGGAACATCGCTTTCGTTTGGAAATCGACATCAGGTGAGCGGTCTCTAACCCGCTGATATGGCCGGAGGAAACCCGAATCCGGGACCGATCAAAAGAGTGAACATTAATTCGTTCTTTGATCGACCCGATTGGGTTACTTTTTAGTCCAAATTTCCTGCTCCACCCCCATTCCATGGGGTCGGCAGCGGGGCTTAGCCCCTGTATATTGGGCAAATGATTTGTTTTCGCGCCGAGCGATTTACCTGGCGGCGGATATGGCAGAATCCGGGCGAACTCTTGCTCCCCGGAATAGCAGACATGGCCACTCGCGCGCTCCTTTATCGGCGGCCTTACGAACCTTCTCGCCTTTTGGTCAAACACGGCTCGCAAATCTATTCGGTGCGGCTGCGCCGTCACCGGCGCGCGCGCCGCTACACCTTGCGGATCCATCCGAGCGATCGTGAAGCGATCCTCACCATCCCTCCGCGCGGCACCATTGCCGACGCCAAGGACTTTGCGCAGCGTCACGGCGGCTGGATCGCCGCGCGTCTCGGCCGGTTGCCGAAGGCGGCACCTTTTCTTCCCGGCACGATAGTTCCGTTGCGTGGGGTCGCGCACCGAATCGTTCACCGTGCCGGTCAACGCGGCACGGTCTGGACCGAAATTCGCGACAGCGGCGAGCGTATCATTTGCGTGGCGGGGGACGCCGAATACACCGAACGGCGGGTGCATGATTACCTCAAGCGCGAAGCCCGCAAGGATTTGCAGAAGGCCGCCACATCCTATGCCCAGGCGCTCGGCGTGCGCGTGAGGCGGCTGTCGATCCGCGACCAGTCGAGCCGCTGGGGTTCATGCACGTCGGCAGGCTCGCTGTCGTTCTCCTGGCGGCTGATCCTCGCGCCGCCTTATGTGCTGGACTACCTCGCCGCCCATGAGGTTGCGCACCTCGTCGAAATGAACCACTCGGCGCGGTTCTGGAAGGTCGTTGCGAAAGTCTGCAACCATGTCGAACGCGCCAAGACCTGGCTGGACACACATGGCAACGATCTGCACCGTTACGGTATCCAGGATTGAGGTGCTCGTCGTCGAGCACCTGTGATAGGCGCGCCCTGCCGCTGTTTTGAGCGAAAAAGCAACACCGCCCGATATTCTGACGGCCATCACGCCGGCGTGCTGGGGACCGCACAGCTATGCGCTTTTGATCCACTTCTGAATTGCGTATGGATGTTGTCAGACCACGTAAGGCGTTGGATAACTTGAATATGGGTGGGGCAAAAGTTTTAACCGGAACAGCGGCGGCCGTCGTTCTCCTTGGTCAGTTGGCGGTGCTTCCTGTCCGCGCGGACACGATGGAGGGTGCGCTGCTGCGCGCCTACCGGAACAACCCGCAGCTTAACGCCCAGCGCGCCTCCGTCCGGGTCATCGACGAAAACGTTCCACAGGCGCTGGCCGGCTATCGCCCCAAGGTCGCCGGCGTTTTCGCCGCGGGCGTCGGATATACCGACCAGCTCGCCGACGGCAGCGTCGGCAAGAAGATCGAACAGGGCGACCAGACTCCGCATTCCGCCACTCTCACCGTGACCCAGACGGTCTACAACGGCAATCAGACCGCCAACAAAACCCGTGCCGCGGAAAGCCAGGTTTTCGGCGCGCGCGAAGGCCTGCGGCTCATGGAGCAGTCGGTGCTGCTCGCAGCCGCCACGATCTACATGGATTATTTGCGCGACGCCGCGATCCTGGAGGTCCAGAAAAGCAATACGCATGTACTCGAATTGACCTTGAAGCAGACCCGCGACCGCTACAGCGCGGGCCTGGTCACGCCGACCGACGTCGCCCAATCCGAGGCGCAACTTGCGGCCGCCCAGAGTCAGGAGCTCGCGGCGGTCTCGACGCTGACGACCACGCGCGCGAATTTCCGCCGCATCGTCGGAATCGAGCCGGCGAACCTGCAACCGGCCTCGCCAGTCGACCGCTACCTGCCGCCAACGGTGGGTGGCGCGATCGAATTGGCGCTCCGGCAAAATCCCAACGTGACCGCCGCGATGTACGGCGTCGACGTCAGTTTTCTCACTGTGAAAATCAACGAAGGCGCGCTGTACCCTTCGGTCTCCTTGCAGGCGTCGGTCTCGAAGGTCTGGGACCCGAACATCACGACCATCAACCAGTTCACCGCGGCCGCCAACGCCCAGCTAAATGTGCCGATCTATCAGGGCGGGGCTGAATACTCGCTGATACGGCAGTCAAAGGAATCGCTCCAGCAACAGCGCCTCACGCTGGAGCAGGTTCGCGATCAGGCCCGTGCCGATCTTGTCACGGCGTGGGGCCAGCTGTTGGCGGGGAAAGCGCAAGTCATCGCCGCGCAGTCGCAAGTCGAGGCTTCAGAACTCGCCTATCTCGGCACCAGCAAGGAAGCCCAGGTCGGCCAGCGCACCGTCATCGACATCCTCAATGCCCAGCAGACGCTGGTAAATGCCCGCGTCGCGCTGGTGACGGCGCAACATGACCGCGTCGTTGCCTCCTACGCCGTCTTGAGCGCGATCGGACGCCTGTCACCCCAGGTGCTGCATCTGTCGACGCAAACCTATGATCCGAGCGTTCACTATCAGCAGGTGCGCGACAATTGGATCGGCGTGAGCACGCCAGACGGCCGCTGAGGCCTATCTACCGGCCGCCGAACAACCGATCCACCAGCCAACCGTCGAGACCGCCGGCAGCTTCGGGACGCACCGAGGCCCGCGTCGGCGCCGGCCTGACCGCACCAGGTGGACTGACGGGTGCGCTTGGCGACACCGCGCCCGGCGATACCGCTTGCGCGATCGTGGTGAGCAGTCCGCCCGGTTGCGAGGCCGGCAGCGGTGCAGGTGACACGCCCTGATGGGCGGCTTTCATGAAGCGGGTCCAGATTTCCACCGGCAAGCCGCCGCCGGTTGCCTTTTTGGTTGGCGAGTTGTCGTCATTGCCGAGCCAGACGCCGGTCACAAGGTTAGCCGTGTAACCGATGAACCAGGCATCGCGAAAATCCTGGCTGGTGCCGGTCTTGCCGGCGGCCATCCAGCCCGGCAGCTCCGCCTTGTGCGCGGTGCCGGAGAGCAGCGTCTCCTGCATCATCGTATTCATCATCGCGACGTAATGCGGGTCGATCACCTGGCCGAGCTGATCGGCCGAACGCATATACAGAACCTTACCGTCGACAGTGCGGATTTTGTTTACGACATGTGGCGAGATGCCGAGACCGCCATTGGCAAACGGCGCATAGGCGCCGACCAGTTCGACCACCGAGACTTCGGACGTGCCGAGCGCGATCGAGGCATTGGCATCGAGCTTGGATGAAATGCCGAGCCGATGCGCGGTGCGCACGACGTTCTTCGGCCCGACTTCGAGCCCGAGCCTGACCGCGACCGTATTGAGCGACATCGCGAGCGCCTGCGTCAGCGTCACCGGGCCTAAATATTCGTGGCTGTAATTCTCGGGCTTCCAGCCCTTGATATCGAGCGGGGCGTCCTGCCGGACCGTCTCCGGCGTCAGGCCCGCTTCAATCGCGGTGAGATAAACGAAGGGCTTGAAGGCCGAACCGGGCTGACGCTTCGCCGTCACCGCGCGGTTATACTGGCTTTCGGCGTAATTGCGGCCGCCGACCATGGCACGCACCGCGCCATCAGGCGACATCGCCACCAGCGCGCCCTGGCTGACGTTGAATTTCAGGCTTTTGGCCGCGAGTTCGTCGATGATGGCGGCTTCCGCGACCGACTGCAACTTCGGATCGATCGAGGTTTCCACCACGACGCTCTCGTCGATCTGGCCGACGAGATCGTCGAGCACTTCGCCGATCCAGTCCGCGACATAGTTGACCGTGCCGGCGCCGACCGGCTTCACATGGTAGGAGGGATGCCCGATCGAGGCTTGCGCCTGCGCCTCGGTGATGAATTTGGCTTCCGCCATCGCGGTCAGCACGGTTTGCGCGCGCGCTTCCGCGCCTTCCGGATTGCGATTGGGCGCCAGCCGCGACGGCGACTTGACGAGACCCGCCAGCATCGCGGCTTCGGCGATGGTGACGTTCTTGGCCGACTTGCCGAAGTAACGCTGGCTTGCAGCCTCCACGCCATAGGCGCCGGAGCCGAAATAGACGCGGTTCAGATAGAGCTCGAGAATCTCGGCCTTGGAGTGCTTGCGCTCGAGCCAGAGCGCCAGTTCAGCTTCCTGCAATTTGCGCTGGAAGGTGCGCTCCTGGGTCAGGAACAGGTTCTTGGCCAATTGCTGGGTGAGCGTCGAGCCGCCTTGCGACACGCCGCGATGCAGGATGTTGGCGACCGCCGCGCGCAGAATACCCCAGGGGTCGATGCCGAAATGCGAATAGAAGCGCCGGTCCTCGATGGCGATGAACGCCTTCGGCAGGTAGGGCGGCAGATCCTTCAGCGCGACATTGCTGCCGGCCATTTCGCCGCGAATGGCGAGCACGCTGCCATCGGCACCGGTGATCTGGATCGTCGGCGGCCGTTTCGGGATTTCAAGCGACTGGATCGGCGGCAAATGCGCACCGACCCAGACCACGAGGCCGACCGCGGCAATCGCGCCCCAGAGACCGAGCACCGCGCCCCAATAAAGCAGCCGGCCGATCGGAAATCCCTTGCGCGACTTCGATCGTCGCTTGGTGTCGCTGCGGCTCGCGCGCGGCTTGCGCTCGCGAGGAGCCTCGTCCTCCTCGTCGTCGTCGATCGCGACGCGCTTGGAAGCCTGCTTCTTCGGCTTCTCGTCTTCGGCGCGCGGGATGCGGTCGGCTGCGCTAAGGCGCAGATCGGAAAGCGCCGCAGCGAGGCCGAATACCGGCTCCTTGCGTCCCCCCTTTTTTCGTCCCCACGCCATACGCAAAACGCCCGCATCACCCGATGAGAGCGAAAGTAACGGGACGGGTTTAAAGCCGTCTTAAACGATGGTTAATCGGGCGCGCGTCGGGGCCATCTAACTGGCTGACTTGCAAGGGTTCAGGAACACTTAACCCTAAAGCGCGCCGGAAATGTGAAGCATCATCGCGGCGGCGCGGCTGCGATGGCGCCTTAGTCAAATCGACCAACAGCGCTTTCGAACCAGATGTGTGCTCGTGAGGGCCGGCAACATCCGCTTTCACGGCGCCAAGCGGACATCGACGGGGCCTTCCAGCACACCTGTTTGTTCAATACGATGCTGCGACGAAGTCCGGGGGAGGAAGCATGAGGCGGCGCACGTCGGTTGGAATTGCTTTACTGGCCCTGTCGCATCTGGGATTTGCAAGCGTGTCTTCGGCGCTCGCCCAGGCCGGTAGCACCGGCGGTACAATTGGCAAGCAGGACAAATCCATATCTGGTGGCGAAGAACAACGATCTTCCTACCCGCACGCAGGGATCGGTCAGCCCGCAAACCCAGAAAAAAATAAAAAGGAATCTCTGCCAAAAATCATCCAGCTGAACGAGCATGCTTTTGGGCTGACCTACTCCGTTACTTTACGTAACGTTGGTGGAAGCAGCTATCAGGGGACTTGGAATCACGGCTACGCTACGAAATTTGCCGTGACCGCTCTTACAAATACTTCCATAAAAATGCAGCGGATCGACAATCCCAAATTCGGTGTGGTTTCCGGCAGCTACACCGGATCGCGAACCGGAAATAGTGCAACGGGCGAAGCAACAGAATCAAACGGCGCCACCACCAAATGGGACGCCTCCTGGTGATTCTGCATTGCTCGACCTCGTTATTTCACAGGCTGGGCTCGCCCAGGCCGACCAAGCGATAGAATTGGGGTCGACGACTTCCGATGTTGGTACAAAGCAGCCGCGAGCCACGTCCGATCCGACGCCTCCTTTCGAGGCTGAAGCGGACCTGAGCAATTTTATGAGTGCAAGCTCTAACCGGCCGGGCCTGTGTCCTCGAGGATCGGGCCGAACATCTCCCAGCGCTCACCGTTGAACCGCATCATCTGCAACTGCCTGTTGACGCGATAGTCGTTCGGCGTGGTGTTGCCGACAATTCCTGGCAGCGCCAGGTCGAGCTGGACATCCTTCAGGTTGGTCGCCTGCTTGAGGACGTTCTCGCGGGTGAGATCATCGCCGCTTTGCTTCAAGACGTGAACCATCAGCTGCGCGGTGCTGAAGCCGTAGGCGTTGAAGTTCGAATTCTTGTCGCCTTCCGGATAGTACTTCGCCATGAAGTCGAAATACTTTTTCATGCCCGGATCGTCCTTCCAGGTCGGATCGAGCGGGTCCTTGCCGTAGTTGACGCTCATCACGCCTTTGGAGGCCTCGAGGCCGGCGGGCTGCATCACAGCGCCAACCGAGGTCGCGTTGATGTCGAGAATGTGCACCGGCTTCCAGCCGAGCTCGGCATTCTTCTTGATCGCCTGCGCCGCGAATTTCGGAGTCGATGCGCTGAACAACACGTCGGCACCAGCAGACTTCAGCTTCAGGATCTGGGAATCCACGGTCGGGTCGGAGACTTCGTAGGACGCCTCCGCCACGATCATGGTCGCGGCCTTGTCGCCAAGCCCCGACTTGATGCCGTTCAGATAGTCGCGACCAAGGTCGTCGTTCTGATAGAGCACACCGACCTTGGCAGCAGGATATTGCTTGAGGATATATTGGCCGTAGATGCGGCCTTCGACGAAATAGCTGGGATTGAAGCCCAACGTCCACGGGTAGTTTTTCGGATCGGTGAATCTGGACGCGCCGGTGGCGGCAAATAGTTGCGGCACCTTCTTGGTGTTCAGATATTTCTGGACCGCGGCGTTCGAGGGCGTGCCGATCATCTGGAACATCAAGAGCACCTCGTCGCTCTCGACCAGCTTGCGCACCTGCTCGACGGCTTTGGGCGGGCTATAGGAATCGTCATACTGGATCAGATTAATCTTGCGGCCGTTCACGCCGCCCTGCTCGTTGATCATGTTGAAGTAGGCCGCCTGCGTCTTGCCAATGCTGGCATAGGCGGAAGCTGGTCCCGAGAACGGCAAGGTCTGGCCGATCTTGATTTCGGTATCGGTCGCGCCGGAGTCGTATTTCTTTTGCGCATAAGCCGAGGGCGTCGCGAGTGCGAGCGCCAGCACCGAGCCGGTGACGAAATGAAAAATGCTGTTCCTCATGCCGCTGCCTCGCCTGACATTTTAATTGTTACGATGGCTTTTCCGCCTAACGGAAATCATCGTTTGACGCCGATAGTGAATGAACGGCTATGGCAAAGCAAGGCAGCGCAGCCTCGTCACAAAGGCCTAGGCTAACCATAACAGGATGAGGGCAAGCGCCGCCGGCGCCGCCTGCACAAACAGAATTTTCCGGCTGACGGTTGCGGCGCCATAGACGCCGGCCACAACCACGCAGAGCAGAAAAAATACCTTGATCTGGAAGGCAAAGGCCCCGTTCGGTTGCAAGAGCCCCCAGACAAGGCCCGCGGCGAGGAAGCCATTATAGAGGCCCTGATTGGCCGCCAGCACCGCGGAATCGGCAGCTTTTTCCGGGGTATTTCGAAAGGTCTTCAGGCCGAGCGGCTTGGTCCAAAAGAACATTTCAAGTGCGAGAAAATAAACGTGTAGCGCTGCGACGAGCGCCACTAGGATGTTGGCAATCGCGTTCATGTGGCTCTCCCCCAAGAGTTTGATTGATCAAGCGCGATGTATGGCAGCGAGGCAATGAAGATGACAGGTTACATCGATCCGACCAAGGAAACATTCGCCAGCTTTCGCGAGAGCGACCGTCCCGGTCCGATTCACATGCTCAATCTGGTGAAACTGCGCGAGCGCGCGGCCTACCCGGACGGACGAACGGCGACGGGCGCTGAGGCTTATGCAGCCTATGGCCGCGAGAGCGGTCCGGTGTTCACGCGCCTCGGCGGCAAGGTCGCCTGGCAGGGCCGTTTTGAGATCATGCTGATCGGGCCCCAGGATGAACACTGGGATCATTGCTTCATCGCCGAATATCCAAGCGTGGCGGCCTTTGTCGAAATGATCCGCGATCCCGTTTACCGCGAGGCGGTCAAACACCGTCAGGCGGCGGTGGAAGACTCGCGGCTCATTCGATTGAAGCCGCTTGCCGCCGGCAAGACGTTTGGCGAAATCCCGCAACAGGACTGAACGCAGAGTTCGGAATTCGGGTGGCGGGCCGATGACCTCGATGCTAATCGCGGCAGCGCAAGTGGATTCGGTTCGAAAGGACGCCGCCCGAAAACCCGCTTGTGCAACCGGAAAAGCCCATGAGCGCGAAGCCATCTGAAATAACCTTTCGGCTCGACCGGCTGGAAACACCGATCGGCGTGGCTCTGCTTGTTACGGATAGCGACGGCGTGCTGCGCGCGCTGGATTGGGAAGATTACGCAATACGCATGAGAGAGCTGCTGCGCTTGCAATACGGCACCGTGGCCCTGCAGGAGGCGCAGGCGCCGGGCCAACTGCGCAAAGCGCTTTCGGCCTATTTCAAGGGCGATCTCGACCGTCTCAACGCGATCGAATGGCGCGTCGCC
>Ga0210386_10001692_pt1 | contig 19343 bp, 15 predicted proteins | sample IncBWH32OmetaG_FD_160091 | JGI IMG/M metagenome (GOLD analysis project Ga0210386, IMG submission 160091) | Forest soil microbial communities from Barre Woods Harvard Forest LTER site, Petersham, Massachusetts, United States - Inc-BW-H-32-O ... | reverse complement strand
AATAGTGGTAATAATACCTGCCGTATTTATCATTCTGATCCTGTTGTTATATGAATCAGCTACATATACATTAAGGTTCTTATCTACTGCCACACCTACCGGGTTATTCAGATCTGCCGCAGTTGCCTGGCCGCCATCGCCACTAAACCCATTATTACCAATACCCGCTATAGTTGTTATACTACCCCAGGGAGTTACCTTTTCAATGAACTGATTGATGTTATCGGATATATAAACATTGCCAAGATAATCTACCGCAACCCCATATGGATTTATGGGAGCCAGGGTAGCTACTGTATTAGTATCGCCATTATTAAACCAGCTACCTGTTCCGGCAATGGTAGTTATTATACCTGTATTATCTATCATACGCACATCGTTATTGCCACTTCCGCCTATTGCTGTTCCACCCTCTGCTATATAAATATTACCCTGATTATCCACAGCTACGGCGTCCGGGAAATTAAGGGTTGCATTAGACGCATAACCACCATCACCTGTATGGCTGGCAGCGCCATCGCCGGCAATTACGCTAATGATCCCTGAGGTATTTACTTCCCATACCATATTGTTATTTTCATCAGCTATATATATGTTCCCTTGATTATCTATCGCTACTCCGTTAGGCTGGCGAAATTCGGCTAAGGTGGCGAGGTATCCGCTACCCCTATATCCTGTTGTACCATTACCCGCATACGGATAAACACATTGCCCATTAAGAAATGAAATACCGCAAAGTATTCCCGCTAAAATCAGTGTAATTTTTTTCATATTTCGGATGATTTTCAATACGTTAAACAAATAAACTGTTCAATAACAAACCCTATTATTCCGCATTTATCATATAGGAGGGTGAAATTATAAATTTAGTTGCATCTGTCAGGAAAAATATCGGGAACAAGGTAAAAATCAGCACAAAAGGTAACAAAGCCATTACATTAAACTACTTCAGCCTGATTCTGTAATTGTGGTATTATTGTATTCTTTATTTCTTGACATGAAGAAACAAATATTTACTTCTCTCCTATTCCTTATGGTTGCAACCCTTGCCTGCGTTGCACAAGACTATAGTTTTCCTGCCAATAACTACCGCAGTGTAAGCAACCCATATTACTGGCAAAACCGCCCGCCGAATAAAGGTTATTGGCAGCAAGATGTTCACTATAAAATTATAGCTGCATTAAATGATTCTACCAATATTGTGACTGGAGATGAAACGCTGGAATACTGGAACAACTCACCCGACACGCTCAAATATGTTTTCTTTCATTTGTATTCTAACGCACAAAACAAACACTCCTATTACACTTCTGCCTATGTACATAGCGGAATAACCCCAAAGTTTGGTAAATACGAAAGCCAGGATCTTGGCTGCCAGGTAACCGGAATAAGTTCTGATAATGTTGACCTGAAAACTGAAGTAGATAATACTGTAATGAAAGTATGGCTCAATAAGCCAATATTACCGGGATATTCGGCAAATTTTCATATTAAGTTCAAAACTTATTTTGACAATGGCGGTACAGTGCGCAATCGCATGAAAATGTACATAGCATATGCCAATAAAAATAAAGACACCGTGTATAAGCATTTCGACGTGGTGCATTGGTACCCACGCATGTGTGTATACGATAAAAAATTCGGTTGGGATGTGGAACAACACCTTGCACATGAGTTTTATGGAGATTTTGGAACCTATGATATTGCATTTACTTTACCTAACAACTATATAGTTGCTGCAACAGGAACATTGTTGAATGAAGCAGATGTAATGCCTGACTCTCTGATGAAGAAGCTTAACATTAAGAACTTTCGCTCGAAACCAATGGGCTCAGCCCCTTCGGTTGTTATTAAACGTACCAATATTCCTAAAACATGGCTGTTCCATGCCGAAAACGTACATGATTTTGCATTAACTGCTGACCCGACATATAGAATCGGCCTTTCTGTATGGCACGGAATTCAATGTTATTCGTATGCTGAGGAAATGCATGCCAGTGGCTGGCAAAATGCAGCTGACTACACGGCAAATGTTATAGCATGTAACTCACATTTCTTTGGAATGTATGCCTACCCGAAAATTATTGTTGCTGATGCTAACGATGGCATGGAATACCCTATGCTTACATTAGATGGGGGTGTCTTCCCCGGTTACTTAAGCACATTTACCCACGAAGTGAGCCATAATTGGTTCTTTGGAATGCTTGGCAGTAATGAAACATATCGTGCCGTGCTTGATGAAGGCTTTGCACAATTTGCCGAAAGCTGGACATACAAACAACTAAACGGCCCTTACGAAGTGCAGGGAGAGCCTATTAATAGCTATATAAGAAGTAATTACCGTAAAGATCCTTTTGTAATGGATAACATCTATTATGCTTATTTGTATGACTACATATGGGGCGAAAGCGATTTTACTGAAAATCAGCAGGGCAAAGCCATGGCAACAAGAGGAGGCAATAATTATGGCTTGCGCGATGTTACACTAAACACCCAGTCCGATGATTTTCATAGTATGCTTGGCCATGATGGAGGCTATTCTCAGGTTTACACAAAAGGAGCGACTATGCTTTATAACCTGCAATACGTGCTTGGTGATTCACTGTTCTTTGGCGCTATGCAGCATTATTTTAACGAGTGGAAATTCTGCCACCCTTATCTCGAAGATTTCCGCAACGCAATTACCGAGTATACCCATACTGATCTTACCTGGTTCTTTGATGAGTGGCTCAACACTCCGAAAAGCCTTGATTATGGAATACGCACTATAAAAAAAGATACGGGCAAGAATAATTACATTATACGTTTTGTGCGTAAAGGTGAAATGCAAATGCCTGTTGACTTTACTGTTACTTCCAACAGAGACAGTGTTTATAATTATTATATACCTAACAGTTGGTTTGAAAAGAAAACTAACGCCATTACCTTACCACGTTGGATAGGATGGGGCAAGGTTCAACCATATTATGATGCCCATGTACATGTAACTGGGGGAATTGCAAAAGTGCAGATAGATACAACAATGAGATTGGGAGATGTGAATATGCTTAATAACACAAAACCATTCCCCATTAAATATTATTTCGACTCGAAAGTATCGAACAGTGCTGACTGGGCAAACTACGAGGCTTTTTTCGGCCCCTCGTTATGGTATAATGGGTACGATGGCGCACAGATCGGTGTACACATGCACGGAGATTATATGATGTTTTTACATAACCTGGGTGCCACACTTTATTTGAATACAGGTATTTTTCAAAAAGATGGATTAGGCACATATCCACACCAAATGGTTGGCGGCACAATAAGCTACCAAACATCAACTGAAAAATTCATTCACAATTCTTCCTTCAACATATATGCTCAAAGCCTCGATGGGCTTGATGAAGGCAAGGCACGTTTTCAATTAAAGGATAATTCAAAAAAATATACTATCTATACTGAAGCACAGGTAATGTATCGCCCTCACGCATGGGACACCAACTACCTGTTATACCCAAAACTATGGGCGGTAAAAGAATACAACAATTTTATACGCATTGGAATTAAGCACGATTACAGGTACTCTCCATCTGGAAGAGGGAATATTGATTTTAATATTCGTGGCTCTGCTATTAACTCAAATTACAATTATTCTCAAACCACCCTTACGCTAATCAATACCCAGCAACTGGGCCATAAGTTAACCTTGCGTACCCGTGTTTTTGGCCAATATGGAACAGGCGACATACCTTGGGAGTCAGCTTTATATGCTGCGGGAGCAAACCCGGAACAGTTAATGGATAATGCATTTACAAGAGCCGAAGGAATTGTTCCCCAGGCATGGACCGGATATGGTGGCGACATAAATCACTTTCAACAAGGTGGCGGCCTTGACCTGAGGGGTTTTGCCGGGTATTTATTACCATACTATTATCATGGTAACGAATTACTATACTCGTATTCCGGTTCCACTGGTGCAGCAATAAACGGCGAGCTCGACTTTAATCACCTAGTGCATTTCAACCCTAAGTTCCTTAAAAACACATTCTCACTGGCAACCTATTTATTTGGCGATGCAGGTATTATAAATGTAACTCCGATTACCCTACCCTTCTCTACTCCACCGGGATTGGTATTTGCTAATCTGCATGCTGATGCAGGTGTTGGTGTGGCATTAACTATTCAACGTTGGGGGCCATTGCAAATGGCAAAGCCACTTACTATTCGTTTTGATATGCCATTTGTGCTTAACCGTTACCCGGCTGTAGAAAGTGGCTATGTTCAAATGAGGTGGGTAGTCGGAATTGGAAGAGCGTTTTAACAGTAAATAAAATACCTCTCTAATATGTGTGTAAGGCTGAGGCTTTTTACTGGTATTTGTTTCCTCTTGTTTAATAACAATATGCTTGGACAGGATAGCTCAAAAGATAATATTCCGACTTTCCACGTTAAACTACCTTTTGACAAGAAAAATGGCATTAGTTTCATTATAGAACGTGAAAAAACTCACGACAATATAACTGAAATGGTATGGAAAGGAATTTTTGTTAGCACCAATGGAGAAGCCTACATATATTGGACAAATCGAAATTCAAATTTACGCTGGGACTCCGTTTCAGTCTCTTCCGATACCGTATTAATAAACAATATGAGGAAAATAATAACGCCTGATTTTTTTAATATTGCTAGGCACCTCGGAGATAATGTTTGTTTGAAAAATGATAAGGACACTTCTTCATTTTATTATTATCAATTTACTGTAATAGAAAACGGCCATGAAAAGTTTTATAAAAACATACTTATAAATCATTTTTCAAATAAGTCAAAGCATGCAAGAAAAAAGCTAACTCCAGTAATAGATATTTTTGAAAACGCATATGAAAAATATGCTACTCACAAATAACAACAATGTCCTTGGCTAACAAACAGGTGCTAGTTACCTGTAGGAGGGTGCAAGAGTTCTTTCAACACATACCTTCTTCCATTGTATGTACCCATTATCCATGCATCTTTTAGCCCTTTCTTCTTAAGTTTATCAAGGGCTTTATGGGCTTCTTCGTAATTTTCAAATGAACCCGAAGTAACATGTATTACTCCATCAGGGGCAGTTTCAGTATCTATTTTCTTAACGTACTTCTTAAAGTTAAAACTCTTTAGTGAATGGAATGCTCCTAGCTGAATAGTAAAGCGCATATCTTTTAAGCACAATTTACCATCAAGGTGCGCAATTGCATACCGTACTACTTCTGTATCCTTAACTCCGCCTTTAAACATCTTCATCATCTTCGCCATACTTGGTATGCACGAATCAGCCATTAAAGGCTTTGGATGTTGTTTAACCATTACTATATCCTGTACCGTTTGGCTATATAAAGCTGTATCGGGCACATTAATATCTATACTAAAGTCATTATACATAAATGCTTTTGCACGGATCGTATATTGGTGACCGGCCATCATTGTTACAGAGTACTTTCCGGTAATTGTATCGGCACCAAAAGGAGAGCTTGTACCTGTGGCTTTATCGAAGAACTCAAAGCCTACTTTTAATTTTTTATGCGAAACAGAATCAGTAATAGCTCCGTTATACACCCACTCTTTTGGCATAAAGGCCGTCATTGTTACTTTATAAATATCCAGCCTGTTACTATCTGTGGTCCTGCCATAATAACCATACAAGCCATTATCAGAAGTAGAGAAATAGATATCATCATCCGGTGTATTAATCGGATAACCGAGATTCTGGGCGTCAGACCATACACCATCCTTGTTGGTGGTCATAAATATATCGTAGCCACCCATAGTGTTATGGCCTTTTGAACTGAAGTAAAGTGTTTTGCCATCTGGATTCATGAAAACACCATCCTCATCATACACAGTATTTATTGTGCTACCCATATTTACCGGAGAGTTCCATGAACTATCGCCTTGTTTTGTGGAAATATAAATATCCTTCTTTCCTATTCCACCCGGCCTATCGCTCGAAAAATACATGGTTCTTCCATCTGGTGACAAACACATAGATGACTCACTATACATGGAATTTATACTATCACCTATAGACACCGGTAATGACCACCCGTGATCATCAGTGTAAAAGCATTTATAAATATCTCCACTCCTGCCTTCCCTGATAAGGTAAAGTGTTTTATTATCAGGCCCAAGAAAAGCACAATCGTCATTGTCAATAGTATTTACAGGTGGGTCAAGGTTTCTGACAGTGTCCCACATACCATTTTTCTTGTACGATATCCAAATATCATCAAGGTATTCGCCCGTAACCGTGCTTAGGTCGGTACTTAAACTGCTATGCCTGCGTGATGTAAATATAATTTCATTTCCATCGCTTGAAATTAAAGGCCTGAAATCTGAGAATGGGCCATTTATTAATTTGCCCATATTCACCATTGGTGCCTTAACAGGTTGCTGCATTAATGCCTTGCCATTATTACATTCCTCAATTTCTTTATTTATTTCGTCTTTATCGCGTGGTGTTGTCTTTAATGCAATCTGGTACTCTGCAATAGCGCTATCCCACTGGTAGTTTAAATGATAGCCGCGTGCTAAAAAATAATCTATACGAGAACTTACACTTTTTTTGATCTGGTATGCTTTTCGGAAATATGTAAGGCATAATGCTTTATTTACACCATTCAAATAGCACACACCTATTTTCGCATTCAAATCGGCATTATTCGGGTTAATAGAATCAGCCACCAAAAAATCCTTAACAGCAGCCGCATATTCACCATTGGCAATATATTCAGTACCCTCACTCATTTTTATCCCTGCCAGTTTTAAAGCCTGGGGATTTGGAAAATTGCTCTTGCTGAAAGCTACATCTTTTTGTTGAGCCAGTATAGGCGCAGATGAAATTAAACAGCAAATAAATACTTTTGAGAGTGATCTGGTCATATATTTTTTACTCAATATTTTTTTAGTTTAAAACATTGAGCGTGTACCTGTGCTCAGGAAAGGATTTGGGTTAATGAACCTTAAAGATAATTCAAAACCACCTCTGCCTACTGAAGCTGGAGTAAGATCAGACACATTAAAATCATAACTAAAGCCAAAAGCATAGTTAGCCCATTCAATTTGTGCAAGTGCAATGGCCGCATCGCCTACCCTATAATATCCTCCAATGTCAAGTGCCGAACCCTTATTTACGCCGGTATATTTGCTTTCCTGGTTCAGGGTATAACGCACTTTCATACCTAAATCAATTTCCTGCGCAGGGCCTTGCTGATAAAAAACAAAACAAGGCACGAGCCCAATATTCGAATTTGACAAACCATAATCAACATAACCGTGGGCTACATAACGCATATATAAATTTGTACCCGCATATGTTTGCCCATAATATGACATATCTGGCTGATTTACGTGAAAAACAGCTACACCCACATTTGCTTTAAACTGATCGTTTGATGTCATATTGGTTTGCCCTACTCCGTAGCTATATGATAGGCCCGCTGAGAAATCAGCATAGGAAAAGCTATTCCCCATTGATGTTTCTCCGCTTGGTGCATTGGCATCGTATTGGCCATTAATATACTGGTTGTCCCAGCTTAAGCCTGCAAGATTAATGCTATGTTGAGACCAGCCTGCCTGCAAACCGCCTGCCAACGAACTTTTTTCACTTAAAAATATACCACTAGCCAGTGTAAAGTTAATTTCAGTAACATTAATACTGGCATCACCGGACTTATCATTATAGAAAGACAATGCAGGTGATAGATACCCTTTTGTCCACTTTTTCATTATGTTATGTAACTCAACTGTTGCTGCCATGGTATTGAAGCCGGCGCCAGTACCAGCAACACTTGCCCACTGGCTGCGATAATTAACCTCGGCCATTATTTGCCCATTGTATATGCCACACAGCGCCGGGTTAAGGGTAAGCGGTGATTCGTAAAACTGAGAGAAATGTACATCCTGGGCAGACGATTGCAATGCAAGTCCACATAGAAAACCAAATATAATTGTGGTTAATTTCCTCATACTTAGGGAAGTAATAGAGAACAAATATAATATTTTAAGTTTAGTTAACAACTAATTAGGCATTTGTCATTAATACGCAATGGGTTATGTAAAAGCTATTTGAGTTTATAGGTTACATGGTAAAGCAGGCAATATCTACTGTTTAATATCGTTATGCCTTTAAATTTAACAATTCACCATTTCATAATTTTTCATACCTTTGCACGTCTTAAAAAATATGAGGAAAGCCTTTAAACACATTCTTATCGTTTTTGCAGTAGCCTGTGGGCTTATGCTTCAATCTTGCGGGGGCGACCTTAACAAAATAATGAAAAGCAGCGATTCTCAGGCTAAATACGATGCTGCTTTGAGATATTATAAGAGTGCCGATTACGTAAAGGCATTACAGTTATTTGAGCAATTACTAAGCATTTACAGGGGAACCGAAAAGGCTGAAGATATTTCTTACTACTACGCATATTGCAACTACTATGCTGGTGATTATGTAATGGGTGGTTTTTATTTCAGTACTTATTACCGCACCTACCCGCACACCAAACGTGCTGAGGAATGCGAATTTATGAAAGCCTTTTGTGAATACCTGCTTTCACCTACCTACAGCCTGGACCAAACCGATACAAAAAAGGCAATTGAGGCCTTTCAAACCTTTGTAGACGATTACCCGCAAAGCGATAAAATAAAAGAGTGTAACAAATATATTGACCTGTTACGTGAAAAGCTTGAAAAAAAGTACTTTGAAATAGCCAAAGGTTACTATATTACTGAATACTACCATTCTTCAAGTGTAGCATTGAACAATTATATTAAGGACTATCCAAGCAGTAAATATGTTGAAGAAGCTACCTTTCTTATAGAAAAATGCGATTATTTGTATGCAAAAAACAGTGTAGAATGGCAAAAAGCCGCCAGATTGCAGACAGTTGTGCAGGATTATCTTAAATTTGTGGACGAATATCCGAAAAGTGACTTTTTGAAAGAAGCTGAAAGTATGTACAACGATGCTTTAGCACTACAGAAAAATGTAACAAAATCTTAAATAAAAACACGAATCATGGACTTTAAAAAGAGTAACGCACCGGCTACAACTATTACCAGGGACGTACGTAAACTGGAAGCACAAACCGGCAACATTTACGAAACCATTTCTATCATTGGTAAAAGGGCTAACCAAATTAGCGCTGAAATGAAGGAAGAGCTGGATGGTAAACTGGAAGAGTTTTCATCGAAGACCGATACATTGGAAGAAGTTTACGAAAACGTTGAACAGATAGAAATATCTAAAATGTACGAGCGTCTTCCTAAGCCTGCATCTATTGCAACTCAGGAATTTATTGACGGTAAAGTTTACTACCGCTCTGCTGAAGAGAAAAAAGAAGAAACTGCTATTTAATCTTTAGTCCGCCGCATTATCTGGCGGACTATTTATTTACCTACTGTGTTACAGGGTAAAAAAATAATCTTGGGTATTACCGGGAGCATAGCTGCTTATAAGGCAGCTATTTTGCTTAGGTTACTTGTGAAAGCCGGTGCCGAGGTAAAGGTTGTTATGACTGCATCAGCAAAAGACTTTGTTGCTCCACTCACCTACTCTACCTTATCTAAAAATCCAGTTTACAGCGAATTCAGAACCGCCGATGGTACATGGAACAACCATGTAGATATGGCTGACTGGGCCGACCTTATACTTATTGCGCCTGCATCGGCCAATACCATTGCGAAAATGGCCAATGGTTTGTGCGATAACCTGTTGCTGGCCACCTACCTTTCCGCTTCATGCCCTGTGTATGTAGCACCTGCTATGGATAGAGAAATGTACACACACAAGGCTACATTGGCCAACCTGGAGAAGTTACGCTCGTTCAAGAACATTATTATTCCTGCCGAAGATGGTGAACTGGCAAGCGGTTTGCATGGAGAAGGAAGAATGGCGGAACCTGAACATATTATAGCCTTCCTTCAAAAAAAAAACGTTAACAGCCTCCACCTTAAGGGCAAAAAGGCTTTGGTGACTGCAGGTCCTACGTTTGAAGCAATTGATCCTGTACGTTTTATCGGAAATTTTTCATCAGGTAAAATGGGTATTGCCATAGCTGAAAAGCTTGCCAGTGAAGGCGCCGAAGTAACACTTGTTCATGGCCCGATACATACTGAAAATATTAATAAAAGCATCAAATCTATTGCTGTTACGAGTGCCGAAGAAATGCACAAAGCATGCATAGCTGCATTCGCTAAGGCTGATATAACTGTAATGTCGGCGGCAGTGGCCGATTTCAGGCCTACGCAAAAAGCAACAGAAAAAATAAAGAAAGTGGATGCTGGCCTGACATTGAAACTGGAACATACACCTGATATACTATCGGAACTGGGCAAGAAAAAGAAAACGGGCCAGCTATTAATAGGCTTTGCACTGGAAACCAATAATGAACAAAAGAATGCAGCTGATAAGCTGAAACGAAAGAACCTTGATGCTATAGTATTAAACTCGATGCGCAGCAAAGGGGCAGGCCCGGGTGGCGATACCAACAAAATTACTATTATTGACAAGCATAATAAAGTAAGGCATTTTGAGTTAAAATCTAAGATTGAAGTAGCTAACGACATTGTAACCTATATTATATCGTGCTTAAAAAAATAGTTTTGCATATTTCTCTTTTCTTCGCGTTCTTTCCACTGGTTGTTAACGCTCAAGAGCTAAACTGCACGGTAGATGTAGTATCTCCTCAAATACAGGATGCAGCTGCTCAATTAGTCTTTAAGAACCTGAAAGATGCTATTTATCAGTTTATGAATAACACCAAATTCACCAGCGATAACTTTACCAACCAGGAAAAAATAGACTGCACACTGTTTTTTAATATGACTACAGTAAATGCTCCCGGAGATTATGCTGCCACCTTACAAATACAAGCCAGAAGGCCTATATATAAGTCTTCGTACAGCTCTACCATGTTCAACTATCAGGACAACAATATTCATATTTTATACCAGTTGAACCAACCCATTGTATTTAATATCAATACCTATTCTGATAACCTTACCGCATTGCTTTCGTATTACGCATATATCATTATAGGTAATGACTATGACTCCTATTCACTTGATGGCGGAACACCTTTTTTCTTAAAAGCCCAAACTATCGTAAGCAATGCACAAAACTCCGGCGAAAAGGGATGGAACCCTTTAGATGGTGACCAGACACGTTACTCATTAATAACAAATATTTTAGATGAAACCTATTTTGAGCCTCTTCGCAAAGCCATGTACTATTACCACCGCCTAGGGCTAGACGTAATGTACGTAACACCCGAAAAAGGAAGAGCACAAATAACCAATGCACTGAACTTTGTTCAGGAAGTATATAATGATAAACCTGCAAACTTCAACATCTTGCTTTTCTTTAATGCAAAAGCTAATGAGCTGGCTAATATATATTCTGAGGCTAGTAACGACGAAAAGTCAAACGTTTACAAAATACTGTCCGCAATTGACCCGACAGACATTGATAAATTCAGTAAACTTAAAGTAGAATAATTTTAATTTGCAGCAGTTCTTGCCGAAGCGCCCAGCACTTCATTCTCTGCCGATTCTTCCCTTAACATAGTAAGTAACTGACGGCTTTGGTTTATACACCAGTTAACATGATTACTTAATACTATAATCGTGTTCTTTCCTTTAATATCGCGCATAAAGGCTGCATTAAAGCCATGCCACCATCCATCATGGTAAACAAGTGTATCATGATCGAATATTGTAAGCCTCCAGCCATAGCCATAGTTGTGTTCATTGACCCAGCGGCTATGCGGTGTAAAGGCTTCCTTCAATGTCGATTGTTTTACAAGCTTATCAGTATAAAGTGCCTGGTCCCATTTCAACACATCTTCTGAGGTTGAGTAAATACCCTTATCGCCTACTACTCCATCTAAAAAGTCGTAGCCTGCCTTTTTGTAATTGGCATTATACCCGGTAACCATGTTAGGTACAACGGTGTCGTTCTTATCGTAGATGTGTGTATGTGTCATGCCAAGTGGTGCAAATACTTTGTACCGCAAAAACTCTGCAAATGGCACTCCGCTTACCTTTTCAGCAATGGCTGCCAGCAAACAATAGTTGGTATTGCTGTAATCGAATTTTTTATTTGGCGGAAAATACTTTGGTGGATGTTTATCTATAAGCATTTGCACCACCTGCTGATTATCCATCAGGGTTGATTGGTCTCTGCAAACATTGCCGCACAAATACATGTAATTAGGTAAGCCTGAACGATGCGCCAATAGCATACCTACTGTTATACCCTTATATGGAAAATCAGGAAAGAACTTCTGAATGGTGTCAGTATAGTCTAACTTGCCTTGCTCCTTAAGCATAAGAATAGCAACGGCCGTGAACTGCTTTGAAACCGAGCCTAACTGAAACTCTGAGGAATCTGTTAATTGCTCCTTTGTTTTGTAATTCGATACGCCAAATGAGCCTTCATATAATATCTTACCATTGTGCGCTACCAGTACATTCCCATTAAAGCGGGCGTTCTTAGAAAGCACATGAAAAAATGAATCGATCTTAAAGGACTCATCCTGTTCAATGGATGAAAGGACCATGGTATCTTTTAATGGTGGCTTAGGTATTGCAATTGCCCTAACCCTTTCAGGAACGTATTTTGTAGCTGTGCCTGGTTTCCCCTGGCTATTGGTGCTGCCGATAAATGTGTAAACTACACCGACTGCTGCCAGTGTCAATATCAGGGGGTACACATGTTTTTTTACCATACGCCGGCTTTTAATTAGCTCAGTGTTGTTTTACTATTACTACCATGTATTTCGATTGACTCCAGAAAGCCTTTGCATCAGTAATTACAATAGAATCGGACTTACCATTACCAGAAATTTTATATGAACCGCTTGGGTGGGTGGTTACCAACTGCATAAACTTGCTGTATAACGGTAATGCCTGCATGGTTGTCTTATCTGCCTTGGTAAAGTATGAAGTATTGAAATCTTTCTTTAACTCTTCGGCACCACCGAGCCCTGCAATACTACCTTCTTTCTTTATCACACCTTGTTTCTTCAATTCCTTTGAAGTTCCAATAGCATAATACACAGTATTCATCTCAGTACTCATATCGTTGATCTGTTCTTTTTGATTACCGATAACTTTCATACTGTCATTAAGTCTTTGAATAACATCCTTTAAAGAAGCATTTGTTTCAGCAAGCTGGCTTTGCAATGCTGCAATTTCAGCATCCTTTTGGTTAACTTCTTCGGTAAGGTGGGCGATCATCTTCTGCAGCTCAGCGTTATTGCCATTCGATTTCTTCAATTTTCTTTCCAATGCAGCAATTTCCTTCTTATTCTTCATCATAAGGTCACCAATGGAGCGCATATCAGCAATGATCTGGTCTTTTTGGTTAACGTTCTCACCATTTGAAATGGTAAGGATCTTAGCTTTTACCTTTATAGAATCAAGATTATCTTGTATATCGTTAAATGACTTAACATAAGCCATAATAGCTGAATCCTGAGCATGTGTCTTAACATTCAGGGTTGAATCTTCATAGCTGAGATCCTTATTTTTTTGCTTAAGATCGCCATTGCAACCTAAAAAGAGTAAAACTCCTGTTAAAACGACTATACTTGAAAGTTTCATGCTAAATGTTTTCATACTTTTATAAAATCTTGCAAATATAACGTTTTTTATGCGTAGAAGGTCACCTATAACGTTTTTGATAGTTCCTCTGTTCATTGCACTTGTTGAAGGCACCTCGTACTATGGATGGAATCATTTACTGAAGAATGCCGGCCTCAATACTATTTCCAGGCTATTCAGTATTTTTTACTTTTTAGAAACAGCATCAATTGTGTTAGTGCTGTTCATGGTCATGAGCTCATTTGCGAGGCGCTTCAGCGTAAAAAGAACCTATTGGGGCTTTCAGGGTGCAGGTATTATAATGTCGGACTTGTTGCCTAAGATGTTTTTTACCGTTTTTGTAATACTGTTCGCCTTAATACAAGGTGTTTATATCGGGCTTAACCACTTCTTCATTCATAGTGCCCAATTAAGACTGCACCTTGATTGGTTACTCATAGCAGGTACCGTTATATCGCTTACTCTATTCATTTTCATTGTACGTGGCATTCTGGTTGGACGATTCGATTTTAAAGTATTGAAAGAAACCATTTATTTTGATTCATTACCTGAGGCTTTTGATGGGTTAAAGGTTGTACAGATATCAGATATGCACATCGGCAGTTTTTACCGCCACCATGACCAAATAGCCAAAGCAGTTGATATGGTAAATAACCTGAACCCTGACATTATTGTATTTACTGGCGATATGGTAAATAACATATCAGATGAGCTAAAAGGTTTTGAAGAGATACTATACAAGTTAAAAGCCCCTCTTGGCAAATTCTCTATACTTGGAAACCATGACTATGGGGACTATGTGAAATGGGAAAGTAAAGAGGCAAAGCAGAAGAATCTGGAAACCCTGGTGCTGCTCGAAAGAAAGGCAGGCTTTGACCTATTGCTTAATGAAAACAGGATTATTTCTAAAAATGGTCAGCAGATAGCTATTGTAGGAGTTGAGAATTGGGGCACACCGCCATTTGCTCAATATGGGCAATTACCATTGGCTATTCAGGGAACTGAAAATACACCATTCCGCATTTTACTTTCACATGACCCATCACACTGGGATGTGGAAGTAGCCGAAAAGACCAATATACAATTGGCACTGGCCGGGCATACACATGGTATGCAGTTTGGCATTCGTATTGGCGACTGGCAATGGAGCCCTGTGCAATGGCGTTATGAACGCTGGCACGGCCTTTACACTCGCGAAAAACAACACCTTTACGTTAACCGTGGCTTAGGCCATATTGGCTTCCCTGGCAGGGTTGGTATGTTACCTGAAATAACTTTATTGGAGCTGAAGAGAGGATAAAAAGACTTTATATCTTATAGGATTTTACCTATCGTTTTAAGAATGATTTTAATATCCGTTGCAAAACCCATTTCCTGAATATACTTTTCATTCAGGGCCAGCTTGGCAGGCATTACCTCTTTAACATAAAGTTCTTCAGGATTTTCAGCCTTTGCCAAAATGGCGTTTTCATTAGCATATTCAATGGATGCATAGTCAGTAATGCCTGGTCTTACGCTAAGCACTTTCTTTTGTTCAGCGGTATACATTGCAACATATTTAGGAACCTCAGGGCGAGGACCAACAATACTCATAGTGCCATTCAGCACATTAAAAAGTTGCGGTAGTTCATCGAATTTATACTTACGGAGTGTATACCCTATTTTAGTAATACGACTATCGCGCATACCAACCGTAAGCAATCCTTTTTTATCAGAATCAGAAAACATAGTGCGAAACTTAAAGAGATAGAAATCTTTCATATCCTTACCTACTCTGATCTGCTTATAGAATATTCCACCACGTGAATCAACAACTATCAGTAAGGCAATAATTAATAATAAAGGAGATAGAATAATGATACCTGATAAAGCTGCTACTATATCAAACAGTCTTTTTATCATCCAAGTACTTCTTGCACCGATTTAACAACTGCATCTATAACAATCTGAGCCTGTTCATCTGTCAGGTCATAAAAAACAGGTAATGATATTTCACGCGAGAAGTTGTTGTATGTAACTGGGTAGTCATTGATCTTATACGCATGCGATTTATAAAAACTCATCATAGGTAATGGAATGAAATGAACATTTACAGAAACATCTTTATCAAATATTTTTTGAATGATCGCATCTCTTTTCGCCTCATCAATACCTTTTATACGCAAAGGAAATAAATGATATGACGATTCTCTCTCAGCATCTTTATATACAGGCAATTCAGCCCATTGATACTTTACAAGGCCTTTCTGGTAAGCTTCTACAATTACTTTCCTACGTTTCAGAGTGTCATTATCGTAACGATCTAATTCAATAAGCCCAATAACAGCCATTATGTCTGTCATATTGCATTTATAGCCAGGCTCAACTATATCGTATCGCCAATTGCCTTTTTGAGTCTTGGCTAATGCATCTTTATTTTGCCCATGTAATGAAGTAACACAAAGCATTTTATATATCTCATTATTATCAAATGGAGCTGGAAGGTTAAGAACCATTGCACCACCTTCGGCTGTGGTAAGGTTCTTTACAGCATGGAATGAGAATACCGAAATATCTGCGCTTGTTCCGGTTTTCTTCCCTTTATATGTCGCACCGAATGAGTGTGCTGCATCTGCTAAAACCAATATGCGCCCCAGCTTCTTCTGATTCTCTCCTTTAGCAGCAAATAGATTGTTATGGTCTTCAGCCAATTTCATTATGGCTGCATAATCGCATGGTAAACCACCAAAATCAACCGGCATAATTACCTTGGTCTTGCTTGTGATCTTCTTTTTTATCTCTTCAACCGAAATATTAAAATCGTCTTTATTTACATCTGCCAATACTGGTGTCGCCCCACAGTGCATAACTACATTTGCTGTAGCAGCATAGGTGTATGCCGGAAGAATAACCTCATCTCCCTCACCTACCCCGTACCACCGTAATGCTAATTCTAAACCAGCGGTTGCCGAATTAAGGCACAGCACAGAAGGAGCAGCACAATATTCTGCAATCTTTTTTTCAAAAAGCTTTGTTTTAGGGCCTGTGGTAATCCAGCCGGAACGAAGCACTTCGGAAACCGCTTCAATTATTTTTTCATCTATACGAGGAGGAGAAAAACTGATCATACCAAAAATTAGATTACAAAATTAAACATAAGCAGTGAATTGAAGAATCCATAGAAAATGGTGCCGCTTTGTGTTTCTAACATAGATTCAACCAGGAAATTAGCCGCCACTATCAGCAAAAATGCTCCATAAATAAATCGCTTATTATTTATGCATGTAAAGAACGGAAATATAAAACACGCCAATAACGACAACAAACCAATTACACCTAATATTACTGTTGTCTGCAAATACTGATCATGCGTATTCAAATGCTCCTTTGCAACTCCCGTATATCCATCATTCAAATACTGTTTTACCAGAACCGTATCGGCACTACCTGTGCCAACCCCTATAAACGGGTGTAATTCTATTACCTCTATGGCTGCCTTCCAAACAATTGAACGGGCCTGGGTTGATTCAACCGAAGCTGCATTAATAGGTTTATTCACCATACTGTTCACCGCTCCCGCAACTCTTGATCGTTGGCCTATAACAAAATGAAACGTTAAAAAATAAATTGCCGTCATTATTACAAATAACAAACCTGATGTTTTGTAGCTGTATTTTTTTACAGCCCTTACCAAAAGCACAACCAGCAAAATGGCAGAGATGATCATGCCCATTTTCGACTGGAGTAACACCAACATGAATTCTAGAAATAAAACAGAAGCTATTAACAAGCCCCGCTCAGCTTTATTCAACATAATATTTTCATTTGTAAATAAATAGAAAGTGAACAGCATAGCTAAATCAATATACATAGAGAAATAACTGGGATGCATTAGTATTGAGAACTGCATATATTGAAACTGTATAATATCCCTGGCAAAAAATAACCATATGGCGTATATCAGGCATACTATACTATTCGCAACGCAACCTGCTATGAAAGAGTAAATGAGAGGTTTCTGTTTACTTATCTCCATGCTACCTTCCGCAGATAAAAGAATCGGGAACAGCAAAAGGCTAAGTTTAACTTGTATAATAAACCAGCCTCCGCTGGCATTAGATGTGTATAACATACCTATTATATGCAAAACAAAAAAGGAGATGAACAACCACACAAACTTATTACCGGTAATTGCAGTTACTTTTCGTTTTAAATCGCCTTCAAGCAGCCAACAAAGTAAATAACCTATTATTGCATAACCCGCCCAATAGGCATATGTGCACATTACGAAAGGCACAAGACATAAAAACCAGTATTTAATTTTAGCTACCTGAGCCATCTGCTTTTATATTTTACTATTACCTGGTTTCCTGAACAAGCCTAATAAAAACCCTGTGCCATAACTTAAATGTATGAGAGGAAATACACACAATGAAAGTGCTTTAACTTTAAATCCACCATTTGCCGTAATCGAAAAAACCATATCAAGTATCAAATACAACGCAAAAGGAATTAGCCAGTAAATACAGAAAGCCGAAAGAGGCAGGCTAAGCAGATACAGCACAAACATTATAGGTATTAAATGCCTTAACTTAACTTCTGACTTTATTTTCTTTAAAACATAAGGCTTATACAAACCGTATTGAAAGTATTGCTTTATAAGAGATGCGAAATCTGCCCGGGGATAGTACCATGATCGTATTTCAGGATTAAGATAAATTTTTTTACCGAGGCTTTTTGCCCTGTAGTGGAATTCATCATCCTGATTGCGCACAAGGTTTTCATCAAAATAACCTACATCCTCAAATACTTTACGTTTCCATGCACCGAGGTATACACTGTCAACATATCCTTTATAGGCTTCATTATGGAACCTGCTATCTCCAATTCCGAATGAAGCAGATGTTGCAGAAGCAATGGCCAATTGCAACGTATTATTACCCACAGGACGCATGGGGCCACCAACAATATCGCTACCCGTTGCTTTAAATGTCTCTAGTATTTTACTTACATAATCATCTGCATATTTGGTGTGGGCATCAATGCGTATGATCGGATCGCCCTTGGAAGCCTTTATAGCTATATTAAGAGCTACGGGAGTAAACCCCTTCGGGTTATCCAGCACCCTGATAAAGTTATATTGCTTGGTAAACTCAGCTATAATGTTTCTTGTATTGTCGCTACTCATAGCATCGGCAATTAGAATCTCCATCTTATCCTTATCGTAGTCCTGGCTAATGAGGTTCATTAATACTTCACGGATAAATTTCTCTTCATTGCGACAAGGAATAATAATAGAAACAAATGCCATATCCTCAGTACTCATCGGCCGGAAATTATCTGTATACAACCTTGTTTCATATCAATTATCATCCAATTAAACAAATATACTGCTTCATGTTTAACAGTCAGACATGTATTTATTGATGATAGAACAACATGAGTGAAACTACCCCTATTAAAACACCAATTGAAGCGCGCACAAATAAGCTCAGGGATGGTTTAATATCCTTAACGCAATACAAAAGCAAAAATGGAACAGCCTGAAAAGGATACCTTGATGAGAATTGGGCAGAGCTTTTTAAAGCAGTTACTATAAGTAATGTTGCAGATACGAGTAAAAAAATATTCCAGGTACTATCCATGTTATTACTAAGCTGATAGTATAACGCTATCAGGTAAAGAAAGGTAACGCAGAGCATAATGCAGGGAAAAAGTAAAGAGAAATACTCTTCATACAA
>Ga0210386_10001684_pt1 | contig 19435 bp, 16 predicted proteins | sample IncBWH32OmetaG_FD_160091 | JGI IMG/M metagenome (GOLD analysis project Ga0210386, IMG submission 160091) | Forest soil microbial communities from Barre Woods Harvard Forest LTER site, Petersham, Massachusetts, United States - Inc-BW-H-32-O ... | reverse complement strand
ATGCGGATGTCCATCAGGGCCAGATCAGGCTTGGTTTCCGCGGCTTTGGCGATGGCGTCGGCGCCAGTCGAGACCGATGCGGATACGGTATAGCCCAATTCGGTGAGAATATCGTGCAGATCTTCAGCCGTAATGCGTTCGTCTTCGACGATCATAATTCGTGCGGGCATCTTATTGATGGGGCACCTTATTTTGGTGGACCGGAACTCAGGCAGCAGCGGCGAAGATGAGCTGGACTTCCGTTCCCTTATTGGACTTCACCTCGATTTTAGCTCCTAACTGCTCGGCCAGAGAGCGCACCAAGCGCAGCCCCAGGGATCGGGCGGTGGCCCAGTCGATATCGCTTCGCAGGCCGATGCCGTTGTCCGCCACCACCAGCCGGGCCAAGCCCTCGGAATGTTCGCGCAGCTCGATACAGACCTCGCCTTCGCGGCCATCTGGAAACGCATATTTCAGCGAATTCGAGACCAATTCATTGATAATAAGCCCGCAGGGAACAGCGGCATCCAGGTTGAGATAGAGCGCATCGAGATTAGTGCGCAGATGAATGCGTCCGGCCTGAACTCCATAGGAATGAAACAGATGCGAGGCAAGTTGACGGATGTAGTCGGGAAAATCAATCCGCGAGAGATTATTGGACTGGTACAGGCTTTCATGCAGGAGCGCCATGGAGTGAATCCGATTCTGGCTTTCCTGGAACATTTTCCGCGTCTCTTCGTCGTTCACCAGGCGCGACTGCAAGCCCAACAGACTGGAGACTACCTGTAGATTATTCTTGACGCGATGATGGATCTCTTTGAGCAGCGCTTCTTTCTCTCGCAGGGAGGTCTTGATCTTCTCTTCGGCGGCGACGCGCTGGGTGACGTCGCGCAGGATAACGGTGAACATGGTGGTACCGTTGGCGCCCACTTTAGAGATGGAGGCTTCGGCGGGGAATTCGTTGCCATCCTTGCGGCGGCCACGGATTTCACCGCGCTCACCCATGCGGCGAGCGGTTACGTGCGCCCCGGCGAAATTTTGGATATGGTGCCGATGGACCGAGGCCAAGGCTTCCGGCAGGAGCACATCCAGAGGCTGCCCAATGACCTCCTGATAGGTGTATCCGAAAATTTTTTCGGCGCCTTGATTGAAAAGGATGATGCGCTGTTCATCATCAACCGAGATGATAGCGTCATCGGCGAGGTCCAGAATCTTGGCCAACGGATCCGGTGAAGTCAAGAGAGCACGATCCAAGAACGATTTAGTCCGCGACGAAGCTGGTTGTTCCACACTTGGCTGCGATGTGTCTTTCGGCATATATCCCCCAGTTGTCAGCCTCGCTCCAGACTTTCACAGCGGGCTCACCAACGCGGCGGCAAAGATACCGTGCAGATTTCGCAAACGTTCAGCCCCGAAGCTCGACCGCTGCCGGGAACGCCGTAGTGACTAGTGTTTTCATTATTATATCGAAATCCGGCAGGGAAATACAATGCCATGGGCGATTGAAACGTGTAAGATTATTAAAGAACTTGCGGCGAGATTGAGCGAATCCCGATGCCGGGCGGAGTAATACTCCATTTGCCGGGCCGACTAGGGAGGTTACATGAGAGAATCTCGTATTGTCATCGTGGAAGACAACGCGGGGGATGTATTGTTCGTGAGAGAAGCGCTGAAGCACCAGGGAATCGCGTTCTCGATGAAGCATTTTGCCAGCGGGGACGAGGCACTCAAAGCTCTGCTTGCGATGCAGGAAGCTCCGGATTTGATTCTGCTGGATATCAATCTTCCGCGCGTGAGCGGCTTTGAGCTTTTGAAGGCGGTCCGAAATCACGAGGTTCTGGGGAACGTGCCGGTGGCAATCATCACTTCGTCGGTGGCTGCGATGGACAAGACCACAGGGCAGCGGCTCGGCGCGGACGCATATATCGTCAAGCCGTCCGACTATGAGGAGTTCATAACGGGGGTTGGCGGGGAGCTCGTAAGACTTGTGAAGCGCGGAATGGAAGTGGCCGACGAGACACAGAATCTTCACGGCCGCAGCCGTTGTTCGCATCGTCTTTCGGAACGGTCCTGAACCGGTAATTATCCTAGGCTGATTTCGACTGAGGAAAGTGGTATGAAAGTAAAGCAGCCCGACAATCAGCGTGAGCGCCGGCCAACCCTAATCTAGGAGCTGGAGTTCAGGACTGCCGAATCGCGGTAGATGTATGAACTCTCCGTTAAGTCAGAATGAGTTAGTAATTCTAGACCGTCAAATGGCGATGGTCGCCCGTCACCTTTCCGAGATTTCGGACTTGCTTGAATCCCGGCTGGGTGACACAAACGATAACGCGGTATGCGCACGGATCATCGAAGAGGGCTTTGAGAACCTGGCGCGCAAGATTCACAACCAATCTATTCAAGTGGCGCAGGAAGCGCCGCTGGTGAGCAAGTCGCAGAGTGCGTGAGCGGATGGCAGGTCGGAGACCTGCCCCACTAACCAGGGGGCAGCCCTACAATTTATGCGCTACGCCCCGGCGATGCCATTTTCGATGGCGTAACGGGTAAGTTCCGCGGTCGAATGGAGATCCAGCTTCTTCATGATCAAGCCTTTGTGGAACTCCACGGTCTTGGATGAGATTTTCAGGGTCCTGGCGATCTCTTTGGCCGAGTGACCTTCGGCGACCAGTTGCAGAACTTCGCGCTGCCGCTTGGAAAGTAGCGGACCTTGCTCGCTGGGGGCTTTGAAGAAGTCTTCCACCGCGACGCTATGGATCAGCGGCGTGAGATAGACGTTATTTTCCAGGACCTTGTGGACAGCGGTCAACAATTCCGAAGCCGCGCTCCGCTTGAGCACGTAACCTGAAGCGCCGGCGCGGAACGCCTCGATGACGTAAGGGGTGTCGGAGTGCACGGTTACGAAGATCAGCTTGGCGAGCGGCGAATCCTTGCGGATCTGGCGGGCTGCTTCCAAGCCATTGAGCACTGGCATCGAGATGTCGAGCAGGATAACATCCGGATTGCGGTCCCGCACCGCGGCTACCAGCGCCCGGCCGTCGGCTACAGTTCCGATGAGATCGAAGTCGTTTTCGAGCAGCTTCGAAATTCCAGCCGAGACGAGAGCATGGTCGTCGGCTAGGAGAACCCGGGGGCGTTTGCCGGTTACCGTATCCACTGCCCCTCTATTGTGGGCTTCCCGGAGGGAAACCGCAAGCGGTACTATTGCCAGGACGCCTCAGGATGCCTCCGTAGGCGTTGCCTTTTTCGGGGCCGCACCCTTAAGCGGGACCGTCGCCATCACCTGAGTGCCGTGGCCGGGCTGGGTCTTCCACTCGACAGTGCCGCCGATGTAACCCATGCGCTCTTTCATTCCGATCATACCCAAACCGGTCTCCACATCTTCCAAAACGAAGCCGACTCCGAAGTCGCGGATCGTCAGTTGAATGGCCGCCTGGGAGCAGGTCAACGTCACGGTGGCGCGTTTTGCGCTGGAATGTTTGGCAACATTGCGCAAACTCTCCTGGAGAACTCGATATAGCGACAGGCCGATGGCTGAAGGCAGGTTATCCGGAACGTCGCGGTGCGAGAAGCGCACCTGAATGTTTTCGCGGGCGCTGAATTCACTGCAATAGGCCTCCAAGGCCGGAATCAGGCCCAAGTCGTCCAAAATGGACGGATGCAACTGATAAGCGATGCGGCGCAGGTCTTCCGACAATTCGGAGACTCCATTGTGGACCGACTTGAGTCCTTCGAAGAACTCCGGCGACTTCCTCTCGGCATTCTTTTCGATGGTCTCAAGATTCAATTCGAGCAAGACCAACTTTTGGTTGAGTTCGTCGTGCAACTCATGCGAAAGCCGCCGGCGTTCCTCTTCCTGCGCTTGCAGGAGCGCCGAGCCGGCCGTCAGGGATGGTTCGCTTAACGCGTGCGGGCCGAGGACCGCGCGCAAATCGCCGTGGGTTACAAATGTACTATCATCCAGGATCTTACCTGGTTCGAGGTCAACGAAGACCATCACCACGCCGTCAATCCTATTGTCTTCGGTCCGAAAGGGGCGGATCCGCAACGAATAGCGGCGGCCGTCCTCATCATTGACATCCACTGCGCGCGCCCTCAGCGTCTCGATCACATCCTGCAGCAGCTTTTCTAAATTCGGAACATGGATGCGCAAATTGAGGTCACGGATCGGCCGGCCAATATCAGATGGGATCAAGTTCAGCGCCCGTTCGGTGGCGGGTGTGAAGCGGTGAATGCGGAGATCGTTGCCGAGGATCACAATGGGCATGTTGACGTTGGCGAGCAGATTCACCAGATCGTTGCCCATGCGAGCCAATTGCAGATTGCGATTCTGGAGTTCCTCATTGACGGTGTTCAACTCTTCGTTGGTGGACTGCAGCTCTTCCTTGGCGGTTTCGAGTTCTTCATTCGTGCTTTGCAGCTCCTCGTTGCTGGATTGGATCTCTTCGGTAGCAGACCGCAATTCCTCCTGGGATGCCTCCTGATCTTCAATGATGGACTGGAGATACTCGCGTGAGGAGGCCAGTTCCTGCCGCAAATGTTGATTTTCAGTCTGGAGCGAACGCATGCGCGTGGGTGCCAGCTTTCCTTTGGAAGGGGAAGCCTGCGGGCGGCGGCTTCGCACGGATTCAAACAGGATCAGATATTTGCGCTCACGCTCAGAACGGCGGCTGAAGGGAATAACCTGAAGGTTGAGTTCGACATTCCCATTGGAAGTGAGATGAACGCCTTCACGCCGGACCGTTTTGTTATCTCTCCGCGCCTTGGCCAAGGCTGCTTTCAGTTCTGCGGCGAGACCTTCTTTCACCATGCGGAGCACGCTCAAGCTGGCGGCCCCCGCTGCGGGGTCGATAAATTGGCTGGTGTGGCCGCGGAATTGGCAAATCTTCAAGTTTTCATCGACCACAATGCCAGGCGGGCCGTACTTGCTCAACACCAACCGGTCGGCTTCACGCTGCAGATCGAGATCGGTCCAGATTTCGGGCTGGGGCGGTAGCTGCGACTTCTGAGCGGGCAGGTCATGAGTGGGCACCATGATGGGAATCCGCGAGATCCCCGGTTGGCGCACGTAAATCTTGTTTTTCTTGTCGACAATTTGAAATAAGGCGGAATGCGAACCGATCGTTTCCGAGGAGCCCAGCGCCAGGAAGCCGTTAGGATTGAGCGCATAGTGGAAAAGCGGGATCACGCGCTCCTGCAGGGGAGAGCCGAGGTAAATGAGAAGGTTGCGGCAGCTAATCAAATCGAGTTTGGAGAAGGGCGGATCTTTGGTGACATTGTGGCGGGCGAATATGCATGAATCGCGGATGTGTTTGTGAACCTGGAAGCCTGAATCGGCCTTGGTGAAGAAGCGGCGCAGGCGCTCTGGTGAAACGGATTTAGCGATACTGGCGGGATAAATTCCGTTGCGCCCAATCTTCAGCGCCGGCTCGCTGATGTCGGTGGCGAAAATCTGGAGCGAGATTCCATCCATCTTCTCGCCCAGGTATTCCGTTAATGCAATGGCCACCGAGTAAGCCTCTTCGCCGGTGGAACAGCCGGGGACCCAAATGCGAATCTGGCGGACGGTTCCCTTGCGGTGCGCCGCGGTGATGCGGGGAAACACCTGCTTCGCGAGCGCCTGGTACATGTCCGGATCGCGAAAAAATTCCGTGACATTGATCAGCAGATCGTCATACAGGCATTGGACTTCGTCCGGATCATTGCGCAAGATTCCGAGATAAGATTCGACGGTTTCGGCTCGCTTCAATACCATGCGCCGCAAGATCCGACGCTTCACCGTGTTAGTTTTGTAATCGCGAAAATCGACCGTGGTGGTCCTTTTGACGAGGGCGAGAATGTTGTTCAGGGAGTCCGGCGAATCGGGAAGGATGTCATCGCCATGCCAGCCTGGACTGCCGATGTAAGGATGCTCGACCAGGCGGACGAGCTCATCGGCTATGTCGCCCGGTTTCCGGACAAAGTCGACGCAACCCGCTTCGATCGCGCTACGGGGCATCCCGTCGTACTTTGCGGTTTCAGGGTTTTGAACGAAGGCGATGCCGCCGGCGGACTTAATCGCTTTCAATCCGGAGGTTCCATCCGAGCCGTTTCCAGAAAGCAGCACACCGATGGAACGCATCCCCTGATCTTGGGCGAGTGCGCTGAAAAACGTGTCAATGCTGGTCAACTGGCCACTGACCAAGCTGCGGGGTCCCAGGCGCAAGGTCCGTTTTGCAATGGAGACGGTGGTGTTCCGCGGGATCACATATACGTGATCGGGTTGAACCTGCACGCCGCTGCGAGCTTCGAGCACCGGCATCTTCGACTCGCGGGCCAGGATTTCCGCAAGCATACTGACGTGTTTGGGATCCAGATGCTGCACGAAGACGAATGCCATTCCGGTGTCTTTCGGAAGGGCATGCAGGAGTTCGGTGAAGGCTTCCAGACCCCCGGCGGACGCTCCCACGCCGATGATGGGAAATTGGTTGGATTTCGGCGAAGCGGCAGAGGGCGGCGTGGGACCCCGGTCGGATTTGCTGCCGTTGGAACGGGAACTGACGTGTTTATGGTTTTTGAGGGGCTTAGCGGGGGCTTTCTTCTTGGCCATACTGCGGTGTCGAGCTTCATCATACCGAAATGCAGAGCGATCGGAAGTAATTAGGACGAGGTATGCGGGCGGACGGTGTTTCCAGAAGACAGATTCACATCCGCGGCATCGCTGGCGTGACGAAATCGAGGGCGATTGCGGCGGACTGGAGAGTTTTGTGAGCCTGCCATCGAGGCGATGGTGCGGGACGTGCTGGCGGGGCTCTTCAGAATATTTGTCTGCTGGAGCGCGCCGTCGCCGGACTTAGGAGGTTGCTGAAAAAGTCTTTCAAGAGCTCACATTGGCAGGTCGGGGACCTGCTCCACAACTCCAGGTCAATGACTTAGCTCTACACGTGGCGCAGGTCTCCGACCTGCGAGAGACTTTTCAGCAACCTCTTAGAGCGCAAGACTTCGAAGTGTTTTTACACGCCCAGGTTCCGCCGAATGATGGAGGCGTTGCGTTGGGTCAGGCGGTGATTGCCGATGCGGCACTCGAATAAAACACGGCAAGAGTGCACGCGCTACGGGATGTCGGGAGTGCACATCATGGCGTCGTTGAAGCGGTTGGTGAAATTGGCGATGCAGATGGTGAGCGTCAGTTCCACGATCTGATCGTCATTGAAATATTGCTTCAACTCCTGAAGCGCGGGCGGCCGGAGTGCAGAAGCGCCGCGCGTGACACGCTCGGCGTAGAGGAGGACGGCTTTCTCCTTGGCGTCAAAAGCTTCGCTGCGCTGGTAGAATGCCAAATTCTTTATCTGCTCGTCGGTGATACCATGCTTCTTGCCCGACGCGGAGTGCGCGCGATGACAATACTCACAGCCATTGATCAAGGCTGTTTTGAGATAGGCGAGATCCTTTAACTTCGCGTCCACGGTGCCTTTGTCGATCACCGCGCTGTAGAGCGGCATAAAATGCTCGAGCGCCTGGGGCGATCGCGCCATGGTGGCGAAAAAGCTGGGCATGTGTCCGAAGACGTGCGTCAGTTTATCGAAGATAGGTTGAACGGAAGGCGCCGCCTGGTCTTTGGATAGGGGGCTGATGGTTTGAGAACCGAGAGTTGCTGTCGACATAATTGCTCCTTTTATGATGAATGGTTTCGTCTTTGTGAGCTGATGACGCCGGTATTCAAGCCGAGGGTGCTTAATCCGCCGAAAAACCGGGCATGCTCAATTTTAACGCAGCGGTCCATGACGACTTCGAGGCCGGCTTGCCGGGCGCGTTCCGCGGCTTCGTCGTGGACCACGCCCAGCTGCATCCAGATGACCTTAGCTCCGGCCGCGATAGCTTCCTCGACGATTGCGGGAACGGCCGCAGGCTCGCGAAAAATATCGACAATCTCGAGGGGGCCGGGCACGTCGCGCAAGGACGCGTAGGAGCGGAGGCCCAGCACCTCTTTTTCCCTCGGATTTACGGGCGTCACATCATAGCCTTCCGAAAGCATGTAAATGGCGGCGAAGTGGCTGGGGCGGAATGGATTCGACGAAAGTCCGACCATAGCGATGCGCTTGTAGCGCTCCAGTATCCGGATGCGGTCGGCAGCCGTGGTGGCGAAGCGGCCGCTGTTAACCGGTGAATTCGCGCTTACTCCGTCCGCCATTATGCTTTGCCCGCCGACGAGAGTGCCTGATCGAGATCCCACAGAATGTCCTCAATTTCTTCGATTCCTACCGAGAGTCGGATCAGATCGTCGCTGATGCCGCCAGCGCGCTTCTCTTCGTTGCTCAACTGCTGGTGCGTAGTCGAGGCCGGATGGATCACCAGACTCTTGGCGTCGCCTACGTTGGCCAGGTGCGAAAAAAGCTGCAGGCTTTCGATGAAGCGCTTGCCGGCTTCGAGGCCGCCGCTAATGCCAAAGCTCATGATGGCGCCCGCGCCTCGGGGAAGATATTTCTGGGCGAGCGAATGGTAGCGACTGGAGGGTAATCCGGGATAATTCACCCACGCAACCCGCGGATGACCGGAAAGGAAGCGCGCCACTTCCAGCGCGTTGCGGGAATGACAGTCCATACGCAGCTTGAGCGTTTCGAGGCCCTGAATAAACAGAAACGAGTTGAACGGGCTGAGGGCGGGGCCAAAGTCGCGCAGGCCTTCGACGCGAGCCTTCATGATGTAGGCGAAGTCGCCAAAGGTTTCGTAGAAACGGATGCCGTGATAGCCTTTGCTCGGCTCCAGCATTTGCGGGAACGTGCCGCGATCCCAGGGAAAGCGGCCGCTGTCGACAATCACGCCGCCGATCGACGTCCCATGGCCGCCGATGAACTTGGTGGCCGAATGGAGAACGATATCGGCGCCGTGCTCGATCGGCCGGCAGAGACACGGCGAGGCGAAGGTGTTGTCGATCATGAGCGGAAGATTGGCGTCGTGGGCGATGGCGGCGATGGCTTCGATATCCAGGACATTGAGGAGCGGATTGCCGATCGTTTCGCCGTACAGCACGCGGGTTCGGGGCGTGATGGCGCGCCGGAAGTTTTCCGGGTCGTCCGGGTCGACGAAAACGGTATTGATTCCGAGCCGCCGGAAGCTCACGTCAAACTGCGTGTATGTCCCGCCATAGAGATTCTTGGATGCGACAATCTCATCGCCCTGGCCGAGCAAATTCGCGATGGCGATAAACTGCGCCGCCTGCCCGCTGGATACCGCCAGCGCACCCACGCCGCGCTCCAGGGCCGCCATACGCTCCTCGAACACGGCGGTGGTCGGGTTCATGATGCGGGTGTAGATGTTGCCGAATCGCTGCAAGTTAAACAGATTGGCGGCGTGCTCGGTGTCTTCAAAGACGTAGGAGGTAGTTTGATAAATCGGCACGGCGCGCGAACCGGTATCGGAATCCGGACGATGCCCGGCATGCAAGGCGCGCGTGCTGAAGCCGAAGACGCGGTCTTCCGCGCTGCCGTTAGACGAGATTTTGCAGGATAGCTGGGTTTCTTCCGGCATACCACCTGATTGTACGATTTCCATCAGGCGGCAACGCTGGCGGATTATTTTTGTGCTTCTAATGCCGCGACATTGGGCATGGGCTTGTATTGGCGGTAGGTTTCATCGTCCAATGAATCCTCGTTGATAAATCCAAGGGCTGAAGCCTTCACGTTGACGCTGAAATGCGTGGGGAGCCACAGATTGGCCGAGACGGGCGCTTGTTCCAGGAAGAAATGCGTCCCGGGACCAACCCTGGCGATGGCGTACATGCTTACCGGCCGCATCACCTCGGCTTCCACCCGGACCCATTGAAACTGGCTTTTGTCGATCCAAAGCTTGCCTTGCATGCCCGATAGAACTTTGGTCTCGCGCGTTTTGGGCTGATAGCCCGGCTTGGGCTCGGCATCGAATACCCAGCAGTCATGCCCGTCGACAGTGGCCTCCCCGGCGGGATGAAAGTCGAAGGCATCGACCATCTCTTTGAGCATGGCGTGGTTCTGGTCACGTTCCTTGAGGAACTTCGCGATGCGCCGGCGCCGCTCCCTCTCGGATTCATCACCGCGCCTTATGACCTCGGCCCGAAGCTTGCTTTCCTCTTCAGCCTGTTCCTCCGTGGAGAGAGGATGATCGTTAATGGCGACCAACCGGTTGTATTGCGAGCCGTCGATCATCAGGACTTCATAGGTTTTGACGGTGGGCTGGGAATGATGTTTGCTCTCGACGTCGCGCTCGAGATAGGAGTACTCAGGGGCCTGTTTCCAGTCAGCTTCGATGGCTTGCACGGAACGCGCGATTATCCCGGTCGCGTCCGGCTGCGGGCCAGCGGCCGATGCACAGCCGGTCGCGATCGCGAATACAAGGAGAGGTCTCATAGCCTCTAACGCGTTACAACGATGCAATCGATCTGCCAATGCACGACAAACGTGCTTAACTACATTTTACCAATGCCTCCCGTGCCGTAACGATGTAAACTTTCTACGCTGGCTGGCCGGTTTCGTGTTGTTTTTATCGTTTGTCAGCCTTTGGCGGCGGTTTGGGGAATGCGAGCGGCAAAGCCGACGATCTGACCTTGGGGCTCGCGAACATAGATTTCGCGCATGCCGTAAAACGTGTCGCGCTGTGGAACCAGGACTTCCGCGCCCTGGATGCTATCAAGAGCCTGAGCGAAGTTATCTACTTCGACATATAGGCAGGAAGTCATGGCAAGTGTAGCCTGGCTAGCGGCGTTAGCGTCTTTTTTTATGCTTTCGCGGGTCTGAAGCATGATCTCCGAATCGCCCTTCTTGAGAATGACGAACCCGAGCTGGTTACCTTCCGGAACTTCGGCGGTTTTCTCAAACTTTAGGCGGCCCACCCAAAATTCGAGGGAGGGCTCAATGGCATCGACAAACAGGATTGGTGTGATCTTCATGCGGCTATAGTAATCCTCTTGGGCGGAAAAGGATTGGAAAAAACGGTCACCGTTCGAGGGCGGCGAATTCGCCCGGGGTGTAGCCGCTGAACTCGCGGAATTCGTTGATAAAGTGGGCCTGGTCGTAGTAACCGCAATCGAGGGCCATCTGCACCCAATCGGCATGGCCTCGCTCGGACAGGCGCGAAAGGCTATTGCGGAAGCGGATGACGCGGCAGAAATGCTTGGGCGACAATCCGACTTGTTCGATAAAGAGCCGGCGCAGCTGGCGCGAGCTAAGGCCGGCTTGAAACGCCAGGTCGTCGATGCGAACCTGTCCAGCTTGCTCGACAATCGAAGAGCAAAGGCGCTGCACTATGGTAATGCCGCTGGGATTGGCAAGGCGCGTTTCGATAAGACCGATACACTGCCGGGGGGACTGCGCCTCCGATATTTGCTCGGTGAGCCGGCGCGCATCGGCGCCCCAGAGGTCGCTCAAAGCGATCGACTGATCGAGTGTGTCCGGCCCGGGCAGCGGCAGAAAGGCTTGTGACATAGCGGGCCGGAAACGAACGCCAAACTGAAACTGGCCGGCCGATAGGGCAAATCTCCGAGCGCTAGTCATCGCGCCGACCAGCTGCAGCTCGCGCGTGACGCCAGGCGAATAAACGATGTCTACGCAGCCATCCGGCAGCACCGGATATTCGGAGAGGGAACTGCCCGGTTCAACAGTCCAAAAACGCTCAACGTATTGTTTGAGCCGATCCGGCTGTGCGAATTCACGATAGGCCGTGTTCATAGGATCAGAACTTCGCTTCGACAGAGATGGGGAAATGGTCGGAGGCGTGCGCCTCGGGATAGACGCGCGGGTCTTCAAACTGGATCGCGCCGCGGGCGAAAATCCAATCCAAGTCACCGATGATCATGTGGGTGCGAACTTTTCGATCGCCAAACGCGCTGCGATATCCGGCCTGCCTGAGGCGCGGGATCACCGGCGAGGTGCGGGTCTTGGTGTTGAGATCGCCGGCTACGATCACCGGCGTTTCGGGCGGGTAGCGTTCCGCATCGGCCAGGACTTCGTTCAGCTGCAGGAGCCGGCCCTGCTCGCTGCCGCGGCTCTCCAGGTGAAGATTATAGACCACCAGCATCTTGCCGCCATTATCCAATTCGGTAACCAGCGCGATGCGTCCGCCCTCACGGCGCTGCCAGAGGGGGAGTTTGGAGATCAATAGGGGATTGGGCTTCCAAAAACCGGATTGATGCGCGAATCGCAGGATGCGCGAGGAACGGATCGGCATGGTGGTGAGGGTCGCCTGGCCGTGATAGGCAGCCCCTTCCTGCGTGCTTTGGCTGAGCTCCTCGAACTCGGGAGCAAAGGCATAGTTCATGCCGGTGGTTTTGGCAAGCTCCTCGGCGACGTCCATTCCTTGGGTGCGACGCGCGCCCAGATCCACTTCCTGGAAGATGCAAATGTCGGGCTTGTTCTCGCGAATAGTGGCGAGGATGCCGTCCAGATGCTTACCTCGATCGATGTTCCAGTTAAGCAGCCTGGCGTTTTTGCTGGGCCGCGACGAGTGGGAATAAGTTCCGGCGCGAATGGTGTCGAGTGGATTGGGCGCGGGGGAATCGGCGGCGCCCGCAAAGGCAACCGAAAGCGCAAGGAAAGGGCAACTTTTGCGAAGCATGGAAGTAAAACAAATCCTGCACTCTTTAGTTTATACTGGAGGGGAGTTCGAATCGGTTTCGTCCCCAGACGCTGGAAGATCGAAGCCTCCATAGGAAATTCGTATGACTATCATACTGACCATTATTCACGTCATCGTTTGTTTCTTCCTGGTAGTGGTTGTGCTGCTGCAAAGCGGCAAGGCGGCGGATCTGGCCGGCGCGTTTGGCGGGATGGGCTCGCAGACCGCGTTTGGTCCGCGCGGGTCGGCGACGGTTCTATCGAAAGCCACCACGATCGCCGCGGCGCTCTTTATGGTGACATCGCTTTCGCTCGGGATTTTGGCGACGCGCGGCGCTGCTTCCTCAGGCAGCGTTCTGGAGCGGCAGAAGGCGCCTGTTAAGACGGCTCCCGCGCAGCCCGGGAAGGCGCCGGCGCCGGTGGCCCCGCTCCCGACGCCAGCACAACCTCAATCGGCTCCAAAGAAATAGCGATTTTGACAATGCGGTCGTGGCGGAATTGGCAGACGCACTAGCTTGAGGTGCTAGCGGGAGCAATCTCGTGGAGGTTCAAGTCCTCTCGACCGCACCATAACAAAATAAAGAACTTGTCCGACAAGCTCCACTCCGAAAAGTGGGCTTCTTTTTTCCCAGGTAGCAAATTCGGTAGCAAATCCTTTCCACGGGACGATCGAAACGGTGGGCTGGTAGCAAACGCTCACGCGGTAGGCATCGTTACCACAGGGATTCTCTGCTGGTCGCTCCACGCGTCCAGCTTGGCTCCGGCATCTCTAGCATGGCGCGGGTTTTATGACCGCTGATGAGCATGGCTTGCGATTCCGGTATCCCCGCCTCTTGCACCATGACCCGTACACCACTGCGCCTCAGATCGTGAAAAAGGGGATTCACTCGGTCGGGATGTGAAAAAATCTGGCTCCGATATTCTCTCGCTACAGCGATCCGAACCAAACGCCCATGTTATGCGAGAGCGTCCTGACATTCTTCAACTTTTCTTTAAGCTTTTTGATCGCAATTCGAGTGCATCGGCGCCGGAAGAGACTTGGCTCATTACCTCATCAAGCCAGCCTTCACTACTTCCATGAGTTCTCGTGCGGCGTGGCACTTGGCATGTTATGCGCTCAAAGCGGCGAAGGAGAACGTTGACGGATGCGGAGGGGAGTCCCTCTTTATCGTACTTGAAAAAGACGGATCGATCGGAGTGACGAGTTCGGCGATGCCCGAAAGCGAACCCAATCAAATTGGAGGCTTCTTTTTGTCGTACAAATATCTAACACGAAGACTTCTATTGTCGATGGCGAATCCAGAAATTGATCCTGATATGTTTAGGAACAGTACCGTAAAGATGTTCGCGGAAGACCTTCTAGTAACCAGGGAACGATGGTCACTAGCGCGGCAAGAATTGCCTACTTACGCTTTTCGATGGGACTACTTCCTGGAGATCTCCCCTTGCTCACAGTAAAGCAATCAGATCCTAGTACACGTACAGAATCGCAATCGCTTCAAGTCCTTCCAGGCCGGATTTTTCATGTGATCATCGCGACGATGCTTGTTGGGACCACGTGAAAACTTTACGCCGTTCACTACCGGTTCCAACATTATCCCTGCTTGCGCGGCTTGCAGGGCTTCCACGCCCAGCGACCACCCCGATCGCGATCCCCGGCAGCTACGGTCCCCGGCTGGCGGCGCAGCGCCCCTCGCCGTAGCGATACTCCCACGGTTCCGGCATGGGACTGGCGGTGATGTTGATGGCTACCAAGATCGAATGCCGCATTCCGGCAAGACCAAGGCATGAACTTCCAAAGTCTGAACGCCCGCGACGGCTGAAGCCTTGCACCGGGCGAGGTACTCTGGAAACCCCATTAAATTGAACCAGCGCCGGTTTCAACCATTGCGCTACCGAGCGAATGCTCCTACCGGTCCCGGCGAGACCAAACAAAACCGAACAGAACGAATCCCAACAGGAAAATCGTGGACGCTCCAACCCACGGCGATCGCCGGTTCCATAGCGAGGCTTGACCTGCCTTTTGCAAATGAACGACGAGCGTCGCGAGAGTGTAGTCCGAAGTCAGCGGGTTCCCACCCGTCACGTCCTGAAGATAAAACGTAAGCCCATCAGATACCCAAACACCCGTTTGCATCGAGCCGCGACTGCCCTGCTGGGTCCAGATGGCTCCGTTCGGGCTACCGATATGGATTTCGATAACCCCAGCATCCGGCGCGTTCCAACTTATGGTTGTTTGCCCTACGACCCCGTTGCCCGTGATCGGAATGGGATTCGGATTGGCGGTCAGAGACGGACCGACCGGCGAACAAGGCGCATTGATCGCGGTCCCACAGACATTACCCTCGAACGCATTCGCCCCAGGATCTGCGAGATTCTTAACATCGACACCGCTGCTCGACGCATTATCCACCGATACCTGGACCGGAGGATTTCCCATCACGAGATTTCCCCGGAAAAAGTTACCCTTCACTCCCGCTGCGAGAAAGATACCGTTCGTGTTTCCGAGAATGGTATTCTCCTCGACAATATTCCCCGTATCGATCGCAGCAGGAAGACCAACACCAAAGTTTGAACCCTGACCCAAAAATCCATTTCCACTTATCCGGTTCGCACGGAGCCGGTTGCCGGTGGCACCCGCCAGTCATATACCCCCACAGGGGTTGGAGAGGTTTCCGTTCCGAACTGAGACGTTGTTTTCGATCAGGTTGTTCGACGAACCGCCACCAAGGAGAAGGCCAGACAAGCAGTTGGTCGATGCAGTTATACCCGTAACCGTTCCGCCCGTAGCCCCAACCAACATCACCCCGACATTCCGAAATTGTGTCACCACACCAGGACCGCGGACGACCACATTCTCAAGCATGTTGACCAAAATCCCAACCTCGTTCGCGGTCTGGCTACCACTGCAACCGGTTACCGAATCACCTAATCCGACCATGTTGTACCCGTTCAGGTCCAGCGTCAAACCGGAAACACCAAACGTGATACACGGCGCACCCATGACCGTGCAGGTCACATCGCCGACAAGTTTGCTGTTGTCCATAATCATTACCGTTGAACTGATGGTCCCGCTTAGGTCCATGGCGTAGGTCCTTCCAGCGGACAAGACGAGCGCGGAACACAGCAGAACAAACAAGGTCACCGTATGCGAGCGTTTCATAGCAGGCTTCCTTTCCGAACAGAATTTTTAACTCTGAGTTTGTTCATGCTACGCCGACTGCGCAACCGTGTCAAGGGGGTTTATTAGTGCTCTGTTAGTGCACTAGATCGGTGAGCCAATTTCATTCTGCCTTCGTAATCGGAGCCGCACGCTGCGCGTCCGGTCTTGTCCCACGATTCCTACCCGCCCCTTCCCGGCGATCCGTTCCAGCGCCGCGCGAGCTGCAGGGCGCGAGCGTCCTCACTGAATCGCGACAACGACGCTTCCCACTCCGATCCAACATCGCCGGGTACGCAGAGTCTTGGCAACTTCGCGGTTGTCTACCCCAATCGTTTTGGGTGGTGGCTTGGGTTCATTGTTGGGAACGAGCGTGCTCCTGAACCCAAACCCAGCCACGGGTCGTCGTCGGAATGAAGTTCCTCATTCACCGGCGCTAGCGCGTACCAGTTGACGGTAAGCTCCCCGGCTTTGGTCTTCTTCAGGAACAGAACAGACTGCCCACGCCTCCGGTATGAGTTGGCGGCGTTTATAACGGCCAATGTTCTGAGCGGGAACTCGCGGCGGGTAGCGGAAAGCAGCTGAGTCAATTCATGCCGCGGCTAGAGACCGGATGATCTCCTCCGCCCGATGCCAGTCATCGTTTGCGGTGCCGAGCGGGCGTCCCGAGACCTCCCATAGCAATTCTGCAACTCTTCTAACATGGGCCTTATAAAATTCCGAATCAGGCGCTGGCACTCCAACGCGATCGCGAGCAGTTGAGGGCAATAAGAAGTACGCCAAAGTGTTACGTCGTTCGATATAAACAGTGTGCGCTTTCTCCAGTTCGAGCATCGCGGCATCCACCAAGGACCGGTCCAGATTTCGCGTCGCAGTCATATCTTGCATGAAACGAGCCTTTTCGGAGAAATTCTTGAATGCCTCACGGTAAGCTGCCAACGCCTGCGCTTTTCGACTGCTCTCATCGCCTGTAGTACTCATACATATTTAAGACGAAGTAAATGTCCGCAGAGTTCTAGCTCCATCTTCAGTGGCTAGAATCCCCGGTTGAAAGGCGTGAAACCATTGCTGACCGGTAAAGGGAGGCCCCGGTTTCGTCGGGTCAGGTAAGGAAGGAGGAACGGGTCCCGACGTTGCAAATCCGCCTGCTTGAGGGACCAGGGGCTCGCTGCGACCAAGAATGGGTCCGATAAAACGTGAGCACCTGGCCGAGCACTGGAGCGCCGCGACCGTTTCAATCGGTGCTCGAAGAGATGGGCATGCGCCCCGGGTTACTGCTCGGGATCGCTCCGCTTCTCACGAGACTTGGGCCGTCGATAATGTCCTACATCAGGTATGACCACTCAGAGTCACATCCTTCGTTCGCTCACAGTCGAGAAACCAAGAGCCCACTTGGTCGCACTGATGGCCGTCCAAGTGCTAAGGCACCAAGGCAGGGTCTTGAATCTACTTTGCCGGTTTCTGAGCAGCCTTTTCTTCCAGGCGAGCTCCCCTGAGAATGTCGCCTAAGGCGTAGTTCCCCTCGTGACATGCGTATTCATAGATCGGGCCAGCTGCCGCCAGGAAAGGATACTCTCCTGTCCAGGCCCTCGTAAAAGTTGAAGGATCGTCGATTGTGAATCGGTATAAGATTGTGTTCGCGTCGAGGCGTGTGAAACGCTCGATCACATGCAGGCCATCGCCGGACCCTCGAAATCCAGTCTTGTCCGTGAAATTGGTAGTGTCGACGACGAGCGTATCACCTTCCCAGCGGCCCAGCGAGTCTCCCATCCATTGGCGGACGCTCCGTGGAAGATGCGCGCGGCCGTCCAAGCGAATGATCCGAACGTCATGGATCTGTTCGACGAGAATCATCACGTATCCCGGAGTCTGCACGATCTGATAATTGTTGTTATACGGTCCGGGAAGCATTGGTGGTCCCGAGGTCGACGCTTGGCCCATAATGCAACGCTCGGCTAGCGGCCGGTTCTGCGTGCCATCCATTCGCTGCAAAGCCTTGGTCCGAGTGTCCACGCGCTCCGATCCCTCCGGTGTCAACGGAGGAACTCTTCCGTCCGACGGGTCCACAACGATCGAAGTGCGCTTCTCTCCATTGATTGTGGCGAGTTGTGTACCCCGATCCATAAACAAGTTGTTGTAGGCGCGAGTGACGTCAGTCTCGGCGCCCCCGTCGCGGCGGTCGAAATTCACACGGTCTAGGATTTGCTTTTCGAATGCAGCCGCCTCATCTTCTCTAAGAGTTGATTTTCCCGCAAGTTCAGGGTTTCGCTCCAAGGGCGTAAGCGTGGTGTTCGTCCATATCCCCTGCAAATCCGGCTTGCCGTCTGCCATCCGCGGCAAAGTCCAAGCCTTTGTCCTTGCACGAGGAGATTCCTTCGTCGCATGTGTAGCAGTCTGGCCGACGAGAGGCGGGACTATTGCTATCGCCCAAATAGCTAAAGACAGGAATAGTCGCGTGGTCATCTGAACCCCTCTACACTATCTCATGCAGCGCGGGTTAAGTTTCTGTTCTGCTGAGACCTTGGTTCTTCAACCGACCGCTACCGACAATGGTGGATAACATACGCGTCGGAGTAGGCGCATTGTTCGATACTGGTTTGTAGCCAAAGCCGTCGCTTGTCCTCCGAAGACATTATTGGCTGGGGGTCACTTGCTGAGGAGAATCGTAATTGTGCCGGCCCCGCTGTTTGGCACGACGATGTCGTCCTTGCCATCGCCATTGAGATCCGCGAGCGCAATGCCAGACCAGCCCAGGTCCTTGATTTCTCTTGTGGAGGCCCGAAAAGTTCCATCCTTCGATCCCAGAAGCATCACCAAGTTATTGCTTTGGGCGCAAGTCACGACGATGTCGCGGTATCCGTCCCCATTTAGGTCACCTGTCGACAGGCGGTCGATCCCTCGGCAACCCTCAAGCGGCAAGGGAGACTCGTGTGAAGGCGCAAACCCGCCTTTGCCATCGCCGAGCAGGACTGTAACGCCGATCTGTTTCGGATTCTTGACATCTGGCGCATAGGGGATCGTAACCAGGTCGAGGTTGCCATCCTGGTTTACGTCGTCGATCGCCACAGCCCACGGCGCTGCACCTGCAGCAAACGGCGAACCCAGCGCTTCATGGAATCCACCCGCTCCGTCACCCAGCAAAATCGTTACGCTATTCCCATCCAGATTGGTTGTGACCACGTCGGGCTTCCCATCTTTGTTGAAGTCCGCTGACCGCAGTCTTTGATACGGACGTTTGCCGACATCGAAGAATCGCCCGGGAGTGGCCAGGTTTCCGTTGCCATCTCCCAAGAGCAAATTGACCTGATTGTGCCCCCAGCTATCGATCACGACATCCAACTGTCCGTCTCCATTGAAGTCCGCAGCCGCGCCGCCGTGAGGATGTGGATAGGACTGTGTGGCAAACGGCGAGTGCGGCGCCGGTTGAAACCCACCTTTCCCATCTCCTAGGAGGATCGTCACGTATGGCGTCTGATGATTTGGTATCAGGAGGTCCACGTTGCCATCATGATTGAAGTCGCCAAGCACAATATCATTCGGAAGATGCCCGGCGGGAAAAGGCGAGCCAAGCGACGGTTGGAAGTTTCCTTTTCCATCCCCCAGCAGAACGCTGATCGACTCACTTCCCGTGTTGGCAACGACGATGTCCAGCTTGCCGTCATGATTGAGATCCGCCACGGCGACTGAGGCAGGCTCTTTGCCGACCGCAAGCAGGCTTTCCTGGAACGACTCGGTC
>Ga0210386_10001682_pt1 | contig 19440 bp, 17 predicted proteins | sample IncBWH32OmetaG_FD_160091 | JGI IMG/M metagenome (GOLD analysis project Ga0210386, IMG submission 160091) | Forest soil microbial communities from Barre Woods Harvard Forest LTER site, Petersham, Massachusetts, United States - Inc-BW-H-32-O ... | reverse complement strand
AGACCGCGACTCTGGCGCCGGTTTCGCAGGTGTAATTAAATTCCTTCCACTTTATGGCCGGGCGAACGTTGTTGGTGGCGCCAGGGGTAGCAGCTGGCTTCGGTGGTGCGGGCGCAGGGGAAGGGGCCTGCCGGGCCCAGGTAACACTGGTCGCGAAAAGACCGAATGCAGCCAATGCAAGCGAACCGAGCGTGATTTTTTCCCTTCGCAGTGTGATTGTCCCCATTGGGTCCTCTCTGTCGCTTTGAGTCTAACGCGTTGTTCCATCGGGGGTATACGGCATTCAGGAGAATACGGAACGCAGGCATGCGGATCGCCGCCCAGGATAACGACACCTACTCCACTGGACGGAATTGGTCAGTTCGTAGTGTTCAAAAGGAGACAGACGATGCGCTCCTCGGCGGGAGAAGCTTACTTGGCAGCTTGGGATGCCAATTTTGCATCCGGAGAGTTGCCATTATGCAATGTCCAGAATGTGGCGGTAAACGCATCCATCCATCAAGGCGTAAGGGGCTCCTGGAAAAAGGAATCTTGGGCAAGGTTTTCCTCAGGCCGTTTCGTTGCGAGCATTGCGACACCCGGTTTTTCCGGTTCTCGTTCGCCAACCCCGCCAGCCGCAGCCGCACGGCAGCTTCCAATTAAATTGAGTTTGTCCGGCTGAATAGTGCCTACCTGATCGCCGCGAAGTTTGTAACGCCGTTTCGCGGGCCGCCCCTTTTGTCTCATCCAGTGTGGATTTCCGCACAGGCGAAGTCCCGCTGGAGACCAGAATCCAACAGTAAGCCTTAAATGTGTCTCTATGTGTACAGAAATGGGGCATTGTGCGTGCCTACTATGGTGCCCACGGTGGCGCTAAGGCGACAGGAACGAATCGGCTTGCCCCTCCGCTCGCAAGAACAGGAGAAAGTTTATGAATTTCTCGGAAATAGGCCCGACCCAAGTACTAATGCTGGTCGCAGTCATTCTGCTGTTGTCCGCCGGAATCGCGATTTGGGCGTTCGCTCAAAAGCGAAAGACACAAAGATTGCAAGCGCAGTTTGGCAGCGCGGAATATAACCGCACGGTGAGAGCCGGCGGCAGCCGTCGTCAAGCGGAATCGTCGCTCGAAAAGCGCACCGAACGCGTCGACAACTTGCACATCCAACCGCTCGCACCGGCAGATCGTGCCCGCTTCATCGACTCCTGGGCCAGGGTTCAGGCGCAGTTCGTCGACGGCCCCGGAATTGCCGTTACCGAAGCCGACAAGCTGTTGGGCGATGTCATGTCCACTCGCGGTTATCCGATGAGCGACTTTGAACAGCGTGCAGCAGATATCTCCGTGGACCATCCGCTCGTTCTCGACAATTACCGGGCGGCTCATCAGGGTGCTATGCGCCAAACGCGCGGCGAGGCCAGCACGGAAGACTTGCGAAAAGCCATGATCCATTTTCGGACGCTGTTTGAGGAGTTGGTCCGCGAGCCACAGGCGGCACACTCTTAAGGTCTGAAACTCCCCCGAGAGGGTTACAGAAAGAACGAATCGAGAGCCGTTTTGGAAAAGCGGACTTCAGGCAGGCTGCATCTGAAGACAGGAGAAAAGAAATGGCAACCCAGAATATTGGAAATGCAATGAACGCTGCACTCGGACCGAAGTGCGCGCATCCGGTTTGTTCGTGCCCGGCTGGCTCGGGCAAGTACTGCAGCGTCGAATGCGAGGCCATGGAAAAAGTGCCGGACATCGATTGCCGCTGCAATCACTCGAACTGCAAGGGCATCACGCACTAATCGCCCCCCAGCGGCAGGTGAAATTCGGATTCCAGTTCAGCAAAGGGAGTTCCCAATGAAAATGCTTCGATTGTCTGCAAGCGTCATTACGATACTCGCCGTTGGCATTCTTGCCGGATGCTCCGGCACGTCCGCTTCACCCGATGTCACGAGCAGCATTCGCAAATCGCTCGATGACGCCGGCTTCAAGAGCGTCTCCGTGAGCCAGGACCGCGAAAAGGGAATCGTGACGCTCGGCGGAAAAGCCGTCAGCGAGAACGACAGGTCGCAGGCCGAGTACCTGGCGAAGTCCCTCGCCGGTTCCCAGGTCGTCGCCGATCAGATCGCCGTGATTCCCATCGGCGGGGAAAGCGACGCCAAGGCGGTGAATTCCGATCTGGATTCCGGCATCGAGAAAAACCTGGACGCGGCGCTCATCCAGAACGCGATGCACGATCTTGTGAAATACGCTGTTAAGAGCGCTGTAGTCACTCTGACCGGCGAAGTCAGCTCCCAGTTCAAGCGCGACCGCGCCGAGAAAGTTGCCGCGGGAGTGCCCAACGTGAGGCAGGTCGTGAACGACTTGCAAGTGAAGGATCAAAAGGCCAGTTCCACGCAGCGCTAACAACTTGTTGGCGCCCCGCGTGGCAAGCTCTTGGTGCGTCCTGCGGCGGTTGTGTGGATAATGTGGGGCGTGGCGCAACTTGAAAATTTCCGTCTAAAAGTGTTTCGTACCGTGGCGCAGCATTTAAGTTTTCGCAAGGCCGCGGAGCATCTCTTCATCACGCAGCCGGCGGTGACCCTGCAGATCAAGGCCCTCGAAGAAGATCTCGGGGTGCGCCTGTTCGACCGTAGAGGAAACCAAATATTTCTAACCGCGCAAGGAAGCCGCCTGCTGCGATACGCGAAACGCATGGAGGCGCTGGTCGCCCAGGCGGAGCAGGAAATCGCCGACGGTGAAGGCCATCTGTCCGGCGAATTGTCTCTGGGAGCTTCGACGACGATTGCGCAATACGTTCTCCCCCGCCTGATCGGCGCTTTTCTGCTGGAAAATCCCCGCGTGCGGCTCTCGCTGCAAAGCGGCAACACAGAACTGGTGGTGCAACTGCTCCTGGACGGCGTGATCGCACTGGGGCTGATCGAAGGGCCGGCGCGGCATCGCGAGGTGCGCACCGAGCCGTTCCTGGAAGACGAAATGGTGTTGATCGCGCCTGCAAGCGCGGAAATGGATCGGTTAACCCGCGAAGATCTGCGCTCCACCAATCTTTTGATGCGGGAACAGGGATCCGGATCGCGCCGCGTGATCGAACTGTCCCTGGCAAAAGCGGGCATAAAGACAAAAAACTTTGCGGGAGTCATGGCATTGGATTCCAGCGAGGCCATCAAGTCGGCTGTCGAAGCCGGACTCGGCGTCGGCTTTGTGTCGCGCTGGGCAATCGCCAAGGAGCTGGAACTCGGGATCCTGAAGATCGTGGAGGTTCCGGGGCTGCGCGTGACGCGAAGTTTTTCGCTCGCGCGGCGAACCGGCCCGATGCCGCAAGGGCCGGCGGGGTGCTTTCGCAGCTTTGCCATCGAACGGGTGCGCGCGCTTTCGTCAGGGTTAAAGAGAAACGGCCGGCCGGGTGGCTCCGGGCGATAAGGCAGGCTAATGTCCGATTAGGATTGTTGCTTGGACGGGCTTTGGGGCACCTGTCAGACTCTGCCCATGAACAAGAACCTCTTTTTTGCGGGCATTATCCTGGCCGCCAGCGGGCTGGTATCCCCGCCGTTCGCATTGTTGGGTGGCCTGATTTATGGGTTGACGCTGGTTCACCCCTTTCATGTGGAGAGCAAAACCCTCTCCAAATTTTTGTTGCAGGCGTCCGTGGTGGCGCTCGGCTTCGGCATGAATCTTCACCAAGTGGTGCACGCCGGCCAGTCCGGATTTGTGTACACGGCGTTGAGCATCACCGGCGCGATGTTGCTGGGATTGGGCCTGGGCTACCTGATTCACGTACAGAAGAAGGCGTCGTTTCTGATCAGCGCGGGCACGGCCATCTGCGGAGGCAGCGCCATCGCCGCCGTGGGCCCGATTGCCGAGGCGAATGAAGAAGAGATGGCGGTCTCGCTCGGCACCGTTTTCATTTTGAATTCCGTGGCGCTGTTCCTGTTTCCGGTGATCGGCTTGGCGCTGCACATGAGCCAGACGCAATTCGGCTTGTGGGCCGCGCTGGCGATTCACGACACCAGCTCGGTGGTGGGCGCAACAGCGAAATATGGCGCGGCGGCGCTGGCAGTGGGGACCACGATCAAGCTGACGCGGGCGCTGTGGATTGTGCCGCTCTCGGCCGCGACGGCCATCTTCCTGAAAAGCAAGGCCAAGATTCAGTGGCCGTGGTTCATACTGTTGTTCTGCTTGGCGGCATTGCTGAATACGCTGCTGCCAACGTACAGCGGAACTTTCGGCGCGATGAGTCATCTGGGGAAAATCGGCCTGACGGTAACGCTCTTCCTGATCGGCACGGGCCTGAACAAAAAAACGCTCGCCAAGGTAGGCGTTCGCCCCCTGCTGCAGGGCCTGATCCTCTGGCTGATCGTCGGCAGCACAACGCTCGCGTTGATCCTCGGCAACTGGATACATCTCTGAGGGAGGCGGCGAGTGGCCATGGGCGCTTCTCCAGCGCCGGAGGCGCGACATAAGTTAGCCCGGCGCGCCTGCCCTGAGCAAAGTCGAAGGGTAAGCGCTGGGTAAATAGTATATAAAGTAATCGAGCACCGGAGGTGCGGCACATGTCCCACACCTACGCCCAAAACGTGATTCACGTAGTCTTCAGCACCAAAGATCGACGCAAACTCATGCCCGAGGAATTTCGGCCGCGGATGTGGGCGTATGCCGCCGCTGTTTGCAAGAAGTTCGACATCCTTGTTCTCGCCGTGGGAGGAATGGAAGATCACATTCATTTCCTCCTTCAAATCCCCCCGACCGTGGCGCTGGCCAAGGCGGTTCTCGCCATCAAGTCGAATTCGTCACGATGGGCAAACGAGGAAGGTCATAAATTCGCGTGGCAGCAGGGGTACGCTGCGTTCAGCGTGAGCAGGTCGATCGTTCCTTTGGTCATTCGTTACATACAGAATCAGGAGGCGCATCACAAAAAGATGAGTTTTGATGCGGAATTCCTCGCCTTGTTGAACAAGCACGGGATCGAATTCGATCCGAAATTTGTCTTCGGCTAGGTGCCGCGCCTCCGGCGCTCGGACTTATCATGGCATTCGTACCCAGCCCTCACGGGCTGGGCTAACTTCTGGCACGCCTCCGGCGTTTGTCGGGTCAGAGTCAGGCAACATGCGTGTTCGAATCAGGAGACCATTCCAGGCGGTCCTCCCCAGTGCCGGAGGCGCGGCATAAATTAGCCCAGCGCGTAAGCGCTGGGTGAATGGTATATAAAGGAATTAAGCGCCGTAGGTGCGACACGCGTCTGAATTTCGGCCACGGATCTGGGTCTACGCGGCGGGTCAAACCTTAGGCGGCCATGCAACGGTGTGCGCTTTCACCGTCTCGTAGTTGGCGTCAAGGGCGGGTTCGAGGAGAAGAATAGCGGCAATGCGGCGGGGGAAATCGGGGACAGACGGGATGTTCCCTCCGAATCTATCAACCTGCTGAAATGCAAGAAAACTTTCCGTCTGTCCCCAGTCTTGTGACCTGGCCGCCCTAATTTTCTGGGCAATTCATAATGGCTTTGGGATTATTCCCTCTCACAAAATTGTAATACACGGGGTCATCTTGAGGGTTGCCACCATTGACGAGAGTGGTTCCATAGAAGAAAAAATATGAATTACCGTTCGCAAGCGAGCGAGCCTGATCTTCAGTTATTTTTGGTCCGAATACCGAGTTCCATTTCTTTTCATGAGGTTGAATGGGGAATACTAAACCGTCCTTAGCAGCAGTCACAAGTTTCTGGACATCCGCCTTCAGCCCTTTACATACATCGTGAATGTTTGCGGTGGCAGGCACCACAGCGCCTCCGCCATATCCTGTAATTGTTCCCTTGCCCCCCAAATTCTCTAGGTAGACGTTGGCAAACGGCGGATAATCCGGCTTGAACAGAACGACTTCATAGCCAGTAACCACGAGCTGTGGCTTTGCCTCGCCCCGAGATAGCTCAAATCCGCACCACACTAAACCGAGAACAGCCGCTATAGTCAACGAAATCCAGCCAATCCATCGCTTTGTCGGCCACAGAATCGTTATGCCAAGGCCAAGAAATGCCATAATCAGGGCAATCAGTCCGAGGCGGTCCGCAAATTCCATAGGTTTCCCTTCCGACTTTAAGCGGAAAGAATTCTGACAGTAACGTCCGCGCAAAGTCACGGGATTATACCCCATGCCATGTCGCGTGCCGGGTGCCCCATATTCCGGTTTTTGGTACCCGGGTCTCGGGGTCGCCTTAGCTCCTCATTTGTTCTGGAAATTCAACCCTCAACTTTTGACTTTCAACTTCCGATCCCCGACCGTTACTCTTTCAGCGCAAAATCGTCCCAGTACTACAGAATACTATTGCCTGGTTGTTACTAACGCGAGAGAATGGGCCATGTTCGCGCGGGGATTGGTCTCTCTACACACCCCGCCTCTTCTCGGTCAAAAACCTTCCCCAGTTAAATCCTGTGTTTCCATCAGTTCAAAACTGATAGAAATCAAAGGACTTCAACTCCAGTATTTCAGTCACTTACGAAAAACAGGGGGGAGGGGGGTGTTACCGGCTTGCCCTGAGCGTAGCCGAAGGGTCATGCCAACATCATCGCCGCTTGAGCTGACTGAAGTCGAAGAGTCGCTGCTTCCAACTCCTTTGTTTCCCCTGCATACGAAAATCCCTCTCGTAAGTCCTTTCCTTCCCCTGCATACGCGAAAACAGGGGGGTATACCCCCCGGAAAATGTCGGCGCGCGGACATTTTTGATTTTTCCCCTGATTTGTCGCACTTTTTCCCATCCGCGCCGCAGCATCGCTTACATCCAGCGCCGAGGGAGAAGCAGGAGGGCTGGCCCCGTACAAGCAACCGGGGCGCAAAAGACGCGCATCCCGACCGGGTCGGGACAGGCGCCAGCCAGTGCTACATTCAGGAATGCAGAAGAAGAGCGGACCCACCCTTTGCAAAAAGCGTGAAGCTGCTGATAGACATCCTGAACAGGTGGGGTATTCTTGGCTGCTGCAAAGCGCAAAGCTTGATCTGGCGCGAACATCTTTCCGGGGAGGCCGCATGTTTCGCGATTGGTGGAGGAATAGGGCTGGCGAAGAGGGCTTGAGAGAGCGAGTCGGGCGATCGACGTGGATTCTCGGCAATGCGATGTGGTTGTTTGTTGCTGTTTCCAGCAATTTGCTGTTTGACGTTGAGCAAGTGAAAGCGCAGCCATCCACGGTGCTGGCGGCGACGGACCACCGGCAAGCTCTTAGCCTGGACGGCGAATGGCACGCGATCGTGGATCCCTACGGCACCGGTTTATATGACTTTCACGGCAAGCCACGCAACGATGGCTTCGCGCAAAATCGAACGCAGACCGACCCCGCGGGGCTGATCGAATACAGCTTTGCGAAGTCTCCCACCCTGCGTGTTCCCGGCGACTGGAACACGCAACGCGAGTCGCTTTTTTATTACGAGGGACTGGTGTGGTACGAAAAGGATTTTGAATATCACCCGACGACGGGGAAGCGCTATTTTCTTCACGTTGGGGCGGCAAATTATCGGGCGCATCTGTGGGTCAATGGCCAGGCCCTTTGCGAACACGAAGGGGGATTCACGGGCTTCGATTGCGAAGCGACGCGCGCCCTCCACGACGGCCACAACTTCGCAGTCATCGCCGTGGACGACACGCGGCTGCCCGATGGCGTGCCGTCGATTCGCACGGACTGGTGGAACTATGGCGGAATCACCCGCGAGGTTTCGCTGGTGGAAGTTCCTGAGCACTTCATCGACGAATTTGACCTGCACCTGAAGCGCGGCACGCGCAATGAAATTGAAGGCTGGGTGCATGTGGTGGGAGCGCCGGCGGGAACGGAAGTTAAGGTCGGCATTGAAGCACAAGGCCAAACGACCGGCAGCGCAGGCAAGACGGATTCAGAGGGAAAGGCGCCGATTGACCTTGTGGATGAAAAGCTGCAGCTTTGGTCGCTGGAACATCCCACTCTCTATCACGTCACCTTGCAGGCGGAGGGAGACGAGCTTAACGATGAAATGGGTTTCCGCACCATCGAAACGCGCGGCACCCAACTCCTGCTGAACGGACAGCCTATTTTCCTGAAAGGTGTCAACGCCCACGCCGAAGCTCCTTACCGCACTGGCCGGTCATTCAGCGAACAGGACGCCGAGACGCTGCTTGGCTGGGTGCATGAGCTGGGAGCCAATTTTGTGCGGCTGGCCCACTATCCCCACAGCGAACGAATGGAGAGGCTTGCGGACCGCATGGGCATCCTGGTGTGGTCGGAAATTCCCGTTTATTGGGATTGCCACTTCGAAGATGCCGCGGTGCTCGTCAAGGCGGAATCGCAATTATCGGAAATGATCCGGCGCGATCGAGACAAGGCCTCCGTGATTCTGTGGTCGGTGGCCAATGAAACGCCGGTGAGTCCGGCGCGGACGGCATTTCTGACCGCGCTGGCCGGCGATGCACGCAAGGCGGATCCGAACCGCCTGGTGACCGCGGCGCTGCTGGTGCGCACGCAGGGAAACACGAAAATTGTGGACGACCCGCTAGGGGCCGCCCTGGACGTCGTGGGGACGAATGAGTATCTGGGTTGGTACGAACACACCGCCGCGGACGCAGATCACACCACCTGGGACATTCGCTATTCGAAGCCGGTGATCATGAGCGAGTTCGGCGGCGACGCGAAAGCCGGGCTGCACGGGGATGCCGCAGTGCGCTGGACCGAGGAATTTCAGGAGAATCTTTATGAGCACCAGTTCGTGATGCTCAACCAGATCGCGCAACTGCGGGGCATGTGCCCCTGGGTGCTGATGGATTTCCGTTCGCCTCGCCGGCTGCTGCCCGGCATTCAGGACAATTTCAACCGCAAGGGACTAATATCCGATGCCGGCGAAAAGAAAAAGGCCTTCTTCCTTCTGCAAAAGGCTTACCGCGAAAACAGTGTCGGCCGCGCGCAATGAGTAGACTCCAGATTGGAGAAGGGAACATGCCTGGGGCGCTCGATCAAAACCGCGTTGAGTGCCAAGTGAAGGGCTCAGTCGTTTTCTTCCCCCGATGGGCATGACACGAACTGCTCGGCTGCTGCGGGAATCCTGAGATGGACGGACTGGAACGGGCGGTCTTCGGGGGCAATCAGATCGCGCAAGACAGCGACGCCGAGCTTGGCCTGCGAGTTGCGGAGCTTGAGCCTGGCATCGAAATTGGCGTTTGGCGAGACGTAACCGATCAAGACCCACTCATAATGTTCGTCTGAAGACTCGAGGCTCGATTGTGGGGGCGCCGAATTCGCCACGGGCTGCCAGCCTCCGTGGTCCTTATCACCCCGAAATTTCAGGGAAGCCGCGATGACTGTGAACTCACGCCTGGGATAAACGAGATAAAACGGCCGGAGAACTCGAAAGGAACGATCCTCCCCCCGCGATTCCCATGCCATTTCCGAAAATTCCCTGGACTCAAATTGCGTGAGTTGGGGAGGTGAATACACCCGCTTCAAAATGGCCGGTTCCCCTTTTTCCATTCGCGAGCTTACCGCTTCCAGTTCCAGCTCCGGTTTTCGGACGTGAATAGAGCCGCGAGGCACCAATTGAATGGCAACGACGAGCGCGACGACGGCGGCGGCCACCAGGAGTATGCTGGGCGCGACTTCAACCTTGCCGAGCTGGTAGGCAACGAAACCCGCCGCAAGTAGGACGGCGACACTCCGGCCAAATGGAGAGAAAGCGGGAAACCTGCGCGGTGTACTGATGATTTCCACTCGAACCCCCGATTGAGTTGTCAGGGGCCCGGGTGCCACCTGGGAGATACTCGATTGAACCGTCAAGATTGTTCGAAGGCAATTAAACAGTCAAGAGAAAAGTGCACTCTGGAGAGAAAGGACGCCCTGCGTGCGCAGAAGGATTCCAAGCTCAAAATTTTGGATCGGTTGAATTAGAATTTCCGTTCGAGGTCGCCATGCGCCTCGACAGAGTCCAGCCGCGCTCGGGCATCCGAGATCGGGAAGCACAGGCGTTGCAGAGGCGAGTCTCGTTCCAACGGCGCGCCGCGCTAAAAGACTTGCTGGAAGCCGACGTTGACGATGTCCCGGAATCTGGGCGTGCCCGGAGGCAGCTTGGAGAGATCCAGAAAGTCGGTGTCAAACGCGTAGACACGGGTCGGAGGAGAATAGACTGTGCCGCAGCATTTGAAAACACCGGTGGCATACTGCGAATAAAACAGGCTGACCATCGAACCGCGATAATTGAGCGTGGCGTTACCCCAATTTTCCAGGTAGCGGAGGAAGTTGTGAACGCCGCCGTCGGTGCCAAAATCCTGTGGGACGCCCGCGAATCCGGGCTGCGGGAAGTTAATGTTCTTGCCAGTCGCGATGGCGACGCGATAGTAGGTGGTGGTAGCGGGGCGGCCGGGAAGGCCGTTGATTTGGACGGCGTTAGCCGGGTTTGTGAAGCTGGTTAGATCGTTCCAGCTGTTGGAGAGCAGCGTGACGGTATCACCCATGACAGCGGTTTCAGAGTGCGGATCGCCAAAACCGGCGTTATTCGCGTTGTAGTTCCCCAGGATGTAGGCGGGTTCTTCCGCTGCCAAAGTAAAGCCCCCCAGACCGTTGTCGGGGCGAACCGGAACATTTCCAAGATTGCCGTTTACGAGCCGGATGCCATGGCGCGGACCGGAGACCCAATTGGGCCGGGCAACGGCCATGCAGCTAACTGGTTTGTTGGGGAGACTGCCTGGCTGGGCCACACCGAAACCCAAGCCCAGGAAGTTCGCGGAGTAGGTGTCGAGCAAGCCGTTTCCATTGACATCTTCCCCGATATTCAGCGTTTGATCCGGCGTACCCGCGGCGCTGCTCGGATTGATCACATCTTCATAGCCATATTCGCCGTTTTTCACGCCAGCCGAGGGGCTGGCAATCATGCCCCGGCGATCTGAGACGTAAAGGATGTAGCCGTTCTGGGTGGTAAAATCGGTTCCCGTGCCGGTATTGCCGATGGCCCCCGTGAGCCATCGCCGGAGATTGTTAACGTCGATTTCCACGAGATTTAAAACGCCGCCGATACTGCAGTTGGCCGTGACGCGCTGATTCTCGCGAAATTCGCCTTCGCGGGCTTCATACATATTGATGGGATACCAGTTATTGCGAGTGGCGGCCCCTGTGATCTGGCTATTCGTGCCGGGATCCGTCAGCAACTCCGCTGCGGAGGCGGTACCGTCGCCATTGCGATCTGCCTGCATCTGGAGGATCAAAATGGCATTTGGGTGGATGGTATTGGGAGCAGTGGAGGTGGGAGGATTTACACCGCGGGCGAAACCCAGTTGCAGCCATTCCTGGGTAACTGGTGCGAAAGCACCATTGGCCTGGCGAGCCTCCACGCGCAAATAGCCGTCAAGAAGATTCCAAGGCTGGACAACAGTGGTAGTGCCCGCAACTTTCGTTGTAGTCGGGGTGAGCAGAGGAGCAGTCGCGGGAACCAAGGTAGCTTGCGCCGCCGGCGGGTTGGCAGGCACGATGGACCAATTGTTTTCGCCGCCGGGGCCGACTCTTGGCGTCGTGACGCCGGCTTTGGTATCGGTTGTGAAAACTCCTTCGGCAAAGTAGGTATTGCCCCCTAGTCCCCCAATCGGCACCCCATTCGTGTAATCCGGCGCCGCGCCGCTGGTCTGCACGTTCGCGAGCCGGATATTTTGCGGGTCGCCTGCGCCGCCCGGCAACTCGGCGGGATTGTCGCTTAACAGCACGCGAATCTGAGCCTGATTGTAAAGACGAGATTCGCCAACCAGGGAAGTAGGATTTTCGCCGGGTAAAGGGCGACGCACAATTTCGATGGGGCCGACACCGGGCTGCACGAAAGACAAAGTGAGTTGCTTCGCACCGGTGGTGCCGCTCAGAATCATGCCAGCGTAGGTTGAAGTGGAAAGAGAATTCCAAATGGGATTTACCGTGCCCGTTCCAGTGGGAGAATAAGTGGCGGTGGGGCCTCCCTTGGAGCTGCCGTCGTTCGGATTTACTGTCAGATTCCGGCAAGCAGGTTGTCCCCCATCACAGCCATTCGGAGCGGTTGGGACTAGCACGGCTCCCGTGCGCCCCTGCGCCGTCGTGCTGGCGCCATTCGCCAGTTGGTCGCGGACAACGTCGCCAGCGGCGCGTATCGGGCTGTGAAAGGTGAGCGTAGCGCCCGCGCCTTCCGCCAGGAAGAGGTTTCCATTCGTTTGCACGCGGCCCGCAAAATCAAAGTTGGGGCCCGGGAAATAACTGAGATCGCTATCGGAGAACACGCCGAACTGAAAGACGGGAATTTGCGCAACTTCCACACTGCGGATCAAGCGCGCTTCATCCCCTGCCTGACTATCGGCCGTGACCTGCAGGCTCATGCGAACGATTCCGGCCTGCAATCCAGCATTTGGACCACTGCTGATAGTCTGAGTCGTCGTGGGCGGACTTACGCAGCCTCCTCCGGCCACCGGGACGTTGAAGACGTACTCCGGATAAGTGCTTCCGACGGCAGCCTGTGGCGGGGGGTTGTTTTGCAGCGTGGCGATGTCGCAATTGGTGGGCGCGGCTATTTGCGCATAGAGGAGGGAAAGATCGGCCATCATTTTTTCCATGCCGGCTTCCGCGCCGTAGTAGGCAGCCGTATTTCCCGAGTCGGCTGCCTGCAGGTGTTGCTCATGATTGACTTTATATACCAGTGCCACAGCCATGGCGGACATCATGGCAAGCATCAGCAGGACACTGACCAGGGCGACTCCTCTTTGGAGTCTGGGCACGACGCCGGCAAATGGAGCGGCTTTCATGAGAGGCCTCTTTTCCCTCAAAACTCCTACTTAATTGTATCTGTCGCGAAAACTGAGATTCCTGGGACCGATCGATGTCGTTAAATTGATGCGCAGAAAATCTCCAGTCGATTCCCTGCGGACCGCCCGCGCGGTAACGTTGATATTAACCTTGCGAATCTGGTTGGGCTGCGAAACCGGTGGAGTGCCCAGGGAAGCGTCCAGCGAATTGGCAGTTAAGGCGTTGGTTACCGGATCCACGACGTCAAAGGTGAATTTCAGGTCTTCAATGTGTTCCGCTATCGGTATGGGCGGATGCGTGCCTACCTGGCGCATGATTCGTGCGTCCGGACCGTTTGGCCCGACGAACGGTTGAATGAAATAGGTAACCATGATCAGGCGGGTGATTTGGGTCGCAGGATAGGTCAACGGGTTTGTACCCGTCGTGCCCAGGGCCTTGATGTTTCCGGACGGGGCGGTTAATTGATTGATGTTCAGCGGATCCGGGCCAAAAAAGATGGCCTGGCCCACAATGCCTGTGACTACGCCAACTGCGGACCCGTTCGCATTCTGCAACAACATGACATCACCGGGAGTGATGCCGACAGCTGGATCGTTCACCGCCGGAGTTGTGCCCACAGGCATGGTTACACTGCCCCCGTTTGGGGCAACTACGGCTCCCTGTACCGCTGACCAATTCAAAGTGGGATCCACATACACCAGCTTGATCGCATCGCTGGGCTCGGAAATTGTGGGTCCGATCGCATTGCCGGGGGTTATTTTGTATAGCAGGCCTTGCGTGAAGGGGGTATCCGCGCCGGTATAGCACTGGTTGCTATCACAGGCGAAATTTGGATTGGCACCTCCCGCCGTGAAGGAAGGGATGGGAATTCCATTCAAGGGAACCCCCGTGCCAGCCTGCGAAAGATCGCGGGTGATCTGACTGAGCGCTGCTCGCGCCTCGGTTTGTATCTCGGAATACTTCAAAGAGCGTGTGGACGATTGCACGGAGGACGTGAACATCATAAGTGCTCCACCCACAATCACTATGGTGACCACGAGGGATATCAAGAGCTCAATCATTGTGAATCCCAGCTCTGGTCGGTGCGAAGAACGGCGCATAGTAGTCCTCTTACTGAAACCGAGAAATGTATCCGGTGACGGTGTAATTCCGAGTGCCCCGCTGCTGTGAGGTTACCTGGACGGTCACGGCAATTTGCCGAATGTCTGGACTGACATTTCCATTGGCATCGAACAAAGGCTGAATCTGGATCTGGCGCTGGAAATTGTTCAACGGCAGGATTACGTCATCCGCAGTCCCGATAATGCCGTCTGGACCCGGGAGCACCTGCCGGTCCAGGATGCTCGATTGCCCGGCCGTCCCCACGATGCCATTCGGTCCGGCGAGGAACAGTGGCTGAAACCCATTCAGGAAAATGCCCCCATTACTGACGTTCTGGATGCCGGCAAAGCCGATCGTGGCGTCGTTGCGCGCCGTGTAGACCGCTTCCAATGCCTCGCGTGCTTTCTGCTTGGCGATAAGGTCTTCCCGCGTGTACAGCAGACTAGTCAGCGACTGCGCGAAGAGTCCCGCGAGCGCAGCCAGGCCCACAATCAGGATGATCCCTGCGATCATCGCCTCGATTAGACCGAAGCCCATCTGGCTGGCTTGGACTCGCGGTTTCTCGGGATTGATGATGATTCTCACTGGGCCCACCCAACGGCGCCATTGACCTGCGTCAGGAACCAGCCCTTGGAGCGCCCTGTGGTTCCATACATGGACACCGCCCTGCTGGAAAAAAGATTATTAGGCTCGGCAACGTAGACGACTCCATCGTTCAGTCTGTTCGCTCCATCGAGCGCTCTCCCGTCGGGCTCGAAGTAAATTTGTGTTCCGCCCCCGCCGTTGGCGATATCAAAGTCAATCGCATTGGCTCCGCTGCCGAAACCATCGGGCGTGGCCAAAGGGTTAGTTGGGATGCCCGGTACCACCAGAAACTGGATAGTGCTGGGAAGGGTCAGTGGGGGCTGAGCCGCCGTGAACACCGGGGCGCTATCGGTGATCGTTGTGCCGATAACAGCGACTTGACCCACGTCGACTTGAATGGTTTGCGGAGCCGTAAATGTAACGCGATAAATCCGGCGCTCATCGATGGCCCGCTCGTGTGCGCGGCGCATTTCCCCGAGGACCATTTCCATTCCGGCATTGGCTCTTGAGATTCTGAGAGAAGGGAGAATATTGATCAAGGCGGTTGCCGTGACGACAAATATGACTCCCAAGACGACAACCGTCTCCACGAGGGAAAAGCCAGATTCGCCGATACGTTGCTGGCGGGATAGACTCTTACTACACATAGGCCACGCTTTCTCCTATCGCCACTTTCCGTGGAGCAAGTATCCAAAATCGAAGCGTTGATGCCCATAGTACGCAGGTTCAGGACTTTCAGGACTGGCCTTAAGGGCAAGCAGGGTAGCCCCGAAAACCGATTGGGCTGAGGCCGTCAACAGTTGAATTTGGTCGCTTGGCAACGAACCAGGGAACAGGGTTTGCAGTTCATTGAAAAACGATGGCAGGCGGCCAGTTGGCCCTAAAGCAGTGGAGCACTTTTTTTTCTTAGACCTTTCTCATATTCGCTGTTGTTGATACCCTCCCCACCAGGCGGATAGGGCTGACGGTTCGGCCTTTTCGCACTGAATATTGCGAGAATCTGGCGCATCTTCAGGTGGTTGAAAATCAGCGTCATTCCGTCCCATTCCCTTAACCAAGAATCAACGGCTGTTTGGTGGCCCACGCCTGATAAGCATCACAGTCTTACCTCAAGCTTCGGCGTGTCTTTCGCGCACCTCCGATGAACCGGTGAAATTGTGTGACCGGGCGGAGCCGAGTTGCCTCTAATGAACTGCAGGAAAAGGTCGGTTGTCATCGGCAGCCCCGCGCTGACCATCAGCCACTGGTCCGGTCATCAACCGCTGGCTGTGCCGTATTCCAATTTTTTGCGTAAATTAACTTTGGAGGAACAGAGAGATGAGTGAAGCAGCTCGACAGACGGTGAAAGATGCAACTTCGGGAAAGCCACAGACCTTTACGGCCGGAGCATTTGCGGCGCAGAGCCCGAGTTCGGGATTGGCGAAAATCAGCATCCCGCGGCGCGAGCCTCGTCCGCAGGACGTGCAGATCGAGATACTTTTCTGCGGCGTGTGCCATTCAGATTTGCACCAGGTGCGCAACGAATGGAAAGAAGTGATGCCGACCGTATATCCGGTCGTGCCCGGGCACGAAATTGTTGGCCGCGTGACGAAAGTGGGTAGCGCGGTGAAGAAGTTCAAGGCGGGCGATATCGCGGCGGTGGGTTGCATGGTGGACTCGGACCGCGTCTGCCCGGCTTGTAAGGCCGGCGAAGAGCAGTATTGCGAAAGCGGTTTGACGTTGACGTACAACGGGGAAGACAAGATTCTCGGCGGCGTCACGTATGGCGGATATTCGAGCGGGATCGTGGTGGATGAAAATTACGTGCTGCGTGTGCCGGATGGACTGGACTTGGCGGGTACGGCGCCGTTGCTTTGCGCCGGGATCACCACGTATTCACCGCTGCGGCACTGGAATGTGGGCAAGGGACAGAAAGTGGGCGTGGTGGGCCTGGGCGGGCTGGGGCACATGGGCGTGAAGTTTGCGCATGCGTTCGGCGCGCGCACGGTGCTGTTCACCACGTCGCCCAATAAAGCCGCGGATGCAAGGCGGCTGGGCGCCGATGAAGTGGTGAATTCGCGGAACGCGGAAGAGATGCAGAAACACGTCGGAAGCCTTGATTTTATTCTCGACACGGTTTCCGCGGAACACGACCTGAATGCGTACCTGCAATTGTTGAAGCTGGACGGCACGATGACGCTGGTGGGCGTGCCGGAAAAGCCCGCGGCGATTGCGGCGTTTAACCTGATCATGAAGCGGCGCCGGCTGGCGGGCTCGGCGATCGGCGGGATTCGCGAGACGCAGGAGATGCTGGATTTCTGCGGGAAGCACGGAATTACTTCGGATATCGAGTTGATTCCGATTCAGAAGATCAATGACGCGTACGAGCGGCTGTTGAAGAGCGACGTGAAGTACCGGTTTGTGATTGATATGGCGTCGCTGAAGTAAAGGGGCGGGACTTTTTGAAGGGCCTAACAATGAAGGCCCAAGTTTGGGATCTTGCCTACTTTCTAAGTTGAGGTCCTTCTACTAATCTGATTGGTTGGTTGACAGGGCTGAATCCGAAAAAGCGGGAGCTGAGCTCCCGCACTTCAAAAAATTATTTGCCGTTTACGAAGAAGGAGCCGGAGTTGAAGCGGATGGGATTAGTGTTGTCCCAGAAGACGCGCCAGGTCGCGAGGGGGACTTTGCCCGGGACGCCGCGGGTGTAGAAGATCTGTTGGCCGTCGCGGGACCATTCGGCGGCGCGCTGGTAGGAATCGGCGGGGCCCAAAATCGTGCGGCGCTTCGAGAGAACTTCGTAGAGAAAAAAAGTAGAGTTAAGGCCGACGGAATCCACGGGCGCGGCCGCGGGAGTTTTCTGATAGTAGGCGGAGACGAGCAGAAGATCAGCGTTGATGGGATTCGGGCGAAGCGTGTCGCTGTTCATTACCTGAAACGCATCACCATAAATATCTTTGAGTGAGACCGTTTGCGTGGGCTTGTCGTCGCTGAGCCAGTAGGCGTCTTGCAGGTCGCTCGCGAGGATCGTGGTCGGCGATGTCCAGCCGTGGAGCGCGTCAACTGGTTGCGGAGAGAACTGGGCGGCGGTTTCGGGGGCGCTGATGGGAAGCGTCCAGACCTGCCAGAGCTTGCCGTCGTATTTGAGGAAAGCAACGCGCGAATCATCAGGAGACCAGAAGGCGCTGCGAACGCTGGTGGTGGCGAGGTCGCGCAAGCGGCCAGTGTCCCAATCGTAGAGAACGATGTTTCGTTCAGGGCCGGTCGCGGAATCGGAGCGGGTGAAAAGAAGCTTCTTGCCGTCGTGAGAGACGGCGAGCTCGGATCCTTCGGGCGCGATGGTTCGCCTGATGGCGCTGCGGCTAAAAATCACTTTGCCGCCGGCGTCGAGATAAGCGACAGCCGTCGGCGGCTGGAAATTGGTGATGGGATCGAGGACGGACTTCTTGTCTTTATCTTTGTCCTTGTCTTTGCCCGGCCCTTTATTTTTGTCTTTGTCCTTCGCGTCAGGGTCGTCGTCTGGGTCCAACTGATTCTTCTTGCGGAATTCGGGAAATTTTTCGGGGGCGCTCTGGCCGCAACCGTTGAGGGTGCCGATCTGGGTGTGCTGCAGTTCCACCTTGAACGTGTACTTGGTATCGCCCGTATTGTCGGAGCAGGATTCGCGGGAAAGTTCGACGGCCACGTCGGCGCCGGTTACGTCGTCTTTAGCGTGGTAGACCCAGGAGACGCCCGGTATGTCGGGAACGATTTCGTCTGGATTGAGGACGATGGGCGGGTAGCCGGCACGGTCGAGCCGCTCGGGGCCTTTCATGCCCAGACGCAGGGACCAGGAGGGCTCGCTGCCGTGGGCAAGGATGAGGATGGGGTAGTGGCGCGAAACGGGGGAGGGAACTGGTGCACCGGCAGCTGGGGGAGCTGGCTTCGCCTGTGAAATCGGGACGGGTTTTTGCGCGGGTGCCGCCGCCGGAACTTGCGCGCACGCGAGGCTTGCGGCCAGTAACGAACTGCAGAGAAATAAAATGCTATTGAAACTCGATGCGCGCATGCGGAGGGCTCCCAGAAAATACTTTACCAAGAGGCTCCACGGGCGGGCGAGGAGAATAGGCACGCCGTTCTTACAAAGCAAAAAGAGGGAGGGGAGGCCGAGGGGGACGCGGGAAAGGAATCTGCTTGACAGGGCGAACAAAAAGCGAAACAATTGACATGCATCGAGGTGAGCCATGTCCCCAGTTCTTCCCCAAACGACGCCGCGTTTCGCGATGCGGCGCCGCCTCGTTCGACGCCCCGCTACACAACTCCTACCTTTCAGCCCTGCTGAACCAAAGCCAGAGGCCGGCGCCCTTGCCCAGGGCCAAGCCGGCTGGCGTAAGGGAAGTCTGGAAAGCCCAACGGCGGATTGCCCCCCGCCGGAATTTCCGACTTCCCATGCGCCACTGGTGGGCATAGCTCGCCTCGCCGCCGAAGCCCCGGAGGCGGATACGAAGCGGAAATCCCTGGAGAAGCCGGAGTATTTTTTTCTGCCGGTGAAGTCGATTTTGAATAAATGCGATTCGGCGCGGGTGCCGTTTGATTGGACGATCAATCCGTATCGCGGGTGCGAGTTTGCGTGCAAATACTGCTATGCGCGATACACCCACGAGTATATGGAGATTGACGGCGGGGAGTTTGAGCGGAAGATTTTCGTGAAGCAGGATGCGGCGGCGTTGCTGAGGCATGACGTGGATAGGAAATATTCGCACGCGTCGAAGGCTTCGGGTTACACGAAGGCGGAGCACATTGCGATCGGGACGGCGACGGATCCCTACCAGCCGGCGGAGCGGGAGTACGGTGTGACGCGGGCTTGCCTGGAGGAGTTGGCCAAGCGGGAAGGGCTGAGCGTTTCGATTATCACCAAGTCGAACCAGATTGTCCGCGACATTGAACTGTTGAAGGTGATTGCGGCGAAGTCGGCGCTGACGGTGAATATCACGGTGACCACTCTGAAACCGCGGCTGGCACGCTTGCTGGAGCCGCGAGCGCCGCGTCCGGATTTGCGGCTGGCGGCGGTGAAGGAGTTGCGCGAGG
>Ga0210386_10001681_pt1 | contig 19444 bp, 23 predicted proteins | sample IncBWH32OmetaG_FD_160091 | JGI IMG/M metagenome (GOLD analysis project Ga0210386, IMG submission 160091) | Forest soil microbial communities from Barre Woods Harvard Forest LTER site, Petersham, Massachusetts, United States - Inc-BW-H-32-O ... | reverse complement strand
CGCATGATGGCGCGCATGGTTGCGTCGCCAGTAATCGTAAGGAGTTAGGGTAACAACGCCGATGGCTCGGCCGACCCAATCGTTCGCAAGACGGCCGTGGAAGAACGACCCGTGGCCGCAGTCATGCTGGATCATGAAGAGACGAACGAGCAGGCCCGCCGCGGGCACTGCCAGGAGCAGACCAATCCAATGGCCGCGGACAACAACAGCCAACGTCAGAGCCCAGATGACAAAAAAGGGCACCGCTGTGATCATCAGCTCGAAAATGCCGCGCGCGTTATTGGGTTGGCGATAACGGGCAAGCAGCTGTGGCAACGCGCGGGTTTCTGGGGGGCCTTGAACCATGTCTAGACTGCCAGAGATTGCAACGCGCAAACAGCGCTAATCTTGCCCTCAATACGGGTATTAATAGCCGCCGCCGTAGTAGCGTGGCCCGCCGTAGTAGCCCTGCCCGCCGTAGTAGCCGGGCCCGCCGTAGTAGCCGGGCCCATAGGCCCCATAGGCCCCTAAGGCGGCGGCTCCAGCCGCAGCACCCAAGATGCCAAGGCCAATTGCGGCCCCCGGATTGCCGTAATAGGCGCGACCACGATAGTAGCGGCGATAGTAGCGGACGTCAGTCACGTCAGACGACTGAGCCGCTTGTTTCAAAATAGCCATGCTCGAGACTGGAGCAGCCCCCGAAGGGGGCACCGATCCGAGCATCACCACACCGACGACCGCGACGGCGACCGCCCATTTTGTCGTCTGCTTGTTCATAACCGTATCCTCTCGTTCTTGGAGACCTTAAGCGGATAATGAGGGCGTAGAGAATGCGACGAGATGGCAGCCGTCGCTAAGAGAAGCTTATTCATGGCCTGACCAATTCTTACGTGTCCAACATCACCGCGCGAAATCGCAGATGTTGCGGCCAATCGCGTTTCCGTGATTGCGCGCAGCCAACATCTCCCGACTTGAACATGCACCTCCGAACCCCGGAGTCGCTGATCAATCTTGACCAGTCTCTAAAATAAATAGGGAGCGGCTGGCTTAGTTGCGCCAACGGAAGCGTAATCGTGCAAACCGCACTAACCGGAGAAACCCGCCTGGCCGGCAGGAGTGACGTGCATAATCTACACAATGCCCGCATCGGCTTGAGGAAGGTTCGGAAAATTGCGGGGGACTTCGCGCGGGGTACCTCCACGATGAGACCCAGACAGTAGCGCGGGCGTATGGGGCGGTCTGTACGCCGGACTTCTTCGGTTACAACGCCGATCGCAAGCTCAAGTACCGCGGCCGGCTCGACGAAGGACGTACAACTCCGCCCCGCGCAGGGGCGCCCCGAGAGCTTGTCGAGGCCATGCGTGTCATTGCGACTACCGGTGTGGCGCCGGCTGATCAGAAGGCGCCTGTTGGCTGCTCGATCAAATGGAAGGACGAATAAGGCCGAGACCTTGTCACGGGCTCGCCTCTTCAATAGACAAAATTGCGCGGATCACTTCTCCTCGCGCGATTTGTCCAAACGGGAGGCCCAATTTCGTCTTCTTGGCGATTCGGCTGTTCAGCACGTGATCGACACGAATCCTGGTGGGCTCGATGGTGCTGGGAAGGAGACAAGCTTAGCCTTTCTCAGGAAATGGCTGACGTATGGCCGAACGGGCGCGAATGACCCAACTGCGTCGACGCCCCATCCACGCTGGTCGCTCGCGCCGACGAGGTCATCGAGTAGCAGTGGGATTGATGTCCGGGTTTGGCACTTTTCGGAAGTGATCCGACTGACCGACGATGTCCGTTCACGGGGCAAAAGCGGAAGTCTCTGTTGAACAACCCAAGGTCCGTTGATGACCCAATGCCGACGAATACACGGCGACGACTGGCGTCGGCTCTGAAGGTTAAGCGGACGAGGTGGCGCGGCAGTTCGCGTTCTATTTGCATGCCTCGACGGGACTAATCACGCCGCTGAACCGCATCTTGCACCCAATACGTCCCGCCCGCCCGAAGGGGCCATGCATTCGCCGAGTCGGAAAATGCAGATGCGCCGACCTAACGCTGGGCTTTCCCCAGTTTGGGGAATTCTGAACCCTCGGCTTCCGACTTGATGCCGGTGGACGGCGTGGGACGTTTCTGTTCAAGGACGGGTCCTTCATTGCCCTCGAACAGTATGCGCTGTGCCGCGCCTTCGAGATCGTCGTATTGCCCACTCCTCAGGGTCCACATGAACGAGGCCAGGCCAACCAGCGCCATCCCGATCGCAATCGGAATCAGAAAGAAGAAATCGATCATGGGACCATTCCCGCAGCGCCGAGCGCCGTCGCAATTTTTTGCTGGGCGCCGCCGGGCACCGAAACATCGGTCCGACGCAGCCCGTCACGCAGCGTCCGGCTAGAAGGCAGGAGCTCCTCGGTCGAGGTGCCTACTTCATCGAAACACAGTCCGGCACCGGGTGCGCAGCAACTCATGGGATCGGCTCCATTTCGCAACCGCGGAGCCACGCTACGCGGCAGCCGGTTGCACGGCGCGATAAGCGTGCCAGGTGGCATGTCCGAGCAGCGGATAGATCACAGTTAGTCCGAGCATGCCTGTCGCAAGGCTCGCCAGGAATAGCAACAGCACGATCGCCGCCCAGATCAGCAGGACGCGCAGGTTGTTCCATACCAGCGCCATGCTGCTGCCCATCGCGGTGAAAGCATCGACGTCCTCGTTGAGCAGCATGGGAATCGAAAAGGCGCTAATCCCGAACGAGAACGCCGCAAACAATCCTCCGACCGCGGTCCCCACTGCGAGCATCGCCCAGCCGGTCCGTGTGGTGAAGAGCATCGGCGCGATATGATTGAGACCCGGGAACGGCAATAGGCCGAAGAACAGCGCGTAAATGATAACGGCGGCTCGCATCCACACCATCATCAATAAGCAGAGCAGCACGCCGGTGAACAGGATCTGGCCACCCGAGCGGGGCCTGACGAAAAAGAGGTTGCGCCACTGCAAGGGTCGACCGGCCTCGATGCGGCGGCTCTTTTCATACAGCCCAACGGCCAGGATCGGGCCAACCACCATGAAGCCGGCGAAAGCCGGAAACAGGATGTAGTCGCGCCCCAGTGCGATGAGGCTGCCGACAAAGCCGACCGAGATCAGGAAGATGAGCACGCCGTAAACGATGCTCATCGCCGGCTGCGTCATTAAATCTCGCCAACCCTTGGCGAGCCACAGTAACGGATCGCCGTCCGTCAGCGACCGGGTCCATCGATTGGGGATTGGAAGGGGCGATGCGACCGGAGGGATCACCGGCATGGCGTTTCTCCCTGCTTAGGAATGACCCGCATTGACCGCCGTCGGCGGTGAACACGACGACTCCGCGGCGCTGAACAGCCCGCGCGTGGCATCGCCTTCGCCTTGCTTCAGATGCGTGAGGCAGGCAGGCTGCGACATGGTCGCGACATAGATCAGATGGGCATTGGCGGTGATAAAAACGGCGGCGGCAACAGCGAGCAGGATCCAGAGGCTGATCACTGGTCTCGCGCGTTGTCGCTTATCAGACATGCCGAGCTCGTTCATGGTGTCGGCGTCCGCTTGTCGAGCAGATAGAGCGTGAGGATCTTGCGATCGAGTTCGGACAGGCGGCCTTCCCAGGTCGGCATGAGGCCCTGCCGGCCGTCCCATATCGTGGTGTCGATGGTCTCTAGGTCGCCGCCATAGATCCAGAACTTGTCGGTCAGATTGGGCGCGCCGAGTTCGGGATTGCCCTTGGCGTCATCGCCATGACAAGAGACGCAGTTGGCGGCGAAGATCTTCTTGCCGGCCTCCGCATTCTGAAAATCGACGGTTTTCGCGTTCGGGTGCGAGAGCGAATAGACGTAAGAGGCCGCTTTCAGGACGTCGGCTTCCGGCAGCATCTGGTCGCGTCCGAACGCCGGCATCTGCGACACATGGGTATCCTTGTGCGTGGAATTGATGCCGACGCGGATGGTATTGAAGATGTCTTCCGGCTTGCCGCCCCAGAGCCAGGATGATGTCGTCAGGTTCGGAAAGCCGGGGCCGCCTTTGGCATCGTGGCCATGACAGGCCGCGCAATTGTCGCCGAACAAGGTGCGGCCGTCCTCGCGCACGATTGCCATCATTTTCGGATCGGACTGGACCGCGGCAAAGCTTTCGGTCTCGATCTTCTTGGTCCAGACGCTGCGATCGGCAGCCGCTTCGCGCAGCGACGCCGCAACGACGTTGCGTTGATCGATGCCAAGGAGGCCCTTGGTGTAGGTCACCCCCAAAGGCCAGGCCGGCATCAGCACCCAGTAGCCGACGGAAAACAGGAAAGCGAGCATCAGGAAGAAATAGACCACGCGCGGGACCGGCGTGTTCAATTCCTTGATCCCGTTCCATTCATGGCCAGTCGTGAGATAGCCGGTGTAGCTATCACGGTCCTGCTGCTCTACCGCCATGGCTTATCCTCGTCGTCAAGGATGGACTGAGCGGCGCGATCAAATCTCTGCTTGTTGGAGGGCCAGTAAGCGTAGACCAGAACCGCGGCCGACAGCGCGATCAGGTAGAACAGGCCGAACGATTTGGAGATGGCGACGAGGAAGTCGTGTGCGACGTTCATTGGACCGCTCCTGCCTGTGCCATCGGTTTGGAGGCCGCGTCGGTAAGTCGACCGAGAACCTGCAAATAGGCGACCAGCGCATCCATTTCTGTCAATCGATCGGCCTGCCCGTCGAACGCCCGGACCGTGGTCGCCTTGCCGTAGCGGTTGGTCACGCCCGCGGCCAGCGGTGAGTCAGGATTGGCCTGGCCGTACGCGTCAAGCGACGCGTTGGCGATCATATCGTCAGTATAGGGCACGCCGACCGCACGCTGCGCCTTCAGGTGAAGGGGAAGGTCGTCAGTGCGCAATTCGGTGGCCAACAGCCAATCATAGGCGGGCATGACCGACGCCGGCACCACGTCGCGAGGATTGATGAGATGAGCGACGTGCCATTGGTCGGAATATTTTTCTCCGATCCGCGCGAGATCCGGCCCGGTTCGCTTGGAGCCCCACAGCATCGGGTGATCGTATTTGGATTCCACCGCGAGCGAGTAGGGGCCGTAACGATCGACCTCGTCGCGCAGCGTGCGGATCATCTGTGAATGGCAGGCATAGCAGCCTTCGCGGATGTAGATATTGCGGCCGGCGAGCTCGAGCGGCGTGTAGAGCCGCATGTCGGGTGCGTCCTCGACCGTCTGCTGGATGGTGAACAGCGGCGCGATCTCGACCAGGCCGCCGATGCTCGCCACAACGATGATCCCAAGGACAAGGCCGATCGCCTTGCGTTCCAGCCGATAGTGAAATCCGAATATCGACATGACGGTCTACTCCGCCGGCTGCGCGGCAAGCTTTGGCTCCGGCAGGTCGCCCGCTTGAGCCGCCGCCGGGCTCGGTATCTTGATGGTCATCCAGATGTTGTAGGCGCCGATGCAGGCGCCGATCAGGAACAACAGTCCGCCGATGGCGCGGGCAATGTAGTAGGGATGCATCGCGATCAGGGAATCGAGGAAGGAAAAAGCGAGCGTCCCGCTCTCATTATAGGTCCGCCACATCAGCCCCTGGATGATGCCGGAATTCCACATCGCGAAGACGTAGATCACGGTCCCCGACAGCGCGAGCCAGAAATGCGCTTCGACGAGTCTCGCCGAGTACAGGCTCCGTTGCTTCCAGAGCCAGGGCACGGACGCGTAGATCGAGCCGAAGGTGATCAGCGCAACCCAGCCCAGGGCGCCGGCATGAACGTGGCCGATGGTCCAGTCGGTATAGTGCGAGAGCGAATTGACCGTGCGGATCGCCATGAACGATCCCTCGAACGTGGTCAGGCCATAGAACACCGCGGCGACCATCATGAAGCGCAGCGTGGCGTCGTCACGGACCTTGTGCCAGGCGCCGTTAAGCGTCAATAGCGCGTTGCCGGCGGAAGCCCAGGACGGCACCAGCAGCATCAGCGAGAAGGTCATGCCGAGCGTCTGCACCCACTGCGGCAGCGCCGTGTAGTGCAGGTGATGCGACCCCGCCCACATATAGAGAAAGGTGATGCCCCAGAACGAGATGATCGACAGCCGGTAGGAGAAGATCGGCCGGCCCGATTGCACGGGCAGGAAGTAATACATCATGCCGAGGAAGCCGGCGGTCAGGAAGAACGCCACCGCATTGTGGCCGTACCACCATTGAGTCATAGCGTCCTGGACGCCGGAAAACGCGGAATAGCTCTTGGCGTGGCCGAGGGAGACAGGGACGGCGAGGTTGTTGACGATGTGCAGGATTGCCACGACCAGGATGAAGGCCATGTAGTACCAGTTCGCGACGTAGATGTGCGGTTCCTTGCGGCGCGCCAGTGTCCGCAGATAGATCAGGAAATACACCACCCAGACGACCACCAGCCAGATGTCCGCGTACCATTCAGGCTCCGCATATTCCTTCGATTGGGTAATTCCCATCATGTAGCCGGTGACGGCGAGCAGGCAGAACAGGTTGTAGCCAATCAGCACGAACCAGGGGCTTAGCTGGTCGGGCAGCCGCGCCCGCGAGGTTCGCTGCAGCACGTAGAGCGAGGTTGCGATCAGCCCGTTGCCGCCGAAGCCGAAGATGACGGATGTGGTGTGGACGGGGCGGATCCGGCCAAAGCTCGACCAGCCGCCGCCAAAGGTCAGGTCTGGATAGACCAGTTGCCACGCCACCCAGTCGCCGACCGCAAGCCCGAACACGGCCCAGGCCATTGCCAGGACGATGCCAGCCTTGCTGGGATCGTCGTAATACCGGGCAAATCGCTCATCCGACGGCTCCGGCGAGTAATAATGTCTGCCGACGAGGAAGATCGTGAGCACGCCGGCGATAAAGATCAGCGCTCCGTGAATGCCGATTGGATCGTCGCGCCCTGCCAAGCCAAGCACCAGTCCGCAGATTGCGACCACAAGGCTGATGAGAACCGCGTATTGTCGCTCTTTCCGAGTGAGTTGGGCAATCATGGGGCGCCTGCGCGAGCTGAGGAACGCAATTGCATTCGCTTTGATCCCGTGCGGTGGTGAACCCGAGATAATCAAAACGCGCGAAGATCGTGTTCCATTATAGAGCGTTTTGGCTCGCATTCGGCAACCCGAAGAGGGCGCTGGTGTTGATCTAAATCAAGTTGGCGGGGTCGCCCTCGATAAAGACCTCGTGCTAGCGCAGGTGGCAAGAGACAGGACGATAGCGGCCAAGGAGAGAATGGCGCTCGCCGACGAAATGATCAAATAGGAGGTGCAATTGCTGCCCTGCATGAGTCCGCAGTTGGGCCCAAGGCAGACATGGCGCGATGTCCGACTTGAGTCCGTTATGCGGGTTGCCGGCTCAACCGGTCGACGCAACACAGGCGTTAAATCTCTCTGCTGGGCAGCAGCCATCCTTCTTCGGGCAACCGAACCAGATTTACGCGCCGGTTGGATTGAAAACAGGGGAAGTGCGTTGTCGCGCAATCCGAACCCCGCGCTCTTTCAGGTCGCGCAATTCTACAAACATCATTGCGGTCATCAATGCGTCATTGAAGGCATCGTGCTGAGTGAGGGCGGGGATTTTCAGGTCTCGTTGGATAGCGGAAAACGAGAGATCGATCGCCGCACCAGGCGGAGCGTCGCTGTATTTGCGATCGTAGTACAGCCTCGAGACCTCGATACGTTTGTTGGGCAACTCGATCCCAACCAGGGGAAGGATGTACTTGTTCAGCATCGCAATATCAAAATCGACGTAGTAACCGACCAGAGGACGTGCGCCGATGAAATGCAGAAAGCCCGGTATCACCCGCCAGACAATCGGCGCCTGTTCGACATCGGATCGACGCAGTCGATGGATCTTGATTGCTTCTGCCCGCATGTCGGAGTCGGGATGGGCGACCGCTTCGAAACATTCGCTCGTCAATATCCGGTTGCCGTGGATCTTGATCGCCGCAATTGCGACAATATCGTCGGTCCGCACCTTGAGCCCGGTCGTCTCACAATCTATCGCGACGACCTCGTCTGCCGGCGCTCGCTTGAACATGAAGCGGTACGATTGGTCGCTGATCGTGGCCTGATGGAGCAAGCGCTTAATCGCACGAGGAAGCATTTTAGAACGTGCCAAGTTTAAAGTGGTGGCGAACGATATCGCGAAACTCTTTGACCACGTGGAGTGCGTCGCGCAGGAGCTGACGCTCCATGCTTGATAGCTGCGCTGGCCTCACGAGGGTGCCTGACGCGCCGGCCGCTGCGGCCAGCTGTCCGTCGAGACGGAGCATCAGCAAGAACCGGAAAGCCTGGCTCAAGTCATTTGTAAACTCGGTCTTCAACACTCCGAGATCACGCAATCGCGCGATGCGCTTGTCGGTAGACCTCTCAAGTATGCCATGCGCAATGGCCATGCTGCGAACGCCATGTACGATTGGGAATATGCCACCCTTCTTCAGGTCAAGGGCATCGCCTGCGCCTTCAGAGGTAACCAAGTTGTTAAATAGACCGATCGGCGTGTCGAATGCGTCGATAGCCCGCGCGAAGTGTGCCAGGAAAGCTTGTTCACCCCGGATCAAGTCGACAAGCGCCGTCTTGGCTTTGTCCAGCAACTGCCCATTACCCGCAACCGCTTGCGCATCGTAGATAATCGCCACATTCATATGGGCGGTCTCATCGGGCAGTGCGATCCAACGTCGGAAATCCGCGAGATATTCAAGGAGCGGCTTGGACCATGCCGGATTACGCACCATCACGTTGCCGGGACAGGGCGGAAAACCAAAGCTCTCGAGAGCACCCGAGAACTCCCTCCGGAAAGCATCGAGCGTTTCGCCTTCGACCGGGCCCGCCAGGATAATGCCGTTATCCTGGTCGGTCCGCATGATCTGTTCGCCGCGTCCTTCACTGCCCATGACGATAAGGCAGCTCGTAGTGCGCAGCTCGGCCGGCGCGACCATTTCGAAAAGCCTGGACAGCAGGCGCCGGTTGAGGTCCGAAACGATCTCTTCAATTACCTCGACCTTCACGCCTTGGCGTCGAAGCACCCGCGTTTGTGCTTCGATTTCGCGCGAGGCGACCACCAAATCCTCTTGGCTTGAGGCGCGATCGATGCGGCCCGCCACTATCTGTGCGCTGCCGGCCAAGAAACCCAAGAGGTCGATCTCCTCGAGAATCCCGACGAACCGCTCGTCATCCCGTACCGCGAGGCGCCGCTTGTTGCATTTCGTCATGAGCAACAGCGCTGAGAACACGAAATCGTCGAGCCGTACCGACACGATATCAAAATTTGTAAGATCGCGCACCGACATCTGGATCGATTGACGTCGCAAAACAGTTGCTTTGGACAGGCTCATCCCCGTAATGATACCGATACGCTCGCCGTCGCGTACGAACAGAGCATTGCTGTTGACCTCGCGCATCACGTGACCAGCAGTTTCAATGGTGTCATTTACAGCCACGAACGTGGGGGGATGTAGATAGAGTTCGGCGACCTTGGCGTACATCAACGAACCATAGCGCCGCGTCTCCTCATCGCGCGCAAGTTCGTCCAGCTTTTGCGAGATTTCGCGGTAAAAGAACGCAGCAAAACGGGGGTTGGTCTGAATTAGTTTGAGCGTAACGGTTTTTGGAATGACATAGCAAAGCGTCTCCTCGCGAGCGACGAACGCATGCCCGCCCTGGCCGTGGACGAGGGCGCGGCTGTCGAAGCTGTCGTTTGGACCGAGGAGTGCTAGCAAACCTGCTTCGTCCCGCTCCTCGACTGTGCCCTTGATGACGACGTAGAAAGCATTCGCAAGAACGTCTTGGGCTATGATTGCTTCGTTCGGACGAAAGTAGGCAATATCGAGCGACGCCCGCAACGTCTCGGCTTCGTTCGGCGTTAGACGATCGAAAGGCGGATTGTTGAGGTCGAATGCCTTAGGCATGTTGAAGCTTTCAAAGGCATATGCGGCCTATGAGCGAAAGGCTACCCTCTAGCGAACGGTAATGCACCGTTCACTTTGCCACGCTGTTGCGTGGCAATCCACCTATCGGCTTGCGGGTCTCGACAAGCTCACCATTCCCCGCTTATCCCTCGAAACGGCGTCGAACCCCAAAGCCGCGTTTCTAATGTGCCGTGGCGGCAGAAGCGCCGATACCAGTCTGGCATCGGACATACTGAGCGTCAAAGCCGTCCCGGTCGATTGCAGCACGTCTACTCCGATCCAAGATGGAAAACAGCCAAATGCCGGCAAACGCGAGAGCCATCGAGAATAGGGCTGGATTGTCCAGCTTCACTGGTGCCGAGCCTTTCGCAAAACCTAGTGTAACTTCCCAGACTGCTGGAGAGAGAACGACGCCAACAACCGCGCTGATAAGACCCAGGAATCCGCCGATCAGCGCGCCTCGCGTTGTTAAGCCCCTCCAGAAGATCGACACTACAAGCACCGGAAAATTGCACGACGCAGCGATGGCGAAAGCGAGGCCGACCATAAAGGCGACGTTTTGGTTCTCGAAAACGATTCCAAGAAAGATTGCCAAGACACCCAGAACCAATGTCGCAATCTTTGAGACGCGGATTTCGTCCTGCTCGTTTGCATTCCCGCCCTTGATCACCATGCCGTAGAGGTCATGGCTAATGGAGGATGCGCCGGCAAGTGCCAAACCCGATACCACGGCCAGAATGGTGGCAAAGGCCACGGCAGAAATGAATCCAAGAAACAGGTTGCCGCCGACCGCGTCCGCCAGATGGATAGCGGCCATATTGGAGCCGCCCTTAATTGCGGCGATTCCACTCTTGGTCTTTTCCAAGATTGAGCTGTCCAGAAACGCGGGATCGGTGGACACGAGGGTGATTGCGCCGAACCCAATGATGAAGGTCAGGATATAGAAATAACCAATGAAGCCCGTCGCGTAAAATACTGATTTGCGCGCGGCCTGTGCATCCTTCACTGTGAAAAAACGCATAAGGATATGCGGAAGGCCGGCAGTACCGAACATCAGAGCAAGGCCCAGCGAAATCGCCGACAGTGGGTTGGAAATCAGGCTGCCCGGTTCCATGATCGCGGTCTTTTTAGGATGCACCTCAGTTGCCTTAGCGAAGAGTGCTTCCGGGCTGAATCCATACTTGTAGAGAACGGCTCCGGCCATAAATGTTGCGCCCGAAAGCAACAATGCCGCTTTGATGATCTGCACCCAGGTCGTCGCTTTCATTCCACCAAAGGTCACATAGATCATCATCAGTCCGCCGACCAGGACGACCGCAATCCAGTAATCCAGGCCAAACAGCAGTTGAATCAGCTTCCCGGCGCCAACCATCTGGGCGATCAGGTAGAACGCAACGGTGACGAGCGAGCCGCATGCCGCCAGGATGCGGATGTCGGTCTGCCCGAGCCTAAATGAAGTCACATCGGCAAACGTGAACTTGCCGAGATTGCGCAGTTGTTCAGCAATCAAAAACGTGACGATCGGCCAGCCCACGAGCCAACCGACCGAGTAGATCAAGCCATCGTAACCGGAGGTGTAGACGAGGCCCGAGATGCCGAGGAACGAGGCTGCCGACATGTAGTCGCCGGCGATCGCGAGTCCGTTCTGGAAGCCGGTGATTCCGCCGCCGGCCGAGTAGAAGTCCGCGGCCGACGCGGTCCGCTTGGCCGCCCAATATGTGATCACCAGCGTCAGGGAGACGAACCCGATGAACATGCTAATAGCCGACCAGTTGGTGGCCTGCTTGGCTCCGCTGTCGATGGTGCCTGCGGCGAGCGCAAGCGTCGGCACGCCTACCAGCATGATTGCCAGTAGCCAGAAAAGCTTCCTCATGAGCGGTTTTCCTCAACAATCTTGCGGATCAGCACGTCGTAGCTGGAATTCGCCTTTCTTACGTAGATACCGGTCAGCACGAACGCGAGCACGATGACAGCCAACCCGATCGGAATCCCGATCGTCGTCACGCCGGTACCGATTCGCGTTCCCAGAAACTTGGGCGCGTAGGCCACGAGCAGGATGAAGCCGAAATAAATGACCAGCATGATCAACGACAGCATCCAACCTAGCGACGAACGGCGGCGTACGAGCTCCTGATAGTTCGGATCTCGTTCGATCTTTGTGAGGCTGTTCAACATCACGGACCCTTGGACTTCTTCCTGTCGACTATCAGCCCCGCTTAGCGGGCCAGTACCTGCTTCTGTATCGCCTGCAACAGGGATGCCGTTGACGCAGATCAAGTTTGATCCCGATTCCTGCGAGGTCCGTGAGGTGTATAGATTGCTCACGCCATCGGCCAGCGATTGCCAGACCCGGCGCGCCAGCGGAGGCCTGAGCATCGAGGACGCTGCGCGGACGACGGTCAAACGGACTGTGCCCGGAGCCTTCACGGCCAGCGAAACATTCGACGTGAGCGTCGATCTTGGCTCGCCAGTGTCGCTGGATTATTTCGACCGGTGACCTTTTGCGTTCGACGGGAAGACAACTACCGTCGAGGTGCAGCTAAAATAGAAGGCTTCCTGCTACTCCGTTGTAACCTTCCCGGTTAGGTGACGAAACCGCGAGACTCAATGTCCGGAAAAGCCCTAGCCGCCGGGTGAGAATTCGGCCGCAGCTTGATTTGATCCCGATCGAACCCCGCCATCTGCCTCCCAGATTGTCTCGTTACTTTCGATGAAACGCGGATGCGCGCGCCGTTCCGTATCTCGCCAATTCCAGCACTTCTTCCCAAAAGGATTGGAAAATTTAATGAGCGTGGTCGAGTTGCATGCCGAAGTTCTATTCCGGCTTCTTCGCGTAGACCATGCACCAACCCTCAGGCGAGACGGTTCCATCGACGGTCTTGCAGGAGGAGGGGGGTTCGAACTGCGCGCAATTGTCACAACGCTGCTCCCCCTTCGGGGTGTCCTGATACTTGACGGCCTTCTGCGACGCTTTCGCTGCCTGCGCGGGCGTCGATGCGCCAACCATGGCCGTCACGCCAGCGACTGTCCCGGCCGCTCCGGCAGCGACGGTCAACACCTGGCGGCGAGAAATTTTGCTTGAATCTTTCATCGTCACTGTCCTGCTTTGTTAAATGAATGAATAGTCCAACGACGCAGGCCACCGCCTTGATCTAGAACAATCGGCGGCGCCGATCGAGCGGACGCTACAGGCGCAGGCTCCCGAAGCGGGTCATTCGAGATAGCTGAGATAGGCGGCGACCGCCTTGATCTGCGCGTCGTTGAGGCTATGCGCAATCGGCTGCATGATCGCCGAGCTGTCTGGTTTTGCCTTGTCCTGCCCCCGTTCCTTGTCCCAGTTCGTCAGCTTTCTATAGATGTAATCGTGAAGCTGGCCGGCGAGACGCGGAAATGCGTCGCGGCCTTTGGCGTCATCCCCATGGCAGGAAGCGCAGGGCGGGATATCGGATTTCGGGATTCCTTCCTGATAGATCTTCTTGCCCTCGGCGACGTTGTCCCTTGGCGCCCCGCCGAGCGGTTTCGGGTCGAGGTCCTTGAACTGATCGGCGAGCGCTTTCTCCATCTGCGGGTTAAGCACGTGCGCGACATTGAACATCACCGGATTGTTGCGTCTGCGCTCGATGAAGGCATCGAGCTGGTTGACGAGATATTCCGGCTGTTGTCCGGCAAGCCGCGGCATCGGATACGATCCCCGAAAACCCTGGCCCGAGAGGCCGTGGCAGGTCTTGCAATAATCGACCTTGGCTTTAAGCTCCTGAGGCGAAAAGTCGGCCTTGCCCTTGTTCTTGTCCTGCGCGTGCGCCGCCGCGGAGGTTGCGACGCCGAATATCGCTACCAGTAGTACAGTAGAAATTCGCATTTGCCCGCCCCTTTGATAATCGCCAACGTTACGCCGTGGCGGGTAGTCTGATCCAGTTCAATTTTTCCGCCTCCGTTTGATCCGGATCAATTAGAGTTCCGCGAATCTGGTTCATAAAGTCACCGACTCGGCAGAAGATGGGGGACAAACCGTCGATATTGCCAGTTTCTTGATCTCGGCGAGCGGCGAAATATTGCGTTTCGACGCGCGTTGGTTTGTTGCGCTGCAACCATTGTTGCACAAAAGCCTCGCCTGCGATGAATCTGATTCGCCCGCATCTATTACCTTGGCGGCGCTTCGCGTTGATGGACTATCGTTACTCCCGTAAGCGGCTTTCGAGTCGGGTTCGTGTCTTGGCACGAAGCGCTGAAGGAAGCGGGATAGCGCGCGATGCGGGGCGATGTCGGTCGTATCATTCGATTAATCGGTAGAGGTGCGATATTCGCTGTGATGGCGGCTTTTGCCGTCGCCGCAATTCTGCTGACGATCGAGCAGACGTCGCCGGCGCAAGCGCTTCCGAGTTTCGCGCGCCAGACCGGTCAGCCCTGCGGCACCTGCCACACCGATTTTCCCGCGCTTACTCCATTCGGCCGGCGCTTCAAATTGCTCGGTTACACCACCGGCGGCGGACCGTTCCGCACGACGCCGTGGTCGTCGCAGGGCGGAAGAGATGCGCGCGCCGAATACGACAAGATGATGGGCTATGTGAAGACGCTGCCTACTGCTCCGGCACCCAGCGATGCCGACAAGGAGTATGTTCCGCCGATTTCCATGATGGCGGTCGTCGGCCTCACGCATACGCAGGCGAACCTGGGTGACCTGATCGGCGCCCCGCCGGACCCGTACAGCCAGAACAACAATGTCGTGCTGTCGCCATTCAGCGCATTCTGGGGCGGCGCGATCACCGACAATATCGGCGCCTTCGCGCAAGTGACCTACAACGCAATTGGCCCTGGCCCCTCGGGCGATCCATTCGACCGCCATACCTGGACCTGGGACAATACCGACGTCCGCTATGCCAACACGGCCCATTTCGGTCCGCTCGACATCGTCTACGGCATCACCGCCAACAACAATCCGACCGTGCAGGATTTGTGGAACACCACGCCAGCCTGGAGCTTCCCATACGCGGTGTCGAACGTTTTTGGCCCGCAAAACCCAGGGACGACCATTGAGGGGGCCTTTGCCGCGCATGTTGCCGGTGTCGGCGCCTACACCATGATCAACGATCTGCTTTACCTCGAGTTCACCGGCTACAAAACGCTTCCGTTCAACACGCAGAACAATCTGGGCACGGACCCCTTCGGCGCCCCCGGTCAGCTCGGCAATATCGCGCCTTATTGGCGTGTCGCGATCGAGCCGCACTGGGGCAGGAACACGTTCATGCTCGGCGCGTTCGGGGGGCAATTCAATGTCCATCCCTTTGTAGATACCAGCTTTCAAAGCTTCTCCTCTGCGGTGTTTCCGCAAAGTGACGTGTTCACCGACTACGGATTCGACACGCAATATCAATACCAGGGCGACAATTGGTGGCTGACGCTGCGCGGCAGCTACATCCGCGAGTTTCAACGGTTCGATGCGAGCTTTATCAATGGTCTGGGCCCGACGAATCCAACTGACCTGCTCAACACTCTTAAGCTGCAGGCGTCATTTGCTTACGGCGCCGACAACAGGGTCGTCTTCACCGCGCAATATTTCAATGCGTGGGGCACCGCCGATGCCGGGCTGTTCGGCACCGATCCTGTGACCGGCGTCCCTCTGACGCCAGCCACCAGCGGGTGGACAACCGAGATCGCCTACATCCCGTTCAGCGCCAGCAAGATGGTCGGATGGCCGTGGTTCAACGCCAGGATCGGCCTGCAATACACCTTCTACAACAAGCTCAACGGCACCTCGGTCGGTGCCTCGAACAACAACACCCTGTTCCTCCATGCATGGTTTGCGATGTAGGCGGATCCGTCCGCATACGGAGATGGTCTGATGAGAAAAAATCCTTTTGCACAAGCCGCAGCGCTTCTAGTGATGCTGACGGGAAGCGCGGTTGCAGCCGACCTGCCGGTGAAGGCGGAGCCGGTCGCTCCGCGATTTTCCTGGACCGGCTGTTATCTCGGCGCACATGTCGGCGGCGGCAGGGGCAGCAAGGACATGACCGATCCGGTGCAGCTCGTTCAGGATACGCTAAGCGGCACCCCGGTAACCGCTGGCATCACCACCGTGACCACGAATCCGACCGGCGCTGTGATCGGTGGCGAGATCGGCTGTGACTATCAGTTCGCCGGCAACGCCGTCATCGGCATCGAAGGTACCGCCTCCGGCACGACCATGAGAGGGAGCGCGTTCGTCGGCCTTCCGGCCGGCTTTACCGGCGAATCTGCGCTGGTGCAGTCGACCAACGACTTTCTTGCGAGCGTGACCGGGCGAGTCGGCTATGCCTTCGACACCGTTCTGCTTTACGGCAGGGGCGGCTTTGCCGTGGCCGGAGACAAATACGATGTCAGCGGCGGCGATTTTGCTGGTAGCGGGCCATTTCACTTCCAGGGCGCGGACAATCGCTACGGCTGGATCGTCGGCGGCGGCGTGGATTGGGCATTCACGCCTCATTGGTCCATGAACGTCGAATATGATTTTTACCACTTCGGCAACGGCGGCATTCTGATGACCGACCAGTTCAGCGGCCTCACGGGCGTTGTGAACGTGAAGCAGACCGTTCAGGTCATCAAGGTTGGATTCAATTTTCACATTAACGGATCGGGCTGGTGATGATCGCAAGCCGTTTGGTTGAGGCGGCCGCGAAGTGCGAAGGCGAGGGGGCCTTGTTGTGAGGGTAATTGGCTTGAAGCTCGTGTTGCAGATCGCCGTTCTGGCGGCGGCCTTAGCATCGAGCGCTCGCGCCCAGGAGAGGATGGGGCCCGCGAGGGTCGGTGGGCTGGAGGCCAAGCTCGAATATTGCAAGACCTGTCATGGGCTGTCGGGCCAGGGTTATCTCGGCTGGTTTCCAATGCCGCGGCTTGCCGGACAGCAGCCCGAATATATCGAGGCGCAGTTGAAAGCCTTCATCGAGCGCCGGCGAGCGAACCCCGTCATGCGTAACGTCGCGCATGTGCTGAGCCCGTCGATGATCTCGGCTTTGGCTAATCATTTCCAGCATCTCAATCCGCCGCCGTTCGGCGGCGCGCCACGCGGATCGATCGCGACGGGGAAGAAGATCTACGAAGAAGGTCTGCCCGAATCCAACGTTCCCGCCTGCTCGGCCTGTCACGGCCCGGACGGTCACGGCCAGAATGAAATTCCGCGGCTGGCCGGTCAGGTCTATCCGTACATGGTCGGTCAGTTGTCGGGCTGGGCGAAAGAGAGAGGCCAAGGGACTTCGGTCGACACTTCCGCGATCATGGCGCCGACGGCGCATAATCTGACACGGTCGCAGATTGAAGCAGTCGCGGCCTATGTGAGTTATCTGCATTGAAAGCAGGCCAGTCTGATACGCCGACACATCGGCGAGTGCATGAGGTGCGAAAGCTTGGGGTCATGAAGCGCATCGGGTTAAAAACAGCATCGCTGGCGATTTTCGCCTTCGCGCTCTCCACGCTCTCCTGTTGGGCCGGAGAGATCGCCGCGGTGCGCAATTGCACTTGGTGTCACGGAACCGGCGCGCAAGGCTACACCGTGGCGCCGCGGCTTGCCGGACAAAGGCCGCAATACATCCTGAGTCAGATCCGGAGTTTCCACGAGCACACGCGCGACAATCCGTTCTCGATACAATACATGTGGGGCGCGGTCGCCTCGCTGGGTCCGTATACGGCGCGCGATCTCGCCAACTATTTCGCCTCGATTCCGCCCAGGCCCGCCAACGACGGCAACGGCGCTTGGGCCGCACGGGGACGCACGATCTATATGGAGGGAATCCCCGAGGCCAACATCGTGTCCTGCTATGCCTGTCACGGTCCCAATGCGGAAGGCATCAGGGACATTCCGCGTCTCGGTGGGCTCGCCTATTTCTACATCAAAGCACGCCTCGAACAGTGGGGCCAGGGATACCACTCGACACCGGGGTCGCCGATGCCGTTGGTTGCGACCCATCTGGGTGCGGAGGAAGTCGAGGCGCTCGCATCATATCTGAGCTTCGTGAAATAGCGGTATGCGCTGCAACTCCTCGCGGCCTTATACAATTGCTGCGCATCGGTCCGCGTCGCTGCCCGTCTGCTTATATCTAAATCTACGGACGGTTAGGGCCCTCTCGTAGCAGCGGTATATTGAGAGTGAACTTGGGAGGACGATCTCTCATGCTGTGGCTATGCGCGGGTGAGTTCCAAGGCTCAGGACCATCACCAGCCCACGGTACTGAGGCCGAACGGCCGCTAAGGGCCTTGGGCGCTGGCGTCATCCGAACTCTTGTCTGAACCAACCTTATCCGCTGCGGGCTTGTCGGTGGTAGCGGTATCAGCAGCAGGCTTGCCAGCAGCAGTGCTTTCGTCGGTAACGTCACGCCACCCGATTACATCGGAGGTTGGGCGTATCCTAGTCCGAACATCGTTATGGTCATTGCCTGAAATCGCCAGCACATGGTCGCGATCAACAACCCGAATTACCTGAAATACATGATGAGCTTTGACGCCAATGGCGCCGGGACGGGGACCGTCCAGCGGGCGACCAGCATTCAACCAGTTGCGAGCAACATTGAACTCAGGACCATAGCGTCCTCCCAGGTGTTGCCGCATCCACCAGCCACACCACTCTGCGGGCCGCTCTCCAGAGTCAGCTCCAATCGCTGCTGATGCCACTGCTATCTCCGGCGTTGCTGTTCGACAACTTATTCGCCAACCAGCCCACGCCTGACGAGGATAATTCAAACCGTCAGGAACATATATTCGATGGCCGTGGAGGTAACACTCGGCACCGGAATGAGCTGCATAAGTTCGGTTTGCCGTGGTGAGGACAACGGCAGCGACAATGAGGATAACCTTGATTACTGACAGCAAGGCCGAACTCCTCCTCGCCTAAGTGTGCCCTGCGGAAAAGAGCAATCCAGACGGCCAGACTTCCGTTATTAGCAGATTTCGTTGAAAAAAGCCGTCCGCCGGGCGAATGAAGGCTACGGCGTTGAGGAGTCCGACGCTTATGCGGCCGTACCGGCCAGCGAGAAGCTCCGCGAGCATATCACCACAGCACGCGAGTTAAGCCAAAGAGATCGCACCGCGGCGAAACCAAGGATAGGCGAAGTTTCGGATATGTCAGCTCTCGCCAACTGCGGACGCGGCAGGAACAAGACCGTCATGTCCGAGTCGGGTCCTCAACGGACCTCGGCCACATCCTAGCGAAGTCGGTTCACGCCCTGATAGCGGACATGGGGCGACAGCGCCGTCATGTCGGTTTCGTGCCATCAAGAGACTCGTGCAGCGCAACAAATTCAGGAAATTTCGACCTGCTATGCGGCGCCCCCCGACGCGGCTGTCGATCTCACTGCGCAGCGTCTCGAATCGATCGGCTTGGTCAGAAGCGCTTCCGCGCCATTCTCAAACGCCTGACGCTTGGTTTCCGGATCGCCGTAGGCAGTGATCATGATGATCGGAACATCCGGCCTAACGGCCTTTGCCTTGGGAAGCGGCTCAAGGCCGCTCATCCCCGACATGTTGATGTCGGAAAGGATCAGAATTAGCGACCCGTCGGCAGCGTTGGTAACCCTCGCCTATGGTTGCCGCGAAAGCCCCGGGTT
>Ga0210386_10001680_pt1 | contig 19445 bp, 18 predicted proteins | sample IncBWH32OmetaG_FD_160091 | JGI IMG/M metagenome (GOLD analysis project Ga0210386, IMG submission 160091) | Forest soil microbial communities from Barre Woods Harvard Forest LTER site, Petersham, Massachusetts, United States - Inc-BW-H-32-O ... | reverse complement strand
GCTTTTTCGATGCCGGCCGCCCGCGCGGCGTTCTGGCAGGCGAACCAGACCATCTTGTCGTTAATTGGCACATCGGCTCGCGAGCCATCGATCACACCCGGAAACAGGAAAGTCTTCGGCCGCATCCATCGCCAGTAGCCGCGCAACTGTTCCAAAAGCGCCGGGCTGAGCGGTACATCGCGGTCGCGCCTTCCCTTGCCCTGACGCACGTGGACCACCATGCGCTGGCTGTCGATGTCCGAGGTCTTCAGCTGACATAACTCGGTTCGGCGAACGCCCGTCGAGTACATCGTCATCAGCATGGTGCGGTGCAGCCGGTTGGCACAAGCGGCCAGCAACCGGCCGACCTCCTCGCGGCTGAGCACGGTGGGTAGCTTCTCCGGCAATCGGGGAAACGGCAAGTGCTCCAGTATGTGCTGCCGCTTCCGTGTCTTGATGAAGAAGAACCGCAGCGCGGCTACGCGTTGCCCAACTGTCTTCGGTGAAAGCTTCCGATCACCCAACAGGTAGAGCTGGTACGCACGGATATGTTCCGCACTAAGTTGGTCCGGAGCACGATGAAAGTGTTCGGCAAAATGCCGCACCGCAAACTGGTAAGCCCTGGCAGTAGCAGGCGCATGTTGCGCCGCTCGAGTTCTTCGAGCATCCGCTCTCTGAGCTGAGTCATAAGAAATACCTCCTATGTCTCAGATCATGCTGGGAAAGCTGCTCTCGGCTCGCCACAAATGCAGCATCCCACGCGCCTGCGGCTTAGTTCAAACGGGGTTATAGGTGTGCTAATGCAGGGCAGATCATGGAGCCGCGCGGTTCGGGAGACCGCCTCCATGCCAGAGAAACATACAGCGAACCGCGGCAAGCCCAAGAACGTGTTGCGTCTGCCCGACCTTGATCATTCCAAGGCTTCCGTTCTGCAAAGCCTCGGTTCGGTTGCCTCCAAGCGAACCTACGCGCTCGCGATCAATGACTTCATTGCCTGGAACTGCTCCGAACCGCGTTTGGCATTTGGCCCAACCGTCGTTCTTCGATATCGCTATGAACTGGAGGCTCGACGTCTGGCCCCGGCAACGATAAATCTGAGGCTGGCGGCGGTACGCCGACTCGCTTATGAGGCCTCTGACAACGGTCTGCTGAGTCCCGATCTTGCGGCCAGCATCCGTCGAGTGAAGGGAGTATCAGATTCAATCCGATCAGCGCAGGACACAGCCCCACCGCCCGAAGTATTTCAGGAATATGAGACTGGGCAGGCAAGCTCTCACGCTGCGATAGTTCCGTCTCTTCCAGAGGCTTGCCGTGGACTAGTTACCAGCCGCTCGAAGTGGTCTGGCCATTCGCGGGGAAGGCGGGCGCCAGCACGGCAACGATGCGCTCACTAGTTAGAGCAACGCCGCGACGGCTTCCAGAGCGGCCACCAGCTCAGCAGCAACATTGCCGCGCAATGTCGAATCAAGTTTCTTGAAGGGCAACTCCCTTCGTCGTAGCTATACTTACGAACAACCCTCGCCGTTTCAGCTGCGGCCTTCGCGGAATCTAAATGGCGCGTGTTGCCATCGACCGACAAAACGTCGGTATCGATTTCGCCTGCAGTGTCCCCTAAGACGACGACCGTGCTGAGGCCATGGCTGGCACAGGCAATTCCACAATCGGCGGCTCCTGAGAGGTCGTCCGCAATGATCAGCACTTCGTGCACTCAAGGGACTCCCGGGGTTGATTGTGTCTCTGGCGCGCCTGTTTTCGGTTTACGGCGTGTCCGGCGCGCCCACCACGCGGTCAACGGCGGCACCAGGAATGCTGTCATGATAACGCTGGAGGCCACCAGCGCCGTAGCCGGACCGGCCGCCTCGGCATACTGACGGTTTGCCGCAGCCACCAGTGCCGGCACGGCTGCGGCATTCCCAGCCGTAGTCGCGGCGGCAATCCCTGCCGTTCCCGTGCCGCCAATCAACCGGTCGACCAGGATGAGCAAGGTGCCGGAGACCAGGATCATCGCAATTCCCAGCGCGAAGCCCAACAGTCCGGCTTCCCAAACTTGTTTTAGGTTGAGCGTTGTTCCCAGTGCAAAGGCAAAGAAAGGAATCAGAACTGGTGACGCCTTGGACAAGAAATCGCGCAGATCGGGATCCAGGTTGCCCAGCGCGATACCGACGCCGAGTGGCAGAATCGCGCCGATCAGAGTTTGCCAGGGAAAGCTCGATAAACCGGCAACGCCCAGCGTGACCATGGTAAAAAACGGTCCTGATTCCAGGGCCATCATGGAATAGGCCCCGGCGTCCTCAGAGTTTCCGTAATGATTCATCAAGGCCAGGTAGAGTCCGCCGTTGGTATCGTTGACGGCTGCCACCACGGCAAGCGTGGATATTCCCGCAAACCAGCCGGCACGGATGGGCTGTACGCCGATAAGATGACCGAGAAGAAAGCCGGCGCCAACCCCTAGCGCGAGCTTCGTCGCCATCAGAGCGCCGCCGCGCCGGACCGCGCGAGGAATCGACCGCACAGAGATCGAGCTTCCCATGCAGACGAAGAAAACCGCGATGATGGGAAGAGCTCCGGTGAACAACGCGCCGGTGAAGGAACCGAAGAACTCCGCTGTATGCGGAGCGGCCGTCGTAATGATCGCTCCGCATACCAGCGGTACGGTCATCATTCCTCCAGGGACACTTTCGACCATTTGTTTGATTCTCACTCGCACCTGTCTATCACGATCTGAATCGGCTTCTTCGTGGAATTTGCAGTAAAGAAAGTGACAATCGGCCGCAGCAACGAAGCTCAACCGATTCTATCGCCGCAATGCCAGGAGATAGCCGACACAGCAAATCCCACCGGGCGAGCGGCTCGATAATTCCCGAGTCGGATTCTCCAATGTTGTTTTTGTCAGTTGATGGTAAATCGCCAAGTATCAAATCGAAGTTGATCGCTCCGGCGGTCGCTGGATGAGCGCTAAGACTGTTAGCGCCAACTGAGGATCGAAGGTTTCTGATTCGTCCCGCCTGAAGCGGTTTGTTATTCCTATTCGGCTCTCAGGGCCACAATTGGCTCGACCGCTGCGGCGCGCGCCGCCGGGAGCAGGCATGCGATCGCTCCGACAACTGCCAGCACGCAGATTGCAGCGGCGGCGACGAGGGGATTGTAGGGGCTTACGTCGAACAGGAGATTTCCTATTACGTGCGCAAATAGGAAGGTAACTCCGATTCCTACGAAAGTCCCGATGAGGACTGGAGCGAGTCCTGTGCGCCGATCTGGAGCTGACGCCAGAAGTACGTGATGACCATGCCGGCTATATCGCCAACTGGCTCGAAGCCCTCAAAGACGACAAGCGCTGCGTCGTCCAGGCCGCCTCTTACGCGCAGAAGGCCGTGGATTACCTGCACGGGCCGCAGCCGCAGGCCGAAAGGGATCCGCCGGAATATCGATGCCACAGCCCTTGTGGAACATTGGAAGGCTTGAAAATCTTTCGCAAATCGTCCCGAAAGGGCATCGCAACAGCGAATCGTATGCCACTGAAGACACGAGTCGTGACAAAGATCGCGGGAGTGTTTCAAAACGTGTGGGTTAGGAAACAGCCCTCCCGACCATGTCGCGTGCGGCTAGATGAGTGAGTAGGCGATGACTTAACCACTGATGGCAGCAAAAGATAAGGGGCCGGGAACTTTCTAAGCTCCGGCCCCTTCAGTGAAGCTACTTAGCGGTTTCCGTGCCGGAGACGTCCACTTCTTTCGTCGTTTTGGGCACGTTGATTGTATTAGTGGAGAACTTCACCTCTCCAGTCAGCGCCATTGAGGATTTTCCGCCCAGCGACGTTACAGGTTTGAAGTCGATCGTCAGTGCGCAAGCTGCGGCCGAGGCCAGTAATGTGCTCGCGGTGCAATTGTCGTCGGCAGCGGCCTCGGGGAAGTTTGCAGGATAGCTCAGCGCAGAGAACTTCAGCGCGCCGTTTCCGATGTTCTCGACCTTCACTGTCCTGGGGCTGTCCTTGCTCGTCGAGTCGATATGGGTGGAATCGAAGTGGAACGACGGTGCGTCCGCGCGGTCGATTTTCAACGCGTGTTCATCATAGGAATTGGCGACGTATAGATTCCCGGAGCTGTCCACGGCCACGCCGTCGGGAACGTCCAGATCGCTGGTCACCGTAGTCTGCGTCCCGCCCGGCGTTGCCTCATACAGAGCATCGGTACCGTCGTCGATAATATAGACGTCTCCGGCCGCATCCACGGCGACCGCTGCGGGGCTCACCAGATCCTTGCCTACCGTGGTCTGCCTCCCATTTGGCGTTACCTTGAACACCTCCTGGTTGTAGGTGTCGGCGACGTACACATTGCCGGCCGCGTCTACAGCCACGCCTGCGGGCGTGTTATATCCGCTGCCTACCATGCTCTGCTTGCCTCCCGGCGTTACTTTGACAACCTCGTCGATAAAGGGATCGGTAACATATACGTTGCCAGCTCCATCCACGGCTATGCCATTGGGATAATCGAATCCGGTTCCCACCGTGGTTTGCACGCCGCCCGGAGTCACCTTAAATACTTCCGCGGCTTCACTGTCGGCGATGTACAAATTGCCCGCGCCATCCACAGCCACGGCTTCGGGCACCTCAAACTCGCCGCCCACGGTGGTCTGTGTCCCGTTCGGCGTTACCTTGAACACCTCTTGGTAGTGGAGGTCGGTGACGAACACATCGCCTGCCGCGTCTACGGCCACGCCTGCGGGACTGATAAACTTGTGCCCCACACTGGTCTCCGCGCCTCCTGGCCCAAAGGCCAGCTCTGGCCCGACGCCAATGCCATAGATCGGCACCGTTGCCAGCACCGCGCTGGTTTTGCCGGCGCCGGCATAAAACACCACAGCGCCGAGGCGCAGGCCGGCCGCCAGAGGGTCGAAGGTCACGTTGATCACACAATCGGTAGCAGCGGCATAAGTCGTTGCGGCGCAAGAGGTGCTCCCCGTAACCTGCGCGAAGTCTTTGCCCGCAATGCCGGTCGTCATCACGCCGATGCTGCCCACAGTAGTGCTTACGTGGGAACCAATCGTGAAGGGTAATGAGATCGCGGCGCTGCGCGATCCAATGGCCTGGGAGCCGAAGTTGGCGAATTGCTGAGCCGCAACCCCGTTGAAGGTCACCTGCGCGCGCGCCGCATTCGGCAGCAGCAGGCACGCCAAAGGTAAAAGAAACAGCCTGTGAATCTGCCGGAATCGCCGTGGACGGAACGAAATAGATAATAGTGCTAGCATCTCTGCCTCCTGTGTTGTAAACCAACCCATCGGTATGTCCCACACGGCCGAATACTCCTTTACGTGGAGCGCCTTGTACGTCGCCGGCTCAAGTCATGGCCGTGACCACTTCGTAGGGACGCATCATCTCGTTGTCTTCGTGCTCGAGGTTATGGCAGTGCCAGACGTAGCGACCGGGATAGCCCACGAACGGAACGATGATCCGCGTTACGGTCAAGCCGTTGACCCGAACCGTATCTTTCCAACCCCTCTCTTCCGGGTCGGGGGGCGTGGCCGAACTCGTGTAGTGCAGTATGCCCGTTGTCGAGTAGTGGAAGGCATCGAACGGTCGACGATCGAGAATTTGAAACCGGACCATATGCAAATGAATCGGATGCACATCCTCGGTCATGTTAGCGAGTTCCCATAATTCGGTGGTTCCCAGCACCGGTTTCTCTGTAATAGGCATGTGCCAAGGCGTCTTATTCAACAACATCCCCATGGATTTGACCGTCCGCTGTGTTTGCTCGTCCAATGTGAGCCACCGAGTCTGTACGGCGGAGGATTCGGCGAGACGCGGCACGCTACGCAGCGTGGCTGGCAACGCGCTCGGGTCCGAAACCGGCGATGCGCTCACACGAAATTCCATGAGCATGAAGGCATCGTCGGATAGCACAAGGCGTGTACCGCGATGCGGCGCAAAGTCGATGACCAGATCTGCGCGCTCGCCCGGCGCAAGCTGCACCTGCGTAATCGCAACCGGAGCAGACAGCAGTCCCTGATCGGTGCCGATCTGATGGATCTCGACTCCTTGCGGCAACGACATCCGATAGTAGCGGCCATTCGAACCGTTCAAAACGCGGAATCGATACCTGCGCGGCTCCACATCGAGATAAGGAAATATTTTGCCGTTGACGAGTGGCACCTCACCTAGAACCTCTGAGATCCACGGGTGCTCAGGATCGGTAGAAACCGGATAGCTCAGTTGCCCATTGGGCTGCAGATGGCGATCGAAGAGCACGAGTGGAACTTCATACTTTCCTTCAGGCAGATGCAACTGCCGCTCCGCCTCATCGCGAATCACATGCAGGCCGAGCAGCCCTGCGTAGATGTTCAACCGGTTGATGCCCATTGCGTGATCGTGATACCAGAGCAGTGTCGCATCCTGTTGGTTGGGATAGTAGTAGGTGCGCGACTGTCCGGGCACATACCAGTCTTCGGGAAATCCATCGCTCTCGGGAGGCGTCTTGCCGCCATGCAGATGCACGACGCTGCGCACTTCCGGGTTACTGCGTTCAGCGCCGCACAGTGAGTAGTCGATAGGGAGAAAGTGTTTGCTCGGCAGATCGTTCGTCCACTCGACGAGCATTCCCTGGTCGCTCCGTGTGTCGAACATCACGCCAGGCACCGCGCCGCCGATGGACCATTGATTCGTTGCGGGTAGATCCCGGTGGAGTTTGCAGGAAATCGCGCGCATCGATACCCGGTAAAACGGCACACGTTCACCGGGTTTGCTCGGATCTGCTCGATAACCCGCAGGCTGCGCAATCACAGGAAGGGGAAGCGAATCGACGAAGGGAGTGAGACTATCTGGATCAAGAGGCTGGATAGAAGCCGTCGCGTCAAACGGCAGAGCACGGCAGAAAGCCCGCGGCGTGAATGCGGCCGCGGCAGCAATCACGGATTGGCCAAGAAATTTGCGGCGAGTAGTCAGGAAATCAATCTCCGGTGCAATCGGTCAGAGCAGTTGGACGCGCAATGTGAAATCATTGCTGCGATCCTTGGCCTTGTTGTTGATGGGCACTTTCTTCCCTCACAACCGATTCGAGGGACGATGTCATTCAGTGCACTACGATCAGTCTGGAGGAAAATCCGGCGCTCTGTGACGATGATCGGGCGCCGGATCAATTCAGCTTTGAAGAAACAACCTCAACAGTTTCAGCGAACAGATTCTCGTTCCGTGTCTCGCCGAAACAAGTCGCTTAGATCGGTTGTTTTTGGATTCGCGGCGTCTCCCAGCAGGGGCCCTACACCGAAAATCTCCTGTATGGTTTTCAGTGTGGAGCTGTGGGTGTAGTGAATGGAATTGCTGTAAGGCGCTTTGCCTTCCCCTTTAGCAAGGGGTGAAAGCAGGAACATGGGAATTGGGCCATCTGCGAAATCGCCACTATCTTCGGCTTCATCCCAGATGATGAATAAGGCGCCATTGTCTTTGTACGCATCCGACTGAAGAATCACGGGTACATTTTCCTTAAGCCATTCATCCCCTCGCGCCGTATTATCGGCAGGTTCTTGATCATCACAAGGAGAAATACCCTCATGTCCGTCGTGGCACAGGTCTGGGATAATGAGGTTGTACCGCGCCTGCGTATTGCTGGCCAGATCGGTCGCCAGCTGATAATAAGGCCTGATGTGGGCGATGCATTCGGCCGACTCCGGGTTCAAGCCATCATTGATGTCGTTGAAATACGCTTGGGCCAGGTGCTCTACGTCAAGGAAGCTAAAATCGAGCGGGCAGGTGTCAAACACGCCGCTCCCAAAATCGGGCTCCGCGTAAACCTTCCAGGAAATGTCGGCATTTTGTAGAAGCCTTACCAGGTGGTTTTGTGTGAAGAATTGGGGCTGGCCAGGCTGGGTATCCTTAACGACGCCAAAGTTGGTCCCTGCTTCCAGCCACACATAATTAGGCTGGCTTGGATGGTTTCCCGGAGGGTTGAAATACTGCTGCGGGTGTGCCGATGTATCGAACAGTTTCCCGTTAATATATGGCGCCAGCGGATTGTCTTTGAGATCCGGGTCGCCAAAGGAGGCACCCGCGTCATTGCCCGTCCAGTTCTTATTTTCCATCATGATCACAAAGACGGTCTTCACTTTCCTTAATGTCGGATTCGGGGCTGCCTGCATAGCGGTTCCCGCCGATTGAGCAAACATTGGTGTCACGACAAGCCATGACAGTAAGGTCACAATCCTTTGCGAGCGTTTCACTCGACCTCCTTCAAGTTGTTCTACAAAGTCGCTGAGCGCGGTGTGGTGCTCAGACTGACTCAAAGTATTATGCCTGGGGCGAAACAGAATCTACCGTTCTCAAGTTAATAGATCGAGAAATTGTCCATAGCTTGAACAAACTGATTCTGCAGGTCACTCGACCACCGTGCTGCAGACCGCCGAGGTTTTCTTAAAACGACTTCGAAGTATCCAGCTACTCATTCATGGAGCCGCCCTCGCCATGTCGGGAGGGCTGTTTCCTAACCCACCCTTTTGATACGGCCGAATCGATGAGATATATGGCTGTGGAAGACTGCGAAATCGGCCATCTATTGTTGGAGAATTCTAAGAAAATCGGTACTCCGCTTAACGTCGGGATGTAGCTTGGTCCATTTCTGGGAAAAAATGCGGAATTGGACACGGCCGAAAAAAATCCCCCCCAAAGGGCGTCCGCCTTTGGTGATTTCCACAACCTTTATATATAGAGGGCCTTTTCAGCCTTTTGCAGGCTCCCTTGCTCGAGGCGTATATGGCTGCCATTCAATCGCTGCCAGGGCTTGGTGGAGGACGTGCTGGAACCGTACAAGAAAACCATAGATCGATGGCTTTGGCCTGACGTGTTACGGAAGCAGGACACGTCTATCTCCAAAGCCAAGCAAGCCATCTCTGACTACAAAAAGGCAGGTGGCGAACCCGAGGGCTTAGCCGAGCTGATGGTTTTCTACTGCGAGCGGGCCGCCGGGTTCTGTAGCGATATCGTCAATGAAGATGAAGGATATTTCAATGCACTGGTGCGCACGTTCGAGCGGGCTCTCAAGCTCGCTAACACACTACCAGCCCCCGGGCGAGCTGGCCTTGTCACCAGGTTAGACGCTGTGCGGAGAATTAGTCATAAGTTTGGTTACGGCGTCGGGGATGATATGGATTTCCTCCTCTCGAAGCACACATGAGGCGTTCAGGCTGATGGTCCGTGAGTCGCTGATCGCCTTTGATGGAAGAACTCACCCGAGTTGTGCAGACTTGCCGAAATCACACTGTGCATGATTTGAGCAAAGGTAGGCTGGTATGTTGAGTTAGTCGCAGAAGGGCCGATGTGCCGTCCGTGAACTAAATCAAAATTTCTGCATCACTGTTGTCCGCCGTATAGAGCTTGAGGGACTTGACTGTCTTACCGACGACTTCTGGGCAATCTATGTTCTGAGAAAGCATCATTCTCGAACCTCGCTGCCCCCATTTTGGTTCCTATTAGGAAACGCCGCAAGAGCTACCCACACTTAGAGGATGGTCCAGTCTGCGGAAGGTGAAACTCGGAAGTCGCGCAAGGCCAGGACGGTGCCTTACCAAGCCCGCTACGACGGGTTCTTGGCAAGGCTAATCAGCGCCAGAGAAGAGGCCGGACTCACTCAAAGGGACGTAGCAGAGCGACTCGGCATGTTCCACTCCTGGATATCGAAGACCGAATCTGGAGACCGTCGCCTGGACGTCATGGAACTGATTCTGCTGGCTGATCTTTACGGCAAAACCCCTCAATACTTCCTCAAAGCTGAATAGCCGGCGGCGGGCAATCGTCAGAGGAACGTGAGGCGGGTCGCTTCCTGCTTGCCTTGGGCAAAACCGGCACGTGCGGCTGGGATGCGGGTCGCCAGATCCATCTGGTTCGTGCCCATTGCGGCTCGGGAATCGGCGTCCGGTGTGATTACCTCGACGCGGCTACCCTGCATGCGCAGGGCCTCGACTTGGCTCGCAAGGTCCGTGCCCCATTCCGGTGATCTGCGTATACCCTCAAACTGGCCTGCCGGTAGCGTCCCGCTCCGCCCGCCAAACGGCGAGAGCACCACGACGTTCGCATAGCCCGAGGCAAGGTCGGCGTTTTCGGCGGAGCGCACGCCACCGTTGATATAGCGCGTGCCGTTGATGTTGTGTGTGGGGACCGTACCAGGCAGCGCGGTGCCTGCGGTCACTGCGTCCACGAGGTCAACGCCGGAATCGCGGTTGAACGCAACCAGCTCGCCGGTATGCGCGTTGACTGCCGCCACGATCATCGGCCTCTCCGGCCATTGCTGGTGAGGCAACCTGGCGGCGACCATCGCGTGCCGCTGCTCCGCCGCCGCGGGTCCGAGCGTGGCGTCGCTCTCCAACCCGAACGCGCCCATCGCACGGCATAGATCGACAGCCGAGGTGGCTGCGGCGCCGATGGCCCTCATCCGCTCGTAGACTGTGGCCATCGGCGGAGACGGCGGTCCTTGCCGGTTCTGTCCGACCGGTGGAACCGGCTCTGACAGAATCGGAGCCAACAGTTCGGCTGGTGGTATGCCGCTGCGGACATGCGCCGCCGCGGTTGCGCCGGACGAGGTGCCGATCACCAAGTCAGCGGCCTCTGTCATATCGACACCAGCTTCGGCCAGTCCAGCGATGACACCGATCATCCATGCATGTCCGGCGGACCCACCACCACCGAGAACTAGAGCAATGTTCTTAACCATCTGCCCACTATTTCAGTCCGTGGATAATTCTGTCCATCGAAGTAATAAGACCGTGCCTTACGGCCGGTTTAGTCGCGAGCGGCGGACTTGAGAGACTGAATGGCGCATACATCCCGATAAAGACGTATGCGCCGCTCGTGGAGGTCCGGTGTGCGCAAAGCCTCTAGTGAGTCATGGGCTTGACAGCACCTGTTCCAACTGTGCCCCCGTCGATAGCAAGGAGTTCGGCCTGCTTACGATGATCTACGCCATCGACGACCACAAGGCTAAAGTGAGCCGTGAAAAGAGGGTAGACAGTTGTGAAGCTACCCGTGCAGTCATCCGCGATGGAATAGGTTCCGGTGATCGGGACTTCGGGAAGGATTTCTCCGGCGATGCTCCCGTTTATTGTTCCGGCAAAGTCTCCTTTTCCATCCAAAGTGATTTTACCCAGGATGGCCAACGGTCCCACAGGCGGGATCGTCAGCGAGGTGGCGTCGACTGAGTATGCGTAGGCACCCTCAAGGTCAGCGTTCTTGCAGACGCCGGCTGCGAAAGCAGGGCCGGAGTGGAGCGCCATCGCGAGGAAAGAAAGGATGAGAAGTCGGCTTAAGGATTTGGCGGACGTAGCATCAAGGCCGAACAGCTTGAAAGGAACTGAGTGGGTCATATCTTCTCCTTTTGAATCGAGGGTTGGTCTCCGGGCCAGACCTGTGTGTGGCGAGGCCGATGGGACAAGTTCATCGGGGGCTGGCCGAAGGGCGCGTGCGATTGCCGTCCAGATTGACGGCGCGTGGCTCGATTGGAACGGGTATCCCTTGTTTCTCATCCGTATCCTGGACACGGTATAGAGAAGGGCCCGCCACCGATCCTTGAGTCTGGACCAACTTACTGGCCCCGCCGCGCTTTACTCAATGGCCCGAGTGTTCCCTATGTGTGGCGTGTTTATTCCCCGGGAAGTCCAATGGAAACAGCAGATCGGCGATGGTCGCCGACTTCCGAATTCAGCTTCGTGCGGCGAATTGCTATACTCCGACAGCTAGGAGAATCTCTTGTGGCGCTGATCGGCTTCGGACCCTTCGAGGTAGATACTCGATCCGGTGAACTGCGTCGTAGCGGCGTGAGGATCAGGCTACAGGAGCAGCCGTTTCAGATCCTCTTGATCCTATTGGAGCACGCAGAGGAGGTTGTCTTACGAGAAGACCTCATTGGCAGACTCTGGTCAGACAACACCTTCGTCGACTTCGATCGTGGCCTGAATAAGGCTATCAATAGGCTGCGCGAGGCCCTCGGGGATAGCGCGGATAAGCCACGTTTTATTGAAACTTTGCCGCAACGCGGATATCGCTTTCTACTCCCGGTCACAGCGGTAGCACGAGAGGAAGAGCATGGCCCGATGCTACCGTCGCATGTTCTTCGCATCGATTCCCTCGCGGTGCTGCCGCTCGACAACCTTTCCGGTGATCCGTCACAGGAATATTTCTCGGACGGCATGACCGATGAGCTAATTGGCGCCATCTCCGGGATCAAGCTGTTGCGGGTCATCTCCCGAACGTCAGTGATGAGATACAAAGGGGCGCGCAAGTCCATCCCGGAAATCGCAAGGGAGCTACGGGTAGACGCTGTGGTGGAAGGATCCGTCATGCGCTCAGGCGAGAAAGTCAGAATCATTACGCAATTGATATACGCTTCGGAAGAGAAACACGTCTGGGCGGGAAGATATGAGCGCGAGTTGCGTGACATCCTGCAGCTACAGGCCGAGATAGCCCAGGAGATAGCCAACCAGATTCAGAAGCTTGTTGATCCAAAACTGCTATTGCCGGGCCGGCCGATCCAGATTAATCCGCAGGCTTATGAGCTTGCCCTCAAGGCAAATTATTTCCACGAAAAATTTACCCCAATGGACCTGGCGCGGAGCGCCGACCTTTATAGACAGGCAATTGCTATCGACCCCACTTACGCTCAGGCTCACGCGAACCTTTCGCAGGCATATTTTTATCAAGGGTTGTTCGGGCTGGGCCCCTGCAGCGATCTTTTCCCCAAGGCCAAAGGCAGCGCGCTCAAGGCGCTGGAGCTGGACGAAAATGTTGCGGCCGCGCAAAACGCATTGGCGGCGATTCATGTTCTATATGACTGGGACTGGGCAAACGCAGAATCGGTGTGCAGACGCGGCGTAGAGTTGAGGCCTGGCGATGCGGCTGCACGGTATCATCTGGCCGATTACATGTCCATCCAGGCCCGTCACGATGAGGCTATCGCGGAATGCCGGAAGGCGCTGGAATTTAATCCAATCTCCCGGGTACAACTAGGGCATTTGGGACTTCTCCTATACAGGGCACGCCGCTATGACGAGTCGATCGCGCAATGCCAAAAGACCCTTGACATCGATCCGCACTATTGCAACGCGATGTGGTTCATGGCGCTCGCGCAGGAGCAAAAAGGCCTGTTATCTCTTTCCATCGCGAACCTCGAACAGGCAGTCAGCCTCTGTGGTGGGCCGCTATTCCTGGCTCTGCTCAGCCGAGCTTATGCGTTGTCCGGCGAGAGGGCCAAGGCGCTGGAAATCCTCGACAGAATCAAGACCCTGTCCCACCAAACATACGTTTCGCCGTTCGATATCGCCGTTATTCAAATCGGCGTTGGTGACTTGGCCTCCGCATTCGAACAATTCGAGGAGGCATATCGGCAACGAGTGTTCCGCCTCATTGAACTCACTATGCCCATGTTTGATAACTTGCGGCCTGATCCGCGTTGGAAGGATTTGGTGCAACGTATTGGTCTTCCGCTGAATTGATAATGAGATAACTACCTAGTCGTGAAGAATTCCGATTTGAATGCCAGTTGTTGCGATCAGCCCACCGCGCTCTTCGTGCCCGAGTCCAGCTAGTTTTTTGAGATTCCGGTTGGTTTCGGACGAGATAGCTTTGTCGTTGTTGCACTCATAATCGTGTGGAACATTCAGCTTTTCCCGTGTCTGGACCGTTCCATCGGTTTTGAAGACCAGCTTATATATAAGTCCACCCGAGTTTGAGATGAGATACTTGCCGTCAGGCGACCAGTTGGGTGCCTCCCAGATAGTATCCGCTGTAAAAACCAGCTTCGATGAATGCGTGCGAAGGTCATACACATAAATGCGACTACGCTGCGGTGCCTCCGCGGCACTGGCTGCACAGGAAGAGACAACGAGAGAAAATGCGGACTGCCACGAGTTGGGAGCAGAATCGCGAGGATGACGCAGAAACCTTCATAAATGGAACACACTCCTTTTAGGCTGAAGCAATCAAAGTGTTGCTATTCGGCTTTGCCGGCCGCATTCTTAAGCACCACGTTTGAGAAAACCGCAGTATCGGTCGTAATCGGGAGATGGGAACAAAAACCGATACCGACATAGAACGGCGCCTCGAAATGTAGCGTGATCGGCGGTCCGAACTGATGCAGAGGTTCACCTTTCAGGCTGGCGACAATCGCGATCTCATCCCCATGCTTCTGAATCCCAATGCGCTTGGCCATCACTCCGTCCAAGGTCCCGCCAAACCGAAACTGCATATCAGTCATCTGCGTTCCCTGTTCCGAGCGCTGCGCCAGATGAATCATGCCCGAACCGTGTTCTCCCAGCATCGCCTCTTTGGAGTCATCGTCCAGGCTCTGTCTAATGATCAGGACTACCTTGCGGTCGTCGTAGCCCTTGGGATTGGGAAAACTGGCGTCAGCGGCGAGGGAAACGTCGCCGGACATCTTTTTCCAGAGGAAGCGAAACTCATCGCGCTGATACCAGATGTTGTATCCGGCCGAGGTAACCGTATACTGCTTCGTCGCTGGATCATAGCTGGCGCTGCCCGGCACGAGCGCGCCGCCCACATCGGCCTGTCCGTCAAAGATGCCGATTGGGGTGGGAAGAACCCTGCTCGCTCGATGAAAATCTGGGGGAGGTGGAATCTGCCCATGTGTTGCCGAACCAGGCAAAGCCCAATCAGGAACGGTCGGGGTTGCCTGTCCATGCAACATCACAGGGGTGGTGAAAACTAAAGTTGCGACCGACAAAAACCGTCGAAGACTTTTGAGCCAGCACATACGCAGTAGTTTTTCATAACCGAGGACTTTAGCGGGTATCAACATGCATGTCTGCCGATTGGAGAACTTCAAAACCTTCAGCGCATGAAGCCGCACCTACTACAACAACATCGATACCACCAAGGATGACGCGCACAACCGGCCGGGTCCTCGGCACCGGCGAAATCAGAATCGAGCTATGATAATGGTCGCCTAAGTTTCAGCGACCAGAGTCTTGAAAAAGTTATCTCCTGAAATGCTGTTGTCATCCAAGCCGAAACGAAGTGCGAAGGATCTGCTGTTTGTTCGAAGTGCCGTGACTTTCTTGAAAGTAGCCAACTCTTTCTTACGAGATCAGAATGCAACGTTACCGGAGCCTTTTTAAATCTGCACGCATAGTTAGTCTCCTGGTTTTCACCACGTCGTTGATCGCACAAACTGTACGCATCGACATAACCAGTCCCGTTAACACCATCAACCCCCGCAATTCCGTCGGTGCCGGAGTCGACCGCATCCCCGTCGACGCCATCGATCACGATCTGACGAAACAGGCGCTCCCGCCCGTCCTCGAGTCCGGTTGGCAGCCCGTCACCTATCGCCAGAACACTGACCTCGCTGTCGAAGCCTGGCATTGGAACCCCAAAGGCACCTGGAGCGATCCTTCCGGTCGCCAGGGTTACTTTACCGGCTCCACTACATCGAGCGGTTTTATCCACCACTCGTTCGGTTACGCATTGCCACATCGCGGCGTCACCCGCAACGATGGCACCGGAAATATCGGCTTCTCGCGCATCACCGACGGCGACGAGAACACATACTGGAAGAGCAATCCTTACCTCAGCAGCCGCTTCACCGGTGAAGACGACTCGCTCCATCCGCAATGGGTCATCCTCGACCTCTCGCGCGAAGAGCTTGTCGACTCGCTCAAGATATCCTGGGCCGACCCGTACGCCACCGACTACGTCCTCCAATACTGGACCGGCCTCGATCCCATCCACTTCCCCACCCGCGGCTCCTGGGTTACGTTCCCTCACGGGGTCGTCACCGCAGCCCATGGCGGCATGGCAACCCACATGCTCTCCGACCTCCCCGTCCGCCTCCGCTTCGTCCGCATCTGGATGACGAAATCCTCGAACACCTGCGACACTCACGGCTCCGCCGATCCAAGAAACTGTGTCGGCTACGCCATCAAAGAGCTCTACCTCGGCACCATGTCCAAAGACGGCGCCTTTCACGATCTCCTTCGCCACACGCCTGACCAGGAGCAGACGGCAACCTTCTCCTCCTCAATCGATCCCTGGCACACCGCCGACAGCCCGGTGAACACCAAAGAAGCTCAAGTCGGCTTCGATCTCTTTTATCAAAGCGGCGTCACCCGCGGTCTTCCGGCCATAATGCCGGTCGCTCTGCTCTACGAAACGCCAGACAATGCCGCAGCCGAAATTCGCTACCTCGAAAATCACAAGTATCCCATCTCCTACATCGAGATAGGCGAAGAAGCCGATGGCCAGTACATGCTGCCTGAGGACTACGGCGCGCTCTACCTTCAGTTCGCCACCGCGCTGCGTCAGGCCGATCCCAACCTCAAGCTTGGCGGCCCGTCATTCCAAGGCGTTAACGACGACATCGAAGTCTGGCCCGACGCCGACGGCCGCACCTCCTGGCTCGGCCGTTTCCTGCTCTACCTGCGCCAGCGCAATCGCATGCAGGATCTTCAGTTCTTCTCCTTCGAGCATTATCCCTATGAGCCCTGCCACATTACCTGGGCCAGCCTCTATGATGAAGCGGAACTCATCCATCACATCGTCGACGTATGGCATAATGACGGCCTACCCGCTTCCGTCCCCTTCTTCATCACCGAGTCGAATCTGTCCTCATCCACCAGTGAGACTTACGAAGACATCTTCAGCGGCCTGTGGCTCGCAGATTATATCGGCTCCTTCCTGAGCAACGGCGGCAGCGGCGTCTATTACTTCCACTATCTTCCATTGCAGCTCGAGCGCGGCTGCAACGACTCCGCCGGCACTTTCGGCATGTTCACCGTCCACCCCGACTTCTCTATCAACCAACCGCTCGCGCAGTTCTTCGTCGCGCAGTTGATCAATCACGAGTGGTTACAGCCCGAAGGCGCAAACCAGATCTTCCCAGCCAGCTCTGACATCACCGATGACGCCGGTCACACGCTGGTCACGGCCTATGCCGACCATCGCCCAGATGGTCAATGGTCCATCATGCTCGTCAATAAAGATCAAGACAGCAACCATCGCGTCCGCCTAGAATTCACCGGCGCGCACGCCCACTTTACCGGTACTGTCGAAGAATCTGTCTTCGGGCGCATGCAATATCACTGGTCACCGTCGCAGCGTGACTTCAACGCGCACATGCCGGAGGCACGCAACAACGTACAGGAGCTTTACCAGGAAGGTAAGGCTGATCCCGATGGACCCATCATGCGCAAACAGATCTCCGGTGAGGAGGGGGTCGAGCTCCCCGCCGCTTCGGTTGTCGTGTTGCGCGGCAACTTTTAGAGTAGCGCCAGAACGCAGAGGGCTGTGTTGCCAGTCGGTATGGTCGGCCAGCACCACGGCCACAGGGAGCGTGGCCTGGTTGCGGGGAGTGAAGAGCGACAATATCGTCAGCCCGTCCCCAGAAGTCTGCTTGTGTCCAGCGAATTGGCTGCCAGTCAACTCTCGCCAGCTAGGCTATAGCACGCATTGACCTTTTGTCTCGGCACGGACCAGGATCCGTTCTGGCATTGGGCCATATTCTCGTAGGCTCACCCTCCAGCCGTACCCTTACCCTGCGTCATATGCCCGATTGCGAATCATAACGTCCTTTATCATTCGCTACGGTCGAGAAGCCCGCGAGTGCGGAGGATGGGCAATGTAGAAGTTGAAAATGCCCAAGTTGACCGACAAAAGCTGATACACTTTCGCGAAGCTTTACACCCGGAGAAACTCTTCTTGCGTATCTTTGTTTCATCCACTTTCGAAGATCTGAAAGAGCACCGAACTGCCGCGATTCGTATCCTCCGCCAACTTGGTCATGAAGTATTGGCCATGGAAGACCTAGTTGCCGCTTCGACACTACCACTACAGAAGGTGCTCGACATGGTTGATCGCAGCGAGGCTTACGTGGGTATATTCGCGTGGCGTTACGGTTACGTGCCGGGACGCGATCCGGCGCCGGGTAGTGCGCCAACGGCTCTAGCGCCCCTAGTGGAAGGAGCTCAGTACGGCCAGACGTCAATCACGCACTACGAGTATTTGCGAGCATTGCAGCGTAAATTACCGGTAATGGCCTTCTTGCTAGATGAGCAGTGTCCATGGCCCCCTCAACTAGTTGACGGCTTCGACGTGACACGCCCGAATGCGCCCGCAAACGCATCTTCTATGCGTACGTTGCGGCAGCAACTTCAACAGGAGCGCGTCGTGTCTTGGTTCACCACGCCGGCCGATCTTGAGGCGCGTGTCAGCGCTGCGGTCACAATGGCGGGCTTAACGCGACAGCTGGATCTGCAACTTGCAACCGCACTCGATCCGAATGCTGGCGTCGCAGGCGATAGCTCCGGTGAATTCGGAATCACGAACGCCATAATTTCCGCAGGCGACCAGCAACGAGCTTTGAAAATCGACCTTGCGACTACCTGGTGGTCCACCCGCCTGTACCTAATTGCTGCTCTAGCGGAGCACCTAACAGAAGCGCGTCGAATCATAATCGTTCACACAGGAGCTCGCGTCACTGAGACCGTTGACTCGCCATTGCCAAATCCCATTCAACTAAAAGACGAGCGATTTATTGGGCAGCTGTCAACGCGCGTGATCGTATCCACGCTTGGGCCTATGGTCACCCAACTTAAGCATTTCGAGGCGGCGGTCAAAGCTCGTTCGCGTGATTTCAACGACGTGCTAACCGAAATCAATGACCTGCTTCAACATTGGTATGCTTCGTTTGGTGATTCGCTGGGACAGCACGCAAATGAAGCTGCCTCTAAAGTTGTCCTTACTCCAGAAATACTCCGCCGCTGGTTCGGCGAGGCGATGTTGGAGCAGCCCGTGCACATTGCAGATCTACAGCGGGCCTCTGTCGTCGATTTGTTGCGGCTGCTAGATTACCCGAATAGATATATCCCTGTACTTACGCGTCGTGCGCCTGCGACTGAAGGGGATGCACCCCGGGAGGCGGTCGATGTGATGGATAAGGATGCCTTGAACGCACGGCTTGCGCGCAGTTATCTACTCGAGTTGATGGATCGCGCGCGTATTTCTTGACTAGCTCTATCGTTAAGTGCGTTCAGCAATGCAGGAACCGAAATCGTTAGAAGCGCTTCATGATGAGTGTGGCCATTCGAGCATATCAAGCAATCTGCTGACTCATAAGGCTTCAGAGGGACATGCCAAACCAGCGCAGATCCCAAGTCGGCTTCTAGGGCATCGGTTGGATTTGTTGTGATAAATGACGTTGCCGCCAACAGTGCGCGCAACTTCGCCATTTTGCGATGGCTCGCTAATCGCCCAGCGACACAACTATGAATTGCTTGTCGTCCTGCTAAGCGCGGTAGAGTCGAGGTGTGACGCGGTTGTTTTAGGTCTGACCTACCTGTTTCCGGCCCTTTCGTGTGCCGGTGACTCATTATTCAGGCCATGCCCCGTTTTCACACCCCGCTCGTCGAACCGGGCATGCAGATTTGCCGCACCCGGCTCTCTTGGAAACATCACGATTTCGCCCACGAAAAGTTGCGCGTCG
>Ga0210386_10001678_pt1 | contig 19450 bp, 19 predicted proteins | sample IncBWH32OmetaG_FD_160091 | JGI IMG/M metagenome (GOLD analysis project Ga0210386, IMG submission 160091) | Forest soil microbial communities from Barre Woods Harvard Forest LTER site, Petersham, Massachusetts, United States - Inc-BW-H-32-O ... | reverse complement strand
CGGCCGGCGCGGGCGGTCGCGGAGGTCATTCCCTGGACGCCTCTCCTGCTTCGTGGGCGAGGTTGACGAACTTCGTCACGCAGCGTGCCCAATCTTGGCGAGGCTGCCGAACCGCTGTTCCAGGGCTGGCATGACCTTGGTGCCAAACTGCTCCATGGATCGCAGCGTGCGCGATTGCTCCATGGCAGGCAGGCCCATGAAGCAGCTCACATGCACCGGTTGCAGCGCCGTCAGCTCCGCGGCCAGCTTCTCCGCGCAGGTTTCCGCGTCGCCCACGATCATGCGGTTGGCAATTTCCTCCAGCGCCGGTTCATCCGGAGCCGGCATCTCCTGCAGGAACGCGCCATCCAGCCGTGCCACATTGTTCCGCATCGACATCGCCACGCGGCGGATATAGCGCGCGGCCTCCGCCGCCTTCAGCCCTTCCTGCTTATCATCCGTCACGAATACGTAGCGTTGCATCGCATACGGCGCGCGCAGCTTATCGCCGTTGGCATGCTTGTTCGCCGCCGTCACCAGATCGCGCGTCTCCTGCATCTGCGCGATCGTGCTCCAGCCCGTGGTGAAGATTGGCACATAGCCATGATCCGCCACGCGCCCCTGCGTTACCGGGTCTCGTGCGAGGCCGGCGACATAGATCTCCGGCCGCTGCTGGATCGGATGCACCACGAAATGCGTCTCGGGGATCTTGATCGCCTTGCCGTCGTATTTCACCGGCCCGCCGGACATATACTGTTCCAGCACATCCAGCGTTTCCAGGAACGTATCGCGCGCCGTTTCCAGCGAAATGCCGAAGCGGTGGAACTCGTATTGCTGATACCCCGTCCCCACGCCGACCACGGCGCGCCCGTTGCTGATCACATCCAGCATGCCGATCTCTTCCAGCATGCGCAGCGGATGGTACAGCGGCGCCACGATCACCGCGGTGCCAAGCCGGATCTTCGTCGTCTGCGGTGCCAGCGCGATCGCCATCGCCAGTGGTGACGGACACAGGCAGTAGTTGGAGAAATGGTGCTCGGCAAACCAGGCGATGTCGAAGCCGATCTGCTCCGCCATTTTCACCTGCTCGACCATCTCCTGATACAATTGCCGCGGCGACACCGCGCGGTCGCGTTGCGTCATCAGGCTGAACAGACCGAAATGCATTTCGCATGTCCCGTCAGATGCCGACGATCGTATCGCCACCGTTCAGGCTCAGCACCTGCCCGGTGACAAATCCCGCCGTCACCAGGTACAGCATGCCCTGCGCGATTTCCTCCGGCTCCGCCCAGCGTTGCAGCGGGATCCTCTTCATCCGCTCGCGCACGGCATCGATCCCGTCTTTCTCGATCGCCATCGGGCTGGTCACGCCACCCGGCGCGATCGCGTTCACCGTGATTTTGTGCGGCGCCAGTTCCTTCGCCCATGACTTGGTGAAACCCAGGATCGCTGCCTTCGCCGCGCAATAGGTCGAGCCGAAATGATGCCCCACCATCCCCCAGATCGAGGAGATATTTACGATGGCCCCACTGCCGGTCGACTTCATCCCGGGCAGCACCGCGCGCGTGGTAAAGAACGTGCCCTTCACATGCACGTCGAACATCTTGTCGTACATCGCTTCGTTGATCTCTTCGGTCACCGCGCGATCCGCGCCGATGCCCGCGTTGTTCACCAGAATCGAGATCGGCCCCAGCTCCGCCTGCACCCTCGCCACCAACGTTTCCATCGCGGCGGGATCCGCGACATCGGTGACCGCTTCCATCACCCGCCCGCCATGCTGCCGCACGACTCCCGCTGATTCAGCGACGCGGTCCGGGAAGATGTCATGCACCACAACATCCGCGCCGTGCTGCGCCAGGATTACCGCATGCGCGCGCCCCATGCCACGGCCGGAGCCCGTCACCAGGGCCACCCGGCCCTTCAGTATCGCCTGGTCCATGTCCTCTCCTTATTGCGTCACGCCATCAGCGCGCCGCCATTCGCGATCACGCATTCCCCAACGACGTAGCGATTGGCCGCCGAAGCCAGAAACAGGATCAGCTCCGCCACATCTTCCGGCTCCGCCGCGCGGCGCACCGGAATGGTGGGGATGCGCTTGGCGAGCCAGTCCTGCGACTTCGCCGTCTCGGTCGCCATCGCGCCCGGTGCTACCGCGTTCACCAGCACCTGATGTGGTCCCAGTTCCTCGGCGAAGGTACGCGTCAAGCTGACCAGCGCCGCCTTCGCCGCCGCATACACCGGCAGTGTTGGTTTCGGACGATACGCATCGGTGGAAGACACGTTGACGATCCGTCCATAGCGCCGCGCGATCATCATATCCATGAACGCGCGTGACGCGACAAACGCGCTCAACAAGTTGACGCGGATGGTCCAGTCCCAATTCGCCATGGTGACTTCGCGGATCGTCTCGTAGCGCCAGCCACCCGCGTTGTTGATCAATATATCGAGCCGGTTGTGCTCTGCCGCGATGTGATCGCGTAACGCGAGCACGGCTTGCTCATCGGCCATGTCGCATGCATGCCCCGTGGCCTGCAGCCCCTGCGCACGTAATGCGGCGGCGGCCACTTCCACACCGGGCCCATTCAAATCCGCGAGATGAACAGCAGCACCACGCTGCGCGAGCAGAGTAGCGACCGTACGGCCCAAACCCTGCGCCGCACCGGTAATCAGTGCGACCTGATGATTGAAGTTTGTCATTGCCAACACCGCATGGAGTGTTGGCCCAGCGCCGAATGTCGTCAAGCGCGCAGGGTAATGGCACCGCGCCCTTCGCTAGACGGTCGCGGTCACCACCCGCGACCGCGCGACCCAGTGCCACGCCACCAGCACCAGCGCGACCACAACGGGTGGCAGCACGCTCATATTGAGCGCATCCCAGCCGAACGTTGCATGGATTGCGCCGGACCCCACTGCGGTCAGCGCCACCGTGCCGAACACGATGAAGTCGTTGGTCGCCTGCACCCGCACACGTTCATGCGGTGCGTACGCTGTTGCCAGCAGAGTCGTTCCGCCCACGAACATGAAGTTCCAACCGATGCCCAGCAGAACCAGCGCGCCCATGTATGTGCCCATCACCGGTGCGAAGGCCAGGTTCACCGCACAGCACAGCGCGGTGATCAGCGCGCCCGCGCAGATCACCTGATGCACACCAAAGCGCTGGATGATCCGCCCGGTCACAAACCCCGGCAGGAACATTGCGATGGAATGCCCCCGGATCACATCCGCGCTAGCCCCCACGCCGAAGCCGCACAACAGCATCTGCAGCGGCGTGGAGGCCATCACAAGATTCATCGTGCCGTAGCCCACCATCGCAGCGACCACGGCGGTCAGAAAGGTCGGCCGCGCGATGATGGTGCGGAATGGTACGGAGGCACGACGCCGCTCCGGCGGCGGCGGCATCTTGATGAACAGCAGCAGGATCGCGGTCAGCGTCGGCAGGATGGGCAACGTCAGGTACGTTGCCAGAAACCGCCAATCGTGGATCAGTCCGTTGGTGCGCTTGACGATCTCCGGCCCGATCACCGCAGCGATCACGCCGCCGGCGAGTACGAGCGAAATGGCGCGTGCCCGCGCCTCCGGTGCCGCCACCTCGGCTGCGGCGAAACGCAGGTGCTGCGAAATCCCAAAGCCGAGCCCCGCGGGCAGGGCCGCGATGCAATAGAGCGTAAAGTCGCCACGCCATACGCCGAGCGCAAACATCAGACTGCCCACAATCGACATGGTGCAGCCAAGCCAGAACCCTGGCTTACGGCCCAGTCGCGCGAATATGATCCCCGCCGGAATCGAGGCTGCCATCACACCCAGCATCTGAATCGCCATTGGCAACGTATTGAGCGCCTTGTCGACGGCCAGCGCATGCCCGACCAGGGACGCCATGACGACCTGCCCCGCCATGACCGCATTCATCAGCGCCTGACAGGCGAACAACAGCCAGACGTTGCGATTCATCTCTCAACCTGTCTCTTGGAAGTCAGAAATGGCTCCAGCCAGGTCGGTCGAGACGAATCTCTTCCCCGGCCGGGCCGCGGACCATGACCCGCGGTGCACCTTGGTGGAAGCGCCCGATGTGCGTGACAGGCATGCCCACGACTTGGGCCGCTAGTTGCAAGGCCGGGCCGTGCGCCGGCGGTACAGCTAGCAGCAACTCATAATCGTCCCCGCCCGTCAGGCAGGTGGCGAGCCAATCCAATCCCGCGGCCCGGGCTGGCGCCGACAGCGGTACCAGGGCGGTCTCGATCTCCGCCGCCAATCCGCCCGCCCGACAGAGATGGCCAAGGTCCTGCACCAACCCATCGGAGACATCCATGCCGGCCGAGGCAATACCGGCAATCGGCAGTCCCACGCGTGGCCGCGGCAGCCGGTAACGGTCGAGCAAATGCCCGCTCGGATCTGCCAGTTTCCCCTGTGCCACCGCCAGCCCCAGCGCCCCGTCGCCAATCGTGCCGGTGACCCAGATGCCATCACCAGCGGCCGCGCCCGTGCGCCGCACCATTTGGCCAGGCGCCACGTGCCCGATCGCGGTCAGCGACAGGCTGATCGGTCCGGGTGTGGACGTCGTGTCGCCTCCCAGCAAGGCGATCCCGAATTCCGCCTGATCAACCACCAGCCCGGCAGCGAACCCGGCGAACCACGAATCCGGTGTGCCGCGCGGGGCGGACACCGTCATCAGATAGAAGAGAGGGGTCGCCCCTTTTGCCGCCAGGTCCGACAGGTTCACCCGTAGCAGCTTGCGCCCGACCAGGTCCGGTGGGTCATCCGGCAGGAAATGCACCCCGGCAACCATCGCATCGACCGTCAGCACCAACTCCCGCCCAGCCGGCGGGGCGATCAGCGCGGCGTCATCGCCCAGCCCCAGCGCCTCCGGCCCCGCAAGCGGACGAAAATGTCGCGCGATCAGCGCGAACTCGGCGGGCAGCATCGGATCGGTCATGCGCGCACCCTAGGCCAGGTAGCGGACTGGCGCCCATATCGCCGTGGCACGCCGTTGACAACCATGGCCGAACTCCATCGACTGGCCAAAACGCACACGGGACCCTTCTCATGGTGACACCGGTTGATGTTCTGATCATTGGCGCGGGCGCGTCCGGCGCGGCGATCGCCTGGAGCCTCACCGAAACGAAGATGCACATTCTCTGCCTCGAGCAAGGCGATTGGATGAAGCCATCGGAGTACCCCAGCGCCGGCCGCGACTGGGAGGCGCGTCAGCTCAGCGATTTCCACTACAGTCCGAATCGGCGGGCGCGTGAGACCGACTATCCGATCAACGATGCCAATTCGCCGATCCATATTGCCAACTTCAACGGTGTCGGTGGCGGAACGGTGCTGTACGCAGGGCACTTCCCGCGCTTCCACCCGTCCGACTTCCGCGTGCGCACGCTGGATGGCGTCGCCGACGATTGGCCGATCGACTACGCGACGCTGGCGCCGTTCTACGACGAAAACGACCGCATGATGGGTGTGTCCGGCCTCGCGGGCGATCCCGCCTATCCACCCCACACGCCGATGATGCCGCCGCTGCCACTGGGCAAGTCGGGGGCAGCGCTGGCGCGCGGGCTGAACCGGCTGGGCTGGCACTGGTGGCCGTCGGACAGCGCGATCGCATCCGAGGACTACCAAGGCCGGGCCCGATGCATCAACCTCGCGCATTGCACCTCGGGCTGTGCGCAGGGCGCCAAGGCAAGCACCGATGTCACCTATTGGCCCGCTGCGATTCGTGCTGGCGTGGAACTGCGCACGCGCTGCCGGGTGCGGGAGATCACCACGAACGACCATGGTATGGCGTCCGGCGTGATCTATTACGATGCCGATGGGATTGAGCAGTTCCAGCCCGCCGAGGTGGTCGTGCTGGCCTGTAATGCGATCGGCACGTCGCGCATCCTATTGAATTCCGTCTCCGCGCGGTTCCCGAACGGGCTGGCGAATTCCAGCCGACAGGTCGGCAGGAACCTGATGTTCCATCCCTATGCGCGGATCGCCGGCTATTTCGACGAGCCGCTGGATGGCCACCGCGGTCCCGGCAACTGCATCTGGAGCCAGGAGTTCTACGAGACCGACCGGTCCCGCGGCTTCGTGCGTGGCTACACCTTCGAATTTTCGCGCGGCCAAGGGCCGGTGATGGCCGCAGTGCACGGCAATCAGATCGGCCGCCTGCCCTGGGGCGCGGACCATCATCAGGCATATCGCAGCCTGTTTGGTCATCGCACTGGCATGGTGGCGATCTGTGAAGACCTGCCCGAGGCGCACAACCGGGTGACGCTTGATCCGGAGCTGAAAGATTCGAACGGCATCCCGGCCCCGAAGATCGACTACACACTGAGCAAGAACAGTCGCCACATGCTGGACCACGCTGTGGCTCGGGCGACCGATATATTGCGGGCCGCCGGTGCACACGAGGTGTGGCATGAGGCACCGCTGGCCGACGGCGGCTGGCATCTGATGGGCACCGCGCGCATGGGGACCGATCCGGAACGGTCCGTGGTGAATGAATGGGGTCGCAGTCACGACGTAAAGAACCTATTCGTCGTGGACGGCAGCGTCTTCGTTACCTCGGCGGGTGTGAACCCGACGCGCACGATCCAGGCCCTGGCGCTCTATGTCGCTGACAGTATGAAGCAACGTCTGGCGACATTGTTTGATTAAAACGTGTTGACGGCTTCAGGGCCGCCAGGTGATCGCATTCCGAAGCAACGTCATAAACGTCACGCTCTCCCATGCGCCATGAAACCGCGGGGGCGTGGGGTCCGATGCATCATTGCGTGCGCCGCGGATCAACGGATTATGGCAATGGCCGAGCGCCACATAGGTCACGCTCCCTTGCCCCACGGCGTGCGTATAACCAATCACGCGCGTTCGGCCATCTGGTTGCAGTGACGTATCCGTGGGATACAGCGTGCCAATGCTGGGTGACACGGCATCTGGACCATACACTGCCGTCAACAGGATCCGCGTTGCAGCCGGATCCTGCAGCTCGACGAAATACGGCTCGTCGTCAACGTCGAACGAACTGCCAAGACCCCGCGTGATCGGATGATCAACATCCTGCACATCGACACGGATGCTTCGGATCGGCGGATGGGTCAGGAAATAACTGCCCAGCAACGCGTGATGAGAGGCCTTTACCGTCCGGCGCTGGCGCATGCCCTCCACACGTTCGGCCCGCCCCCCACTGGTGCCATGTAGGCCCAGCCAGTGGCCACCCGCCTCCAGCCAGCTCTGGATCGCATGACACTGCGGGGCATCAGGATAAGGGCCTGCGACATAGGTCATCAGCAGCCGCGCCGTGGGCAGCCATTTCGCGATATCGCTGAAGTCGTTCGCCATCGAAGCCGCGACCTCCTGCTCGGCCAGCAATTCCAACAGCCGCAGACGCGCATAGTCATGGTCGTGTCCCGCGGCGGAACCAGGTGGGAACCCACCGGTAATCAGATGCGCGCGATCTGGGAGTGCGTCCGACATGTCGTATCCTCGTCCGATGTCACGCGGATGGCAGCGTGGCAAAGAAGTTATCGATTAACACATTCATCCACGCGCTTTCATCGATCTGCGGAAAGTGGCCCGTCTCCGGAACGACCTCGATGCGCGCGGACGGTACCGCACCACGCACCATGTCCAGATAGGGCGTCGTCTGGCCCGTCACCATCGTCCGCCGCTCACGCTTCTCGTTACTGAACGTCGCTTGCACAACCAGCACAGGCACGCGCAAGCTGGCGAGCGAACTGGCCAGCCGGCCCACGTCATAGCGCTGCATGTCGTACAGCATTTTCTGTCCCAGGTCGGGCGGCAAACGTCCGGCGCGCGCGATGATCGCATCGACCACACCCTTGTTGCTTTTCGCCGTGAACATATCGGTGAACATGCCGCCGACCATCATCGCGTAGCCGCCTGGTGTAGCGAAACGCTCGCGCAACGTGGCCGCCATCGCGGGGGCGAACTGGCTGCCATCGACCAGGATCAGGCCCGCGGTCTGGTCGGGTGCCTGCAATGCCGCCTCGATCACCACGCGGCAACCCATCGAATGCCCGACCAGCACGGCTGGCGGCAACGCCAGAGCGCGCATGACCTCGGCCACATCGGCACCGTAGCGTTCGATCGAGCAATCTGCGGCACCCCCCGGGCTGGCGCCATGGCCGCACAGATCGACAGCGATGGTCTGCTGGTGCGGGGACAAATGCGCGACCTGGGCGTCCCAGTCGCTGTGCGCGCAGCCGAATCCGTGCACGAACACGACCGGCGGGCGGCCTGTTCCGGTCACGACATGATGGATCAGTGCCATGGCGGTGCCGTCCGCTCAGGCCAGGTCGACGGCGTGGCGCTTCAAATCCTCCAACTCGCAATAACGTAGCGCCGTCTCCTCGGTGGCGCGCAGCACCACATGCGGCGCCGACCCGGCCTCCAGCGCTTCCTGCCAACGCGGTGCGCACAGGCACCACCGGTCACCGGGTTTCAAACCAGCAAATCCGAACTCCGGCACCGGGGTCGACAAATCGTTGCCCGCTGCCTTGCTGAACGCCAGAAATGCCGCGGTCATCACCACGCACACGGTGTGGCTCCCGACGTCCTCGCGGCTGGTGTCGCAGCAACCATTGCGGAAGAAACCAGTCATCGGCGCGATCGAACAGGTATCGAGCTGACCGCCCAGCACATTGCGCGAGGGCCGGCGCCCAGGACGTCCGGAGGCTTCATCGAATGGCATGGCATCCCTCCATCGCTTCCGTGTTGGCCCGTTGTAGCGGATCGCGCCCGTGCAGCCTATCCGACCGAGCAGATGATGTTTTCATCGCCGGTCACCCCAAGGCACGCATTTTCTCCCATTGAAGCACTGAACAGCACGTTCATCCATCACCGCAGCAGCATCTTATTTGCGATTGACAGTGTTGGGATCAGCGACAATCTCCGGCCCAGTCGCAAGGAGGCGGTCCGTGAGTCACAGCCACCCTCACCATCATGACGACCAATCCCCCGCGCCCGGCAGCATTGATTGGCGGCTCAACGGCGTGCGCGTGATCAAGGGCGATCAGCTCGACGCCAACACCGCGCAGACCCCCGGCATGAACCGCGCCGCGGCGATCAATGCCGCCCGCGTGGGCGCGCAGAAGATCTGGGCCGGCACGGTGCACATCCATCCCAACGCCAAGACCGGCGCGCATCACCACGGCGCATTGGAAAGCGTGATCTACGTAGTGCGTGGCAAGGCCCGCATGCGCTGGGGCGAACACCTGGAATTCGTCGCCGAGGCCGGGGCCGGCGACTTCATCTTCGTGCCGCCCTACGTACCGCACCAGGAGATCAATGCCAGCAGCGACGAGACGCTGGAATGCGTGCTGGTGCGCAGCGACAACGAGGCGGTGGTGGTCAATCTAGATATCGAACCGATCGAGAAGCCGGAGGCGGTCTACTGGGTCGACCCGATCCACAAAAACCCGCGGGCGGGCGACTGACGCGCACGCTAATCCGCAAACTCCGCCGGCCGCAGCGCGCGGGCCAATCGGTCGAGCACAGCATTCGCCATGCTCGGCTCCTCCCCGGTGAAGAAACCGTGCGCCACGTCCAAGTACTCGTTGATGACAACACGCGTCGGTGGGCCGTCCGTCATGGCGAGCTCCGCACCGCCGGCCCGCAGCACCGCCCGCAATACCGGATCAAGCCGTCCGATCGGCCACTCCACCGGGAGTGCATCGGCGATCAGCGCGTCAATACGATCCTGCCCGATTGCGGCCGCGCGAACGATGCGCGCAAACAGCGGGACCTCGGCATCCGGTACGCGCCCTTCCTCAAAACCATCGGATTCGATCAGCGGACCCAACCGGTGACGGACAAATTGATCGATCACCGTCTCAGGATTGTCCCCGGCCTGCTCACTTTGAAACAGCGCCTGTACCGCGGCGACGCGTGAGGCCGTGCGCGCCCGTCCGCGCGGCTTGGGCACCGATCGCGCCATCAAACCGCACCAAACCGCCGTGCCGCGCCGATCTGCAGCAATGCCGCCGCGGCAGCCTCGGCGCCCTTGTTGTAGCCGTCCGCCGCCGCACGTGCCTCTGCCTGTCCGATCGTGTCGACCGTCAGCAGACCGGTGCCGAGGCAAAGGCCGAACTGCAAGGCCACGGCCATCAATCCGGCCATCGTTTCGCGACAGATGTGGTCATAGTGATCGGTCTCGCCACGCACGATGCAGCCCAGTGCGACGAAACCATCGAATCGCGTCTGGCCGCGCAGCGCAATCCGGATTGCCTGTGGCAGTTCGTAGGCGCCGGCAATATCCAGCACCTCGAAGGTGGCACCCGTCTCGCGCAATAGTCGTTGCGCCCCATCCGTCAAACCATCGACCACATCGCGATAATACGGCGCGCGCGTGATCAACAGATGCGGCGGCGGGCCTTCAAGGCGTGGCGCCGCCGGGAGCGGCGCATCCTCGGTGCTCATTTCAGTCGTCCTCGGATTTCGGCGCTTCGCTGATCGAGGCTTCCACCGCGCGCTGTTCGATCACGTTCAGGCCATAACCCTCCAGGCCGACAATGGTCCGCCGGCGGTTCGACAGCAGGATCATGTTGGTGACGCCAAGATCCAGCAGGATCTGCGCGCCAATCCCATAGTCACGCAGTTCGCGCTGCTGGCGCTCGGTCTGCGCGAGCTGGCCAATGCGCTCGGCGAGCGCGGTCTTGCGGTGCTCACGGATCAGCACCACCGCACCGCGGCCGACCTTGTCGATCATCCGCATCGCATTGTGCATGGAAATCCAGTGCGGCCCGCCGATCATGTCATCCAGCAGGTCGACCGCGTGCATGCGCACCAGAACCGGATCGGGCCCAGAGATATCCCCCTTCACCAGCGCCAGATGTTCCTGGTACTCGACGGTGTTGGCGTAGACGATCGCGCGCCAGGTACCGCCGGCGGCATGGGTGATGTCGCCCTCGCTCACGCGTTTCACCAATCGCTCGGTGACGCGTCGGTGTGCGATCAGATCGGCGATCGTGCCAAGCTTCAGGTTGTGCTTCTGCGCAAAGGCCACGAGGTCCGGCAACCGCGCCATGGTGCCGTCATCGTTCATGATCTCGCAGATCACGGCCGATGCGTTCAGCCCGGCCTTGCGTGCGATATCAACCGAGGCCTCGGTGTGCCCCGCGCGCACGAGCGTGCCGCCTTCGCGCGCGACCAACGGAAAGATGTGACCCGGTGTCACGATGTCCTCGCGCCCACTTTCCGGATTGATCGCCACCGCGATCGTATGGGCGCGGTCATGCGCGGAAATGCCGGTGGTGACCCCTTCCCGCGCCTCGATCGACACGGTGAACGCGGTCTGGTGCCGCGTGCCGTTGTGCCGGCTCATCAGTGTAAGACCCAGATGCTCCACACGCTGGCGCGTCAGTGCCAGGCAGACCAAACCACGGGCGTGCCGCGCCATGAAATTGATGGCATCCGGCGTGGCGAACTGGGCGGGGATGACCAGATCGCCTTCATTCTCGCGGTCCTCGTCGTCGACCAGGATGAACATCCGCCCGTTGCGGGCTTCCTCGATCAGCTCGTCGATGTTCGAGAGGTATTGCGACAGCGCGGCGGACTTCAGTTCGGACATCAGCGGCACTCCGCCAGCCGCGCCACGTAGCGCGCCAGCATGTCGATCTCGAGGTTGACCGGCTCGCCTGGCTTCAGCGTGCCGAACCGCGTCACCGCGGCGGTATGCGGGATGATGTTCACACCGAAGGTATCGTCCGCAACATCGTTAACGGTCAATGAAACCCCGTCGACCGCGATGCTGCCCTTCGGTGCGATGAACCGTGCCAACTCCCCGGGCACGCGGAAACGCCAGCGGGTCGAGGCGTTTTCGGGCACGGCCGAAACTGTCATGCCGACCCCATCGACATGGCCGGACACGAGGTGGCCCCCCAGCTCGTCACCAACCCGCAGCGCGCGCTCCAGGTTGACCTGGCTACCCACGCTCCAGGTGCCGAGCGTCGTCTTCGCCAGCGATTCGGCCGACGCGTCAGCAGCGAAACTGTCTGGCCAGATCTCCACCGCCGTCAGGCAGCAGCCGGAGCAGGCAATCGAGGCACCTATCGCCACCTCCCCATGCGGGCCGGCGTGCAGGAAGTCGGGCGCCACGGCGATCACCAACCGCATGTCGCGGTCGGAGCCGATTGGCGTGATGGCGCGCACGCGGCCGAGCGCGGTGACGATCCCAGTGAACATCACCTGATCCTGACGAATTCGCTCAACATGTCATCCCCAACCAAGCGCATGTCGCGTCGGACGAAACGCGGCATCAGCGCGAGCTGCTCCACGCCGAACGCCTGTACCGCCGGCCAACCATCGGCCCCCATCACGCCTGGGGCATGGAACCAGGCCAACCGATCGACCAAATCCGCCCGCAGCATGGCCGCAGCGATCTTCGCCCCGCCTTCGACCAACACACGGGTCAGGCCCGCCTCGGCCAGCGCCGTCAGGCCATGGACCAGATCGACCCCGGCCGAAGCGCCAGGCACCTCGATCAGTTTGACCCCAAGATCGGCGATGGCACGACGGCGGTCCGGGTCGCTCCCAGCACGGATCAGCATCCAGGTTGGTGTCTCCGCCGCCGTGGCAACGATTCGCGTGGTCAACGCTGTCCGCAGATGGGTATCGACCACGACCCGCACCACGGGTGACGGACGGAATCCGGGGATGCGGCAGGTCAAGTCGGGATCGTCCGCCAGCACGGTGCCAACCCCAACCAGCACCGCATCGTGCCGCCCGCGTAGCGCGTGGCCGGCGCGGCGGGCCGGTTCGCCGGTGATCCAGCGGCTCTCGCCGCTGCCGGTGGCAATGCGCCCATCCAGCGTTGCCGCCAATTTCAGCGTCACCAACGGCCGCTTCAGGGTCACCCGATGTGCGAAACCGGCCACCATCTCGCGTGCCGCGTCCTCCAGCACGCCCTCGACAACCTCAATCCCGGCCTCGCGCAGCCGGGTGAGCCCCTCGCCATTGACCCGCGTATCGGGGTCACGGGTGCCAATCACCACGCGAGCAACGCCGGCCTCGATCAGCGCCTGGGTGCAGGGCGGGGTATGGCCCCAGTGGCAGCACGGTTCGAGCGTGACATAGACCGTCGCGCCGCGAGCCGCCGATCCGGCCATTGCCAGCGCCGACGGCTCCGCGTGCGGCCGCCCACCCGCCGCGGTGACCGCCCGGCCGATTACCCGACCGGCCTGGACCACGACACAGCCAACGGAGGGATTGGGCCAGGTCGTTCCAAGGCCGCGGCGGGCAAGCGCCAAAGCGGCACGCATATGGAACACATCGTCGGTGAAGGTCTCGGGCATAACGCCATAGGTTAGCCCCACCGCCCCGGACCACGGAACCCACGCCTCGTGGCGTTGGGCCGGGCGCGACACCGTCAGCGGCGGTCTGGTAGGCTGTCCTCGTTGGGCAGGACGAACCCGAACCTTGTGGACAGCGACACGCGCGGCACGAGCTGGGGTGGTCGTTTCCGCATTTTGGTTGGACCGCGTAGGACGCCTGCCTATTCGACCGAGCGTCCCAGCATCTTTGGTGCGGTCATCCGGTAGCTGCGCCGCACCAGGTCATTCACTTCGCTCCACTCCACGCGCCCGTCCAATCGCATTCCCACCCATCCCTTGTGGCCGACATAGGGCGGCCGAAAGAAACGCCCAGGGTCTGCCTGGATCAGAATCTCTTGCGCGCCCCTGGGGGCTTTGCACCACAAGGCACGCGCGGTCTCGTGTGTGGTGAACATCACGAAGATTTTCTCTCGCACGCGGAACGTCGGGATCTCCCAGGTCTCGCGCTCGATTGCCTCCGGCAACGCAAGGCAGATCATGCGCAGCCGCGCCAGTACGCTGCCCCGCTGGCCCGGCATAGCCTATGCGACCTCCGCAGGGGCGGGCGCATGTTGCACGCTCAAAGCGACTCCCAGCCGATCCGCCAACCGCAGGATCTCCAGCACCAGCGCATGCCGCGCCTCGCTTTCGGCTGCCGTGGTCGCCACGTCCAGATAGAACGTTGCCTCCAGCTCGACACCCTCGACCACCAGCGTCTTCGCCCCCACCTGCACGCGGTGCGCCACCACCGCCGCATGGCCACCCAGCAGCGCCTCCAGCGCTGTCTTGAAGCCGTCGATCTGATCCGCACCCACGCTGTACGGCACAATCAGCGTCATCTTCACCAAGCGATGCCGCCGCGTGCCCAGGTTATTGATCGTCGCATCCGACAACTTGCCGTTCGGCATCACGATCACGCTGTCCTCGGCGGTACGGATACGCGTCGAGCGGATGCCCACATGCTCGACCGTGCCGCGCGTATCACCGGCGACGATACTATCACCGTGGCGGAACGGCCGGTCGATCATCAGGATTCCCGCACCAAAGACGTTCGACAGTGTCTCCTTGGAGGCAAAGGCCACCGCCAACCCGCTGATCCCCAATCCCGCGATAATTCCACTGTAGGGAACGCCCAACGCGTCCGCGATATAAGCGAACGCGCCAACGACAACGGCAATGCGTAAACCGCCGACTGCGAGGGACACGCTGACGTCGTCGAACCCGCTGGCACCACCTCGCTGAGACACACGATGGCCTAAGGCGTCCACCAGATACCACCCGGTCCAGGCGGTGCCCAACGCCAGGAGCACTGCCGAAGCCGGATCGGTGTACCAACGGACGGCGTGAGGCAATCCCAGGATCGGCATCGCCAGCTTCCACGCCAGGAAGGCGAGCGCGACACGGAGCGGCCACGTGATCAGCGGACGAATTTCATGACCGCGCTCGCCCAGCGCGGCGGCACAGAGAAGCAGCAGCGGCCAGGCCAGCAAGTAAGCCAAGACAAAGGCCGCCACCAGCAAGATCACACCGCCGCCTGCCTGCCATTGCTCCAGCGAACCAATCCGATGCAGCGACCAGGGTGCGTACAGCACCATGAGATGTCGCGTGGCAAAGAATGGTGTCGAGGGCGTGCGCAGCATGCCCCTGGCCGCCAAAGGCATCGAGCCCACCGCAGCGTAAAGGTCGTCTGCTTCGTCCACTGCCTCGGGTGTGAACTTCCAAGGTGCGTCGGGAGCGTCACTGACTGGTGCGATCACGATGCGCCCATTGGGATGTATGAAATGTACATACGGATCGCGATTGGTGGGATCGTCGGGGATTTCTTGCGGAACAACTAAGCCGACGCGATCGAGAACGTGCTTGAGGTACAGTGCCGCCAGCTCGCCCTCTTCCTCGCGGGTTGCCTCCGGCAGTTCCGACAAATTTAGCGTCGCCAACGCCTGCGCCCGCCCCCCGGCATCCCAATGCGCAAATGCATCAAGGAAGCTGCGCATTGTGTCTCTCGCACTGTGCAATTGCAGGAACGACTGGCGTGCCGGCATGTGTCCGCCGTAACGGGCCAGCAGCGCCGTGCGTGCGGATTCCAGCGCCGCCGCGTCCGGCATCACGATCCACCATTTGCCCGCGTCATCATGGTGCAGGTGCAATGGTAGCACCGCCTCGGTGCCGGATTGCCCCAAGTTCAGTGTCAGATCCGCTTGGGCTGTTCGCTCGACGAGCGTCCACAGATGCAGCGTGGTCAGGTCCACCAGGTTGAACAACGCCTGCGCCAGTTCCAGCCGCTGCAGTGGTACCATGTCGCGTCCAGCCGCGCCGAGATCCAGCACCGCCGCGGCGCGGCCGATCTCGTCCGGGGCGCCAGCGCGCCACCGATTGCCAGCCAACACGAACGTGGTGAGCACGGCGCGTGGGGTCGATTGATCAATCGGCGTGCCGACCGGCAGATGCGCCACGCGCCCGCCGGACCACCATTCGCCATCGTTGAACCGCCCCAGGAACGACTGGTGATCTGGCGCCAGGCGGAATGTCAGGCTCCCTGACTGGCCGCCCTCTGTCCAGGTACCGGTCAGTGTGCGCCCTCTGACGGTGCCGTCGATCTGCCCACCCAACAGTGGATAGCGCCCGGTGACCTTGTCGTCATGCTGTGTCAGTTCAAGGTGTGCGGTCCCACCCGGCCAGTGCGTCTCCCACAACCCGGCCCATGCACCATCCTCAGCCCGCGCGGTCGCCGCGGCCAGGACCAGCGCAATCGCGGCGAGTAGCAGGCGCATGTGGACCTCATCGGATCACCCGGACTTGGTGAGCGTATCGTATGCTTTCAGTCGCGCAACCAGCGCCGGCATCTCACGCAACGGGATCATGTTCGGGCCATCGCTGGGCGCGCGATCCGGGTCTTCGTGGGTCTCGATGAAGACAGCAGCGACACCCACCGCGAGGGCCGCGCGTGCTAGCACCGGCGCGAACTCGCGCTGTCCGCCCGAGGAGGTGCCCTGCCCGCCCGGCTGCTGCACCGAATGCGTGGCGTCGAACACCACCGGATAACCGGTGCGCGCCATGATCGGCAGCGAACGCATGTCGCTGACCAGAGTATTGTAGCCGAAGCTGGCGCCACGCTCGCACAGCAAGATGTTGTGGTTACCGGTGGACGCGATTTTCGCTGCCACGTTCACCATGTCCCACGGGGCGAGGAACTGCCCCTTCTTCACATTGATCGTGCGGCCGGTGCGGCCGGCGGCCAGCAGCAGGTCGGTCTGGCGGCAAAGGAAGGCAGGGATCTGCAGCACCTCCACTGCCTCGGCCGCCGGCGCACATTGCTCCGGTCCGTGGACGTCGGTGAGCGTCGGCAGACCGGTGCGCGCGCGCACCTCGGCCAGGATCGCGAGGCCTTCCGCCAGGCCGATGCCACGCGCCGCGCTGGCGCTGGTGCGGTTGGCCTTGTCGTAGCTGGATTTGTAGATCACGCGCACGCCACTGCTGGCTGAGAGTTCGGCGAGCGCGGACGCCATTTCCAGCGCGTGGCCGCGGGATTCAATCTGGCACGGCCCGGCGATCAGGACGAACGGCAGGGTGTTGCCGATCTTGACGTCGCCGACCCGCACCACGCGCTGCTCCGTGCTCATACTCAGCTCCTCGCCATGCGCCATCCTAGCGCATCTCGGCATCTCTGTGTCCCACCATGGATCGGCGCAGCAGGAATACCAGCGGCACCGCCACCAGGGTCGTCGCCGAATTGGCAATCACCAGCGTGCTGAATTCGTAATGATACCTATCCATCAGTATGGAGCCGAACCAGTCCGTGCCAAACAGTGCCAGATTGCGCACGCTCACCATCAGCGAAAATCCCACCCCCTCGCTTCCAGCGGGTGTCGCACGCACCGCCAGGTCGATCAGCGCCAGCTCCGCCAAGGTGAAGCCGAAGCCGTTCACCCCATCGATCACCTGTGCTCGATCGAAGGACGAGTAGAACACGTAGCCGAGATTGACCAAGGTCGACAGCAGCAATCCGCCGATCAGCAACACGCGCAGATTCCACCGCCGGCACGCGAAGCCATAGGCAACAGCCGCCAGGACGCCGCACAGGCCGCCGATCAGCTGCAGGTATCCCTGTGCCCGCGTCGCCAGATGCAACTCGTTCTGCTGCTTGTAGAACAGCACTGTGCTGAAGCCGGGGGCGATATAGAACAGCGCCATCAGCCCAGCCGCAGCCCACATTGTGCGCGCCGACGCAATGTTCCCAAGCTGGCCACGCGCATTGGCCAGCAGGGCGCGCGTGTTCACGCGCATCGGACGCTCGCGCAGGAACAGCAGCGTCACCGGCACCAGCAGCAGCATGATCGTGCCGCACACCGCCGGGGTCCAGCCAAATGCGAGGCCGGCGAGGTATCCCGCCACCGGGCCGGTCACGATGATGCAACCCTGCTGAATGACCTGCCGCACCGCGGAGAGCCGACCCGACCCGGCGGTGGCCTGCGCGACTTCGACCATGTAGCCGCCGATAACAGTGCTTGCGATCATCATGAAGGCATTGATCGCAATCACCATCAGTAGCATGTCGTGATAGTCGCGAGGGGTGACGATCAATACGAACCACAGCACTGCGGCCAAGCTGGCACCAAGCAGGATATAGGCGCGACGGCGGCTGCCAAACAGCGGAAACGCATCGGTCAGGATACCGGCGAGCGGCTTGAGGTACCACGCCATACCTGCCCAGAAGAAAAACGCGGAGCTGGCCGAGCGATCGGCATGCAGGTCATTTTTCAGGAAATTCTGCAGCGGTAGCCGTGCCAGCACCTCAGACTGTGCCAGCGTGGTGGACAGAACCCCAACGCCAATAACCAGCACCGCCCACACAAGCGTTCGGTCGGCCGGTTGCCTCTGGCTGGTGGCGACAGACAATGACTAGACGAGACGCGCCTGTTGCACCGCGGCCGCAATGAATCCAGCGAACAGCGGATGCGGCGCGAAGGGCTTCGACTTCAGCTCTGGATGATATTGCACACCGACAAACCACGGATGCTCCGGCCGCTCGATGATCTCGGGCAACACGCCATCCGGCGACATGCCGGAGAACCGCATCCCGGTGGACTCGAGGATTGTGCGGAAATTCACGTTCACTTCGTAGCGGTGCCGATGCCGTTCCTCGATCCGAGGCTCGCCATCATACATCTCGCGGACCAGGCTGCCCTCGCTCAGCACGGCAGGATAAGCCCCGAGGCGCATCGTGCCACCGAGTTCACCACCCTCCTGACGAACCTCAACCTCGTTGCCGCGCAACCATTCGGTCAGCAACCCAACCACCGGCACCTCGCACGGGCCGAACTCGGTCGATGACGCGCCGGTCATCCCCGCCAGATTACGCGCCGCCTCGATCACCGCCATTTGCATCCCGAAACAGATGCCAAAGAACGGCACTTTCCGCTCGCGCGCAAAGCGCACCGCGGCGATCTTGCCGGGTGTGCCGCGCTCGCCGAAGCCACCGGGCACCAGGATACCGTGCACACCTTCCAACCGCTGCACAGTGCCGGGCTGCTCGAATACCTCGCTGTCCACCCAGTCGAGACAGACCTTCACCCGATTGGCGATGCCGCCATGCGTCAACGCCTCGGCCAGCGACTTATAGCTGTCCAGCAGGTTGGTGTATTTGCCCACGACCGCGATGCGCACCTCGCCTTCCGGCGCGCGCACGGTATCCACGATCGACTGCCAGCGCGACAGGTTCGGCTCCTGGTCGAACGGCAGGTCGAAGTGCCGCAGCACCTCACGATCCATACCTTCGGCATGATAGTTGATCGGCACATCATAGATCGTGTCGACGTCGATCGCGGTGATCACCGCCTGCGTCCGCACGTTGCAGAACAGCGCGATTTTCTTGCGCTCGCCATCTGGAATCTTACGATCGCACCGGCACAACAGCATCTGGGGTTGTATGCCGACGTTCAGCAGCTCCTTCACCGAATGCTGCGTCGGCTTGGTTTTCAGTTCCCCTGCGGACTGAATGAACGGCACCAATGTCAGGTGTACGAACATCACCTGTTCAGGCCCCAGCTCGTTGCCGAGCTGCCGGATCGCTTCGAGGAACGGCAGACTCTCGATGTCGCCGACGGTACCGCCGATCTCCACCAGCACGAAATCGTATTCCGAGGTCTGGCGCAGTACGGTTT
>Ga0210386_10001677_pt1 | contig 19460 bp, 15 predicted proteins | sample IncBWH32OmetaG_FD_160091 | JGI IMG/M metagenome (GOLD analysis project Ga0210386, IMG submission 160091) | Forest soil microbial communities from Barre Woods Harvard Forest LTER site, Petersham, Massachusetts, United States - Inc-BW-H-32-O ... | reverse complement strand
CGCCGAACGTGATCTCCGCCGTCGTCGCCGCGACCGCCGCGAGCTCCCACTCGCCGCCGCCGGACTCCGCGACCAGCCGCGCGGCCTGCAGCGCGACGAACGCGCCGAGGCGGTTGTCCAACGCGCGCGCCGTGATCCTGCCGTTCGGCAGCGCGACCGGCTGCGCGTCGATCACGGCGACGTCTCCGACGCGCACGCGCCGGCGCGCCTCCTCGCCGTCGCGCGCGCCGATGTCGATGTGCATCTGACGGATCTCCGCGACCTTCTTCGACTCCTCGTCGCGCAGCAAGTGGATCGGCTTCTTGCCGACGACGCCCGTCATCGGGCCCTCGCGCGTGTCGATCACGAGCCGCTGTCCGACGAGGACCTGTGCGTCCCAGCCGCCGACGCCGCGGAACCAGAGGTAGCCGTCGTCATCGATATGCGTGACGATCAGCCCGATCTCGTCGATGTGACCCAGCACCATCAGCCGCGGCGGCGACTGGTCGAAGCCGTGCTTCGGCGCGACGAGCGCGACCGGCGTGCCGATCACGTCGGTGCTGACCGTCGCGAACTCAGCGGCCGCCTCGCGCCAGACGGCGGCTGGAACGCGCTCGTAGCCGGACGGGCCGCGCGCGGCGAGCAGCTCGAGCAGCACCGGCGGCAGCTCGGCGCTCGGCGCCTTGTCGTGGCCGTCGGGCGTCGAGCCGACCGCAGGCGCGTCCATCCCCGACTTGTCCTCGGCGCTCATCGAGCGAGCAGCATACGCAGCACGTACTGAAGGATGCCGCCGTGGCGGAAGTAGTCGGCCTCGCGTGGCGTGTCGATCCGCATCCGCGCGTCGAACTCGATCGCCTCGCCGCTGTCGCGCTCGGCTTTCACGCGCACGGCCCGGCCCGCGCCCGCGCCGCCCGCCACCGCGGCGACGGCGTCGGCGATGCCGTCGATCGAGAAGATCTCCTCGCCGCTGCAGCCGAGCGATGAGACGCTATCGCCCTCGCTCAGTTGCAACGGCAGCACGCCCATGCCGACGAGGTTCGAGCGGTGGATGCGCTCGAAGCTCTCGGCGATCACGGCACGCACGCCAAGCAGCTTCGTGCCCTTTGCGGCCCAGTCGCGCGAGGAGCCCGAGCCGTACTCCTTGCCGGCGAGCACGACGAGCGGCACGCCGTCCCCGGCGTAGCGCATCGCCGCGTCGTAGATCGACGTCCGCTCGCCATCGGGCAGGTGCCGCGTGACGCCGCCCTCCGTGCCTGGCGCGAGCAGGTTGCGCAGGCGGATGTTCGCGAACGTGCCGCGCATCATCACCTCGTGGTTGCCGCGTCGCGAGCCGTATGAGTTGAAGTCGCGTGGCGCGACGCCTTGCGCCTGCAGATACGCGCCGGCGGGCCCGTCGCGCTTGATCGCCCCGGCAGGCGAGATGTGGTCGGTCGTGACGCTGTCGCCGAGCAGCGCCAGCACGCGCGCGCCGTTCAGCTCGCCTACGGGCTCGGGCTCGGCGGGCATGCGATCGAAGTACGGCGGCAGGCGCACGTACGTCGAGTTCGCCTCCCACGCGAAGCGCTCGCCCGCGGGGACGTCAAGGCCGTTCCAGCGCTCGTCGCCGGCGAACACCTCGCCATAGCTCTTGCGGAACATGTCGGCCTGCACCGCCTCGCCGACGGTCCTCGCGATCTCCTGCTCGGACGGCCAGATGTCGCGCAGGTAGACGTCCTCGCCGCGCTCATCCTGGCCGAGCGGATCGTGCAGCAGGTCGACGTCCATCGTCCCGACGAGCGCGTATGCGACGCACAGCGGCGGCGAGGCGAGGTAGTTCATCTTCACGTCCGGGTTGATCCGCCCCTCGAAGTTGCGATTGCCCGACAGCACCGAGACGACCGCGAGATCGCCCGCGTCGACCGCGTCGGAGATCTCCTGCGCGAGCGGTCCGGAGTTGCCGATGCACGTCGTGCAGCCGTAGCCGACGAGGTTGAAGCCGAGCCGCTCGAGCGGCTCGGTCAGCCCGGCGCGGTCGAGGTACTCGGTGACGACTTTCGAGCCCGGCGCGAGCGACGTCTTCACCCACGGCTTGCTCGTCAGCCCTCGTTGCAGCGCGTTTCGCGCGAGGATGCCGGCGCCGATCATCACCGACGGGTTCGACGTGTTCGTGCAGCTCGTGATCGCCGCGATCACGACGTGCCCGTGGTCGAGCTCGAACGTCTCGCCGTCGACCGTGACGCTCCGCGCCGTGCCGTTGTGCGGCAGCGCCGTCGCCGCGCCGCCTTCGGGCAGCTGCGGTTGCGAGACGCCGAGCGCCGGCGCGTGGCCCGGCTCGTTGGCGGGCGGGTCGGATGCCGGGTAGGACTCCGCGACCGCCTCATCCTGGGCGTCGGCCTGATCGCCGTCGCTGGGGACGTAATCGCGCAGGGCCTGGCGGAAGACCGTCTGCGACTCGCTCAACGCGACGCGATCCTGCGGCCGCTTGGGACCGGCCAGGCTCGGCTCGACGGCGCCGAGATCGAGCTCGATCTCGTCCGAGAACGTCGGCTTCTCCGAGCGCTCGTCGTGCCACAGTCCCTGCTCCTTCGCGTACGCCTCGACGAGCGCGATCTGCGCCGGCGGGCGACCGGACAGCTTCAGGTAGCCGAGCGTCTCTGAGTCGATCGGGAAGATCGCGCACGTCGAGCCGAACTCGGGCGACATGTTGCCGATCGTCGCGCGGTCGGCGATCGGCAGTCCAGCGAGGCCGTCGCCGTAGAACTCGACGAACTTGCCGACGACGCCGCGCTCGCGCAGCAGCTGAGTGACGGTCAGCACGAGGTCGGTCGCCGTCGCGCCCTCCGGCAACTCGCCGTGCAGGCGGAAGCCGAGCACTTGCGGGATCAGCATCGACATCGGCTGGCCGAGCATCGCCGCCTCGGCCTCGATCCCGCCGACGCCCCAGCCGAGCACGCCGAGGCCGTTGACCATCGTCGTGTGCGAGTCGGTGCCGACGAGCGTGTCGGGGTAAGCCTGACCGGTCTGCTCGTTTGCAAAGACGACGCGCGCGAGGTACTCGAGGTTGACCTGGTGCACGATCCCCGTGTCGGGCGGCACGACCGCGAAGTCGTCGAACGCGTCCTGCCCCCAGCGCAGGAACGAGTAGCGCTCCTGGTTGCGCTCGAACTCGCGCTCGGCGTTGATCCGGAACGCGTCGCGCGTGCCGAACGCGTCGACCTGGACCGAGTGGTCGATCACGAGCTCGGCCGGCACGAGCGGGTTGATCTGCGCCGCGTCGCCGCCCATCTCGGCGATCGCGTCGCGCATCGCGGCGAGGTCGACGACGGCCGGGACACCCGTGAAGTCCTGCATCAGCACGCGCGCCGGCGTGAACGCGATCTCCTTGCTCGGCTCCGCCTTCGCGTCCCAGCTCGCGAGCGCTTCGATGTCGGCCGCCTGCACCGTCGGCGACGGCCCGGTCGAGCCGTTGCCCTCGGTGCGCAGCAGGTTCTCGAGCAGGACCTTCAGCGAGAACGGCAGGCGCGCGACGTCGAAGCGCTGCTGGAGGGCGTCGAGGCGGAAGATCTCATAGCTGCCGTCGCCGGCCTCGAGCGTGCTCTTCGCGCCAAAGCTGTTCTGCGTCATTCACTCTCCCAGGCTCGCTGGCTGGACATTGCGGACCGCAAAGGAGTCTCGCAGAGTCCCGCGGCGCGCCCGGCCCGCGGCGCTCGGCGGCCGACGACGATCGCCGCCGCGGCCGGCGCCTTCAGGAGATCGGTTCAGACGCGCGCGTGACGCGACCCTTGCCCTCGCGCTTGGAGCGCAGCAGCGCGAGGTCGCACGCTTCCAGCAGATCGTCCGTCGTCATCGGCGCATGCCACTCGGCGACTCCGATCGACGCCGAGATACCCGCGTCGCCATGCGACGTCGAGACGGCGCGCATCCGCTCGAGCGCGCGCGACGCGGCGGCCGCGGCCGCGCGCAGGTCGGCGTTTGGCAGGATCACGACGAACTCGTCGCCGCCGTAGCGCGCGACGCGGTCGGCCGTGCGAAACTCGCCGACGAGCGCCTGCACGACGTCGCGCAGGACCGCATCGCCGGCCTGATGGCCGTGGCGATCGTTGACGAGCTTGAAGTCGTCGAGATCGATCAGCAGGCACGACAGCAGGCTGCCGGCGCGCGAGGCGCGACCGATCTCCTCGTCCAGGCGCCGTCGCATCGCCCGGTGGTTGAGGCAGCCGGCGACCGGGTCCGTCCCCGCCTCGGCGCGCGCGTGGACGAGCGCGAGCGCCGTCGCCGCCTGGTCGACCAGCGTGCGTGCGAGCTCGACCGCCCGTTCGTCGAACGCGCTCGAGACGCGCCGGACGAGCGTCACGACCGCCACCGTTTCGCCGTGCTCGACGAGCGGAAGCAGCAGCGCGCCGCTGGCCGACCCGGTCTCCGTCAGACGCGGCATGCGCTCGGCGATCTTGCCCGGATCGGCGATCAGCACGTTGCGGCCGGTGTGGATCACCCAGCTCACGCCCGACGGCCGCTCCGACCGCGGCAGCAGGTAGCTGACGCGCGCGTCACCGTCGAACATGTAGACGACGACGAGCTCTTCATCCTCGTGCGGCGCGAGCAGGTGCACGTGCACCTCCTCGGCGCCCGGCGTGACGAGCAGCTCGCGCGCGAGCGCACGCAGCACCGTGTCGGCGTCGGACGCGCCGTCGGCGAGCAGCGTCAATCGACGCAAGCCCGCCAGCAGCAAGTCGCCAGCCCCCGTCGGCGTAGAGGTATCCGTACCTGTAACAACGCCCATGCGCTCAATCTACGGCATGGCACGGCCGCAGGCAAGGAGTCGCAGGGCCGGGCGACACGAGGATCCCGGCGCCCGCGTCCCGATCGCGCCGTCGAGACGACGGCGTGCCGACGAACGCCGAGGGCGGCCGAAAGGGCCGCCCTCGCACGCTCATCGTCGAGCAACCGGCGTCAGCGGAATCCAACCGTGACGAACGCGACCGAGCTCTTGCCGCTGCGCGCCTTCGGCACGAAGCCGACGCGCAGGCGCACGTTGAACGGCCGGCGGCGACCGCGAGCGCGGCCGGCCAGGCTCACCTTCAGCGTCGCCGCTTTCTGCGCGCGCCCGAGCTGGCGGAACGTGGTCCCAAGGCCCGCGCCTTTGCCGCTGATGCGGCCGGGCGCGTAGGTCTGCACCGTGATGTACGCCGTGCTCCCGACCACCTTGTGACCGACGATCCGCACGCCGCATCCGAGGACGCCGATCGTCGTGTTCTGTTTGACGACCGTGCCGTTCTGTCCGGTCATGATCGTCGGCATCACGAGCGGGCTCGCGCACAGGTTGCCGTTTGCCGTCAGCGCGCTGTGCGCTCCGATCGGCAGGTTCACGGTGATGCTCGACACCGGCACGTCGGGCGTCGAGGAGAACGTCGTCGTCGTGATGCCCTTTTTGATGTCCGTGTTGCCGACCAGAATCGCACGGACGCCGTCGGCTTCCATCACGAGGTCGAGGTCCGGGAACGCGGCCGCCGCGTGCGAGACGAGGATCGCCGGACCTTTCAGTTTGTCGCGCAGCGTCGGCGTGTTCGCCCGTGCGCCGCCGACGAACGAACCGGAGGGGCAGTGATATGGGTCGACTTCGAACGTCGCCGCCGGGCACGCTTTCTGCAGCGTCGTCAGTCGCGACGGGAGCTGCTTGGGCAACTGCACCTTGACCGACTTGACGTTCGCCTGTCCGGGAACCTCGTTGAGCGTCGTTTCGAGGCTCGCGCCGTTCGCTTTCGACGTCCTCGAGTTGGATTTCGCGAGGAACGCCGGCTTGAATTTCAGCGCGTTGCAGCTGTTGAGCTGGAACGAGCTCGACAGGTTCTGCGTCGCGCCGAACGTCGACGTCACCGTCGATTCGGTCGCCATCAGGTTGCAGCTGGTCGGGTTCAGCAGAAAGCCCTGCTTGTTGATCGACACCGTCAAGCCGCGCAGACGGATCGGAATGCCTTTGACGATCGTCGGCAGCGTCGCCGTCGTCGTCACGCGCGCGGTGTACGGGTCGATGTTGAGCGTCGCGCGCGTCGTCACCGGGCCGAGGTTGAACGGTCCGGCTTCGGCGGGAACGACGATCGACAGACCGAACGGGGCGCCGTTGTACGGACCCGTCAGGAACACTTTCCCGTTGCCGAACCTGTACGGCGTCGGACCCGACCCCGACAGCGCCGAGGCGCTGCCGATTTCGCTCGCGGCCGGGCACGTGTTGCTGACGGCCTGCGCTTCGGTGCATTGCGCGGCCTTCGGGATCTGCCCGACGAGACCAGCCGGGAGCGTCGTCTTGACCTGCGAGAGGTATTGGTTGCCTTCCGGCCGCGACAGGCTGAACGTGAAGCTCGTGTTCCCGCCCGCGGTCGACGTCTGGTTCGACGTCGCCTGGGTCAGCGAGAACGGGATCGGGTTGGCGCAGCCGGTCGGCGTGAACGTGCTGCTCAGCGTCTTCGCGGCCGTCAGCGTGAACGGCTGGAAGCTCGCTTCGGTCGTCGCGGCCCCGCACGTGAGTGGGTTGGCGATCGGCGATAGCGCGCCTTCCTTGAAGTGCATCGTGATGCTCGTGAACGGCTGTTCGGGGTTTTCGTTGAAGATCGTCGTGATCTGACCGGTCGCTTCGTTCGGGATCGTTTCGCCCCTCAGGCGCACTGAGACCCCGTAGCGGGCCGACTCCGCATCGACGTAGATGATGTACGGCGGCTTCGTGATCGTGCCTTCTTCAGTGCCGAGGTACACGTTGCCCGTCAGAGGTTCTGACGCGGGAAGCGTCGGAACCGTCAGGCTGACCGTGCCGAGCTGGGAGCTCGCCGGGCACGCGGTACCTGGCGTTTCGCCGTGGATCCGCGCCTGTGCCGCCGTGCACGCCGTCAGTCCGGCGGCCGCCGACGGGTTCAGCGTCATCCCTTCGGGCAGCTTGATCGCAGCCGTTTTCACCTGCGCCGAGTCGATTTCTTCGCTTGGGCGCCGCGTCAGGCTGGCCGTCGCGCTGATTCCGTCGGGCTGATCGCTCGTGGTCGTCGCGGGCGTCAGCGAGAAACCCGGTTCGAACGGAACTAGTCCACATCCGTTGAGCGGCAGCAGCGTTTTGTATGGCCTTCTCACCGTTTCGGCCGCGGAGCCTTCAAGTGTGAGGAACGTCGTGTTGTCGCCCGGACAGCTCGTCCCGTTCGTGATGAACGCGCCGTTGCCGGTCGTGCCGTAGTCCTCCTGGCGCGACCTGATCAGCGGCAGGCTCGGCGAGACTTTGACTTCGAAGTAATCGTGGTAGTCGCCGGCGCCCGTGCCCTTCGCTTCCTGGCCCCATTCGACGTTGCCTTCGACGAGCGTATGCGCGTAGTACTGCGCGTTTTCGACTGCCGGATTCGTTTTTTTGAAGATTCCTTCGAGAATCCCTTTGGTGAGCCCGATCGGCAGTTTGAGCGCGGCCCCGAACAACGACGCGCGTGCCTTCGCCGGCGGTTCGGGCTGAACGAGGTTGTAGAGCTTTCCGGACAGGGTCACGTCGGGCGGGAGGCTTTTTTCGGCCAGCGGCTGGACGAACACGGTCGCCGTTTCTTCGCCGATCACGGTGCTTTCCGGTCCGGTTCCGTGCGGTCCGCCGCCTTCTTTGCATTTCGATGCCGCATAGAAGCCCGTTCCCGGGATTGCTTCCGCTTCGCCGAATTCGGTCGTCGTGCATTGAGGGACGGCTGCGGGAGCCGTCGCGAGGCCGGCTGCGACGTCGACCCTGACATGGGTGACGATTCCGGTCGGGACCGCCGTCGCCGAAGCGAGACTGCCGGTGTGTTTGAGCGTGAAGTCGGTGACGCCAAACGGCACGTGGCCGGCGGCCTGCCTGTACCCCTGCGTTTCGGATTCGGTCGGGCTCGGTTCGACGGTTTCCGCGATCGGATCGCCGAAGACGTCCGCGCCGACGACTTTTTCGCCGCAGGTTTCGGCGGTCGTTTTGCAGTTGACGCCGACGAACTTTTCGACTTCAACCGCGGCCTGTGCCGCTGCCGGCACTGCAAACGCGACGATCACGCCGACGAGCAGCGCAACGAACGAAAAGCGGACACGAGACCTCATACCGACCTCCCTAACGAGTCAAGGCACCTATACCCCTACTGACTCCTCTGGTCCTCAATAGTTGCGATCCACCGGCAGTATTTGGACGCATCGGCCGAGAGTCCTCCTTGGTGAAGGCTGCAAAGCGCGCCTGGCCGGCTGATGCTGCGCTAGGTGTGTGGCTGACGCCCAGCGGCGGCGCGGCGGCTCAGGCGAGCGCGAGCGCCGCGGCGCGGCCTTGGCAGTCGTACAGGGTCGTCCCGCTCGCGCCACTGCTCGACGTCGTGCCCGCGCCGCCGCCGCTGCTCGCAGTTTCCGCGCCCGAGCCTTCGCCCGTCGCGAGCGTCGTGCGCGTGCACGCTTTCGCGACCGCCGTCATCGCCGCTTTCGAGCCCGCGCGCGTGTCGCCCGGCAGGCTACGTCCGCCGCCCTGGAAGCCGCTCGCTTCGACGAGCACCCACCGAATCGCGCCCGAACTGACGCGCTGCGCAAGCCAGTTCGCCGTGACGTCGCTCTCGCGCCCGGAGAAGCCGCCGATCCCGGCGACCTTCGCGCCGCTTGCGATGATCGCCGACGCCGCGCTCGACTGGCTCGAGACGGCGATCGTGCCGCCGCCGTGCTGCTTGACGTACGAGAGCGCCTGCGTGATCGACCGGTCGTTGCCCATCGGGGCGCCCAACGCGCCGCCGCTCGGCGGCCCCGCCGGCGGAGCGCCGGCCGGTCCCGATTCCGACGTCCTGCCGCGACCAGAGCCGAACAGCGGCGGTTCGCCGGCCGGCTGGCCGGGCGCGCCCACGGCGGACGTCCCGCCGGCCGCGGAGCCCGCGCCGAAGCCGCGGAACCCGTTTGCGCCGCCGCGGCCGCCCGGGCCGCCGAACCGTGCGCCGTCGGCCCGCTGCACGTTCGCCGGGCCGCCTTCGGGGAACGTGCTGCTCGTCGCGTGGTCGAGCGTGTCGAGCGCCCACACCGACGGCGCCAGCAGCAGCGCGGCGATCCCGACGGCGGCGGCCGCCAGGCGCGCGCGCTTCGAGCGCGCGAGCACGAGCGCCAGCGCCGCGAGCACGCACGCCGCGATCAGCACCGGCGTGGTCCAGCTGAGCTGGCCGGGGTAGTCGTGCAGCACCGCCAGCTCCGTCGCGACGCCGCCGGCGAGCGCCAGCGGCGCGAGCACGCGCGCGCCGAGGCCGCCGCCGAGCATCTGCGCGACGCCCGCGCCGACCAGCGCAGCGACGAACGGAGCGAGCAGCGACACGTAGTACGGGTGGAAGATCCCGCTCGCGAAGCTGAACAGCAAGGCCGTCGTCGCGAACGCGCCGCCGACGGCGACGAGCCAGCCGCTGCGCGCGTCGCCGCGCCGTAGGCGGGTCGCGACGAGCAGCCCGATCGCGCTGACGAGCGCGAACCCGAGCAGCCACCCGGCCTGGCCGCCGAGCGCGTCGTTCAGCAGGCGCAGCGGCCCGGTCGAGCCGCCGAACATCGTGCCGCCGCCTGCGCCTCCGATCCCCGCGGGACCGCCCGCCAGGCCGTCGACGCGGCCGAAGCCGTTGTATCCGAAGATCAGCGAGAAGATGCTGTTGTCGCTCGTGCCCGAGATCCACGGGCGGTCGGACGCCGGCGTCAGCGCCACGAGCGCCGGCCACGCGCCGCCGACGAGCGCCATCGCCGCGCCGCCCGCGAGCAGCTGGCTTACCGCGCGCAGCCGTCCACGCGGCGCGACGAGCAGGTACGCGAGCACGATTCCCGGCACGACGAGGAGCGCGACGAGCATCTTCGTCTCGAACCCGAGGCCGACGCACACGCCGGCGAGCACGATCCACCGCGTCCGGCCGTCCTCGAGCGCGCGCACCGCGAACCACAGCGCCGCGACGCAGCACAGCACGAGCAGCGCGTCCGGATTGTTGTGACGCGAGATCGCGACCGCGATCGGCGTCAGCGCCAGCGCGAGCCCGGCGACGAAGCCGCCGACGCGCCCGAAGCGACGTCGCACGAGGTCGTACACGAGCGCGACGCTCGCGACGCCCATCAACGCCTGCGGCACGAGCATGCTCAGCGGGTGATAGCCGAACACGCGCACCGACAGCGCCTGCACCCACAGCGCCAGCGGCGGCTTGTCGACCGTCATCACGCCGCTCGCGTCGGCCGACGCGAACAGGAAGTTGTGCCAGCTCGCGCTCATCGAGCGCACCGCCGCGCTGTAGTAGTCGTTCGCCCAGCCGTTGCGGCCGAGCGCCCACAGGTTCAGCAGCGCCGCCAGCGCGATCAGCGCGCTCAGCTCTGCTCGCGGCAGGCGGCGCGCGAGCGCGCTCAGGCGCGGGCGCTCGCGCGCCACGCCTCCGCCGCGGATGGACGTGTCGATTTCAGGCGCGGCGGAGGTGGACTGCCATGAATAGCTCATGCGCGGCAGCATGGAGCGCGCGTGTAGGAGCAACGTGTGAGCTCGTTGAAACTTCCTAAAGAGCGTCTCGCGCCGACGGCTCATGCGGTGCGGCGCCTCGCGCGCCGCCGCTCAGTCGATCAGCCGTCCTCTCAGCCGCCAGATCGCGACGCGCCACATCAGCAGCGCGAACGCCAGCAGCACGCCGGCATGGCCGAGGTCGGCGAGCCGCAGTTCGCCCAGCGACGCGTCGCGCACGAGCTGCACGCAGTGGTACAGCGGGTTCACCTGCGCGACTTGGCGCAAGCCGGCCGGCAGCGTCGAGACCGGGAAGAACGTGCCGGCGACGAGGAACATCGGCGTCAGCACGGCGCTCGTGACGTAGTTGAAGTTGTCGATCGTCTTCGCCACCGCCGCGATCAGCACGCCGAACGCGCAGAACCCGAAGCCCGTCAGGAAGCCAATCGCCGGCACGAGCAGCATCCCCCATTCCGGTTGCAACCCGAACGCGAGCCCGACGAGCAGCGGCGCCATGCCGTACACGCCGGCGCGCAGCGAGACCCACAGGATCTCCGCCGTGACGAGCTCCTCGACGTCGAGCGGCGTCGCCAGCATCGCGTCGTACGTGCGCTGGAACTGCCACCGCACGAACGTGTTGAACATGCCCGGGAACGCCGAGCTGAACAGGACCGCCGTCGCGACCGTTCCCGTCGCGATGTACTCGATCGTCTTGACGTGGTCGATCTGCTTCAGCAGCGTCCCGAAGCCGAGCCCGAACGCGAGCAGGTAGATCGTCGGCTGCACGACCGACGAGAACGTCGTCGCCTTCCAATAGCGCCCGAAGATCACGACGTCGCGGCTCATCACCGCCGCGAGCGCCGCCGGCTCCAGGCGTCGCACGCGACGCACCGGGCGCTCGGCCTGGACCGCTCCCGCCTGCGCGCTCATCGACGCCGCCCGCAAGCCATCTTCGATCTCATTCGATCTCCTCTCCGGTCAGCGCGACGAACGCGTCCTCGAGGCTCGCCGGACGGCGCACGCCCTCGGGCGCGTCGCCGTCGAGCTGCTCCGCGCGCATGATCGCCAGCGCCGGTCCGCTGCGCCTGCTCTGCCAGCTGCGGCGCGCCGCCAGCTCGCTCAGTTGCGCGAGCCGCTCGGGCGAGCCGTACACCTCGATCACCTGCTCGCCGGCGTGCGCCCGCACCAGCTCCGCCGGCGTGCCCTGCGCGACGATCTTGCCGTGCGACATCACCGCGACGACGTCGGCGAGACGCTCGGCCTCCTCGATGTAGTGCGTCGACATCAACACCGTCACGCCGCCCGCGCGCAGCCCGTCGATCAGCGACCACAGCTCCTGGCGCACCTGTGGATCGAGGCCGACCGTCGGCTCGTCGAGCAGCACCAGGCGCGGCTCGTGGATCAGGCCGCGCGCGACGAGCAGCCGCCGGCGCATCCCGCCGGACAGCTCGCGCACGATCGTCTCCGCGCGCGGCGCCAAGTTCGCGATCTCCAGCGCCCGCTGCACCGCCGCCGCGCGCTCGCCCTTCGGCACGCGGTACAGGCGCGCGAACACCGTCAGGATCTGCCGGCACGTCAGCTCGACGTCGAGATTGTCGAGCTGCGGCACGACGCCCATCTCCATCCGCGCCTGCTTGGACTCGCGCGGCAGCTCGTACCCGAGCACCGTGATCTCGCCTTCGTCCGCAAGCGCCTGCGCCGTCAGCATCCGCATCGTCGTCGACTTGCCCGCGCCGTTCGGCCCGAGCAGCCCGAAGCAGACGCCGCTCGGCACCGACAGATCGAGCCCGTCGACCGCGACGATCGGCGCGCCGATCCCCGAATGCGGGAAGCGCTTGACGACGCCGCGCAGCGAGATCGCCGGCGAACGCGACTGGCTCTCTCTCTGCTCGGGCACTCGCACACTGTATGTGCGCGCCTGCGCCGGATGTCCAGGGACGCCGCCCTAACTTCATACGACGGTCCATATTCGCTCCGCGCCCGACCGGGCAATCTCAGGCGACGCTGTTCGAGCTGCGCCGTCCGAGGAAAGCGAGGCGAGACGAGACGATGCGAGGAAGAACGCCCCAGATCGTCGCCCTCGGAGGCGGCGGCTTCTCGATGGAGCGCGACAGCTCGTTGCTCGACGACTACGTCCTGTCGCTGACCGACGCCGAACGCCCGCGCGTCTGTTTCCTGCCGACCGCCTCCGGCGACGCCGACCACTACATCGTTCGCTTCTACCGCCGCTTCGCAGCGGCCTGCGACGCGAGCCACGTCTCCCTGTTCCGCCGCGACCAAGGCGCCGGCGGCGTCGAGGACGACCTTGCGAGCCACCTGCTCGCGCAGGACCTGATCTACGTCGGCGGCGGCAACGTCGTCAGCATGCTCGGCGCCTGGCGCGCTCACGGGCTCGACGACGTGCTGCGCAAGGCCTGGCGCAAGGGCATCGTCCTGTGCGGCCCCTCCGCCGGATCGCTGTGCTGGTTCGAGGAGGCGCTCAGCGCGTTCCACGGCGCCCCGCGCGGCGTGCGCGGGCTCGGAATGCTGCCGTACTCCAACTGCGTCCACTACGACGCCGAGCCGGCGCGACGCGCCGAGTACCACCGCTTCGTCGGCGACGGGATGCGCGCCGGCTTCGCCGCCGAGGACGGCGTCGCGCTGCACTTCCGCCGGACGCGCCTGCAGCGCGTCGTCAGCTCGCGCGCCGACGGCCGCGCCTATCGCGTCGAGCACGCCGGCGACGGCGTCGTCGAGACGCCGCTCGAGGTCACCTACCTCGGCGAGCGGCCCGTCTCGCGCGACGAGCCGCCGGTCGAGCCCGTCGCCGAGCCCGTCGCCGATCGCGCAGCCGCGGCCCCGTCGCGTCGCGCGCGCAGACGCGCCGTGCGCGGAGCCGTCGCCGCCGGCGCACTGCCCGCCTGAGCGGTACGCTCGAAACGTGAGCAGCGAAGCACCCGAAGTCCCGCTCGAGCAGCGCCGGATCTTCGCGATGGGCGGCGGCGGCTTCACGATGGAGCCGACCAACCCGCTGCTCGACGACTTCGTCCTCTCGCTGACCGACGCCAAGCAGCCGCGCGTGCTGTTCCTGCCGACCGCCTCCGGTGACACGACCACGCAGATCAACGCCTTCCAGGCGCGCTTCGCCGACCGCTGGTGCATACACGAACATCTCTCGTTGTTCCGCCTGCAGGACAGCAAACGCCCGCTCGCGCAGATCCTGCTCGAGCAGGACGTCATCTACGTCGGCGGCGGCTCGATGCGCAACCTGCTCGCGATCTGGCGTGCGCACGGCCTCGACCGCCTGCTCGTCGACGCGTGGCGCACCGGCACCGTGCTCGCCGGCCTCAGCGCCGGCGCGATGTGCTGGTTCGGAGGCGGCGTCACGCGCTCGAGCGGCGCGCCCGAGCCGTTCGCCGGCCTCGGCCTGCTCGACGGCTCGCTGACGGTCCACGCCGACGGCGAGCCCGAGCGCCTGCCCGTCTGGCTCGCCGCCGTGCGCGACGGCACGCTCCCCGGCGGCTGGGCGCTCGACGACGGCGTCGGCCTGCTGTTCGACGGGCTGCGGATGGCGCGCGTCGTCAGCTCGCGCCCCGGCGCCAGCGCGCAGCGCGTCGACCAGGTCGCCGGCGAGCTCGTGCGCCATCGGATCGAGCCGGAGCTGCTCGGCGACGGCGACGCGGCGCTCGTCGCCGAGGACGAGGCGATCCAGGAGCTTCGCCGCGTGCAGCGGATGCGGCGCGGCCTCGGCGAGCGGCGCGGCTGACGGCGGCCGGCTGACGTGGCCGGTAGGGCCGTTCAGCCGATCGCTGTCCCCGGCGCGAGACCGCCGTCTTCGATGCCGACGCCCGCGTGCACCTTGTCCTCGTACACCGCGACCGATTTGACGTCGAATTCGCGCGTGCCGCTCGTGAAGCCGCTCGTGCACGAGCATTCGCGCAGCGCATAGCTGAGGATCAGCGTGGCCTTCTCCGACAGGTCGGGGCGCGCCGGGCCGACGTTCGTCGCCCACGGCTGCGGCACGCCGTCGATCCACACGCTGTATGTGCCGCTGGCGCTGAGCTCGAACGTGTACGTGTGGAACGCCTGCGACGGGTCCACCGCAAAGCCGGATTTGCTCGCTTCCGGGTGCGGCGCGGCGAACCACGACGTATACAGTGGGCTCGTCTTCCAGCCGCTCGTGTAGGAGCCCCATCCGCCGCCCTCGAAGAAGTCGACCTCGGTGTCGTTCCACGGCGGCCCGTTCGTCCACCAGCCAGGATCCGCGTCGCCGGTGTTCGGCGGGAGCTTGGCGATCGCCTGGAACACGAGCGTCTGTCCTTTGCCCGGCGACCACTTGAACGAGCGGTAGCCGCGGAACTTTTCCAGCCCGCGGAGCGTCCCGCAGACAAAGTGCTTGGCGCCCGGCGCCTGCGCGGCGGGCGTGTGCGTGCACGTCAGCTTCAGCCCTTGCGCCGTCTCGCCGACGGCGCTCGGGTTCATCACCTCCAGCTCGTCTTCGTTGAAGCCGTGGCAGCTCGTCATCACGACGCAGTTGTTCGGGAACCACGTGTTGTCGTGCCCGCGGCCGACGCCAATCGGCTCGCCGAAGGCGTCCGCGTAGGCGACCGACCAGCCGCCCGCCGGCGTCGGCGGCCCGGTCGGCGTCGCGCTCACCGACAGGGTTCGTGCGGGGCTCTGCTGCACGGCGCCGAGCTTCGGCCGCTGCCGATCCCGCGCCGCCGCCGAGCCGCAGCCGGCGATCGCCAGCGCAAGCAGGCCGGCCGTGAGGAGCGGCAGCGCCCCGCTCGGGCCGTCAAGACCCCGGCCGCGACGATCGCGGCGCGCTTGTGAGATACGTCGCGCTGAGGTCTTCATCGCCATGCTCGGGCACAGCTTCCCGCATCCGCGTGGCGATCGCGCCGAGCATCGGCGACGGCCGAGCGCTCCCGCCGGGCGGCGCCAGCGCGTCAAACGACGGGCGCCGGGTCCGCGACGAGCGTCCGCACGAGCTCGCCCCAGCAGCGCCGCAGCTGCGCCTGAGAGATCCCCAGCTCGCGCCGCTGGAACAGCACGAGTTCGCTGACGAGCGAGCCGAGCAGCACGTCGGCGAGGTAGCCGATGTCGCCGTCGTAGCCGCTGTCGGCGAGCAGCGCCGTGACGTGCGCGCGATACGCCGCGTAGACGCTGTGGCGCAGCCGCTCGCCCGGCGCGCCGTTCTCGGCTGCGAGCAGCAGATCGCCCTGGATCTCGATGTGCTCGAGCATCCGCTCGCCGAATGCGATCAGTCGCTCGCGCGCCGGCGCGCCCGGGCCGAGCGGCGCCGATCCACGGATGAAGTCCTCTTGGAAGCTGCGCTCGCGCTCGTCGAGCAGCGCGCGCATCAGGCCACAGCGATCGCCGAAGTGGCGAAACAGCGTTCCCTTGCCGACGCCCGCCGCGCACGCGACCTGGTCCATCGTCGTCGCCGCGGCGCCGTCCGCGGCGACGAGCCGTTCGGCCGCCGCAAGGATCGTCGTGCGGTTGCGCGCGGCGTCGGATCGCTCGTGCCGCAACGGCGCGAGCATCGGCAGCTCCAGCCGATCGCCGTCGCCGTGCACGGCGGGGAGTCTACTCGCGGGGTTTACCGGACTGTGGTCCATTTATCTGTTAGCATAGCGCCTATATGGACCGTAGTCCGCTACCCAGCGACAGCGCGAGTCCGCCCCCCCAACGCACAGGAGACCCCATGTCAGCCCCCACAGCAGAGACCCAGACGAAGCTTCCGAGCGGCACGTGGAAGCTCGACCCGACCCATTCCTCGGCGAGCTTCGCCGTCAAGCACATGGTCGTCGCGACGTTCCGCGGAAGCTTCGAGAACCTCGACGCGACGCTCACAGTCGGCGAGGACGGCGCCGGTGAGCTGCTCGGCGCCGTCGACGCGCGCTCGATCGTCGTCAAGGACGAGAACCTGCAGGCGCACCTCGGCTCGCCGGACTTCTTCGACACCGAGCGCTACCCCGAGCTGCGCTTCGCTTCGACCGCGATCCGCCGCGACGGCGAGCAGCTCGTGATCGACGGCGAGCTGACGATCAAGGACCACACGCACCCTGTCGAGGCGCGTGGCACGATCACCGACCCGCACGAGACGCTCGGCGGAGCCGTCAAGATCGGCGTCACGCTGGAGACCGTGATCGACCGCACGCAGTTCGGGCTGAACTGGAACGCGCCGCTGCCGAAGGGCGGCTTCGCGCTGGCCGACGACGTCAAGCTGACCATCGAGCTCGAGCTCGCGCAGGCCGACGGCGAGTAGGAGGAGCGATGCGCGTCCTCGGCATCGCCGGATCGCTGCGCCGCGACTCGCACAACCTGCGCCTGCTTCGGGCGGCGGCCGCGCTGCTGCCGCCCGAAGCCGAGCTCGTCGAGTTCACCGGCCTGAAGGCGATCCCGCCGTTCGACGAGGACGACGAGTCCGCGCCCGACGTGGCCGTGCAGCAGTGGCGCGCGGCGATCTCCGAAGCCGACGCGCTGCTGTTCGCGACGCCCGAGTACAACCACTCGATTCCGGGCGCCCTGAAGAACGCCGTCGACTGGGCCTCGCGGCCGTTCGCGACGGCCGCGCTGCGCAACAAGCCGGCCGCCGTGATCGGCGCGAGCACCGGGATGTTCGGAGCCGTCTGGGCGCAGGCCGAGCTGCGCAAGTCGCTCGCCGCGGCCGGCGCCCGCGTGATCGACCGCGAACTGCCGGTCGGCGGAGCGGACGACGCGTTCGCCGGCGACGGAGCGCTCGCCGAGCACGACCAGCAGCTCGCGCTCGGCGAGATCCTCGCCGAGCTGCTCGGCGACGCACGCGTGCACGCAGCCGCTTGATCGCGGGCGCTTGAGCGCCGCCGTCAGGCCCGCGAGAGCGTCTTCTGATCAGCGCTCGCCGTCTTCGACCTCGGCCGCGATTTCGGCGAGGCTCACGCCCAACGCCTCGGCGAGCCGTCTGACGGTCATCCAGCCCGGGCTGTTGACGCCGCGCTCGATCCGCGACAGCGCCGACGCCGTCATGCCGGCGTCGAACGCGAGTTGCTCCTGCGTGATCTCGCGATCCTCGCGCAGCTGTTTGAGCAGCTTCGCCAAGACGAGGTCCGGCCGGTCGTGCATCTAATAAACATCGCCAAGTCCTAGGGTCAAAGTCCATACTCTAAAGTCCTAGGACTTAACGCTGTATATTTCGTTCGCTGCACAAATCATCCCCACAGATGGTCGAGTGCATCTGCCGGCGGCCCCGAACGGAGGCCCTTGGGAGCTTGCCCCCCGGGGGCCTCCGCGGCGGGCCGTCGAGAACGCAGAGAAGAGCGCGGACACTCACCAATGCCTAGAGCCGCAGCCTGTGTAGTTCGATTCGCGCTACACTCCAAATCGGATGACTGCCGTCCCGCATCCGCTCTCACTCAGGCTCGGCCGTGACGGAACTGAAGCGCTCGAAGATCTCGCTCGCCGACGTGGCGTGAGTCGTGCGGAGGCCGCCCGCCAGGCAATCACCGAGGCGGCTGTGCGAGAGCGCCGCCGCACGGGTCTTGCGGCCGAGGCAAGGGCTCTCATGGAAGATGAGGGATACGTGAGCGAAGCGCATGATGTCGTCAGCCTGATGGAGGAGCTGCGTGGTCCGTGGTGATATCCACGCGATCACGCTCCCTCGCGGGCGCGGCCATGTCCAACAGGGCCGTCGCTACGCGGTGATCGTCCAGGCCGATGATCTCCTCGCGCTGTCGACCGTCGTCATATGCCCTACGTCGCGCTCGGCATTCCCGGCCAGCTTCCATCCGGAGATCACGCTGGACGGCCACGCAACGCAGGTTCTCTGCGAGATGATTGGCGCTGTTGACGCCCGCGCTCTCGGCAAGCGCGTCGGGCACCTGGCGCTTGATGAGCGGCGCTCTCTCGAGGAGGCGCTCCAGCTTGTGCTCGACCTTCCATGACCGATCAGCAGCGACGCTTCGCCTCCGCGGCGCCGGCCAAGGCGATCACTTGGTCTTACCCGCTCGGCGGCCCAGCTGCGCCCAAGTCCGCGGCCACTCCAGCTCCCGACGACATGCAGATAGCTCGGCCCTCGCGGGTCAGCCTCCACGCGTTCGCCTTCCCACGCGGCTGTCCCGCTCCTGTGTTCTCGACGAGCCCAAGACCTGCGAGGCGGCTCAAGAGCTTTGAGGTCTGGCCTTGATCGACGATCCCGGCGAGGTCCGCCACTTCGCAGTTGGCCGTCGGCTGACAGTGCGCCAACGCGTAACTGCTCAACGAGGCATATTCACTACGCTAGGTCCGTCATTCCCCCGGAGGGGTGGCAGAGCGGTTGAATGCGGCGCCCTCGAAAGGCGTTGTGCGTCTATCGGCGTACCGAGAGTTCGAATCTCTCCCCCTCCGTTCGCATCGACTGCTGGGCGCTACTGGCCTCGCCGTGAAGCGAAGAACGAGCTGAGCAGCTGCCCGCACTCCGGCGCGAGCAGCCCGGCGCCGAGCCGCGCGCGATGGTTCAGGCGCCGGCCGTCGCTCGCCTCCTCGCCGAGCACGTCGAGCACGCTGCCACACGCACCCGCCTTCGGATCGCTCGCGCCGTAGACGACGCGCGCGACGCGCGCGAGCACGATCGCGCCGGCGCACATCGCGCACGGCTCGAGCGTGACGTAGAGGACCGCGTCGAGCACGCGCCAGCTGCCGATCGCGCGCGCGGCTTCGCGCAGCGCGATGATCTCGGCGTGCGCAGTCGGATCTTGGCGTAGCTCGCGCTCGTTGTGCGCCGCGGCCAGCAGCTCATCGTCGCGCACGACGACGGCTCCGACCGGAACGTCATCGTGAGCGACCGCACGCTCGGCCTCGCGCAGCGCGATACGCATGAAGTAATCGTCGCGTGGGAAGAACAGCCCGCTCATCGGTCTCGCCGCGCCCTCTGCGACAGTGCGGTGCCGCCTGCGCGCCTTGGCCGCATCATCATTACCGAAGAACAGACGATGCCGAAACGGATGCCCCTGCCCACCCGCGTCGGCGCGCGCGCCGCGCGACTCACGCTCGCCTGCTGCGCGGCGCTGGCTTTCGCGCCCGTCGCCGTGGCGCATGCGACGCCCGCCGCGAC
>Ga0210386_10001676_pt1 | contig 19460 bp, 11 predicted proteins | sample IncBWH32OmetaG_FD_160091 | JGI IMG/M metagenome (GOLD analysis project Ga0210386, IMG submission 160091) | Forest soil microbial communities from Barre Woods Harvard Forest LTER site, Petersham, Massachusetts, United States - Inc-BW-H-32-O ... | reverse complement strand
TGATCCCAAGGACCTGATACGGCGTGATGGTCACGAGGGCACCTTCACCACCTCCTGGAGCAGGGTTTACCACCGTGAGCGGCACTTCCCCAAGACTGGTAAGTGAAGAAGCTGCAATCGTGACCTGCAACAGGCCATTGCTTTCAAACATAGTCTGTTGTGAAACGCCATTCAGTTTCACAATCGACGCTGGGTAGAAGTTGCTTCCAGTAACCTGCAATGTAGCCGGCCCGTTATTGATCTGCAGGGTCTGCTGGGGAACTCCTCCCGTTCCGACCATGCTGATTGCAGGAACACCATATGCACTATCACCGGTTCCGGTGAGCGCCACGACAAGCTGCGGATGTACAGGATCATTGGAAGTAATGGCAAGCGATCCAGATAATGTATCTGCTGTCGGAGGAGAAAAGGCCAGTTGAACAACACACGGAGCTCCGGTCGGCAAGGTTCCTGTGCAGCCATTTTGGGCAATGGAGAAACCACTGCCACTGATCGCGACATGACTAATGGCGAGAGGCGCGTTTCCTCTATTAAAGAGGAAAAGTCCAACTGCTGGCCCCTGCGTACCCACCAGTAGATGTCCGAAGTCGAAGGGAATCGACGCCGGCTCCAGATCGGGTGCTACGCCCTGACCGGATACCTGAATCACCTGAGGGGAAATCGCAGCATTGTCGCTGAAGGTGATGGTTCCGGACGAAGTGTTGTCGTCGACAGGGGCAAAGGAGAGGGTAACCGGGCAGGATGCGCCGGGAGCAATCGACCCACAGCCTTGCGACGCCGTGATCGTTGAGACTGAGGATGTGATCGAAGTGAAATCAAGCGCCGTGTTGCCACAGTTCGTGACGGTCATAGTTTGAGTCGAAGAGCTTCCGGCCGCGGTTTGGCCGAGATTCACATTCCACGCGCTGAGACACACCGAAGGCGCTGCGGTGGCCATGTCGATCTTCGAAATAAATGTATGACTGTAACCAACATTCGGATTCGGGGGTGGCGGTGGCTGAGTCTGAAAACTGCCCGATGTGGTTGGAAAATCGTTCGCGAAGGTGGTGCCCGTCACAATGAGATTGTTGTTCGAGTCAATAGCGAGCGACGAAAATATAGACCCCGGAAAGGTACCATCTGTCGAACTCAGGAAGCTGCCGAAGGTGAGAGAACTAAGATCGGGACTCATCTCAGCAAGTACCATATCCGCAGAAGAGGTGGATGTTTCCAGTTCGGATGTAAACGGATTCTGTAAAGGAAAGTTTGCAGAGCCAGTCTCTCCGCCGACGTATACATTTGAATGACTATCCAGCGCGATGCCGCTGAACGAACTGCCGCCATTGCCCTGCGATGGTGCGCCGCTCAGATACGTGGCAGCCAGAACGGCACTTCCCTGCGCGTTCAACTCGACTATGTATCCTGAATTGCAGGTGCAATTTGGACCTGCAATCAGGCTCTTCTGATAGGAACTTGCGGTAACAGGCAGGCTAGATTCGCTCGTGCCACCGGTGATATAGACATTGCCGCTGTTGTCGACAGTCATGCCGCCCAAGGTGTCGGTCCCTGGTATATATGTGCCGTAGTTGATCGCTGAAGCCGAGGCGTTCAGTTGCAGAATGTATCCAGCGGCTGGGCTTTCCACATTAGCGATGGCGTTGGGGAAGCTGGTGGAAATTACCCCTTGTGTTGTCGGAAGTCCCTGTCCCCCAGTGCCAGCGACAACTACCTGTCCGGACGAATCAACCGCAATCCCTGTAGGTAGAAACCAGTTCACGTATACGGAAAGAGGATCTTGCGCGGCATTTCCAGGTATCACTGTCGAATAAAGTAACTTGCCTGTGGGGTCGACTTTGAGGATGAATGTGGAAGTGTCAGGATAGCCGGGGACAGTGGAGGTGAGAGTGCCTGGTGTGATCTGAAAATTAGGAGCGTCCGTGACTCCGGTAAGGTAAGCATTGCCGAATACATCGACTGTCAACCTCCCGTTATTGCCGTTAGCATAAGAGGAGCCCTGTCCACCGCCAATCTTTCCCACATAATTAAATGCGGAACCGTCCGGTTTCAGCGAAGCCACGAAGTAGCAGCTATATGTCGTCTGATATGAAGACGAGGGTACCGAACCTGCATGCGGGAAGTCGGTGGAACTGGAAATGCCGCCCACAATGGCGTCTCCGTTAGAGTCGACCGCAATGGTTGCTCCAAAGTCTTCATCTGAGCCGCCAAGATATGTGGAGTAAATCAGCGTGTGACCAGTGGGATCCAGTTTGGTAATGAATATATCGTCGGCTCCACCCCATTTGGCCTGCACCGCATTTTGCGTAGGGAAATCCGTAGATCTGGTAAAACCAGTGACGTAGATGTTCTGTCCGGAATCGGTGGTAACCGCCGCTATGTTATCTGCATCAGTGCCGTCGAGGTATGTCGAGAAGGTAAAGACTGGGTCAATTACCAACGGCCGTGTGACATCGTATGCGCCGAGGCGGAAGCGCACAGCGCCATCCTTCGCTAACGCAAAAGCAGCGCCCACTGGCTCACGCCCGTCCGCTGATGTCTGATAGGCGACAGGCTTTTTTAGAACGAGTGTTTCGCCCCCTATGTGAATCTCGAGATCCCCTTCCGACCCCAATGCGACATGCTCCGCCCCATTTAGCCGAAATACGATCGAAGATGGATCTGCGCCGGCCGCAACCTGAAAATCATGCTCCAGTTTGCTGCCGTGGCCATAGAAGACCAGATCAACTCCGGGATAGATCGACTTGTATTCGATTTGCCCGTAATTTGCAACGCCCCGAATCCAGCGGGAAGAATCTGCACCCAGCAAATAGTTCGTGTGGCTCTTCAAGGGGTCCGTTGCAACGACGTGCGAGTCATTCCCTGATCCGATAAATCGCATTCCGAGCTGCTGATGGCCTTCGTTTGTGCCGGGGAGAAGAAAATCAACTCCTTCGCGAAGAAACATCGTCTCTATCCCACTGTGATGAGACACATACCGATACCGCTGCGGCACCTGCCCCTGATTCTCTTCGAAAATCAGCGGTAGTGAGATGTTCTGCCGCGATGCGCCCAGAGCGATGGTTGAGGGGATACAGATCAAAACAACAAAGGCAGAAAGGAAAAAACGTACAAGTCGAGCCGGGTTCACCAAGGGTCTCCAAAAGGGGTTGTGACTCAACTAACCTAATCGAGAAGCGGGGATCCCGACCAGCAAATAATGAGCTGCTGAGGGTGTTGCCCTTCAGTCGAGGCAATTTCAAAGGAATCGTTTCTGAATGATGACCAATGTGCATCGATGACGGTTACAAAAGGTTAACGACACCCCAAAATGGTCCACTCCTAGTGATTTGCGGACACTGTAAAATACATTTATAGTTTTATCGATTTAAAGGAAATTCCCCCACCAACGAGCTGTCTAGCTCACTCATCAACTCTAATCGTGCGGTAACTGTAATAGAACAGTGCTGCCATGCCGGCACGCGTTCGGATAATACTGATTTTCTTGGAGGCTTCATGCAGTTTTTGTCTGTATCCGCAAAGCGGTGCGTGCTATTTTCCGCCTTGGCAGGTTTTCTTTCGTTATCACTGTCGGCTGCATCGACTCCCCAGAGTCAACCATCTCCAACAACACACGGACTGCCGGTGGAATTTGAACCGAACCGCGGACAGGCGATGCCGGGTGTTCGCTACATCGCCCGTACTGCAGACGGCGAAGCTCAGTTGATGGAAGATCGTCTCCGAATTGTGCCATCGTCGGCAAATCAGTCGCAGGCCTACGAACTGCATTTCCCCGGTGCAAAGCCTGCTGAAATTCACGAAGAGTCACCCGGAGGTGGCGTCGTCAATTATTACAGCGGACAGAACAGGGCCGCATGGATCACCCACGTTCCCCTTTACCGCCAGATACGCTATCAAGATATTTATCCGGGAACCGATCTCGTTTTCCACGGCAGCAGCAGCCGGCTTGAATATGATTTTGAACTCAGCCCCGGAGCCGATCCCTATCGCCTGCAAGTTGACGTTGACGACGCGTCAACTGTAGAGCCGCAGCAGGATGGAAGCCTGTTGCTTACATCGGGAGGCCATACTCTCCGGCTGCTCGCACCAAGTGCCTTCCAGCACGACGGCACAGAAACGCGTGCGGTGCAGGTGAGCTACCGCATGCTCGCTCCGTCTAAAGTTGGCTTTGCGCTGGGACCGTATGACCATACAAAAAAACTCATCATCGATCCAGTGGTGACTTATGCAAACATGCTCGCCGCGAAAAGCGGTATCCAGGTGGCCGCAATCGCCACGGATACAAACGGCGATCTCATCATGACCGGCAGTACTTACTCCACGACTTTCCCGGTTGTAAACGGGAAGCCCGCTTCGACGAGTGGCAGTCAGCAGGTCGTTGTCACGAAACTGGATCCAACTGGCGAAAATATTCTCTATTCTACTTACCTGCCGGCAAGCGCTTTCACTACGGCCAGCGGAGTTGCAGTAGATGGAAATGGAAACGCCTATGTAATCGGAGTAACAGGCGCCTCCGATTTCCCCGTCACATCGCAGAATCTCGGCACATGCGGCGGCGTCTGCAATGCAGGATTTATCACGAAACTGGATTCGTCCGGTGCTATGGCATATTCAACGCTGCTTGCATCCGGTCAGATCCTGCCCAAGGCGATCGCGGTCAATGCAAGTGGCAACGCATTTGTTTCCGGCCTGGCTGCGGACGGATCGCTGCAAACAGTGAATTCCTTTCAACCCGTTTATCAAGGAGGCCTGTGCACTAGCTGCAATTCTGCCTTTTACGTAGAGCTCAATACGCAGGGCACGGGTTATGTCTTCTCGAGCTATCTCGGCGCGAACAATAACGCGACCGGAATTACGCTGGACAAAGATGGAAATATCTATGTCGCCGGCTCATTCAACAGCTACTATCAATCTTCAATTCCCCTCAAGGGAGAACTTCAATCTGTACTGGGTGGCTTCTTCCTCACGAAATTTGCCAGTGATGGCCAGACGCTCCTCTTTGGCTCTTTTCTTGGCGGCGATATTTCAGGCAATAATACGTCTGAAAACCTTTCTGGCATAGCTGTCGGTTCGGATGGCACGGTGTACTTAGCCGGGAATACTGCATCCAGAGGATTCCCCTACACGATCAATGCCAATCGCCATCCACTGGGTTATGGCCTTTATGGAAGCACGCAGAAGTTTGCCATGGCACTGAACCCATCGCTGACTTCGCTCACATATTCCACATATCTTGGCGATGGCTATATGACTGCCATGGCTGTCGATTCCGAGGGAAACCTCTACGCAGCCGGGTCAACAGGAGTTGAGCCGATTCAGGCAAAAAACGCGGTTGTCTCCGATGTCGCGACCGGCGGTACTTTTCTGGAATTGGATAAAACTGGAAACCCACTTGAGACAAGCGCGTTTGGCGGCCACGCCACCACCCAGGTCCCAGCTGCCATGACCATCGATTCCCTTGGAAACATCTATCTCGCCGGCAGCCCCGGCGGCTTCAGTGGTCTCACACTAAACGGTGGATGTTCGGGGCAGGACCCGATCATCGTCGGAGGAAGTGCTTATGCAACGCAAGCCAGCCTGGGAAATACATGCACATCTACAAGCGGCGCATTCCTTGCAAAAATTGCTTCTGACTCGAAACCACAAATAAGTCTGGGATACCTCCTTCCGTTTTTGCCGCTGCACAATATTGGCTCGGCCGATCTGCATATCAGCAGCATTACGTTCACAGGCGGCCTTGCAAAAGCACAGGGAAACTGCGGCAGTACCATTCCGGCTGGCACCAGCTGTGTCCTCACGCTTACCGATGCAAACGGCAACTTGGCTCAGGGCTCGGTTACCATCACAAGCGATGCATCGCCTGCCGTACAGACATTCACTCCTTATCTGGATCCGCGAGTGGTAGGAACTCCGGCAGGAGACTTTCCATGGATCGATTTGTCACAGTTGTACTTCCCGCCACAGCAAACAGGGACTTCCAGCGTCCAACGTCCTTTCCGCATATGGAATGTGGGAGTTGCAAATCTAACTTTGCAATCGATTGCAGCTACGGGTGAGCTCTTGCAGACACACGATTGCACCACAACTCTCACTCCGGGTAGCTATTGCACGGTTCAGGTCATATGGAACCCGAAGAATGGCACAGGGGGAAATACTGTCTCTCTCGTATACGACAACGGACCGCAGAACTACTACTACGTTCCATCCCAATATCTGACCAGCCCAACGCCCCTCTTGGTTTCAGAGCCGAATGGCATTCCTTTTGGCACGCAGACTGTCGGGAATCCCTCTTTTTACCGTACAGTCACGGTTACAAATGTGAGCGATGCCCAGACCTCTGCTCCCACCGTGTCCCTGAGCGGTGCCAGCGAATTCACCCTGGCTGGCAACACCTGCACAAGCAGTCTTGCATCTCAGCAGAATTGTATCGTTGCCGTTCTCTTTACACCGGTGATCGATGGCGACCGCTCAGCCACCCTCCAAATTAGTGGCGGAGCCTCAGCCTCGTTACAGCTTTCCGGCACTGGTCAAATAAACTCGGCCATCAGCGTTTCTCCGCTTCAGCTCACATGGCCTCTCACTGTATTTGGCTCTGGATACTCGCTCGATGAAAAGCTAACGAATATCTCTTCCGTAAGCGTTCCCATATCGAACATCACATTTTCTCTCCCCGATTACTCGGAGACTGACGATTGCTCCGGCTCTGTGCCCGCGGGTGCTTCCTGCACCGTACACGTCATGTTCCAGCCGCAGGATCTCGGAACTCGCAACGGAACGATGACCATCAATTTTGGCGGCCAAACGAACGCGCAGGCAATTACTCTCCTCGGTAACAGCGTATATCCTCTTCTGTTGTCTCCGGGCTCGCTTGATTTCGGCACCAATAATCCTGCTGGAACCTCAAGCCCTGCCCAGAGCGTGAGCCTTTCTAGTCCATACTCGGCAAAGGTTCTAAACTATACCCTTTCCGTTGACGGTCCGTTTACGCTCAACAATCCATGCCCTAATCCGATGCCTGGAAATTACGGCTGCACCATGTCTGTGACCTTCAATCCCACCGCCGCAGGAGCGCAAACGGGAAGTCTGACTGTCGCGACACCAGGCGTATCAAAGACGAGCTCCATTCCGCTCACCGGCACGGCATATACGCCGCCAGCCATAGCTGTCGCCAACAGCCTGAGTTTTGGCGGTGTGCCAAGTGGAATCAGCAGCACCCTGCCGCTCTCTATTTCAGATACAGGTAGCCAGAACCTGACCATCTCAGGATTAACCATTAGCGGAAGCAATGCCGCTGATTTCAGCGTCGCTTCCGGTCAGTGCGCCACCATCAGTGGAGGCAGCAGCTGCATTGTCAATGTCAGCTTCCGCCCCTCGGTCACCGGGAATCGGTCTGCCGTGCTCACCGTTACAGGTAACGCTGCAAACAGTCCTCAAACCATCACACTCACCGGAGCCGGCCAGGCATCGGCCGTATCGCTTTCGCCCGCCAGTCTGGATTTTGGCAGCCAGAACCAGGGCAGCACGAGCGCTCCTTTGCAGGCCACACTCACGAACACCGGCAATGAAAGCCTCACTATAACCAGCATTACCTCCTCCGGCGACTTCTCCCAGACGAATAACTGCGGGACGACGCTCGCCGCCAACGCCAGCTGTCAGATTGCGGTTGTATTCACTCCGTCAACTGTAGGGTCCGAATCTGGAACCTTATCAATTGCCGATAACGCCGCCGCCAGCCCGCAAGCAATTCCGCTTACCGGAACAGGCACAACTCCCTCGGTCAGCATTGGCACGGGTAACGGAGGCTCCGTCACCAGCACGGTGCCCAGCGGCCAGCCCGCTACATTCAATCTGACCCTGACAGGCAGTGCTGCATTCAGCGGCAACGTGACGTTAGCCTGTTCTGGCGCACCACAAAATGCAACCTGCTCAGTCAGTCCAACTACGTTGGCTCTTACTCCCGGCGCCTCCCAGCCCTTTGTTGTAAAGGTGACTACTCAATCCAGCACGACAGCCCATCCCGACAGCGCCGTGAACGTGTTCATGGCCGGTACCGGTGTCGCGTCTCTCTTCATCGGATCATTGTTTCTCTTCAGAAGAAAGCGCTGCTGGTCCCTAGTGATGGCGTGTGTGGTGGGCATTTTCATTTCTCTCACCGTCACGGCATGTGGAGGAGGAAGCAGCGATACAAAACCGCCCAGCACCACCGCCAACACTCCAGCCGGAACTTACAAGCTCACGGTTACCGCAACTGCAGGGACGACTAGCACATCTCAGGTTCTGACGCTGACAGTGCAATAGCGATTTTCTAAGTAAATACTCAGGCCGAGGCGACCTCACAGATGGTCTGCGTCTTGGTCAGGATTAACCTGAACTGGGCTGGCGCGTCTATGCGATGATACGCGGTCTCACCAGACCCTTACTCTGCTTCTTGGTGTTCCAGCATCCAAACATCGTCCAAAAGGAAATCGATGAGATGATCGCCGTCCTCGTGGCGAACGGCCAGTTGTCTCCTGAGACCCTTATTGTGGGTATCCAAGAGCTTGGCGTCAAACCGGTGAGCGAGTTGCTTGGCGCTCGCTGGACAGTCTTATCGAGGGAACTTGCGAGGATTAAGGATTATCGGAACAAGTTGATGCATGGTCAGATGACTGGGCGGGGATTGTCGTCCGATCACCTTGAAAGAGATGTGATTGTCATGGTTGATTGGATTCATTCCTTGGGAGAAGCGGCCCGCATTGAGTATGGATACGACGGCGTTGGCAGAAACACGTACCGTCATGCAAAGGCGGCCCGTATGCAAATCGTGCAGAAATACCCGTTCAACACCCCTGAAGAGTTTGAAAGGTGGCTGAAGGGCTTGTCGAAAGGGGTCAGCAAAGCGGAAACGGGTAAAGGACCTCAATGACGTCATACTAGGGAGCGTGTCAGAGTATTCCAGTGTGAGAGCGCATAGCGGAGCGTGCTTGCGTTCTCGCTTTTGGTCGAGAGCGAGCGAGCGTCTTCCGAATGATTTCCTGTGAATTCACTGGAATCAGTGCTGAAAGCGGACCAAAAGCGGACTGAAGACGCCAACGAAGTGAGCAATACTTTGATAATAAAAGGGTTGATGGTCTTTTATTCTAGGTCTGCAAAAACCTTTATGCGTCGGTTCGATCCCGACCCGCGCCTCCAATCTCTTCAATAACTTACACGACATGTATGTTTCACTCATTGCCAATTTTGGGAGATTTGTGGGTAGCCTGGCAAGATTCCCTGCTGAATCGCCATTTCCGTCATGCCTTGCTGAGCGGGCCGCCGTCAGCGATGACGTTATATTGTCCTTATGGCTGAGGTCCCACTCTATGGCAAGGTCGAGGAACTCTTGGCTTCCGAGATTGCGCGAGGCCACCTGCAACCGGGAGACAGGCTACCTAGCGAAGACGAACTTCTGAGGCGCTTCGACGTCAGCCGAATCACTGTTCGGCGTGCTATTCAGAACTTGATTCAACGTGGGATGGTGGAGATTCGGAGAGGCCGTGGCACCTTCGTGCTGGCTCCCATCATCTCGCAGGAACTCACACGGCTCACAGGTTTCGTAGAAGATATGGACACCCATGGACGCAAGGCCTCCACGCGCGTTCTCAGCCAAGGAGTCGTCGCAGCGAATGCGGCGGTCGCACGCCAACTCGGCCTCATCAAGGGAACCCGCGTCATGCGGATCGAGCGGGCCCGTCTCGCCGACTCTGTCCCCATGTCCTTTGACGAGACGTATCTGCCGCTTGAGATCGGGAAGCGGATTGTGAGCAATGATCTGCGAATCAAGCCGATCTTCGCTTTGTTAGAGGAGAAGTACGGCATTCCGCTCACCGAAGCGGAGTACAGATTGGAAGCTTCGGCGGCCCCAGCGCGGGTCGCCGAAGCGCTCGCGATCTCAGAGGGATTCCCGATCTTCCGTATCGAGCGAACCTCGTTCACAGATGGCGGCCGCCCGATCGACTACGAGATTCTTTCCTACCGCAGCGACCTCATCCGATTCGTTACCCGTCTTGCGCGGAAGCCGGCGAAAAAGGCCACTCACTCTAAAGCGCTTACGTCCCGCAGACGATAACGATCCACTGACCAAGGAGTTGGGGCGCCCAGGGCCAGAGCCAGAAGGCAGGCGATGTACAGTAAATCGCATTCGTATCCCGGCGGTCCGAACTGAGCTCTTCCGTTGACGATGCCCATTAGCTTGATGGAGCTGAAGCCATACGGAAGATGGACCGAGAAGATCGCTACGACCAGCAGCACAATAGCCGGGATACTTACCAGGGCGACAAAGGCGCCAAGGAGGATCGCAATTCCGCCGAGGATCTCGGTGGCAATGGTGAGCCACGCCATCAGGTGCGGTGCAGGAACTCCGATCGCGTGCAGGACCGAGGCAAAGGCAGCCGGGCCTTTGGACCACTTCGCGAGACCGTGTGCCAGAAAACCGTAGCCTGCGATGAGCCGAATCGGAAGCATTGCATATGGCGCAAGCCCAGCCGGCCTGGGCTCCTTCATCTTCTTCATTTCTTTGCTCTCCTCGTATGGATGTCGCACAGTTCTATTCGACCAATCAACGGTCTTTTATGACAATATGACGTTATAATGTCTAGGAGGTTACAATAAAATTGACAACGGCCCTGCAGAACAAGACGGTGCATCCTCGCTTCTCTGAGGCAATAAGGTTCTGGTGGAGAATTGGCTGGATTACCTTCGGCGGGACCGCTGCGCATATCGCTGTACTCCATGACGAACTGGTCGTCAGAAAGCGGTGGATCGGCGAGAGTGAGTTTCTTCATGCTCTGAGCCACTGCATGCTCCTGCCAGGTCCGGAGGCCCAGCAACTTGCCATTTACATCGGGTGGAAGCTGCATGGAAAAAAAGGAGGCATAGCCGCCGGAACTCTTTTTGTTCTGCCTTCCATGTTTGTCCTGCTTGCACTGAGCTTGCTCTACATCCGCTTCGGACAGTTATCTGTGGTCGCCGCGATGATCTCTGGTCTCAGGCCCGGCATTGTTGCACTCGTTGTGCTGGCCCTTCTGCGAGTCGCCGAGCGCACACTCGTTTTTCCGCTGCAATGGGTCGTCGCTATGGGCTGCTTTATCGCGATGGTTCGGATACAAGCATCGCTGCCACTCATTATGCTGGGCGTAGTGTTCCTTGGGGTGGTGGTGGGATGGCATCGCCCACAGCTTCTGGGGGGTGCCCCCGGAACGGAAAACTATAGTACAGAGCCAAGCGCTCTAATCTGGAGACGGATTTCTGCATCAGTTGTTCGCATTGCCCTTGGTGGATCCGTCCTCTGGCTCATTCCTTTGTTCTGCATGTACGTTCTCAGCCCGGACTTCGGTTTTTGGAAGCGCCTCTCCCTATTCTTCACACAGACGGCCTTTGTTACCCTAGGCGGTTCCTACACAGTGATTCCATATGTTGCGCATGTAGCTGTGTTCAAGTATCACTGGCTTAGTCAGTCTCAAATGCTGGACGGGTTCTCGCTTGCCGAAACAACACCGGGACCGCTCATCATCGTGGTCGCGTTCGTTGGATTCATGGCAGGCTTCAACCATTTTCACGGCTCCATATTCATGGGCACCGTTGCACTTGTATCTACCACGTTCTATACATTTCTCCCGTGCTTTGTTTTTGTCTTCGCCGGTGCGCCGTTGATCGAAATGACCCAGCGGACACAGAGCATCCAAAGTGTCTTGCGGCTGATTACAGCGGTTGTAGTTGCCGCGATGCTGAACCTTGCGCTCTTTCTGGCTCGTGGCGCGTTGTTCCCAGCGGGACTACTCGACCTGAAGGATCTGGATATGTTCGCCTTAGTGTGGATGGCATTTTCGTTCCTATTGCTTCGCCGGTTTAGGATTGGCATGGCTCCATTCGTCGGACTATGTCTTCTGTCAGGGATTGCCCATTGGCTGTTGTAGGCTCCTAATGCAATGTTGACGAGTGTCATCGTGCGATCTGACACTAATATTATTGAAGTATTGAACCCCCGCGTGAGTGGCACGTTCTCTTGGATGACCCTCACGAAGTTCTTCCAGTGCATCGAACTGACAAAGTGCACTCTACAGTCTGACCTCGCAAAAACTGTCTGGTGACGACATCACGACCAAATCCCGTCAGTGTCGGCTCTTTGTCACGAATCCGTCATCTGGAACGCGATCCTTTTGCCATAGTATGACGCTATCTTTTTGCGCTCAAGTGACTTAGCCTCCAAGCCGACACGCATCGAGAGTGGCATTTTGGTTGCACTGCTGGACGGTACTGGCTGTGATTATTATTGGCTGGGTAAGAGCAATCCTGCTTCACGCTGACGGGCAACCGTTGCTTTATTGGCAAGGCGCCTACCGGCAAATCGTCCACCACCAACCGGACCAGCAAACGTAAGGAGAAATTTTTATGGGTCAGATCACTTCAGAAAAGAGAGCCAACTCCCAGTCAGCCGTACCTGTGACATCAATACACAGAGTTGAGGCGGACGGAATTCAGATCTTCTACCGTGAGGCCGGCGACGCGGCGGCTCCTGTGTTGCTCTTGCTCCACGGGTTCCCAACATCGTCGTTCATGTTCCGTGACCTCATTCTCCGCCTTGCGGATTCCTACAGGGTGATCGCGCCGGACCTTCCTGGATTTGGATTTACGGAAGTACCCGAAAAACGAAAGTACACCTATTCGTTCGACGCGTTGGCCGGCACGGTGCAGGCCTTCACGGATGCGCTTGGCCTCACTCGTTACGCAATTTATGTTTTCGACTACGGAGCGCCCACAGGCTTCCGCTTGGCAATGGGCCATCCGGAACGAGTTACAGCGATCATCTCGCAGAACGGCAACGCTTACGAGGAGGGACTCGGCGATGCGTGGGGACCAATCAGGACGTATTGGTCTGCGCCGACAGCGGAGAACAGAGAAGTGATCCGGAAGGCCATTTTGAACCTGGAAGGAACTCGCTGGCAGTACACGCACGGTGTTGCGAATCCCGAAAACGTGCCGCCTGAGTCCTACACGTTGGACACGGCTTTGTTGGAAAGACCGGGAAACAAAGACATTCAGCTTGATCTGTTCCTCGATTACGCGTCGAACGTGAAGCTTTATCCCAAGTTTCAAGAGTATCTTCGGAAGTCGAAACCGCCCTTACTGGCCATCTGGGGTAAGAACGATCCATTTTTCATCCCCGCCGGAGCCGAGGCATACCGAAAAGACCTACCGAATGCGCAGGTTCAATTTCTGGATACGGGCCACTTTGCAACAGAGACGCACTCCGTGGAAATCGCCACTGCGATCAAAGAGTTCCTGGGGACGAACGGCATATCTCAGCAGGGAGGCAGCAAAGTATCACGATGAATTCTTTTCTTCAAAACGCAACGGTCGTACTGGTTCATGGAGCATGGGCTGACGGGTCCTGTTGGCACAACGTAATTCTGCCTCTGCGGCGACAGGGGCTTACCATAACGTGTGCCCCGATTCCCCTGACGTCGCTCACGGATGACATAGCCGCTCTCGAACGCGTGCTCGAGAGAACGACTGGGCCGGTAATATTGGTCGGACACGCATACGGCGGTGCTGTGATCGCCGCACCGTATGCCGATCGAGTAAAGTCGCTCGTGTACGTGGCAGCGTTGGCGCCCGACGAGGGTGAGACGGTCGCCGATGTGTTTTATCGCGCTGATCCGCATCCGAAAGCTCCGCAGCTCGCACCCGATGAGCATGGTTTTATCTGGATGCCGGAAGAGGGCTTCGGCCAAGCTGTAGCTCACAAGGTTTCGCAGGATCAAGCAACGATCCTGTCCGCGGTGCAGAGACCGATAGCACTGAAATGCATTCAGGAGAAAGCCCCCACGCCAGCATGGAAGACCAAGCCGTCGTGGTTTCTCCTTGCCGAAGAGGACCGCATGATTGTTCCTGAAGCCCAGAGGTTCATGGCTGAAAGGATGGGCGCAACCATCCGGTCACACGCCGTAGATCACTCGCCGATGTACACTGCCCCGAATCTCGTGGTTGACGTTGTTTTGGAAGCTGCACGAGAAGCAATTCGGAAATGAGCTGAGCGCACCATGAAAAACAGTTCTGTTGCTATCGTCACTGGCGCAAGCCAGGGAATCGGTCGTGCCACCGCAGTGCGGCTGGCACGCGATTTTTCAGCCGTTGTACTTGCAGCCAGAAATCAGGATGAGCTGCAAAAGACTTCAGCAGCTGTCAATGCCGCAGGCGCCGAGCCCCTGGTCTATACGCTCGACCTGCGCGAGTCTCAGTCAGCTGAGATCATCGTCAAGGGAACTCTCGATCGGTTTGGCAGAATCGACACTCTAATCAATATTGCCGGAGCAGTTCCGCAGATCGACTTGTTCGAGATGACGGATGCGCAGTGGGAAGACGGCATGGCGCTCAAGTTCCACGGCGCACGTCGCTTAACAATACGAGCCTGGAATGCGTTAAAGGCTTCAGGTGGATCTGTCGTTTTTATTTCCGGAAGCGCCGCTCTCGATCCAAAACCTGGCTTCGCAGCGGTCGCTGCGGTGAACGCCGCGATCATCGCACTCGCAAAAGCATTCGCAGAGCAAGGTATCAAGGACGGAGTACAGGTCAACAGCGTCGTTCCAGGTGCGGTAATGACCGGTCGCAGAGAGTCCTTTTTTAAGAAATGGGCGCCAGCACACAATCTGACCGTCGAAGAGGCCGTGAAGAAGTTCCCGGAAGAAGTCGGCATCGCTCGCTTCGGCAAACCAGAAGAAATTGCTGACCTGATGGCCTACATGGTGTCACCCACAGCAAAGTGGATGACAGGAACATCTGTCCGGATGGACGGCGGCGAAATCAAAGGCATCTGATTGGGAGTTCATCACAGCTCTGGCGCGCTGATGCCGATTGCTCAACGGACTTCAACTGGAGGACGCATGCCTCAGCGAAAAGCGGAGCGCCTACATCGGCACCAGCAGATCCGCGCAGTGCGACAAGCCTCGAACCTAATATTCGTCACTGGCAAACGCCGGTCGTAGCTTTGTCAGCTGAGATTTAGATTTCCTTTGGACATTGTGGATTGATTATGCAGAGCAGAAAGAACTTAGCTCGGCCAACCCTTCAAGAAGGAATGGGGTACTAAGTTCGGCGCTTCGATTGCCTTCAGACAGTTGACATCGTTACGTCATTCCGCCAAGGGCAACGAGCACGTGATCATCGTTGGATGGACAAGATTCGCTCTGCTCCATGTTGATGAGCAACTGCTGAAAGGGTGTGTCTATTGGTAGATCGCTTATACGCAACTACCTCAACCATGGTAAGGAGAAGCAATCATGAGCCAGGTCGTGTCAACACAAGCAACTAACGTGGAAAAAGAAGTCATAGTGTTTTCTTCTGACCTCTCAACAAAAGCAAAAAGCAATCTAACCAAATTGGCTGCATGGATAAGTGATCGCAACATTCCTTTCCTGATTACCAGTATCGGCATGATCGTTATGCTTCTTTGGGCCGGATCTTATAAGATGACGGCTCCCGGCGCCGAAGGCATAGTTCCCTTGGTTTCCAACAGTCCGCTGATCAGCTGGCACTTTAAATTATTCGGCCCTTATATCGGCTCCGATATCATCGGCCTTACCGAGATCACTGCCGCCATATTGATTATCACAGGCTATCTGAAGCCTAAAGCCGGTATCATAGGCGGGCTCATCGCGTCGGGCATGTTCTTCACAACCAGCACTATGGTCATAACTACCCCAGGCACGACTACTCTTGTTCACGGGGTAAGGTACATGAGCTTTTTGGGCCTGTTCCTCTTTAAGGATGTCATATCCCTCGGGGTATCCTTTTACCTGATCAGCTATTTCGGCAAGAAAGCGATCCTTTCCGAGAACCAAAGCTCATAATGCATCCCCACAACGGAGAACGGCACATATGAATGTTCAAGCACAACCGGAAGTTTACGATCTCCTCATCCTGGGTAGCGGCGCCGGCGCGAAACTACTCGCCTGGACCTTCGCGGGACAGGGACAGCGCGTCGCAGCAGTGGAACGCAAGTATGTGGGCGGAGCCTGCCCGAACATCGCATGTCTTCCCAGTAAGAATGTCATTCATACGGCGCAGGTCGCGCACTATGTTCGGCGCAGCGAGGAGTTTGGAATCAGCATCGACAATTTTCGCGTCAAGATGCCTGTTGTGAGGGATCGAAAACGCAGAATGGTCCAAGGACTCGTCGACACGCATCTCGCTCTCTACAAGCAAAGCGGATCTGAGCTGATCATGGCATCCGGAAAGTTTGTGGGGCCAAAGCTACTCGAGGCAACACTGGCGGATGGAACAAAACGATTGCTCACTGGCAAGAATGTAGTGATCGGAACAGGGACGCACGCGTTTATCGAAAACATTCCTGGGCTGGCGTCAGCTCAACCGTTGACTCACGTCGAGGCCCTGGAACTGGATGTCGTGCCCGAACACCTGATCGTTCTCGGAGCCGGATACGTTGGGCTGGAGTTCGCACAAGCGATGCGCCGATTCGGCAGTAAAGTCACCATCGTAGACCGTAATCATCATGTTCTTCATAGCGAAGACGATGACACCAGCGAGGGATTGCAGAACCTCTTCCAGGACGAAGGCGTAGAACTGGTTTTGAACGCCAGGATAAAAAGCATCTCCGGAGTATCAGGGCAGTCAGTCCGTGTCACTCTTGAGCACGACGGAATGGAGAAGTCGCTGGAAGGCACGCATCTCCTGGTCGCAGCTGGGCGCGTGCCAAATACGAAAGACATCGGGCTCGAACTTACCGGGGTCGAACTGACAGAACGTGGATATATCAAAGTAAACGAGCGTCTCGAGACAACCGCTCCTGGAATCTGGGCGGTGGGTGAGGTTGCGGGGAGCCCGCAATTCACACACATCAGCGAGGATGACTTTCGCGTTGTCCGCGACAACATACTCGGCGGTCACCGAGTGACCACCGGTAGGCAGGTACCTTTCTGCCTCTTCACAGACCCTGAATTCGCCCGTATTGGAATGAGTGAGAAGGAGGCTAAGTCCAAAGGGATTGCTTATCGTCTCTTCAAGATCCCGATGACACACATGCTGCGGGCGCGCAGCCTCATGGAAACGCGCGGATTCCTGAAGTGCCTGGTAGAGCGCGACAGCGATCGCATTCTCGGATTCGCAGCGTTCGGCGTAGGCGCAGGCGAAATTATGGCGTGCGTGCAGATTGCAATGCTCGGCGGAATGCCCTACACCACGCTCCGCGAGGCTGTCCTCGCACATCCCACAATTCCAGAGGGTTTGATCGCTTTGTTTTCCAGTGCTGCATCTTAGCAAGACGCAGCCACTCAATCTCTCTTTGCATTCGAGCCGGAGGGGCATTCACTGAAGGAAAATCGTGATTGTTCACTCGATTCGCCAACGAGGAGTTGCCTGAGTTCAACGCTCCAGGCACACGTGCCCCAAGTGCAATATGCAGCTTTGTTTTCCAGTCACGACTCTTTCTGCCCACGCTACCCCAGCAGAGGCCATAACCACTCATTGGAAGGAATATCTGATGGAGGCGGCTGAATTGTGCATACTCATGTTTTCGATATGCGCCTCTGGAACGCTGATTTACAGCACCTCTCCTTTATCGACACTCTCGCATTTCAGTCAATCTTTCCTGATGGGTTGCGTCGTAGCTGGTGTCACATTCCTCATCATTCGTTCACCGTTTGGACGTCGAACCGGTGCACATTTCAATCCAGCCCTTACGCTCACCTATTTCTTTCTCGGCCGCATTCCGCGTTGGGACACCATCTTCTACATCCTCTCCCAATTCGCTGGTGCCGTGATCGGAGTATTCATTGCCCATGAGGTTATAGGGGAACGTTTAGCGACGCCGCCTGTCTGTTATGTCATAACTCTTCCCGGAAGCTATGGGAGAGCTGTCGCTTACGTTGTGGAATTCCTTCTGTCTGGATTACTCATGGGAGTCATATTGTTCACGACCAACCGGGTCCGTCTTATAAACTTAACTCCATTCCTGGTAGCTCTGATAACCGTCTTCTACTATGTATTCTGTTCGTCACTGGCTGGCTTCAGCGTTAATCCCGCTCGCTCATTCTCTTCAGCCTTGTTTGCTTCAGTTTGGCGTAGCGTGTGGATTTATTTTCTCGGCCCCACTTCCGGCATGCTATTTGCCGCTCTCATTTATGTGCGGACGGCTGGAGGACGGGCGGTCTACTGTGCGAAGGTCTTCCACGATTTGGAATCGTCCTGCCCGTTCCGCTGCCGGTTGGCTCAGCTAATGAGCCAAGAAAACGTGCGATGAGCGGATACTGTAACCGACCAATTCCTTATGATCTTCAGCGCACCTTCGTTAACAGACAAAGGTCAATCGGCTACGCACATATTTCCTTATAGCGCACGCAAGCCAATGTAGCGCTTTAGTGAATCAGCCGATAGCTCCAGGGTTGCCGTTCGCGTCCCTTGAGCGAACCCGGGCACGAAGGTTGACCGAAGGTACTGACAATAGCAGCTAACGATCGCCCGAGAATTGGGGCGGAGGCAGAACTCGAATGGTGCCCATCATGCCGCCGTCTTCGTGTTCGAGCAGATGGCAGTGATAGGGAAAAATACCAATAGTGTTGGGATCGCGGAAGTCCATCCGAAGCTTGACGCTGGGGTAGATCACGCTCTTTCCGTCCCAGTAGGGGACATTGACGGTGTCGCGCAGGAAGGGTTCGTCGATAGGCACCCCATTCCAGGCAAGCATCAGGAAGTGGATCTGATGAATGTGGAAGGCGTGGAGTTCGGTGGTACGGTTTTCGATGATCCAGTCTTCCACCTCTCCCTGTTGAGCGATGATGTTGGGCGAGGGATCGGCGGGATCGTAGGGTTTCGCGGGTTGACCGTCTACGGTGATCATGAAGACGGTCGGGGTGTTGGGGTCGGCGGGGTTGCTGGAGTGCTCGGAGAAGTAGAGGGTGCGGGTCCGGGTGGGCTTTACGTTGGCCAGCCAGGTCTGAGTAGAAGGCGGTTGAGACGCAGGGGAATCGGCAAGACGGTGAGGGGGATCGGGGGCATCGGCCGAGGCGACGATGGTTGCCAGGGGACGAATGGGGTCGTTCTCGCCTGCGGGACCGGTATCGACGCTGCGCGTGATGAAGGTGGCGCGAGCTCCGGCGGGGATTCCTTTGAAGAGGAACTCCATGCGGCCTGCCGGCGGAAGAAGGACGTGGTCCTCCCAGAGGACACGGTTAGCTGCCATGCCGTTCTCGTTGATGGGTACGCCGTCGAGGGAGACGACGCCGAAGGGCTGAGGGACGTTGCCGATGAGGATCTGAAGATCGACATAGGTGATGGCAGAGGCGTTCAAGACGCGCCAGAGCTCGCGCTGCATGGGTTTTACGGAGATGACCGCAGGCTTGTATTCGGGATAGGAGACGGGGACGAAGTTGATGGAGAGATCGCGCGAGGGCTTGCCGGTCCCCGTACCGGTGTTGAGGATGTCACCTTCCCTG
>Ga0210386_10001674_pt1 | contig 19468 bp, 21 predicted proteins | sample IncBWH32OmetaG_FD_160091 | JGI IMG/M metagenome (GOLD analysis project Ga0210386, IMG submission 160091) | Forest soil microbial communities from Barre Woods Harvard Forest LTER site, Petersham, Massachusetts, United States - Inc-BW-H-32-O ... | reverse complement strand
GAGGCCCATACGGCACGCTCTCGGTCTGCAGCGCGAGTCACGTCTTGGTGTAGACCCGCGATATTTCGGCACATCGCCGTGCTTAAGCGACTTAGCTTGCGTAGCATCATAAATTCGTCTTGCTTCGGCGACATGATGCATTTGGGTTTGTCGGGGGACTGTGAGGGTCCCCGTGTTAGCGCAAATTTTGAAAAGCTACGACGCCCCTGAAATTCTGATGCTTGCCGGGGCAACGCTTTGGGTGTTCGTCAGCATCGGGTATGTGCTGGGATCATTTTAGTTTAGGCAAGCTACAGGGCCGATCGCGGGCCACTGATTACCTGGCCCGGTACTCGACCTTTTCCAACATCAGTTATCCCCTTTTTCACCGCACAAATGCTCGAACGTAGTCGGTTCCCAAGCTGGGGCTCCATCGACATGCTGTGCTCGGCGTCGCATTGTCGTGGATTCCAGCGTGTATAGTACCATTGTGAAAGACGGAGGTATGCCATGCGCAAGCATCACGTCATCGCTGTGTTCGCAGTTCTGCTTATCGGGGTAGTAGCGAAGCAGTTTTTCTTTCCGCCTAAAGCAGCTGACGCCGACACACGTGCAGGTAACATGGACATCCGTCAAATTCACCTCGATCATCCGAACCTCCCGGCGCAGGAGATGCACGATATGACGTTTGTATTCGACAGCGAATGATCTGATCGTAGTCGAAGGCGGCAATAACGCTAAGCGGCGACGCTCGATTTAGCGCGTCGCATCAGTTGGCGGCATCTTTTATTTGATATTCGACGTTCTCAAGCTGAAGCACCATCTGCAGCGCCACCTAAACCTTAGTATGGGCATCCTCATCATTTGTTTAATTGATACCCGTAAGCAACCTCGCTCCCCACGTGACGCGGACGATTCGTGAGTTGTCCCCAACGGACTCGCGATTACTAACGGCCATCACGTTCAAGCCTCCACGAACGTCATGGCCGTTATGTCACGACACGATGATGCGGCCGCTATTGCAACCGGCACTCCTCGACAGGATTACAGAGAATTTAGGAGAGTCAGCGGGAACGGCCCTGAATGGGTGACGTTTCCCCTTCGTGCTTGCGTAGCGACGGGACGCGCCCATTGCGCTAAGAGCCCCAGAAAACCTCCGAGAGCCATGCAGGCGTCGGAGGTTTTCCTTCTGCGGCTGTCAGTTCAGGTGCCGGACTATTTCGGCCCGCACTCGACGTTTTCCAACATCAGCACCATGTGGAGGGCGATTGACACCTACGCCGTGTTGGCGCCGGCCGCAGCGCAGAGGGCCGCTAAAGCTGCTATAGTAGGGCATGTGCCTTGAGGAGGTCTCGCCATGTCGCATGCGAACCAGGCTTCGAAGCGAAGGAGTCGGACGAAAGCTGTAACGATATTGGGAGTAGCTGGATTGTTGTCGGCGGCGGGCGGCGCGTCAGCGGCAATCGTTGGTCCGGCAGAGAATATACCGATGCAAAACACGGCATCGGCAATTGTTCTCGGTGAGGAAGAAATCTCGGACGTGAGCCTCTCGACTTTCTACATCTACGACAAAGAAAACGTGGGAACACCTGATCGCGGCATGCAGCTTGCCAGAGGAGGGTGCGGCCACGGAGGCTGCAGGGGCTGCGCGGCACGCGGCTGCCGAGGCTGCGGCGGATGCCACGGTTGCAGGGGCTGTGCGCGCGGTTGCAGAGGCTGCGGGTGCGGAGGTTGCGGAGGGTGCGGCCCGGGATTCTGTGTGTCGGTTGGGGGCTTCGGCTTTTGTGGCTGAGCAAAAGGGCGGCCTTAGTGGCTGCCCTTCATTTTGCCCTCGCGGCAGATCGGCAGCATCCGCTTGCCCTGCGTCCGATTAGCTCAGCAAACGGCGCACAAAGAGCCCCAAGCGGACAGGCTTGGGGCTCCGTAGTTACTGCCTCAGGTTAGGCTTGTCTGGGCGGCGGGGGGTGTCGGGGGATGGGGAGCCGCCTAGCCAGCCTAATCACAGCTATACACACGCGTTAGGCCGGCAACGCCAGTCACACATTAGTGTGCGGTAACCCGTAGCCAATTTCGGAACGGGAGTGCCGTTTGTCCGATTGTGGACTCGGACGGATGGCGCCGCGCCGAGTGTCCCCCCAGCCCCTCACCCCTCACGCGGCGTCATCCGTTTGCGTTTATGCGAGTTTGATTATGAGCCGCCCACCACGAGTTTTGTCAGCGTCGGTCGTTCCCTGGGAGGATTACGGTTGGGGTATCTCCGTAGATTATGATGATGGCAAGCGCGTCGCGCTTTACGTGGGTTCGCTTGCCGACACTGAGAGTCAGATAGTCGAGATCAAGGGCGACACCGCCGCAGCAGCCCGTATTCGAGAGGGCGTGCTCTAGCTCGCACAATCTCCTTCGGTCGTGCACCCGCCTGGAGTTTTCCGCGAGTGAGCAGCATGCAGCATTACCGCCTTTACTCTCTCAAAAACGGCGAGCAAATCGGCGGTCCGCCCAAGATTCTGCAATGCGCCTCCGATGAGGAAGCCATAGCACTGGCCTCAACGCTTCTTGATGAATTCGACAGGGAGGTATGGCAAGGGGCACGCGTCGTAATCCGGCTACCGCCGAGCGACAAGTAGGTCGCCTCAGTTGGCGGCCTCTTTCATTTGTATTCGACGTTTTCCAAGCTCAGCACCATCTGCAGCGCGATCGAGACTTGCGTCGTGTCGCCGCCGGCGCGAGCTGGAACGTCCGCGGAATGTGATTCATAACAGTGGCTTCCTGAGATAGCGTCACCGCAGCGGAGATGCAGAATGAAGCTCGTCCAGATCCTCCTGCCCGTGCGAGACAATCACGGCCGCAAATTCAAGCGCACCCTCTACTCAAAGCTTCATCGGGAGTTGGTTTTGCGATTCGGTGGGCTGACCGCTCATGCGCGCTCGCCGGCACATGGCTTATGGACATCGGCAGGCTCGACCAAGCGAGATGACATGATCATCATGGAAGTGATGACCAAACGATTTGATCGGGCGTGGTGGAAGAAATACCGCAAGTCTCTGGAGGAGGCATTTCGCCAGGACGAAATTGTAATTAGGGTCCACGAGATTATTCAGGTGTGACGATTACCCGTCTTTTGGAAGTAGGCATGCGCGCGTTCGCTATTTTACATGAAATCGGGCACATCGAACTCCGCCATCTAGAAAATAGGTGACCGCCCAATCAACCGATCAATGGCGCGCCCTGATCGAGAGGGCGGCTTCGACCAGGCCACTCCGCTGGAAGCGTACCGCGGCGATACGCTGGCCTTGCGCGTCAACTCGATTGGAGCGGAAGCGGCCGCCAAATCGCGACGCATGAAGCCTTCATCAAGATCGGCGGTCAAGACTAAAAGCTGGGCGAGTTCGCGATAGCATTCGGCGAAGGACGACGAAGTGGTTTCATTCGCCGATTGCTCACAGCGGGAAGCTTGCGAGCGGCAACGCTTTGCAGACGCCAGAAGGTCAAACATCACTCGCGCTCGTACTTTACCAACCGACCCAAAGCACCGTCGCCGCCTCCCTCGATGACAAGTTGGGGTTGTGGATAACAGTGCTTGTTGGGGTGTGGCCCCGACCGAAATGTTCCGAGGCACGCCAGCCGGAGCCACAGAGCGCCGGCCGTGCAGGATGGGTAGCCGGCGCTCCACAGCAACAACCCCGAACACGCATTGACGTTCAACAGAGCACGGCATCCTCGTCGTGCAGTGTGCCCCTTTGGCAGGCCGGACAAATCAGCGGCGCGCCATAAGACTCGCCCACGAATCGTGAGTGGTATCCGTGGCCCGCGAGCAATCGACTGCAATCAACTTCATCATGGATGACCCCCCAACCACAGGCATACTTCGGATGTCACCTGTTAAAAAAACCTCAAGACCAGTTTTGCTCGCAACAATCGATCCGGTAGTACCACCGGCAGCGACCTTTGGTCAGGCGTCTGGACGCCGGGCCGGACTATGCTTGCCCGCGCAAAAAGCCCCGGTTGGGGAGCCGGGGCTTCGCCGCGACTTAGCGGACTGCCTTGGCCAGAGGTGGGTGTCGAGGATGGTGGGGACTCTGGCTTCGACAAAATGCCGGTGGGCGCTGCGTTTTGACGGTGCAAGCTCCCGCGGATTTTTACGTTACCCGATAACCTTAGTACCGCGGGCGGGGCGGCATTTAGTTGCTTGCCCTCGCGTTTTTTGTTTGTTTAGCTTAGCAATGTAGAGACCCCATTTCTGCTTTGTAGCTGTTCCAAGGTTTTGTTTGTTTATGGACGACCCTCGCGACATTAGCCGACCTATTTGCTCTGCATGCGGCAAAGCAATGGCGCTCACCAATACCATTCCAAAAGTCGCATCCGTTCCGGAATTGCGAACGTATCGGTGCCACTTGTGTGGGTCTGTCACGACTAAGGAAATTGAATCGCCGGCAGAGCAAGACCGCAAACGACGTCCCAGCGATGGTCAGAAGATATTTCATTGACGACTGAGGACTAAGCGATCGCTCGGCTCAGCACCCACCGGACCCGCGCTTTTCTCTGCGCGCCCGATCGCGACTCAGATAAGTCTTGTTCAGTCCGCTGTGCTGGCGCGGCCAACCTCCGCCCCTCTGACACATGCGCGCCAGCTCAGACGGTTTTTTGATCTCTCGTGGTGGGAGGCTTAGCCCTAGCGCGAATGCTGGGGCTCTTTTTGCCCGTGCTGCTGGCGTTCACAAATGGAACATCGCGAGCGGATCATCAAATCGGGGTACGTTGTTGCAATTGTGCATATTGTGACGGCTATCGGATTACTGGCGATCATCGCGATGGTCCTCTTCGCAATGCCTTAGAGGATCGGCACCGGCAAGCGCCGCTGAAATAGCGCAAGCGGACTCCGAATCTGGGGACAATCCCCTCTTTATTTGCGGCGTGCGATCCAATTACTGACACTATGAACGATGGGCGACGAGTCGCGTTGGGGGACAACAATGATGAAAAAAACTGCGCTGCTTGCTCTCTTCCTTATCACCGTCTCGTATCCGGCAATGGCGAGACATCGCCACGCCCAGAGGGGCAGCACTCTAGGCGAGCAATCGCATATCACCTGCGACATGGTGCGTGCCTATGTTGCGCAGGTGGGCTTGGCACAGGCTAAAGCGATGGCCGAGACTGCCGGCGCCACGGAAGCGGATAAGCGACGCGCCGTGCAGTGCCTGGAAAAGAAAGTCTAAGCGACCTCCCCCCCGGCACCACACCAACCTACTTCGCCCGGCACTCTACGTTTTCAGCACCATCTGCAGCGCAACCGACAATCTGCCGTGTCGCTGCCGGCTGCCGATCTGCCGTGTGACGCCGTTGGGCCGATCCCAAGGTAAGGTTCCATCGGGCGTGCTGTGCTCTCTGTCACATCGCCGCGGATTCCCGCGTGTATTAGACATCGGCAGCGCGTAGGCAATTGATCGCGATAATCCGATGACCTTCATGGGGTCTCACTTGCGCATTCGATGTCAGCCACTGCGCACGGCAGCTGGGGCGTTGCCAGAGTAGGACAGTTGCCTGCTGTCGGGAGCCTCCGCCATTGGTCGACGGATTTAACTAGCGCTTATCAGCTCCGATAAAGGGACTTATCGGAAGTAACGCGAAAGTGGCGCCGATGTCAGGCAGGGGGCGTGCCCGGCCACATTCAGGTCCGCTGACGGATGGATAGCGGACTACCATCCGGCTCCCGGCGATTTCCGGAAATGACCCAACTCGGACATCAAACACGTATCCCAATCGTAGGTCGCCGACGCGCCGCAATGCCTAGCCACTGTCCGTCATGCGCGGCATCACAGATATAAACCTGACCCGCGCGGGCTATTACTGCGGCGCAATTTTTGCCCCATCAGCGAGCGTCAGCGCGGTGCGCAAATTACCGCCCGCTTCTTTGAGCAGAGCGTGAGCCTGCTCCTTGCTACAACCCTGCAGAAGCAGCATCGCGATCTTGATGCTTTGATCGGCCTCTTGCAGCGCATCGCGCACTTCCTCGCCGGTGCGCCCGCTGATCTTGCTCAAAATCGTTTCGCTGCGCGAAACAAGTTTAGCGTTGATCGCTTGCATATCCACCATCAGGCCCTGGTGCACGCGGCCGAGCCTGATCATGGTCAGGGTCGAAAGCAGGTTGAGCGCAACGCGCTGGGCGGTGCCCGCCTTCATCCGGGTGGAGCCTGCGATCGGTTCGGCGCCGGTATCAAGAAAAATCGGATAATCCGCCTCCTGCAGGAGCGGCGCCAACTGATTGTTGGCAATGCCGGTCGTCAGCGCGCCGCGTTCTTTGGCACGGCGCAGGCATGAAAGAGTGAACGGCGTCGTGCCGCTGGCGGCGACGGCAATGAGCGCATCGGCCGCGCCAATGCCGTGGTCTTGCGCAAGCTTACTCGCGTGTTCGACCTCATCTTCAGCGCCCTCGACCGAGCGGAGCAGAGCCTCATTGCCGCCGGCCATCAAGAGCAGGAGTTGCTCCGGCGGCCAGTTGAAAGTCGGAATAAGTTCGGCGCCGTCTTGTACTGCCAGGCGCCCCGAGGTCCCGGCGCCGGCATAGATCAACCTGCCGCCTTGGCGCAGGCGCGTCTCAATGGCTGCCGCTGCCCGGTCAATTGTGCCAAGGACCGGCCGAACCGTGGCAACGGCAGCCATCTGGCCCTCGATCAGGGCGTCGAGAATGTCGCCCGGTTCCCAGAGGTCGATGTCTGAATAGCGTGGACTGGCGCGTTCGGTCTCCATGGCATCAGTTCTTTGCGAAAAGACCGACCCCACACCACACAACCATATTGCTACCATTTTGTTCTTACAACGAAACAACGAGATCGTCCTGGAGCTATGGTGACGTGGATAAGGATCTCCTGCTTTTGGGAGTAGATGGCGGCGGCACGAGCTGTCGGGCCCGGCTCTCGACCAGTTGCGGAACCATGCTCGCAGAGGCCGTCAGCGGGCCGGCAAATCTCCGGCTCGGGCTTGAGCGCAGCTTTGCCTCGGTGATCGAGGCGGCCGCGCAATGTCTCCGAGAGGCGGCGTTGAGCGAAAACGATTTGGCGCGCGTGGTGGCTTGCTTGGCCCTGGCCGGCGCCAGTGAGCCCGACTATGCCGCGGCGGCCCAGGGACATGAGCATCCGTTTCAACGAATGATCATGACGACCGACGCCCACGCGGCCTGCATCGGTGCGCATGGCGGCCGCGATGGCGGTATCATCATTGCCGGGACCGGGACGATCGGTTGGGCGATGGTGCAGGGCAGAATCCACCGGATTGGCGGATGGGGTCTGCCGATTTCAGATGAAGGCAGCGGCGCCTGGCTTGGCAGCGAACTGCTGCGCCGCGTCTTGTGGGCGCGCGATGGACGCGTGCAGTGGACGCCATTGCTGCGCAGCGTATTTGCCGATTTCCGCGAGACCCCTCACGCGATTTTGGATTGGACCGCGTGCGCCCAACCGAGCGATCTCGGCTCATATGCTCCAAGCATTGTCGCCCATGCGGCGGAGCGCGACGCCGCAGCCATCGAATTGATGTTGCTTGCGGCGGGGCATATCGACGCGCTGGTAGCTCGGCTGGTCGATGCCGGGGCCGATCGATTGTCGCTGATGGGCGGACTTGCTCCGTCGCTGCGGCCCTGGCTCTCGCCGGCGACGCGATCCCATCTCGTCGAACCCGCGGGCGATGCCTTGACCGGCGCGCTTGCGCTCGCGCGCCGCGTTGCCGGGGAGTTGACTCGAGCTGCTTGAGGGATCAACCAATGGCATCGGTCGCTGCCAGCATGCGCGAGGAAGTCCACGAGTCGCCCGCGGTTGTGCGGCGGCAAGAGGCGTTGCTCGCCGAACCGATCGCCGCTCTGGTAAAGCGCGTCGCCGCAGGCCGGCCCAGGCTGGTGATGACCTGCGCGAGAGGCAGTTCGACGCATGCGTCGAAATTCGCCAAGCACATGTTCGAGCGTTACCTCGGAATCCCGGTCGCCGCAGCGGCGCCGAACATTGCCACGCAGTATCGTCGCTCGCTCGACTTGGACGGTCAGCTGTTCCTGAGCATTTCACAGTCCGGCCGCAGCGACGATCTCGTCGAGACAACGGCGATGGCGCGTAAGGCCGGCGCTCTGACCGTAAGCCTCGTCAATGATCCGGCAAGTCCGCTCGCCCGTGCATCCGAATTGGTTTTGCCGCTCTGCGCCGGGCCCGAATTGAGCGTTGCTGCGACCAAAAGCTTTATTGCTTCCCTCGCCGCGATGATGCGGATTGTCGCAGCCTGGACCGATGATCCACGATTACGCGAAGCTTGCGCCTGCCTGCCGGATCGTCTCGCTGCCACAGCCACACTCGACTGGAGCGCAGCGCTCACGCCACTCGCACTGGCTAACAGCGTAGCCACCATCGGGCGCGGCCCAACATTTGCGATTGCTTACGAGGCGGCTCTCAAGCTGAAGGAAACCTGCGAGCTTCATGCCGAGGCCTTCAGCGCAGCAGAGTTCCGTCACGGCCCGATTGCACTCGTGTCCGCGGCCTATCCGGTTCTGGTGTTTCATCCAAATGACGAAGCAGGGAGCGGCTTTTCTGATCTGGCCGACGACTTGCGCCGTATCGGCGGCTATGTCTTGGTCGCCGGAAGTGCAGCAAAAGAATCAGATCAACTGCCGATGCTGGCTGCGCAGCAGCCCGAGGGCGATGCCATCTGTCTCATTCAATCTTTCTATTTCCTGCTGACGAAATTGGCGGCTTGCCGCGGCAAGAATGTCGATCAGCCGCGCCACCTCCAAAAGGTGACCCGCACCCGATGAGTGACATCACGCATGCGGTTGCTGCGCGAACACTTTTTGATGGCGTGGATTTGCGCAAGAACGCGGCCGTTCTTATTCGCGGCGAACAGATCGTCGGCGTCTCTGGTCGCGACGAAATATCTTCATCCATACCGGTGCAGGAATTGCCCGACACTATCTGGCTTGCGCCGGGCTTCATCGATATTCAGGTCAATGGCGGCGGTGACCTCCTTTTCAACGATGCGACGACGCCTGAGACGATCCAGGCGATCGCGCAGGCGCATCGTCGTTTCGGCACGACGGCTTTGCTGCCGACACTGATCAGCGACAGCCGTGACAAGATGCCAAAGGCGGTCGCAGCGGTGGAACTAGCCGCGGCCGCAAACCCATCAATTCTGGGCATTCATCTAGAAGGGCCGTTCCTCTCACCCGAAAAAGCGGGCGTGCACGATTTAGGCGCTATCCGGCGCCCGACCGAGGCGGACATCGCCCTCATCACGGCGAAGCGAAAGTGCGCGACACTGGTGACACTCGCGCCGGAACAAGTCGGCGAGGGCGTTATCGCGGCGCTCGCCCGCGCCGGTATTCATGTCGCACTCGGCCATTCCATGGCGACCTACGCGCAGACCGTCGCCGCCATGCGTCAAGGCCTGACCGGATTCACCCATCTCTTCAACGCCATGCGGCCGCTTCAATCACGCGAGCCCGGACCGATTGCGGCCGCTTTGGAATCACCGGATGCGTGGTACGGTTTGATCGTCGACGGCATCCATGTTGCACCGGCAATGCTACGGCTCGCGCTGCGCGGCGCCGGCCGTCCAATTTTGGTGACCGACGCCATGCCGCCCGTCGGCGGCACGCGCCAGTCATTCATGCTCAACGGCGAAGATATTTTTGTTCGTGAAGGCCGCTGTGCAGCCCGACACGGCACGTTGGCCGGCGCCTATCTCGATATGGCGACGGCTGTTCGCAACTGCGTCCAATTGCTTGACGTACCGCTCACCAATGCACTGCGCTTCGCCTCGATACATCCCGCGCAGTGTCTCGGCCTCGGTCACGTGTTGGGCCGGTTACTGCCAGGATACCGTGCCGACATGGTTGCGCTCGATCCTGCCGGTATCAAGGTCGTGCGGACTTGGGTCGCTGGCGCGGCCACCTAAGTTGCGCGTGCCGGGTGGCGTTTTGGTACTTATGTGCGTTCGTATTCCCTGTCGCCGCGGCCTTAATGCACAGCGACTTGGTCGCCACCTGACACTTCTGGGATCCTAGTCCGATCTCAGTTTCAGGTCTGGAGTTGCCGTAATTCCGGACTTCGGATTGGCTCCGATAACGGCACTGATCGGAAGTGAGTGCTGACTCTCAAACAAATGGGCCTGCCGGCCCCGGACGGGTTTGCCGAACTGTCACCGAGTTGCGTTAGGCTCCCCCAGACTACCGTGGAACGACCTCACCGCGATGACCCACCCGGACACCGAATTCAATCTCGAATTCAGTCGTCGCAAGCTGCTCTCCGCCGCAGGCATCGGAGGAGGAGCTATGGCGGCGGCATCCTTCCTGCGAGCCGGAGACGTTGAGGCCGCGGCCCTCTCACGCGAGTCGTTTGATCCGGTGGCGACACCTCCGGTCGCCGGACTGCATCTGCAGTTCGGCGCGGACGCTTCGTCTGAGATGGTGGTGTCCTGGCACACGCTGCAGCCCGTTCGCAATCCCCGTGTCGTGCTCGGGCGTCTCGATGGCAAGCTCGAGCAAACGGTCGAGGCCAAAGCGACCAGTTACACCGATGCAAAGTTCGGCCAGGTGGTCTACGCCTATCATGCGAAGCTCAGTCGACTGCAGGCCGACTTCACTTATCTGTATGGCGCAATGCACGACGGCGCCGAGCCAGAGTTCGCTACGTTCCGTACCTCTCCGCGTGGTCGCGCGCCATTCACGTTCACCAGTTTCGGCGATCAGGGCACGCCAACCCTCGGGAAGAAGTTCGCGCCGCCCGAGGGGGTAACGATGCCAAAACCCCCGTATGTGAATGATAATCTCGGCTCGCCGGCGGCGGGCGATACCACACTCGGCGTGGAGCGGCTGCAGCCCTTATTCCATCTGTTCAACGGCGATCTCTGTTACGCCAATCTCGCCGAGGACCGGGTGCGGACCTGGTGGGATTTCTGGGAAAACAACAGCCGCAGCGCTCGTAAACGGCCGTGGATGCCCTCGGCCGGCAACCACGAAAACGAACTGGGCAACGGACCGATCGGGTATCAGGCCTATCAGACCTACTTCTCAGTCCCGGATTCGGATGGCCAGACGGATGTGACGCGGGGGCTTTGGTACGCGTTCACCGCTGGCTCGGTGCGCGTGATCAGCGTCGCCAACGACGACGTCGCCTATCAGGACGGCGGCAATTCCTACGTCCGGGGCTATTCATCCGGCGCTCAGAAGGCCTGGTTGGAAAAGGAATTGGCCACTACCCGTGGCGATCCTCATGTCGACTGGATCGTCGTGTGCATGCACCAGGTCGCCATTTCGACGGCTGACATGTTCAATGGCGCGGACCTTGGGATCCGAGAGGAATGGGTGCCGTTGTTCGACAAGTACGGCGTCGACCTTGTGGTATGTGGACACGAGCATCATTACGAGCGCTCGCACCCGATCCGCGGCCAGGAATCGAACGCCACCCTAACGCCGATCGCCACGGCGATCACAACCGACGTAATCGATACCGACAAGGGAACGGTGCACATGGTCATCGGCGGCGGCGGAACGTCCGTCCCGTCGAACCAGCTGTTCTTCAACCCGCCCCAGTGTCGAGTGATCACCGCGGTCGGCGAACCAGACCCGGCGACAGGCAAACGTCCGCCTATCTACGTTAAGGAGCAAGCACCTTGGTCGGCGGTGCGCAACGCTGCGCATTCCTACGGCTTTGCGGCATTCACTGTCGATCCGGGATCAAATCGCGGCGGCGTCACCACGATCAAGGTCACCTATTACGACGTTCTTGGACCTGACGGTCAGCTTGCGCCGTTCGAATCCTTCACGCTGCGCCGCCCCCGCCGCGCCTAAGCACGATTGGTGTTGTGGCCACACGCGAACAATCCAGAGACGACATCGTCAGTTGCCGTCCGAAAGGCTCGCGAGCTGAATTTTGACGGGTGGGGGAAACCAGTCTGTCTTAATTGCCAAGTCGGCTAGAACGGTTTGAGCCGCATTGTAGCCGGGCAGGCCAGTGATGTTGCCGCCGGGATGGCTACTCGAGCCACAAAGATAAAGGCCTGACAGATGGGCGCGGTAATGCCCGGCGCCGGGGAAGGGACGATTGTAGCCGATCTGGCCATTAGTAAAGGCGCCGATCAAGAGATCGCCTTCTCGCATATTTGGCAACGATCGTTCCACATCAAGTGGAGAGCGCGTAAAGCTGTCGATCACCGCGTCGGCAAGATTCGGCGCGTGGTGGCACCAGAGATCAAGCATTGCACGGCCGTGCTCGTTCCGTATGTTATCCCAACTCAGTGGATCGCCGTTGAGCCGATACGGCAGCTTTTCCCACATGAATCCAGTGTGTCGACTTGGTGGGGCTTGACTTGGGTCGAACCGAGTCGGGCAGGCCCCCCACATGATCGTGGGGGGAATGGTTCCGGCTTCGTGATGACGGATCACTTCGAAAAACTGGTCGATGTGATCAAGTCCCATAACGACCATGAACCCATGATCGAGCTCCGGACGCTTCTCAGCCACCGCGTAGTGCGGCGCCTCGCGCAAATTCAAATTGAGCGCAAATAGTGGAGCAAGAAGATTATATTGATAGTGCTTGGCCCGATCGCGTATTTCGACCGGAAGGTGATCCTCATCCAAGAGTTCGAGGAAAGTTTGCTGCGGGTTTAGTGAGGAAACAACGCCGCGCCTGGCGCGGATAAATTCGCCCGTCGTTGTTTCCACTCCGACAGGGCGCCCGTTCTCAACCACGATGCGCCGCGGCGTGGCGCTCGTGCGGATGACGCCGCCGGCTTCGCGGACAGCATTTTCCAGCGCGCGCGCCAACGAGGCGGACCCGCCGAGCGGCATCTGAGCTTTGGACGGTTGTGCTAATAGCGCAGCGATGTGGTGACCGAAGCCTCGAACGCGAAGATCGACCTCACGCAAGCCGTTGAAGAACAGGAGGCCGGCCTGAACTGTGGGGTTCTCGAACTCGCTTTGTACAAATTCCAACGGGGAAAGCGCGCTTACCTCAAGAAGGCGTCGACCAGCCGCGCTGCGGCTGAGAATTGCACGACGCTCTTCTGGCGGCAGAGGAGGCGAGGCGGCCTCTGGACGTATGATCTTGGCGATGATTGGAGCGAATTCCTCGTACCAGCGACGCAACGTTGCGGCATCGCGCGTGCTGAACTGTGCAAATGAGGCGGCTGTGCGCTCGAAGTCGGTCCACCATTCCAGGGTACGGCCCTCTTTGGTGAGCAGCAAGACGTTGAGCTCGGGCTCCAAATACACCGCTCCGTGGCGCTTAAGCTCGAGATCGGCGTACCATGGCATTGCCGTAATCGCGCGATGAAAGAAGGCATGCGTATTGTGCAGAAACCCCGGATAACGCGGATCCTCAAGCGTTGTCAGTCCGCCACCTGCGACGGCGGCTCGATCAAGCGACAGAACCTTGAGACCTGCCTTGCAGAGATAGGCTTGAAGAATAAGGCCATTATGGCCGGCACCGAGCACAACCAAATCGAAATCAGCTGCCATATATGATGCCCCGATCGGGTCAGCGCCGGCCTTCGTACAGGTCTCGCCCGGCGACGAGCGCGCGTATCTTGCCATCAGCAATCGAGCGTTTGAGCATCCAGAAACCGCAATCCGGGTTGATGTATTTGATCCGTCCCGGTCCCAATACGCGTTCGGCGCGCTCGAGTGAACGCGCGATGGCATCGGCGGATTCGATTTCTGTGGACTTTATGTTGACGACACCCAGGCCAATCCTGATCTCCGGCCGCAGGTCATTGAAGACGGCCAACTCCTCAGGGGATCGGTGTGCCGTTTCCAACACGACGTGGTCGGCGTGGAGAGCGTTCAGATAAGACATCAGGTGAGCCCAGTCGCCCTTCTGGATCGACTGGCCGCCGTAATTCCCGAAGCATAGGTGGACGGCGGGAACCGTTTTGACGGCGTCGAGTACGCAGTTGATTGCGCCGGCGGCCCATGACCATTCGTCCGGGCTGCCCGGCAGGTTGGCCTCGTCGACCTGGACGACGTCAGCGTCAAGATACCGGACCTGATCGGCAAGGACGGCGGCTATCGCCATAGTCAAATCGGGGGTGCGCCGATAGTGCTTGTCGACGAGGGTTTTCGCCAGCATATGCGGGCCAGTCAGAGTGAACTTAAGCGGCTGGCTTGCGAGCCGTTTAGCCCGGCTGCAGGCCTGGGGCAGATCGAGCAATCCCGCGTCGATTGGCCCATCGACTACGGCAGGAGGCCGCGTGCGAAAACCCATGCCACGCCGAGCTCTGTATTCGACCAGTTCTTCGAAGGTTATTCCGGTGCGAATACCACCCATTGGCCGAACGAAATACTCGATCATTCCGTTCGTTTCGGGGTGATTGACGTCGAAGCGATACAGCTCGCCGTCGCAAACCAGATCAATGCCCGCGTGCTCCTGAATTTGCAGGACTACGCGTGTTGCATCTGTCAGCGCCTGTTCGGACGGAGTCGCCGCGAGCCAATCCGGAATTGGGTATGAGCCGACCACAGTCGTTTTGATGCGTGGCTCCGCCATAGGTTTCTCCGAATGACTTCCTTTGATCGCGCCTTGATGCGGTTACGGCGCGTCGATATTATCGGCTGATAATTTAAGTATCCGCCTGGTTACTTTGGACGTCAATCGACGCAACCGGCTTTATGCGGTCGTTTCTCTTAGCGAGATGTTGCAGCATGTCTCAAACTACCTCTATCCCAGCAGCGGCGCCTGGTTGGCCGGATCATTTCTCCGACGAGGCTCAACTCGAAGACTTCATGAGCACGCCTTCGCCGGCATTAACGGGGGATTTCCGTAACATCCCCGGCGACATCTTAATCCTAGGCGTCGGGGGCAAGATGGGTCCGACTTTGGCGCGGCTTGCGCGGCGAGCGGCGCCGGGCCGCCGCGTCATTGGCGTCGCGCGCTTCAGTGAACGGGGTCTCCGCGAAAAGCTGGAGTCTTGGGGAATTGAGTGCATCGCCGCCGACTTGCTTGAGCGCGAGGCGATTGAGCGCCTGCCAAAGGTGCGGAACGTGCTGTTCATGGCCGGGCGAAAATTCGGCACGACGGGCCGCGAAGACTTGACGTGGGCGATGAATACGCTGGTCCCGTCGATGGTGGCGGAGGCGTTGAAAGACTCTCATGTCGTCGCGTTTTCTACTGGCAACGTCTATCCGTTCGTGAATGTGCTGCACGGCGGCGCGACCGAGGCAGTGGCGCCGGACCCGCGTGGCACTTACGCCATTTCCTGCGTCGGTCGTGAGCGCATGTTCGAGTACTTTTCCCGCAAGCACGGCACGCCGGGAAGATTGATCCGCCTCAATTACGCAATCGACATGCGCTACGGCGTCCTGCACGACGTCGCGCTAAAGGTTCTGAATGACCACGAGATCGATGTTACGGCCGGGCACGTTAATGTGATTTGGCAAGGTGATGCCAACAGTATCGTGTTGCGGTCACTCGGCCACTGCACCGCTCCGACGTCTCCGCTTAATGTGACTGGTCCCGAGACGGTCAGCATCCGGGCGCTTGCGGAAGCGTTTGGTAGGAGATTTGGAAAAGTACCCCGCGTGATCGGGATAGAAGCAACCATGGGATGGCTAACAAATCCAGGAGAGTCGCTCCGCTTGTTTGGCTATCCGACCGTGCCACTAGGCCGCATGATCGATTGGGTTGCCGACTGGGTAAGCCGCGGCATGCCGAGCCTCGGCAAAGAAACCCATTATGACAGCCGAGATGGCAGTTTCTGATCGTATCCTGCCAGCAGGCGTGTCGGTGCGCCCTCTCGCCGAGGCAGACCTAGAAGCAGCGGTCGCGCTCTCCGCAGAAGCGCGATGGAACCAGACTAGCGCCGATTGGCAGCTTTTTCTCAGACTGGGCAATGTCGTCTGCTTGATGCGTGACGGTGCGCCGATAGCAACCGCGGCAACCTTGCCCTATGCGTCGCGGTTTGCCTGGATCAGCATGGTCCTCGTTACTGCGGCAGAGCGGCGTCAGGGTCTCGCTCAATGGCTGTTGCGCTGTTGTGTCGAGGATCTTGTCGGCCGCGCTCTCCTTCCTGTTCTCGACGCGACCCCGGCCGGCCGAGCCGTTTACCTGGGACTAGGCTTTAGAGATAGCTGGAACATGCAACGACTGGTCGGTCGCGCCGATCAATTTGCGGTTGACAGCCGTGCGGGAAGTAAGGTTCGGCGATTGGAAGAGAGCGACTGGCCGGAGGTTATCTCGTTCGATCGAAGCGTGTTCGGCGCGGATCGCGGCGTGCTGCTCCGATCGCTTGCGCAACGTTTACCGCAGGCGTCGCTTGTTGCTGTTCGTCATGGACGGCTCGTTGGTTTCTCGCTTGGCCGTGACGGCCGCGTCATGACGCAAATCGGGCCCATCGCTGCTGCTGATAAAGATGCGGCTATTATGCTCTTGGCGGCGGCCTTGTCTGCTGTTTCAGGGCCGGTGGCGGTCGACGTGCCGGATCGTCACGTTGCATTGACGAAGTGGCTTGCTGAACGTGGATATTCCGCCGAACGCGCGCTCACTAGAATGGTCTATCAAAGCTCATTGTGCTTCGATGACACCGCGCATTTGTTTGCTATTGCGGGCCCGGAGCTCGGTTAGTCAGACCCGCACGATCAAGCCTCTCCAATCGGTCAATCGGTAGATGCGACCGGTTTCATCTTAATCGATTTGTCCAGAAACGCATTAGTGTAGGCCGTAGTCACATCAAATGGCTTTTCTAGGCCAACATAGGTCTTCACCAAATCATACGTCTGCTGCATCCGCTCGGGGTCGAACCAGCCGAGAGCGATCGATTGCGAAGTTTTGTCGCTCATGAGTTGCTCAACCTCGCGCCAATTGACCAGCTGGCTATCAAACTGAAGTCCCGAATTTGCCTCAATGAGCGCATGGATGCAGGGGTCGGCATCCGCGACGCAAGCTGCGAAAGCCTTCTGAGTCACCTTGACGAAGGCGGCAACCGTATCGCGATGAGCTTTGAGGAATGCGCCGTTCACGGCAATCGAATTGCCGTAAGGGTCTACACCGGCATCTTTCCAGGCAACATAGCCCATATCGGCGCCCAGCTGGTTCTTGTAGGTGTGATGCTCATTGTAGAATTCGGTCACAGCATCAACTGAACCGGACTTCAAGGCCGCAAGCTTTGCACCGGGCCCGACATTCACCCAGGTTACCGAATTGGGATCGACGCCGTTGGCTTTGGCGAGTGCCGGCCAGAGCGAGCGGGCAGCGTCGCCAGGCGGATTTCCGATCTTCTTCCCAGTGAGATCCTTGACGGATTTAATCCCGCCGCTCTTCAGCCAATAAAATCCGCCAGGATAGTTGGCATAGACGTTCATCACTGCGACTTCATCGGCGCCTTTGCCGATCGCGACCAAAATCGTCGACATATCGGCGAGACCGAAGGTGTTGGCGCCGGCACCAGCAGCCTGCGCGGCAACCATCGAACCCTTGCCCTGGAGAAGTGTCAGGTCGATACCCGCGCCTTTGTACCAGCCCATCTTTTGCGCATAGTAGTAGGGGGCGTGATCGCCGCCCGCGACCCAGTTGAGGAGAAAGCTCACGGACTCGTTGGCCTGCGCCGAGCTGGTAAGCCCGAGCAAAGCCACTGCGAATGCGGAAAGCAATTTCATGACGTACTCCCGCGCGCTCTGCCACAACGGAGCTTTATCTCATCGCTCATTGCGGACGAGCAAAGATTCTTGTAACTGGGTGGTTACCTGACCGATCGACAGAGGCTATCAACCTGCGCAGCCGTTGGTCAAGCACGCTAATGCGCCGTCGCCGGCCCGACGCTACCCGTCGCCGCATCCTTGATGCGGCGACCGATGAATTTGCGGCCAAGGGGCTGGCGGGCGGCCGAGTGAATGAAATCGCTCGGCGCGCCCGCATCAACAAGCGGATGCTTTATCATTATTTTGGGGACAAGGAGGCGCTTTGGCTTGCGGTGCTGGAGGAAGCTTATCTGAATATCCGCAGCAATGAGCAGAAACTCGACGTCAGGCGTTTTGCGCCAAAGCTTGGTATGCGCCGACTGATCGAATTCAATCTCAGCTATGTTCAGTCCCACCCTCAGTTCATATCACTGCTACTTACTGAAAACGTACACCGCGCGCGATACTTACGGCGCTCCCGCAAAGTACGCGCGCTGCACACATCGCTCTTGGACGTCATCACCGATCTTTTGGCACGGGGTCGAAGCGCGGGGGTTTTTCGGACGGGAGTCGATGCAGCTGAGCTGTATATCACCATCGCAGCGCTGTCCTTTTTCTACTTCTCCAACATTCACACTCTATCGACGATCTTCGCACGTGATTTTAACGCGGCGGCGGCCCGACGCAAACACCGCGAGCACGTGGTCAACGTGGTCTTGGGCTTTCTGAGGCCGGTGAGCTGAATCACAGAGAGAAGTGCGGGAGAAGCCCAGATGCCGTTTGCTAGTATGGAGGTGCTGCGATGGCATTGAGTTGGACGGACTGGCCCAATGAGATTCTGCTCGCGCTTCGGAGTGGGGTAGTCATACCCGCACATCTGTTGGCGCTCGACGCAAATCGCCGCTTGGATACTCGTCGCCAGCGTGCACTCACACGCTATTACATAGATGCCGGTGCAGGGGGACTAGCCGTTGGCGTCCACTCCACTCAATTTGCAATCCGTGAGGTCGGACTGTACGAGCCGGTGCTCCAGGCCGCGGCTGCTGCTGCCAGCAACTGGGCGAGCCGTCCGCTGGTCCTGATCGCCGGCCTAGTAGGAAAGACCGAACAGGCACTGCGAGAGGCGCAGGTGGCTTTGAACTTAGGATATCATGCCGGCCTGCTAAGTCTATCGGCGTTCCGAGGCGCAAACGAGGATGATCTCATTGCGCATTGCCGATCCGTTGCTTCCATCATCCCGCTTGTCGGTTTCTATTTGCAGCCTGCTGTCGGCGGCATCGCGCTATCGAGAAATTTTTGGCAACGCTTCGCCGAGATCGAGCAGGTTGTGGCGATCAAGATCGCACCGTTCGACCGCTACAAGACTTTGGATGTCGTCCAAGGAGTCGTGGCGGCCCGGGCCGAAGACCGGATTGCGTTATACACGGGAAATGACGACAACATCGTATTCGATCTTGTCGCGCCCTTCATCCTGCACCGCAACGGCGAGGCGGTGACTGTGCGGATCAAAGGCGGTCTTCTTGGTCACTGGAGTGTTTGGACCAAGGGCGCCGTCGACATGTTCGGCCATATTCGCACGGCAGTCGATCGAGGCGTTGTCGACGCCGATATTCTCGCGCTCGCTGCAAACGTCACGGACTGTAATGCCGCATTTTTCGATGTCGCCAATGGTTTTCGTGGCTGCATTGCGGGCTGCCATGAAGTTTTGCGCCGCCAAGGGCTGTTTAACGGCATCTGGTGTCTTGATCCGGAGGAGGGCTTAAGCCCAGGGCAGGGCGCAGCGATCGATCGCGTGATGCAGCTTTACCCCGAACTTGGTGACGATGAATTTGTCGCAAACAATCGAGAACGGTG
>Ga0210386_10001672_pt1 | contig 19482 bp, 16 predicted proteins | sample IncBWH32OmetaG_FD_160091 | JGI IMG/M metagenome (GOLD analysis project Ga0210386, IMG submission 160091) | Forest soil microbial communities from Barre Woods Harvard Forest LTER site, Petersham, Massachusetts, United States - Inc-BW-H-32-O ... | reverse complement strand
GCCAATGTTCTCGATGCGGCCGGAAGCGACGTGCATGCGATGCGCGATCCAACGCGCGGCGGTCTGGCCTCGACGTTAAATGAGATTGCGACGTCCTCCAATGTCGGCATTGAGATCGACGAGCCGCGCCTGCCGGTGCGCACTGAGGTGCAGTCGGCATGTGAACTGCTGGGCCTCGACCCGGTCTACGTTGCAAACGAGGGTAAGGTGGTTTTCTTTGTCGCTTCTGAAGCCGCCGATCGCGTGCTGGCGGCTCTGCATGCGCATCCCCTGGGCCGCGACGCGGCTCGGATTGGTCATGTGACGGCGCAGCATCCCAGGATGCTGGTGGCGCGCACGGCTATGGGCGCCAACCGTGTGATCGCTACTCAGATCGGCGAGCAGTTGCCGCGCATCTGCTGACCGGCTCGGCAAGACAACCCCTGCATTAAGTCGGTTACGCGGGATGTGCCGCGAACGAGATTCATGCAATCAGTTCTGATTGCTCTGTGTTCTTGCACTTCTGCCGAAGGAGAAACTGATACTACCGTGTCATCTGACATCGGGATGACAGCATTTTGTCGTACGCCGCATATACGCCTTCGAAGACGGAATCCCAGCTCGCTGTGAGCGCATACGTCCGTGCGGCGTGACGCATTTCGCCGTGCAATGCCGGGCTGCTCAAAATTTCCGTAATCGCCGAGAAAAATTCCGCGTCCTGCGCAATCCGCCCCGTAACGCCATCGCGCACGATACTGCACGGGCCGCCATCGGGAGTGACGATGGCGGGAACGCCGCTGGCGAGAGCCTCGAGCACCACGTTGCCGAAGGTATCGGTGTGCGACGGGAATACGAAGAGATCCATGTTGGCGTATGCCGTTGCGAGAGCTTCACCCTTCAGCACGCCCGTGAACTCCGCGCGCGGCAGACGTGCGCGCAACCAGTGCTCCTCAGATCCATGGCCGACGATCAGGAAACGGAAGTCCCGGTGTCCCGCTTTCTCCAATTCGCGCTGCACCTGCGCCAGCTGTGCCACGTTCTTTTCAACCGAGAGCCGACCCACGTACCCCAGGACGAAATCGCCATCGTCGCCGTTTCTGCTGCGCTTGTGCGGGTGGAACAGAACGGAATCCACGCCGCGAGGCATCAGTTGGCAAGTGCGCTCGGTTGCGCGCTCCAGAATGCGACAGATTTCCGCATTCGGCGCGAACAGAAAGCCAGCGTTGGAGTAAAAGCCGGTCGCAATTGCCAGGGTAATGTCCTCGATGGTCTGACCTGCTGATTCGGATTGGATCTTGGGCAACAGCCGCAGCAACCGATCTGACCGGCGCGCCAGGTACTCCTGCACGTTGGTATGCCAGCTCGCCGCAAGGGGCAGATTGTAGTGTCGCGCGATGACAACACCAAGCATTCCAATCTCGCTGGGGCCAGTGATGTGGATCAGATCGGGGTTGAAGCGCTCCAGGGCTTCATCGATGAGGGGCAAATGGCGTAGATAAGCGGGATCGAAGCTGAGATCCTTTTCAAGCGGAATTGAGAACGCTCCACGAGGGAGTTCCAGGGTTGAGACATTGCCTGCTTTTTCGAACGCAATGGCGCGCGGGCCCGCACGCACGCAGAGAAACGGCAACTCGTGCTGGCGCGCGAAAGCCTCAAAGTGGCGGCTGGTGTGGGCAACCCCGTTGATCTCATGAAAGGAATCGGGAAGATAGGCAACTCGCGGCGGTCGTGCATTCATGGATTCAGGCTGCGGCTTAGCCCTCCTGCTCGCCCAGCGCGAGACGGCGCTGGCCTTCATCGCTCCACGCAATCTTTAGGCCACCGGACAGCGGCCCCTTGCCCAGCATCTGCACTGCCTTGATGGTCCAATGGATTGAAAATGGCGCCCGGCCATTCGGCCAGATCTCGCTGAGCGGGCGGATCACGCCGCTGACGTCGGGATGATATGCGCGCTCATCCCAGGTGCGCGATCCCTGCGGAAAGTCAGGATAATCCCGGATCGCATCCATCGTGGATTGCAGCAGGCGATGCTTCCACGGCTGGGCATACTGAGGCATGAAGAGCACGTTGCTGCGGCGCTCATCGCGAATCTCATGCACAAATTCGGTGAAGCTGGCGGCATTGGTCAGATTGATGTTGGCGTTCGGTTCGACGCCATGGCGATCGCCGCCGCTGATCAGCAGCATGTTCCATTGCCGCCCGAGCCGGCGCACCGCCCGATTCTCTTCCCAGTTGCGAAGGCCGTTCAGTTCTAGAGCATGCATACAGGAGCCGTACTTTAGCAGGAACTCGTTGACTAGGAATCCATGCCTCTCTTCGCCGATCAGGAATAGATCCCACATGGGATGATTGAAGACAACCAGAACGTTGGGCTCATCGTGTAGGGCGGCAAGGATCTCTTTGAGTCGCGGCTCGCTTGGCTTTGCCGTAAATTCAGCCAGCGTGCGCATCCATTGCTTGGCATGGGCTGAGGGAAGGTTGTGAACGCCGAGATGAAAGTCCTGCACACCGCCATAAGGCACGCTCCACTCCACGGAAACCGGAATGCCGCGGGCGCTCGGAACAGTGCGCAGCAACATGGGCGCTTCGATGTTGTCGTGATCGGTGATGGAAACCATGGAGTGCAGTTCAAGTTTTTCAATCTGGCCGCTCTCCAGATCAAATGCGAGTTTCGGAGTCATCGGCGGCGTCCAATAGCTCTTTGCGTAATCCACGCGTACGCCGTACTTCGCTTGAGCTCTGTTCTCCAGACGCGCAAGCAAGGGACGGATCACGGCATACTTGCTGCCCAGATTCGCCAGAAAATCCAGTGTCTCTTTGGATTGGTTGGTATGGCTGTGGAGAGAGACGCCTGTGCGGAACCCCTGGTGTGCTTTCTGGTCGCGCCACAGGTACGAAACGGTCGAAGTGGCCATTTCTCCTCCTCATTCGCGATCTTGCTCTGGATTCTTACGACTTATTATCGAACTCTTCCCGTCAATGGGAGATTAAGAGGAGAACAATTGCACTTCAATTGGTGCACGGAACCAACCGAGTAACGGCACCGCTTTATCTATTCCATCTCCTTGAATGGCAACTATTTAGTTGCACGTATGGCAACTGGTTGGTTGCAGATGCAAACCTTGGTCTATTTATTGGTTTTGGCCAGCTCGGGGCCGAGAAAATCTTCGAATGTGGCCCCGTGCATGATTTCCTGAGGCGCCTGTGCGGCAGCTGCTTTCGCTTCGGGGACCAGGTAGTTTTCCGTCAATCCGTCGCGTAGCAGCTCGAAGGCCTCTTCCGGAGTGTCAGCATACTTGAACAGTTCGATGTCCTTCGGCGAGATCGCACCGGTATCGACCAGCGCATCCATGTTGAAGACTCGCTTCCAGTAATCCGATCCATAGACCACGACCGTAATCTTCTTGGCGAGCTTTTGCGTCTGGGCGAGAGTAAGAATTTCGAACATCTCGTCAAGCGTTCCGAAACCGCCCGGGAAGACAACCAGCGCCTTCGCGAGATATGCAAACCATAGCTTGCGCATGAAGAAGTAATGGAACTCGAAGTTGAGCGACGGCGTGATATAGGGATTGGGCGACTGCTCGAATGGCAGCCGGATATTCATTCCGATCGTCTTGCCGCCGGCTTCGTAGGCGCCGCGATTGGCAGCCTCCATAATGCCGGGACCTCCGCCGGAGGTGACGACAAAGCGGTGGCGCCGCGAAGGAATCTTAGCGGCCCACCGGGTAAGCATCTGCGCCAGGCGTCGTGCATCCTCGTAGTAGCGTGCCATGGCCACTGCGGCCACGGCACGCTTACGCTGGAGGTCAGTGGCTTTGCCGGCGGCGATATCGGGCACGCTCGCCGGCTGCTCTTCGCTCGGCGCCGGAGTTCGCGAACCTGTGTTGTCGAGGAGTTCGAGAGCGTGGTCGGCTTCCTCGCGTCCGCGAAACCGCGCCGAGCCGAAGAACACAACTGTGTCCTGGACGCGTTCGTGACGGAAACGCGCCAGCGGCTCCATATATTCGGCCACGATGCGCATCAGGCGTCCATCCGGACCATTCAGAAAGGTCGGATTTTCATATGCCAGCGGCGCAGCGGCCAGCGCCGGCGGCGCGCCATTCGGCGGCAGAGTGGCTGCCGGAACTGCTGCGTCCCCTGCGCCCGGCGACGGGCTCTCGCTGGACGAATCCGCGGCAACAGCTGCCTGTTCCCTGACCTCTGATCCGTGCCCCCCGCTTTGCTTTCCGTGCTCTTCCGCGCTCATGCCTTACTCGTTTCGATGCCGGATGGCGTCTTGTACGGCGATCCAGATATTCAGCAACCCCAGTCCTGAGATGACGCCGCGCACCCCGCCGTTAGCCGCATAAATTGCGAGCGTCGGGAATTGCACGAAGATCGGGTTCTGATCCCAGAAAAGCTGCGACCACGGAGCATAGCAGATGGCTAACCCGATGTACATTCTCAACAGAACACGCAGATAGAGCTCCGTACGGACCAGCCAATGGGGAATGCGCTGAGGGGGATGGCCAGCCGCAGGATCCTGACCGCCGCTTGGTTCGGGCGTAGAACTCACAAGGCTTCCTGGAACAGGAGCCGGGCTTGGGGGCAAGGGTGTTATAAATTCCGGCTGGTTCGACATTCTCCAGGGCCTGTAAAGCTGCCCCCGAATTCCTGCCGTTTCACCAGCTCAGGGACGCCGTATTCAAACGGTAACACAATGACCGGCTTGAACTGGCCGAGGGCGGAAGGGCAGCCTTGACGCAAGGGGATTGCGCATCAAAGTCGACGAGGGTATTTTGTTGGTTGTACGTGGACTCCAGAATCCAGGAGGTCTGCCTTGAAATACCTTCTTGCATCCTTCGTTATCGTGCTAAATCCATTGATGTTAGCCGCCCAGAACCAAGTGCGGAGCCAGAAAACCAACGTTCCGATCGTGATTGATCTTGGAACTGTAGTTGGGGATGGCTGTCCCATCAGCATGCACGCGAGCCAGGGTGTCTGGGACCACACCATCAAGATTCGACAAGGACAGCAGGAGCAGTCCACTCAGCCATTTGGCCAACGGATCTTTCTCACATTGAACGATTCTCATCCTGCCCCGATCGTTGCTGCGACCGTCAAAGTGCAAGGCCTGACGGGCAAGAACCATATGGTTCAAACAGCTGGGGACGCAAACCCGAACGGCGACGCGGCCAAAACCATGAAAATCACCTTTGTAGCGAATCCGCAGGGCGGCGTGTCCAGCGACCTCTATGCCGCGGGGTTCACCTCGGTGAGTTCAGTCGAATTGCTGGAAGTATCGTATGACGACGGCATGGTCTGGAAAATCGGCGGATCCAGTGGTTGCCGGGTCACGCCGGACCGCATGATGCTGATCGCAAACCACTAGATTACAGTCGCGCTACGGAGTCGTGCTCGGTGCGGGCCGCGGATGCGACGCTGTACTTCCGTCCGTCATTCCCAGCGCCCAGCGGATCGCTTCAAAATACATCTTGCGAATATCAGGATCCTGCCAAGCCTCTTCCGTGTGTCCGAGCGTCGAGTAGAAGACGCGGCCCTTCCCATACATCTTGCTCCACGCGACGGCAAAGTCGTGGTCGGTGCGATGGACGCGCGGGTTGTTGTTGTAATCGAGTCGGCTGGGATCGAGACTAAGCAGCACGTTGACCTTGTCCCGCGACCATGCCTTGGGCTGATAAATTTCGTCGAACTTCACAAATTCCTTGGGGAAGTGGCGGACGGCCGGAAAATCAGGATCTTCATTGATAATCGGCGCATTGAACGTCATCCAAGGATGCTGATCGAACCAGCCGCCAATCATTTCGCCGTATTCCGGCCAGTTATAGTTCGTATCGAGCGCGGCGTGGATGCCAACGAATCCCTTGCCGTCATCGTGAATGAACGACATCATGTCGCGCTTCTGGTCGGCATCCATATCCAGCTCGCCGGTGGTGCTGGCAAAAATGATCAGGTCAAAGTAGCTGAGGTTCTTCGCGTTGCGGCCCAGGTCTTTCTTGGTGAGCAGCTCAGTGTCGGTGCGCAGCGTAGCATCCCACAAGCCGCTTTCCTGGCCCATCTCGTAGACCGCAACCATGGCTGCAGAAATGGAATCATGCTCGAAGCCCTTGGTTTGTCCGATCACCAGCACATGCTTGACATGCACCTGCTTGGCGTGGGGCGCAGGTGGAAGTGCGCCTTGGCCAAATGACCATGTTGCCACGCCGCCAAAGAGCACTACAGCCAAAAGAGCAGGGAAAAACCTGAAAGCACCGAAATGAGCCATGCGCACGAAAATTCCTCCGCAGGCCATTATCTGCTACCGGGGCGAACCGTAGGCGGCTACTCGTGTGCTCCGTGCTTTTTCAGTAGGTCTGCCCACTTGTGATCGTCCATCTGCAAAGCATAGGTCAAGGGACGACTCTGGCTCTGATCCTTTGCATTCACGTCGGCTCCATGATCGACCAGAATCTGGATCATGCTCCCATATTGCAGATGCAAAGCGGCGTCGAGAATCGTATCGCCGTACGCGTCTGCCGCATTCACGTTTGCGCCTTTGTCGATGAGAAACTTCACGTCATCCGGCTGGTCGCGGAGCACCGCAAAGAAGAGCGGCGTCGCGCCGCTCGAGGCCTGCGTGTTCACATCGGCGCCCTTGGCCACCAGCAATTGCATCAGTTCCTTGTGACGGCTGGCGAACAGGCACAAATCAAGGGGTGTGTAGCCGTTCTTCATATCCTTGGAATCGATACCGTGCACACTTAGCAGCGTGACAGGATCCTGATGGTTGTTCGATGAAAACACACCCCAGAGATCGCCGGGAGTAAACGCACCGTAGTTGTTCTTGGCGTTTACATCTGCGCCGGCGTCGATAAGCACTTGGGCCGCCGCCAGCTGACCGTGCAGGCAGGCAACATGCAAAGGCGTATCCCCGTTCTTGTCCCGGTCGGCGACGAGTTTTGGATCAGCCTGAAGAAGAGCCTTGATCTTGTTGGCGTCTCCCTTGCGCGCCGCATCGTGAATCGGTCCGCAAAGCCCGACAGTTGATCCGCCAAGCAAAAGCGCCAGCAGCAGGGCTACGCCGGATATCCGCTTCGAGGTAAAAAGACGGACGAATGCATACGTTTTCATCGGTTCTCCACTGAAGAAGATTAGTTTTGAAAGTCGAACCATTCTATCCGAGACGCCTCAGCGGACCGGAGATCGAGACCTCGGCTGATTGCCATGCATGACAGTTCGCCGTTCGCCAAGCGGCCAGAAAAAGCCTCGCCAGCGCACCCAAAGTAATGTGACTTACGCGTTACGAAAGTCCCCCAAGGCGCTAAATCTGGTACTCAAATCAGGATACGATGTTGCGATGCCGCAGAATTCTTTCCTTCCACGATATGGAGCCAAGCCGTGAAAGCTTCTGAAGATACGAAATGTGGGCCGAGTGTAGTCGCCGAGACGCTTAAGAGCCTCTCTGAACAGGCAAAACTGTGCCACGCAAAGATCGACTTGCTGGAAGCCGGTCTGAACTTTAATCGAGCCGAGGTTCTCGCTGAAGTCGGCAAACTGCTCGATGCATGCCAGAACCTCCGCGACGCGATCCTCTCTGAAGACAGCGGCGCATCCTGGACGACGAAGAGCGAATTGAACGCCTTGGTCAACCGGCTCGAGGACGCTGCCTCGAAAAGACGCCTGTACCTCGATCTCGCTCAGGTGCTCGCCGGCGGGACGATTTCGCATCGCCGCGAGCGCACTCGGCTGGAACGGCTCGCGCTTCGCGACAAAGCTGTTGCCGAGTTGATGGAAATCTCGGAACGGCCCGCGCCCCCCGAGTTGCCGGGACCTGTCGCAGAGCACTGGCTCGAATGGGCATGCAGCCTCGAAGATGAAACCCACGTAGCGGAGTTGCAGAAGCTGAGGAGCGGTTTTCCGCGGCTCGATGACTTTGTGCGCCAATTGGAGATCGATTGGTGGCACGACGAAGCCGCCCCGAAAGCGATCGAGAAGCGCCAATCCGCCACGTCGCATTCGAATGGCTCCAACGGATCGCGTCTGAACGGGAATGGCTACGGCGTTCTCAAGGAGCCTGTTGTCGAAGAGCCGCCCATCGCGTTGGCTCCCTCGATCGAAAGCCCGGTGATTGAGCAGCCAACCCCAATCGTAGACATTGCTCCAAGCGTAGAAACGGCTTCAGATACCGTGTCCGCTCCAATCATAGAAGCCGCTGCGGTCAGCCTGGAGGATGAGCCCGAGTCGGATCAGCTCCTTCTGACATCAGAAGACGCCCCCCCATCCTTCTCTGAAGAGGAGATCGAGCTTTCGGCCGAGACGCTCAATCCAACCAATAAGGGCAAAACATCTTTCTTCCCCTGGGAGCAGGTTGAGCAGTTCACGCGGCGCATCGAGAAGGCGAACGTCGAACGGAAAGATGCGCGTACCATTCGCGCTCTGCTGGCGGTTTCGCACTTTCTTGAGCCTCGCAATCAAAACCCAATGACGCATCCCAAGTGCGGCATTCGGGCGCTTACCGGCTACCCGGCAACGCCAGAGGCCGTCTATGTCGCTCCCAGTGACGTGATGCAGTTCATCGCCGAGGACGACGGTCTGCCTCTTCTGATCGGCGGTGCCGATCTGCTGCGCTGGGGGCTGCTGCAACCCTCCGAGCGCAATTTCCAGGGTGTGGCTTCCGTGCGCCGAATGACCGTCGAGCATCTGAAAGCGTGGTTCAGCGAGATTTACCGCATTGCCCTCTCCGACAAGCAGATTGAAGACATCTACAGCCTGACTTCCGGTATTCCTTACCTGGTCGGCGAATTGCACAAGCTCATCATTCCGCAGCCGGAGGATCCGCCGACATGGCTCGGCCTGGCGCGTTGGATGGAAATCAAGGCGCAGTTCGAGAAGTTGCTGCCGGACTATGCGCATGAACTGAAGAAAGGAATTCCGTCGGTCCGATTGACCGACCGGGAGATCTCGCTGCTCAACATGGTGGCGATTGTCAGCGGAGACTCGACGAGGGACACGATCGTCGCCAACCTCTCTGAGAATTGGGAGAAATACCAGCATCCGGAGTATCGCGCATTGAGTTCGCGCGACGAGGTGAGCCTGGCCGTTCTTCTCGAACTAGGATTGCTGCCAAGGCGCAACGTGATGGGCGGAGTGCCCTCCAAGGCTCTGGTTCCGGTGAAACACGATGATGCGATTCGGAAAGTTGTCGAATTGCTGTAAGAACTCGACAGAAGCTTCGAACATCATGGGGGCAGATTGGCGCAAAGCCGTCTGCCCCTTTTTCACCAGGCCTTGTAGATCATGGAACAAGGATGATCTTTCCCCCGACGTTGCCTTTCTCTGCCAGCCGTTGCGCCTCGGAGGCTTCCCGCAATTTCATGGTGCGCGCAATGGGGATCGAGAATTCGCCGCGCGCAAAATCTTCCGCCAACTCGAAAAGGCGGGAAGCGTCCGGCACGGCCATTATTGGTTCTACGCGAATCTTGTAGTTCTGCGCGCCTTCTGGGACGCCGAGCAGGGAACCGAGCACACCCCCGGCACGAATCGATTTTAGAAGTCGTTGAATCGTCGTCCCGCCCACCGTGTCAGCGATCGCATCCAGGTCGTGCAATTTGCCAATCTCTTCCTCACTGTCGATAGCAACAACGCCTTCGACGGGCAATTGCGCGGCCTTGTCTTTGTCACTGGCACGAACTCCAGCAAGGACTCGAACGCCGTGCTTGCGCGCGACGTGAATCGCCACCCGTGCAACGCTGCCGAGTGCGCCGGTCACCAGCACAGTCTGCCCTCGTTGTGGTTTTACTGCTCTCTCGATCAATTGCGTTCCCGTGGTGACCACCAGTGGAAGCGCGGCTGCCTTCTCAAAGTCCAACGCTGAAGGAATGGGAGCGAGGACGTCAGCCCTGGCAACCGTGTACTCGGCATATGTACCGTTTGCCAATGCCATCACTCGCATATCCTTGGGAAAACCCGTCACATCGCGACCGGTCTCTACAACCTCACCAGCGAGATCACGCCCCAGGATCGCTGGAAACTTGAGCGGTATGCGCGCCTTGGCTGCTCCGCTGCGAAGCTTGAAGTCGATGGGATTGACGCTGGTCGCCCTCATCCTGACAAGTACTTCGTTGTCACCAAACACAGGACGTTCCATATCTTCATAGCGAAGTTGTTCGGGGCCGCCGTACTCGTGCAAGACAATCGCTTTCATGCGAAACTCTCCTTCGGGCCAGGCCACGCGATGATGCCTGCGCAGTGCAGATTCTATCGTTCCAGACAGTTGTCCGATGCCTCCATTCCTCGTCGGGTTATCCTGTCGGAAGCCATGCATTCCACGTATCGCTTTCCTGATCTCGTCGTCCTTGTCGCTTCTTTGTCCTGCGCCTTGATCTTGCCCGGCACATCCATCGCCCAGGAAGGCACAACCAACTCGCTCTCCTATCGCGGCGAACAGCCGGTTCGCGCGCTGCACGGCATGGTCGTCAGCGTGCATCACCTCGCGTCGGATGCGGGAATCGAAATTCTGCGCGAAGGCGGCAATGCCGTCGATGCTGCCGTGGCCACCGGATTCGCGCTTGCCGTCGTGCATCCGATCGCAGGCAACCTTGGCGGCGGAGGATTTTTGCTACTTCGCACGCATGATGGCAACGCCACCTTCATCGACTTCCGCGAAAAAGCCCCGCTGGCTGCGACTGAGACGATGTACCAGGACGCGAAGGGCAATGTGATTCCCGATGCGAGCGTCATCGGCTACCGCTCCATAGCGACGCCCGGCTCTGTGGCCGGACTGGTGTACTCGGAAAAGAAATACGGCAAGCTCGGCCTGAAGCGCGTCATGACTCCTGCCATCAAACTGGCGCGCGACGGGTTCGAGCTCAGTCCCGAAGAAGCGCACGAGCTGACCGACCACGACCTGGCTCGCTTTCCGGAATCGCGCCTGCTGTTTCAGCGCAACGGCACCTACTATCGCAGCGGCGAAACTTTTCAGCAGCCCGAATTGGCGCGCACGCTGGAGCGAATTGCCGCCGATCCCGACGATTTTTACCACGGCAAGATGGCGCATGAACTCGTGGACGATCTTAAAAAGGGCGGGGCACTCATCACACTTGAAGATCTTGCGCAATACAACGTAGTGGAACGCAAACCGGTCGTCGGCACGTTCCACAATTACACCGTCATCAGCGCACCGCCTCCCTCATCCGGCGGAGTCGTGCTGCTGAGCGCGCTGAATATCCTCGAGAGCTACGATCTGGCGAGCCTCGGCGACCGCAGCGCCGGCGCGATGCACCTCATCACGGAAGCCTATCGACGCGCTTATATGGACCGCACCGATTACCTCGGCGATCCCGACTACAACCAGATCCCCGTTGCCGAACTTACCGCCAAGACATACGCCGCAGCGTGGCGCGAGAGCATCCTGCCAGATAAAGCAACTCCCAGCGCCGACCTGAAACGCCCCGCCGGCTTTCTGCCGCCTGCGCCCGCGACCGCCGGCAGGCGCCACGAATCGCCTGACACCACGCACTACTCGGTCGTCGACGCGGAGGGAAACGCCGTGTCTGTCACAACGACGCTGAACGACAGCTTTGGCGCGCACGTAACCTCCGCATCGCTCGGCTTTCTGCTGAACGACGAGATGGATGATTTCGCAGCAAAGATGGGCGTGCCCAACATGTTCGGACTGATCCAGGGTCCGGCGAATGCCATAGCACCCGGCAAACGCCCGCTGAGTTCCATGACTCCGACCATGGTGCTGGAAGATAACAAGCTCCGTTACGTGCTGGGCTCTCCCGGCGGAGCCCGCATCATCACCACGGTTGCGAACATCTTTCTTTCGGCAGCGGAGGGCGGCTTGAATATCCAGGAAGCCGTCGACGCTCCGCGCTTTCACCATCAATATCTTCCCGACAAGCTCTACCTTGAACCGGGCTTCAACCCGAACGTCCTTTCCGCATTAAAGGAAATGGGCTACTCGCTGGCCGTGAAAGACGGTCACTGGTCCAATGGCGAATGCATCGCCGTCGATCCAAAAACCGGTGAACTTGAGGGTGGGCAGGACCACCGCAGCCACTACGGCAAAGCCGCAGGGTATTGAGCCGGACTCACGCGTATTGGTGCTGGTTCAAGCGTAGTGGTTGTGCTGGTCCCGGCGTGTATATCTCCGAGGGCTTGCTCTGCGGCTGCTCTGCTGTGGTGGCTTCTCTGCCGTCGGTCGATCCCTGGTCCTCGGCTGCATCGCCAAAGGGCAGGAACACCGAGAAGGCCGTTCCGCTGGCACCAGGCCGCTGCGAACTCCAGACCCGCACGCTGCCCTTATGCCGCTCCAGTAACTGCGCCACAACCCACAATCCCAGCCCCGTACCGGTTTCCGTCTTTGTGGTGAAAAAGGGCTCGAAGATGCGGCGTACCGTCGCGCGGTCGATGCCTCCGCCTGTATCGCAGATCGTCACCCGCATACCCGGCGTCGACCGCTGCCGCCAGTCCCGCGACGGCCGGATTCGGATGGAAAGGCGATCGTTACGCTCCATGGCTTCAATCGCATTGGCAATGAGATTCGCAAAGATCTGCTGCGTCTCGCTGAGCATGCAATGAATCTGGCGTTCCCGCTCCGCCTTCAGGTCGACGGCGATTTCCATGCTGCGCAGTTTGCCACGGAACATGGTGAGTACGGAGTCCATGATCTCTGAGAGCAACGTAGCCTTGGGCGATCCCGTCTCCCGGTGAAACTTCAGCGTCGACTGCGCCACCAGCGCAATGCGCATCAGCTCTTCGAGCGCGCTCGATGCTTGCGTGCGCGCCTCTTCAACCGAGTCCGTCATTGAGATCAGGTAGAGCATGTTTGCGACGGCTTCCATCGGGTTGTTGATCTCATGCGCCACCGAGGCCGCCAGCCGTCCCGCGACGGCCAGCTTTTCCGCACGCAGCAGCGCCTCATCCGCCTGCTTGCGACGATTGATATTTGCCAGAACGCCCAGGATGCGTACGACTTTGCCCTCCCCATTGACCTGGCACTTTCCCTGAGACTCCAGCCATTGCATCGACCCATCAAGCGCGCGAACGCGGAATTGCATGCGATAGTCCGACCCGTCCATCCTTATCCGCGCAAATGTCGCTTTGATGTTGGGAATATCGTCGGGGTGTACGAACAACTGCCAGGCGTCGGGGTCGGACCCGTATGCGCCGGGTTCGCAGCCCACAATCCTGTAGACTTCGTCGGAGCGATGGACGACATCCTTCTCCAGGTCCCACACCCAAAGCCCCATGCCGCTGGCCTTCAGTGCAACCTGAAGTACATCGTCTCGATAGCGCAGTTGTTCGCCTGCACGGGCTCGTTCCTCGGCCAGGCGCCGTTCCGCTTCCGCGATCACCAGCTGACTCTTCAGTTCTTGACTCGCCAATTCGGCTTTTTGCTGGGCGAGACGCCGCACCGACCAACCCATAAGCAGCGTGATGAGCACAAACATGCCAAACCGCAGTTCCTGAAAAACGTTGCCCGTTCCCAGCCGCGATTGAGTGGAGGTAAGAAAAACGTCGACCAGCACCACATCTGTCAAAGCGCAACCAACAGCACCCCACATGCCCAGGAACCACGCGGCAAGAATGACCGTGGGAAAGGCGAGAAGAAGCGGGAAACTGCGCAGAGGGGCAATCTCTGAGGTCATCGCCATTGCGCCGATGGCTATAAAGCAACCAAGCAGGAACCTGACCAGCAAGGGCAGCCGGCCCATTCTCTCGGAACTTGGGATACGAACCATCATGTACACAGCCTCCGACATACGCGCACATTCCGCCCCTCGCGTGGCAGCCTCCGGCTTTACCTCGACGCATCATTTACAACAAAAGTGTTCGAGGGAGCTCTAACTGAGGCTCTCTTGACGGGTGGCCCTGGGGAAAACAGTGTGGGTAGGATAGGCAATTTCTTGACCGATGTCCAGCTTCCGTCGGCTTGCGCTCATGCCCCGACCTGGCCGCATTCTCCACCCTCGTCCGTTATCCTCCAGGCGCACCCTTCCGGTAAGTCGTTTAAGGAATGAGACAATAGAGCAGTCGCCGGCTTGTTGCCCGCGCAGGAACAGTCAAAGCATGCTGCCAGTTCTTTCGACGCACCTGTTTTTGAAGCAAAGGCTACACCCTGGAGTGCTGGAAATGGCAGCGCGCGCTGGCGCCCAGGGAGTTGAAATCTTTGCCGCGCGTCAGCATTTTGACTACACCGGCCGCGAACACGTGATGGAACTGGCAGGATGGTTCGCCTCCAACCCGCTCAAGCCATTCTCGATGCACGCCCCACTCTACCCTGATCGCGAAATGGGCCGCGCCGGCGCGCCCGCGGTGAACCTGGTTCATCCTGAAAAAACGCGCCGCATCGACGCCATGGACGAGATCAAGCGGGCGCTCGAAGCGGCCGAACACATCCCTTTCGAAAAGCTCGTGGTCCATCTCGGTGAAAAATACGATTCGTGGTCATTGCGAACCATCGAATATGCGACCACGGCGCTTGAACACCTCGGTGCATTCGCCAAGCCCCTCGGGGTCCGCGTTCTCGTGGAAAACCTGACCAGCGACGCCACCACTCCCGAGCACTTGATGACCATTCTCGAGATGGCCCACCTTGACCAGATCGACGTCTGCCTCGACCTCGGACACGCGCACATGGCGCCCGGAATTGCCGAGGCCATCGGCATCCTTGGCAAGCGCATCGGCGAAGTCCACGTGCACGACAACCACGGCCTGAAAGACCAGCACCTGTGGCCCGGCGATGGGACCATCAACTGGCCGGCGGCCCTGGATGCGCTGAAACAGTTGCCCGCGCCACCGGCCGCTGTCCTTGAGATTGGCTACGACCTTGACGACGCGCCCGGCGCAATTCCCGAACGCATTCAGCGATCCTTCGAAAAGATGGCCTGACCGCCGACGCTACATTGGCCACCTTGACACATGGTTAAGTTGACGAACGCGCAAGCGAGTCGCGATTGAGTTTGTTTGGGTCGCATTCCCGTGTGGTCTCTATCCGATCTGACACCAGGCATCGGAGGACGAGCCTAAGTGAAATCGCTGACTCGATTCATCGGCGTTCCCGCAGTGTTGTTGATTGTTTTGCAGGGGTCGTCAAGCGCCCAGTCACAGCCGGCGAGCAGTGTTCAACCGCTCAACAGCTCCGTCTCCGACTTCGGCACGACCTTCGTCTTTAGCCCGCCACCCATCTGCTCGAAATGTCTGGAGACTGAGCTCGGTTTCCAATCGCTCAGCGACGGCCGATATCTTCCCGCGGTTATTACCATTGCGCCGTTCAATTCACAAACAGACTTCAGTGTGCTGGTCAACCTTCTGGATTCCGAATCGCCCGGCAATGACCGGACCACGCACTTCGGCAACCGCTTCGACTTTGTTGTCCGGCAACACATTTTCACACAGAGCGGCTTCACTCTCGTAATGGCGCCTCGCGGCACCGTCTTTACTCGCGACGCCGATGGCGGTCGCGTTGGTGCAACAGCCGCTCCACAATTCTCAAAGGGAAACAACCTCATCGCCGTGAACATCACGTGGACCGGCGCAATTGACGTCTCCACCGCAAACCCCAGGTCCGACTATCAGGACTTCGCCGACTACTTTCGAACCCTTGATACGAGAGGAACGACGCTCTTTCTGGGCATTGCCCATGAGTTGACAGCCGGGCAGCAAACAGTGGGCACCGAAGCAGGTCTGGTGCTCCCGTTCCGCAATGGTCAGGTCGAATTTGAGACCGCCCAGCTTGATCTCAACGTGAAGCCCCAGTGGCAGTTTCAGACGCGCGTCATTGTGAACTGGGGCAAAGTGCTTTCACACAAGTAACCGATTTCAACCGCGATGCCCGGCATATTTGTTGATCCTTTTCACCGTTTCCGCCCCGCCATCAGGATCCCGATTCTGAGACTGGAACCGGTTCAGAATGGTTTTCCGTGATCGGGCGGAGTGAGCAAAAACAAAATAGCAATTTGATTGCCTTTTCTCGAGCTTTTTTCTGCCCCCTTTATCAGCAGATCAGAACCAACTACTGGTGCGGAAAGCGGTTCTCATTGAAGGGGTATATCCCGGCAAGGAGAGCGAATTGAGATCACTTGTCATTCTGATGATCGAAGAAGAACAGCCGGAAGGTCTGTCGGCGCGAAAGCTTGTGGTGGAGACGGTGAAACACAACGTCTTAACCGCGTACAACGCGAAAGATGGGGTTGATTTGCTGAGACGCTTTCCCAACGTCGACGCCATCCTGGTGCATTCAGGCCAACTCGCGAAGTGGCCAAATCTTCTCGGCGAAGTAAAGGAACTCTGTCCGGGTAAGCCGATTATTCTTGCCAGTCCCTTTGCAGACGAGGTCAGGCCGGAAGCGACTTTCGTTATCGACAGCCATCAGCCGCCCGCGCTGCTTAAACTTCTCGGTGAAGACATGCAAGATTAGAGCAGTTTCGGAATGCGCGCAGAATCCCTTTCCGAAACTCCGCTAGGCGTTGATGCTACTTCGTGAGCAGAACACCGGCCTGCAAATCCAATGCAAATGGTGTTTCTTTGTCGGTCATCATATTCCAGCCCAGGCCTCGCAGCACCGTGCCCTCAATACCCGTGACGGTTACGCCTTCATCGGAAAGCTTCACCGTCTCCCACGCCTCGCCTTCTTTACCCCAGGCGAAGATCGAACGATGCCCGACGAAGAGAAGCAGACCCTGATTCACGATTGGATGGACCTGAAGCACCGGCCGGTAGGAGAGCATCGTGAAGTGCTCGGGGGCTGCGGTATCGATAATGTAGGCATATCCGCCGGAAACTGCGCACATCTCCCGCGGATTCGGTGCAGACCAGATTCCTGTCGGAACCGCAGGATCGCGAAATCCCAGCGCGCAAGTCGCGAGAAAGGGTGTCGAGCCGAGTTCATCGGGTCGCACCACCATCTCGAGAGCGCCGCGCTCGATCTCTTCCACTTCGCGTGGATAGACAAAATGCCGGGCAGGCAAAATCACTGGTCGTGCCTGAAGGATCTCCACCTGCCAGGTGTGAGGGAATGTGAGTCCAAACGTCGGAGCGATCATTCCGTCGCTCCAAAATCGTCAAGTAGCCAATCCCTGTCCTGTGAACGCGTAACAATAGCCAGGCCCATATCTCCAATCAGAGGATGTTATTTGCGTCAGCTCAAACCGCGATGAATGCGTCGAGTCGTTCGCGCACATCGGGAACTCCAAGATTCAACGCTGCTCCCTGCTCGATCAGCGGAATGAGCTTTTCCAGTTCCGGTCCCGAGTGGGTGCCAGTCAGTGCGATGCGCACAGGGTGGTAGAGCTCATCGCCGTCGACCCCCGTCGCTGTCTTCACTTCGTTTATCCAGTTGGAGAAATCCGAGGCCGAGACGGGGCCGGCGTGCGAACGAACGTGGTTCGCTAGCTCGTTCAGCACTGTTTGCGATGATTCAGCCGCGAGGATGGCAGCATTTTCCTGAACGGCCCGCGCGAGATTCGGATCCATGTGAAAGATGAAGGCAGCCTTCGCCGGGATCTCGTCAAGATGACTGATCGATGGAACAAACAACGCGATCACGTGAAAGAACCAGACAAGCACATCGTTCGGGGCTTCGTCCTTCTCCGGCAGCAATCCCCCGAAGTAGTCCCAGCAGAGCGCGGCGAGACGCGCCGGCGGCGCCTGTTTCATGTAGTGCCGATTCAGTTCGTTCAGCTTCTCATAATCGAAGATGGCCGGGCTGGACGAAATCTGCTCCAGTGAGAATTCTCTCAGGATTTGGTCGGGATTGAATTTCGTGGTCTCGCCATCTGCTGGGCCCCATCCAAGCAGCGCCAGGTAATTCACCAACGCATCGGGCAGGATTCCCATTTCGCGGAAGCCCGCCATTGAGGTGGCCCCGTGACGCTTTGACAGCCGCTCGCCATCCGGCCCGAGAATTGTGGGTAGATGGGCGAACTCCGGCACCTTCCAGCCGAAGGCCTCATAGATCGCCACTTGCTTGGGAGTGTTCGAGATGTGATCGTCGCCGCGAATCACGTGAGTGATTCCCATCAGTGCATCGTCAATCGACACCACATAGTTGTAAACGGGAATGCCGGGGCTCATTCCGGCGGTGCCGCCCCGAGCCGAACGGACCAGCACCGGATCGCCCACCGTCTCTGCGCCAAACTCGAGGTCGCCTCGCACGATGTCGTGGAAACGTATTGGGTGATCAGGAATCTTCAACCGCACTGCGTAAGTCTTACCCCTCAGGAGATTTTCCCTGGTCTCCTGCTTGCTGAGATTCCGACATTTCCCGGCGTAGACGTGCGTACGATTGGCCGCAATGGCCTGCTTGCGGTCCTCTTCCAGTTCTTCCGGCGTGCAAAAGCAGCGGTAAGCCTTGCCCTCCGCCAGCAACTGCGCTGTGTGTGTGGAATAGATATCGAAACGCTTCGATTGGCGATAGGGTCCAAACTCGCCCTTCTCGCCCTGGTCTTTCTCATTCGGGCCTTCATCCCAAGTCAGGCCGAGCCACACGAGGTCTTCGAAAAGCTGTTTCTCGTAGCTCGATTTCGAGCGCTCGAGGTCCGTATCCTCGATGCGCATAATAAACTTGCCCCCGGTCCGCCTGGCATACAGCCAATTGAACAGGGCCGTCCGCGCGTTGCCGACATGCAGAAGGCCGGTAGGGGAAGGCGCAAAGCGCACGCGTATGGTTCCGCTCTCCATATCAGTCTCGATCATAATCTGCGATCTCGCGGAAAGTTAATGATTATAAAGACTCGTACCCGCGCACGCACCGTCTACGAGAAGTGCTCCCACCCGCCCCGGCGCAAGGCGTGACGGCCCGATGCGTCGACCAAAACGATTGCGGGCTGTGCCGGGCGCCTCTTCACGATCCTTCCGATCCTTGTTACGGGAACACCGGCAATGATGCGCGGTGTCGTTGTATTGGGCCGGGTTGTGAACAGCAATTCATAGTCTTCGCCGCCGTGCAGTGCCTGATCCATCGTCGCGCCGGCGTGGATGGGCAGCGCCTCGGCATCGAGCTCCGCGGAAACCCCTGACTCCTCGCACAGGTGGTCGAGGTCCGTTGAAAGGCCGTCGCTCAGATCAATAGCCGCGGTAGCAAGCCGCCTGCGGCGCAGCCAAATCCCCTGCTCAATCCGCGGCTGCGGCCACAAGTGCGGCGTGAATCGATTCTGCCCGTGTTTGGGCTTTCGAGAGTCTACCGGTTTGGATTCTCGAGCGGTTGCCAGAGCCTGCCCCGAACGTTTTCGCAACAGTTTCAACCCAGCCGCCGCCCCGCCCAGAGCTCCCGTCACGCATACGAAGTCCCCCGGTCGAGCCCCCGAACGCAAAAGAGCCTTTCCGCGCGGCACGGCTCCCAGCAGCACGATGTCCGCCACAGCGACCGGCGACTCTGCCAGGTCCCCCCCGGCGAGGGGGGTCTGGTGCTGATCGGCAAGGGCAAGGAATCCATCGAAAAAGCGGTCGAGCCAGGCGATGCGCCGATTTCGCGCCAAAGTCAGATTCTGCGGCAAGCCTAAGGAAAGAAAGGCTGCT
>Ga0210386_10001669_pt1 | contig 19499 bp, 17 predicted proteins | sample IncBWH32OmetaG_FD_160091 | JGI IMG/M metagenome (GOLD analysis project Ga0210386, IMG submission 160091) | Forest soil microbial communities from Barre Woods Harvard Forest LTER site, Petersham, Massachusetts, United States - Inc-BW-H-32-O ... | reverse complement strand
GCAAAAGCTCGGAGTAGGTCAGAGCCGGCTCAACGCGGCAATTCATGCCTTCGTTCAGGCAGATCAGCTTTTGCAGCGAAGGGGCAACCGCATCGTAGGCGCGTTGCGGGTCTTGGTTCGCCACATAGAGGCCGTACACGTCCTCGGACGTGTACACATGCAGCCCGTCGATGAACCGATAGGTGACCCGAATTGCTGTGGTCTGCGGCATCGCTTGACTATCTCCGCCCGGCCCCTGATCCCGCGAACAGGGACGCTGCCTGTCCGTTCCGCGGGCGAAGGTAGAGCGGCCAGGCGACTCCGTCAATTCGTCAACTTGCAAGATTGCAACATAGCCCAAGCGCTGCCCATGGATCTTCCGCTCGGCAATGGCGCAGTCCGTCCACACAATGGCCGCCTGGTGAGCGGAAAGACGTTCCAGGCATCGGGGATACCCTCGGCGGCTTTTGGTGCTCCTCGCATCGCTATCGGCGAGCCAAGCCGTTCACCCGGAACGAACGGCTTTTTCGCCACAATCCCGCTGTACATAAATCGACGGTGGAGCAGGGACGTGTTGACTTTCACGCGCTCCCCTGACGCGGTGGTGGCGGATTGAACGCGGTGTGATGGAGCGCCAGCCAATATCATGACGGCCGTACGTTGATGGGCGAAGGCGGCAATTCCCGTCATTTCCCGGTTCGGTGAAAACAACTCCCGGTTAGCGCCGAGAAATTCCCGGTTCTTGCCCTCGTCTAATCCCTCCAGATTGTTGATATAATTTATTATTTTGGTTTATGGGGGTGCTGCGGCGCGGAAAATTCCGGGTTTTTTCCCGGTTGCACGGGAATTTGGCTGCCCGGTCGCGCTCACGGTTTGGCCCCGGTCCAGGTCGGATGGGCGTTGTAGAGCGAGACCGTCGAGAGGCCCATCTTGGCGCTCGCGTCCTTGATCTGCCGGCTGTAGGCGACATAGACGAGGGCGTCGTTCTTCTGGTCGTAGATCCGGCGCACCGCGATCGACTTGAAGAACAGGCTCATCCGTTGCGAGAAGATCTCCTCGCCCTTCTGCCCGAGCGCGATCTTGCCGACTGTAATCGGCCCGGTCTGGGCGCAGGAAATGGCGCTGTTCGACGGGTTCTCGAACCAGTTCCCCTTGGTCAGCCGGTCGATGACGCCGCGGTCGAAATGGACGACGTGGCAGGTGACGCCGGCCACGCCCGGGTCGGCAAAGGCTTCGACGACCAGGCCGTTGCCGGTCCAGTCGTTGGCAAAGCTGCCGACGACGTCGGCGCGCGCGCCACCGCAGAGGAGGCTCAGCAAGATCGCGGGCAACAAGAAACGGGTCATCGGGTCATCCTCGCGCAGGGGCAAAGGGCAGCGGCAGCGTCGGCGAGGATATAGGCGAGGGTTGCCCAAACTTCTCCCGGCAACAGCCGGCGATGCGCCGCTCGGCCGGCAACGATGGCAACCGGCCGGTGTTAGACAGAGGCATGTCCGAGCGCGCCGCGATCATCGAAACCGACATCCCGGCGCGGCTCGACCGGTTGCCGTGGACCGGTTTTCACACCCTTGTCGTCGCCGCCCTCGGCATCACCTGGATTCTCGACGGGCTCGAGGTGACCCTCGCCGGCTCGGTCGCCGGCGCGTTGCAGGAAAGCCCGGTGCTGCGTTTCTCGGCCGCCGAGGTCGGCGCCGTCGGCAGCGCCTATCTTGTCGGCGCGGTTTTCGGCGCGCTGCTGTTCGGCTATCTGACCGACCGGTTCGGCCGCCGCAAATTGTTTTTCGTGACCCTCGGGCTTTACTTGACCGCGACGGCGGCGACCGCGTTCTCGTGGGATTTCGCGAGCTTTGCGCTGTTCCGGTTGCTGACCGGGGCGGGCATCGGCGGCGAGTATTCGGCGATCAACTCGGCGATCCAGGAACTGGTGCCGGCGCGGTTTCGCGGGCGCACCGATCTCGCGATCAACGGCAGCTTTTGGCTCGGTGCCGCCCTCGGCGCGTTCGGCGCCGTGACCTTTTTGCAGCCGGGCCGGCTGCCGCCCGATCTCGGCTGGCGGGTCGCTTTCGGGATCGGCGCCGCCCTCGGCCTCGGCGTGCTGCTGCTGCGCCGCCACATTCCGGAAAGCCCGCGCTGGCTGATGCTGCACGACCGCCTGCCCGAAGCCGAACGGGTGATCGGCGCGATCGAGCGCCGGGTCGGCGAGCGCGCCCCGGCATCGGGCGAGCCGCCAGCCAAACCGATGCGCCTTCGGGTGTCGTCGCGCACCCCGGTGGTACGGATGGCGCTGGCGATCCTGCGCGACTATCCGCAGCGCGCGGTTCTAGGCGTCGTGCTGATGTCGGCGCAGGCGTTTTTCTACAACGCGATCTTCTTTTCCTATGCCCTGGTCCTGACCCGGTTCTACGACGTCGCGGCGGCGTCGGTTGGCTGGTACATCCTGCCGTTTGCGCTTGGCAACTTTCTCGGTCCGTTGGCGCTCGGCCCGCTGTTCGACATCGTCGGCCGCAAGCCGATGATCGGCGCCACCTACGCGCTTTCGGGCGTCCTGCTGGCGGTCGTCGGCTGGCTGTTCCGCGAGAACCTGCTCGACGCGGCCCAGCTGACTCTGTGCTGGACCGGGATCTTCTTTTTTGCCTCGGCGGCCGCGAGTTCCGCTTATCTGACGGTCAGCGAAAGCTTTCCGCTGGAGGCCCGCGCCCTCGCCATCGCGCTTTTTTACGCGCTCGGCACCGGGCTCGGCGGTGCGGTGTCGCCATGGCTCTTTGGCATCCTGGTCGGTTCGGGCGAGCGCGGCGCGGTCTTCGCCGGCTATCTCCTCGGCGCCGGCTTGATGATCGGTGCCGCGTTGACCGAATTCGCGATCGGCGTCAAGGCCGAACGCCAGTCTTTGGAAAGCGTCGCCCGCCCGCTGTCGGCCCTCGCGGATTAGGCGTTCGCGAACAAGGGCGCGACCTCGGCCGTGAACCGAGCCATCTCGTCCTTGACCTGGGGATGCGGCTTCAGCCCGACACTCCGGCCCGATTCGCCCAGCCGAGCCTCTCCGGACCCGCGATACACCGCCATCCGCCGCGGGATGCAGTTTCGAGTTGTAAGATGGGCGCGGGTTCCGGGGGTTGGAGGAATGGCCGAGACCGCACTCTATCCGACCGTGAAGCGGTTTCTCGAAGCCGCCGGCTTCGCGGTCAAAGGCGAGGTCTGCGGCTGCGATATCGTCGCGGTGCGCGAGGGCGAGCCGCCGCTGCTCGCGATTGTCGAAATGAAGCGCGGCTTCAATCTCGATCTTCTGTTGCAGGCGGTCGACCGGATGCGCCCGGCGGACGAGGTGTGGCTCGCCGTGCCGGCGACCCTGCGCGGCCGCGATCGCGATCCGCGTGTGCGCCGGCTATGCCGTCTGATCGGTTTGGGATTATTGGCGGTCGATGCCGCGCGCGGCCGGGTCGAGGTGCTGGCCGAAGCCGGCCCCTACAAACCGCGGCGGGATCGGCGCCGGCGCACGAGGCTGCTTGGCGAGCACGTCCGCCGGCATGGCGACCCGTCACCCGGCGGCTCGACCCGTCAGCCGGTGATGACCGCCTATCGCCAGCGGGCACTCGCCTGCGCCGCTGAGCTGTGCGCCGGCCCCGGCCGCCCGCGCGACCTGCGGCATGCCGTCCCCGACGCCGGCCGCATCCTGCGGCGCAACGTCTACGGCTGGTTCGAGCGCACCGCTCCCGGCCGTTATCGCCTCACCCCGGTCGGCGAGGCCGCCTTGCGGCGCTGGCCCGCCAGCCTTCCGGAGACACCGACCCTTACGCAATGACAAAAAAGCTTGCGCTTCTCGGGGCTGTCACACGCATGCCCTACCGGAACATCCGTCCCTCCGGGGGGAGGCCGAGGAGCATCTGCCCGACGGTCTCGAAATGCACCGGGCGGCCCTGGCCTTGCTGGCTGCCCGCGTGGATGTCGCGGAAGCGCCGCTCGAACGGGTTCTCGTTAAAGATCGCGGTCGCGCCGGCGGCGCTGTAGACCTGGGCGACGACCTCGCGCGACTGCTGGATCGCCCAGGTCGAGGCGAGGCGCAACCGGGGGTGCTGGTCGGGGCGGAAATCGCCCGTCTGCTCGGCCGCGTCCCACATCTCCTCGAGCGTTTGATGAATAAAGGCGCGGCACGAGCGCAGCCGGGCGTCGCATTGTGCGACCTGCGACTGGATCACGTTGTTGTTGCGCAACGGGTTGCGCGCGCCGCGCGGAATCTTGTCGCGGGCCAATTCGATAAATGATTCGAGCGCGCCACGGGCGATGCCGAGGGACACGTTCGAAAAGCCCATCGCATAGACCATGCCGCTGGTGAATTTGTAGAGCAGGCCCACTTCGCGCCGCTCGGCGGCGTTGTCGCGCGAGCAGGTGTATGGCTCGGGCACGAACAGATCCTCGACGGCGTAGCTGTCGCTGCCGGTGCCGCGCAGCCCGATGACCTGCCAATTGTCGATGATCTCGGCACTTGACTTTGGGAACAGCGCGGTGCGGACAACAGGCCGGCCGTTTGGGTTCATGCGCGGCGTGCCGTCCTTATCGAAGATCGGCACATGCGCGCCGAGCCAGGTCGCATGCCGGCTGCCGGTGGCAAAACCCCAGCGCCCGGTGACACGGATGCCGCCTGCGACCGCGACGCCGCGGCCGGCATTAGGCAGGTCCGGCCCCCAGGCAAGGATGCCGCGTGGGCCGCCGAAGATCTCGCGGGCGATCGCCGGGTCGAGATAGGGGGCCGACATCGAGCAGCCCGAATTCTGGCCCAGGGACCACGCGGTGCTGGGTTCGGCCTTGGCGATCTCTTCGAGCACTTGGACATAGGTCAGCGGGTGCAATTCCGCGCCGCCCAGCGAACGCGGCAGCAGCAACTTGAAAAAGCCGCCCTCGATCAGCGCCTCGACGACGCGCGGCGGCAGTTGGCGATGTTCCTCGATCTCGTCGGCGGCGTCTTCGAGCAGCGGCGCCAGCGCACGCGCGCGTTCGATGTAATCGGCGCCGCGCTTGCCGGCGCGGGCGAGATCGAGGTCGGTCGACGCCATTTTCTTCTCCTTGTCCCGCTGAGCCCATGCCGCTGCCCGGCGCGCTTCGATCCGATAGGATAGCATCGCCCGCTTGCCGGCTGCGACGATTTCCGCGCAATCCACCCTCGCGCTCGGCGCGAATGGGTGTGCGGCTAGAGCGAGTGGGCGCCAGCAGTCCGGTAGACGGCACCGGCGTACCGTAATGATTCAAAAAGGAAACTTCGATCAATCGGCCAGATAAAGGGACTAGGCGGCGCTGGAGAATGGTTCTGGTAGTGATTCCGCAAGGAGTTCCAGAAGGATTTCGCGTTTCCGGGCTGGAGATAATCCAGCCAGCCCGCGGCGGACTTCTGAGATACGCGATGAGCCTAGCTGTTTTAAGCGTGTCAAGAAGCCTCGCCGTAAGTGCCGAGGAATATCCTGCACCTGGCCGTCTTCTGACGCAAATTCAGATACAAGGATACGGATCGAGAGCCAGTCGTGATTTTTATCATACTTGCGGTTAACAGCGTCGCAAAGCTCCTCATCGCTCACGTCGCGAGTAGCAATTTCGATGGAGCAGGGGTGGTTAGATATTACCAAGTGCACGGCTTTTCCTCATAGCATCGGCATCGATTGCGTCGATGTTAGCACAAATCAAGAACGCCTTCAACCTCACATTCGCCTGCGGGCGAGGGGTCAGAGGCGCGATGGCTCGCGGGTTAGTACCCGTCTTTCAGCAAATTAAAGATTGAGGTAGCGTGTCAGGATTGACAGAATTTCGACGATTTTATGCGCCGTTGCGTGGCCTAGGTCATCCCCGACCGCCGAGCTGAAATGCAACAAAAACGGCGCCGATATGCATCCGTATAGGCACGCCCAAAGCGCTTTGGGCGATTTAGCGAGCGCCTCGGGAGAGCTTATCGCAGCCCGCAGCTGTTCTGCAATCACCGCGGCTTCCACCAAGGCCGGGTCCTCGATATGGCGGCGGCGCAGCTCGCGTAACGCCGCCTCGATGGCATCAAGCCATTCGAGTTGGATGTGGACATCCGCCCGGATCGCCGTCAGTTCCTCGGAGGGAATCCGATCGCTGGCGCGGATTGTGCCCTCGAATCCTGTGGAGATTCCCATATCGGCCACAACCCGATACGGCGCTAGGACGCCACCTTGGTCCGGGCTTGCCGCTGCCATCCTGCTCTCCCGACAGACCTCGCCAATGAAGCTAGCGATTACGGCGGCCGACGGCAATCTCGAATCGGGACGAAATTTTGACGCGTAGTGCGGCTGGGGCTTGTGAATGCGGGCTGCGCGATTAGCCCGAGCCGGTGAGCGGACGCCACCAGCGCCGGGTCAACAGCATCGCCAACAGCCCCGCGATCCCGGTCGCGGCGACGGCCCAGGAGGCGCCGACCAACCCGGCGAGCAGACCGATCTGAATAAAGCCGACCATGCCGACACCGATGCACACCGACAATACGCCGTAGACGCGGCTGCGCATCTCGGCTGGCGCCGCCAGATAGACGAGGGTCGCCTGCATGATGCTAAAGCAGGCATTGGCGACACCCGTAACCAGCAATACCGATCCGGCGAGCAGCGGATACGATGCCAGCGCAAAGAGCGGCACCAGCACCAGATAGGCGAAAACGCCGCCGACATAAACCCGCGAGAACCAGGGCTGCCTGATAAAAAACGCGATCGCGACGGCGCCGCAAAACGCCCCGACCCCGGTCATGCTCGACAGCATGCCGATGCCGACTGCGCCGAGCCTGAGCCGGTCATGGCCGATTACCGGGATCATGCTGGTCGAGGGCCAGGCGAACACGTTGGAGATAACGGTAATCAACAGGACGGCCATCAGCCGCCGGTCGCGGCGGACGAGTGCCAGTCCCTCGCCGATCCGCGCCAATACGCTCTGCGAGCCGGTCGGGATCGTGGTGTTGCGATGGCGCACGCGCAATGCCGCGATGAGGGCGACGAGATAGCACAACACACTGGCGCAAAAGGCGCCGCCGATGCCGACCGACGCCAGCAGCAGGCCGCCGATCGTCGGGCCGAGGATCTGGCTCGCATTGTTGGCGCCGACATCGATCGACATCGCGCTGCTCATCCGCTCAGATCCGACCACGTCGCCGATCATCGTGCGCCGGACCGGATTGTCGGTCGACCAGCCGATGCCGTTGCAAAACGCCGCGACCGCCAGATGCCAGACGGCGAGCTTGCCGGCCCAGGCCAACAGCGCCAGACTCAGCGAGGTCAGCGCCATCGACAGCACGACGGCGATCAGCGCCGTGCGCCGCTCGCAACGCTCGGCAAGCGCGCCGATCACCGCGCCGAACAGCGCCATCGGCAGCATCCGCAGCATCGTCAGCGCGGCGACGACAAATGGCGAATGGGTGTGCTGATAGGCGAACACCGCGACCGCCAGCATTTCGAGCCAGCGCACCGCGAAGACCACCAGCCCGACCAGCCACAACCGCCAGAAATCGGGGACGTCGATCAGCCGGGCGGCCAAACGCGGGCGCGCGAATGCCAGTCTCGCGGCATGGCCTTTCGCGGCGGCGACGGGCGAAACCCGCCGTGCTCGCGGCCAGCGCACCATGCCGCCCATCCCCGCCCTCCGATCCGCTTCCATACCCGACGGCGACGAAGCGCCGCGCCGCGGCATCGCCATGTTCCGCCGCTTCGCTGTCGATGACACCTTAACCCAGACTTAGCAGAGATTCGCCGATCGGGCGATTTTGCGGCAGAATGCGTGACGGACCAATTCCTCGGCCGTCGGGTCTGATGATCGATCGACGCGGCTCGGCGTTTGCCAAGTTCGTGGTGCGACCCTTGGGGAGGCCCTCATTTCGATCGAGGTTGAATTAAAGCTCGCCGCCGATCCGGCTGATTTGGCTGATTTGACGCGAGCCCTGGCGGCGTTGGCGCCGGGTTCGGTCGCGGTCGCGCGGACCCTTGTGTCGACCTATTTCGATACGCCGGATCAAGCGCTGAGACGAGCCGGGTCGATCCTGCGGGTGCGCGAGCAGGACAGGCGGTTCGTACAGACCCTGAAAACCGAGGATCCGGACCGGGAGAATCTGCTGGCGCGCGGCGAATGGGAGGATACGGTCTTCGACAACCAGCCGGATCCGCGGGCGCGCGAGAGCGGCTCGCGCGTTCCGGGGGGGATCGCCGGGGAGTTGCGCCCGCTGTTCGTCACCGAGTTCGACCGCGTGGCGATCGAGATCGAGCCCAAACCCGGGACGCGGATCGAGGCCGCGGTTGACCGCGGCATGATCCGGGCTTCGGAGAGCGGCCGCAGCGAGCCGGTCAGCGAGGTCGAGCTGGAGCTCAAGGACGGCGACCCGGCGGCACTCTACGATCTCGCTCTCGAATTGCTCGAAACCGCGCCGCTGCGGATCGACCCGCGCAGCAAATCCGAGCGCGGCTACCGGCTGGCGGCGGGTGGCGATGAGCCATCGACGGCGATCTCGGCTGAACCCGTTGTGCTCGACCCGCAAATGACGATCGACGACGCGCTGCAACGTGTCGGCCGCGCCTGCCTTGCGCATCTGTTGCGCAACGAGCCGGCGGCGCTCGGCGGCGACATCGAGGGCGTCCACCAGATGCGGGTGGCGATGCGCCGGCTGCGCTCGATGCTGTCGGCAGTTAAAAAAATGCTTCCCGAGGCGGAGCGCCGCTGGGTCTCGGACGAGATCGGGGTGCTTGCAGGCGCGCTCGGCCCGGCGCGCAATCTCGACGTCTTCGCGACCGAACTGCTGCCGCCGGCGCGCGAGGAGGCGCCCGACCAGCCGGGTTGGAAGGAGTTGAGCGAAGCGACCGACCGCGCCCGCGCCGACGCGCATCGCCATGTCGCCAAACTGATCCACTCGCCGGCGCATACCGCGAGCATGCTGCGCCTGTTGCGCTGGTTCGAAGCGCGCGGCTGGCGGCATGAGCCGCCGAACGAGCCGGACGAGGCGCTGACCGTCGGAGCCGTGGTGCCGGCCGTGCTCGATCGCCGGCGGCGCGCGGTACGCAAGCGTAGCCGCCATTTCCGCCGGCTGCCGGCGCATGAGCGGCACCGTCTGCGGATCGCCGTCAAAAAGCTGCGCTATACGATCGAGCTGCTCGACAGCCTTCATGCGCGGCGCGATGCCCGACCGTTCACCAAGCGACTGAAGCGGGTGCAGGACGAACTCGGCCACGCCAACGACGTGCGCGTCGCCTACCGGCTTGTTATCGAGCTGGGTCGAGCGGCGCCGCAAGCCGAACCGCTGGCTGATGCCGGCGCCCAACTGCTGGCGCGGCGCGAACGGGAACTCGCGCAAAACGAGGATAAGCTGCGCCGGGGATTGCGGCGGCTGACCCAGGCTCGACCATTCTGGCAGCGGTGACGAGTCATCGGGCCCGACACTCTCAGAATTCGGCCGGCAAACCGAATTTCAGTCGGCGGCGGCCTTGGCCGGGACGGGGCAGGTGACCCCGGTGCCGCCGAGCCCGCAATAGCCGCGCGGATTTTTCGCGAGGTATTGCTGGTGGTAGTCCTCGGCGAAGTAAAACGGCGGGGCGTCGGCAATCTCGGTGGTGATCGCCCCGTAGCGCGCGGTGTCGAGATGCGGCTGATAGGCTGCGCGCGAAGCCTCGGCCGCCCGGCGCTGCTCGGGCGAGAACGCGTAGATCGCCGAGCGGTACTGGGTGCCCCAATCGTTTCCCTGGCGCATACCCTGGGTCGGGTCGTGGCTCTCCCAGAACAGCTTCAGCAGCGCCTCGTAGCTGGTGAGCTTCGGGTCGAAGACGACCAGCACCGCCTCGGTATGTCCGGTGCGGCCGCTGCACACCTCCTCATAGGTCGGGTTTGGGGTCGAGCCGCCGGCATAGCCGACAGCGGTTACCCACACTCCCGGCATCTGCCAGAACACGCGCTCGGCGCCCCAGAAGCAACCGAGCCCAAACAGCGCCTGTTCAAAACCGGCGGGGTAGGGGCCGGCGAGCGGATGGCCATTGACGAAATGCGGCTCCGACACCTTCATCGGCTGAGTGCGGCCAGGCAGACAATCCGCGGGCGCCGGAACAACCAGCTTGTCACGCATGAACGGTCGCATGTCGCCTGTCCCCTATCTGCAAGATCATCCGACGGCATCGGCAAACGCGGTTTGGATGTAGGCAGAGGCTCCGCGTCAGCCAAGATCATTTGCCGGCCGCGGGCAAAAATGCCGAAATCGAGAGTGCCGCCGGACTGCGGCATGCCTCGCGGCTTGGGGGAATGGGATGGTCAAATGGTTCGTGTTCGGTGTGATAGCAACGATCGTGGCGGCTGCCGTCGGGATCTACGTAGTGTTGCGGAGCGGCGTTATTCCAGCCAACGCCGACGCCAAGCCAGGCTTGCTCGAAACCTGGGCGGCCGGAACGTCGCTGCAAGCGACTTTGGCCAGCGAGGCGCCGGGAGGGCCAAATCCAATTGCTTTGACCGATGAAAACCTCATCGCCGGCATCGGGCTCTATCGGCAGCACTGTGCAATTTGCCACGGGACGGCGGCAGGCCGGGCATCGGCTTCGCCGATCGCCAAGGGTCTCTATCCGCGGCCTCCGCAATTGGCGGCGGATGGGGTGGAGGACGATCCCGAGGGCTATTCCTTTTGGAAGATCAAGCATGGTATTCGCTGGACCGGCATGCCGTCATGGAAGAGTACGCTCAGCGACCAGCAGATCTGGGCCCTTGCCCTATTCCTCAAACATATGGACAAGCTGCCGCCGGCCGCGGAGCAGGCGTGGCGGGAGGTGACGAATTGGGCCGGCCGCGCCCCCGTTCGGGGACGCCGATCCACGCCTGCATGCGACGCTGTTGTCAGAACGGCGTAGCCGCGCTATTAGAGCCCGGCGTGCCGAAGCCGAAGGGGACGGTGAGTCATGGCTTTAACGAGCTGTTTGGGGTTGGCCGCGCGATCTGTCGGCCGGCGCGGGAAGGCCCCGCGAATCTTCAGCATCTTGCTGCTGATAGCACTGCCGCTTGCGATCGCCGCCGGACCGGCGGCAGCGGCGACCGGAGGCGACGACGCGAAGGCGGCGGCCTTTATGAACCAGTTGTGGAACCGCGCGCTCGAGCTCCTCAACAAGAAGGCCCCGCCGGCCGAACGGCAGGCCCGGTTTCGCGAACTGTTTCACAATGATTTTGATTCGCCGCAGATCGCCCGGTTTGTCCTCGGGCGCTATTGGCGCATCGCGAGCCCCGAAGAGCAGAAAGAGTTCTTGAAGCTGTTTGAGGATTACGTCGTTTACGTGTACACGGCGCGGCTTTCGGACTTCGAGGGCGAGCAATTCAAGATCAACAGCGCGCACCCCGACCAGGACACGGTTATCGTCTCGACCGATGTGGTCACACCCGGCGCGCCCCAGCCGCTCAAGGTCGATTGGCGGCTGGTTAACGATGATGGCGCCTACAAGATCACCGATGTCATCGTCGACGGGGTCAGCATGCTGGTGACCCAGCGCTCCGAATTCGCGTCGGTCATTCAGCGTCATGGCGGGCAGGTTCAAGGCTTGCTCGATCTGATGCGGGAAAAGACCGCGAGCGCTGCCCAGTAGCGCGCGCCGGCCAGCGCCGCCGCCTGAGCTTGCCGGCCGCGGGGGTGCCGATGGCGGCGGTGCCCGAGCCGCGGTAAAGCGGGCGCTAAGCTAAGGTTTGTGGTGGCGGTTGCGCACCCGCAGCATCCGGTACCACCCGGCCAATCCCAGAAGCGCGAGCAGACCGCCGATCACGACGATCGGCGGCACTCCGCCATGCTGCTGTTGCGTGCCGGGGCCCCCGACGCGGATCATGACGCGCGCGACCTCGCTCTTGGTGCGGGCCTCGGCGCTCCACATGCCGTCGCGGTCGGCGTTAAAGACGAATTTACCTTCCGCATCGGTGCGCCCGGTCTCGACCGGGGTCTGCGAATCGCCAGGGGCGAAGACCCGCGCCTCGGCGTTCGCCATCGGCTTGCCGTCGGCGGTAGCGAATTGCGCCGTCACCTCGTGGGTGGCGAGGAGGTCGAGGGCATATGCCCGCGATTCGGCGAGCACGCAAAGCGATGCGGCCAGCAAGCCAATAGTGGCCCAACGCGCGACGGAAGACGTTCGGCGGAGAAACGCGGCCATTCCCTCAACATAGCGATCTTTCGCGGCGGCGCCATGGGCGCCGGCGACACCTTTCTTGCCTGGCCGAGCGCGGCCATGGCAAAAGCCGGGTGACGGAGGGGCGATGCCGAATTTCGCGATCGAGCGGCGCTGTGCGGGGATCGTCTGCGGCATCGACGAGGCCGGGCGCGGACCGCTCGCCGGGCCCGTTGTGGCCGCCGCGGTGGTGCTTGATCCCAAGCGCTTCCCGCGGTTGCTGCGCAAGCGGCTCGACGATTCGAAAGTGTTGGCCGCCGGCGAGCGCGAGGCCTGCTGGCGGGCGCTCGGGCGCTGCGTCGAGCGCGGTGCCGCCCATATCGGCATCGGTGCGGCGAGTGCGCGCGAGATCGACTCGATCAACATATTGCGCGCGGCGCTGCTGGCGATGGCGCGCGCGGTCGCGGCCCTAAAGGTGGCGCCCGACATCGCGCTCGTCGACGGCAACATCCCGCCGCCGCTCGCCTGCGCGGTGCGGACGGTGGTCGGGGGCGACGGGCTCAGCTTTTCGATCGCCGCTGCCTCGATCGCCGCCAAGGTCACCCGCGACCGCCTGATGCGGGCGCTGGCCCGGCGCTATCCCGGCTATGGCTGGATGACCAATGTCGGCTATGCGACGCGCGAGCACGGCGAGGCGATCGCGCGGCTCGGCCCCACACCCCATCATCGCCGCTCCTTCGCCCCGGTGCGGCTCGCGCTTGCCGGCGAATTGCCGTTGCTCGAAGCTCTCTCGTCAGCCGCCAGCGCCAGTGCGGAGATTGCGTGACGGGCAGTTTTCTTCATCAGGGTCGGCAGCGCGTGCTCGCCGAGCTTGTCGACCGGGCTCCATAAGCCCTCGACGACACTCTCCGCTTGCCCACCGACGACCGCGAGTTCGAGCTGGAAATGAGTAAAGCCGTGGCGCACGTTGCCGGGGAATGGCGACCACTGTGTCGGCGCCGGTGCGGCGCCGATCGCCTCGGCGAGTTCCCACGGTTGGGCGCGCCATGCTGTCGATGGGATCTCGATCATGCCGCCGAGCAGCCCGTTTTCCGGCCGCCGCCGCAGCAAAACCGCGCCGTCCGGCCGGGTCAGCCAAAACGCGACGCCGTAGCGGACCGGCCGTTCGGGCCTTGCGGCGCGCGCCGGCACATCATCCGCGATACCGCGCGCCGCCGCGGCGCAGGCACCGCGCCACGGACAGAGCACACAGCGCGGCCGGCGCGGGGTGCAGATCGTGGCGCCGAGATCCATCATCGCTTGCGCGAAATCGCCGGCGCGCCGAGCCGGCACCAGCGCCGCGGCCAACCCTTGCAGGCGCGGTTTTGCCGCCGGCATCGGTTCGGCAACGGCGAAAAGCCGGGCGACGACGCGCTCGACATTGCCGTCGACCGCTGCTGCCGGCCGATCGAATGCGATCGCCGCGATCGCCGCCGCGGTGTAGTCGCCGATTCCCGGAAGCGTCCGCAATGCCGCCGGCTCGGACGGAAAAACCCGGCCGTGCCGTCCGGCGACGGCGCGCGCGCAGGCGTGCAGGTTGCGGGCTCGCGCGTAATAGCCAAGCCCCTGCCACTCTTGCAGGATCTCGTCGAGCGAGGCCGCCGCCAGCGCGGCAACGTCGGGCCAGCGCGCCACGAATCGATCAAAATAGGGGCGGACCGTCGCCACCGTCGTCTGCTGCAGCATGATCTCGCTGAGCCAGACGCAGTACGGATCGGGGCGGCGGCCGGGCGGCGCCCGCCACGGCAGGTCGCGGCGATGACGGTCGTACCAGGCGAGCAGCAGCGCCGGGTCGGGGACGGCCGGCGGCAGCGGGGATGCGGATCGGGTCGATGACATGAGCGCGGCGAAGCGGGCTCCGAGCCTAACCGGCCCAGACGCCGAAAGCGAGCGCCGCCACGGATTTCGCGCGGTCGGGCTGATGGTGTCGAAGCTCGCGGGGCCGGTTGTCGCCAAGCGCGGCGGCGGGGTTCTCGTGCGGCTCAAGGCCGATTGGGCGGCGATCGTCGGTCCCGATTGGGCGCTCGTCGCCTGGCCGGCGGCCCTTGGCCGCGACGGCGCGTTGAAACTGTGCACGGCGCCCGCCGCGGCAATCGAACTCCAGCACCGCGCGCCGTTGCTGATCGACCGGATCAATCTCTATTTTGGGCGCTCGGCGGTGACTCGCCTGATCCTCGTCCAAGGCGTTTTGCCGCGCCCGCCGGAGCCCGGAAACCCGGCGCCGCGTTTGCCCGGCGCGGGCGAGGACAAAGCGCTCGAAGAGCGGCTCTCCGCAATCGCCGATCCCGCGCTGCGCACCGCGCTAGCCCGGCTCGGCCGCGCCGTGATCGCGGTCGGCGGCTGATCCGGCATGGCGGCGTTGCGCCAGCGCGCGAATACCGATATCGTCAACATATTGTAGCGAGGAACTGATGACACATAAGATCTGGTTGGTTGCCTGGTGCGCATTGGCGGCGCTCGTGCTTTCGCCGCACCAGGCGACGGCGGCGGACCCCGGTGCCAGTCCCGCCGATATGCAGCGGTTGCTGACGATCGGCAAGGACGAGCGGCTCCTCGGCAACCCAAACGCTCCGATCACGATCATCGAATACGCGTCGATGACTTGTCCGCATTGTGCGCATTTCGCGGACGACGTATTGCCCGAACTGAAAAAGAAATGGATCGACACCGGCAAGATGAAATTAGTATTGCGCGATTTTCCGCTCGACGACGAGGCGGTGCATGCGTCGATGATCGCGCGCTGCGCGCCGGCCGATCGCTTTTACGCCTTTGTCGACACCTTCTTTGCCGATCAGGACAAGTGGGTAGCGGCGTCGGATTATCAGGCCGCCCTGACCCGGCTCGCGATCCTCGGCGGCATGAGCAAGCCCGAGGTGGACAAATGCCTAGCCGACAACACGCTTGAAAACCAGATCCTGAACAGCCGCCTCGTCGCCGCTAAACAGCTTGACGTCAATGCAACCCCGACCTTCTTCGTGAACGGTGCCAAATACACCGGAGAACCAACCGTCGAGGCATTTGACAAGCTGCTGTCGGGCCTGTCGCAGAAGTCGTAACGACGGCGCGAAAGCGGCATGCAGATCGACCGGCTGCGCCTCGTCGGTTTCAAATCCTTCGCCGACGCGGCCGAGGTGACGATCGGGCCGGGATTGACCGGCATCGTCGGACCGAACGGCTGCGGCAAGTCGAACCTCGCCGAAGCGTTGCGCTGGGTGATGGGCGAGAACTCGGCCCGCCGGCTGCGCGGCGGTGCGATGGACGACGTTATCTTTGGCGGCACCGGCAGCCGCGCGGCGCGCAACCTCGCCGAGGTGGCGCTGGCGATCGACAACAGCGCGCGCGACGCCCCCTTTGCGTTCAATGACCGCGAGGACATCGAGATCATCCGCCGCATCGAGCGCGGTGGCGGCTCCGCCTGGCGCGTCAACGGCCGCGAGGCGCGGGCGCGCGACGTGCAGCTGTTGTTCGCCGATGCCGCGGTCGGCGGGCCTTCCGGAGCCATCGTCAGCCAGGGGCGGGTCGGCGCGCTGATCGAGGCCAAACCTTCCGAACGCCGATTTCTGTTGGAAGAGGCCGCCGGCACCGCCGGGGTCCAGGCGCGGCGGCGCGAGACCGAGCTGAAGCTCGCGGCCGCCGACGAAAACCTGACGCGGCTCGACGATGTCATCGCTCCAATGACCTCGCAGCTTGGAGCCCTGAAACGGCAGGCGCGTCAGGCCGAACGCTATCGCCGCCTCGGCGAGCAAATCCGCCAGCAGGAAGCGCTGCTGTTTTACGCCCGCTGGGTCGCCGCCGAAACCGAAGCCGCGACCCGCGCCGGCGAGCTTTGCGCCGCCGAGCAGGCGGTGGCCGAAGCGGACGATCAAGCTGTCGCCGAGCGCACCGCGCGTGACGAGGCCGAGGCGACGCTGCCGCCGCTGCGCAGTGCCGAGGGCGAGGCGTTGGCGGCGCTGCAGCGGCTGACCGAGGCTCGTACCGCGCTCGAACAGGAATTGGCGCGATCGGTCTCGGCGCGCCGCGGTGCCGAGCGGCGGCTCGTGGAGCTGGGCCGCGACCGCGAGCGCGAGAACGCGCAGCTCAGCGAGGCACAAGCGGCGCTCGGTCGGCTTGCCGAAGAGCATCATACGCTGACCGGTGCCGACGCCGAAAGCGCCCCGGCGCGCTTGGCGGCCGAGGAGCAATTGCAGGGGGTCGCGGCGCGGCTCGCCGCCGGCGAGGCCGCATTGCAGCGCGCCACCGAGATCGTCGCCGGGTCGCAAGCGCAGCGCAATGCGCTCGAACGCCGGCATCGTGAAATCATCGAGCGGCGGGCGCGTCTCGAAGCGCGTCTTGCCGAGGCCGAACGCCAGCAGACAGCGCATGCGGAAGCGATCGTGCCGGCCGAAGCAATAGAGGCGGCTCGTGCGGCGCTGGCCGAAGCCGAGGCGGCGGCGGAACGCTGTCGCGACGCGGCCGAAGCGGCGCAGAGTGGGGCCGCGGTGCACCAGCGGCGCGAAGCCGCGGCGGTCGAGACCGCGCGCCGGGCGGAGGCCGCTCTCGCGCGGCTCGAGGCGGAGGCGAGCGCGCTCGAAGCAGTCGTGGCGCCGGCGGCGGAGGCGAATCGTGGGACGCCGATCCTGTCGGCGCTGCGCGTCGCCGAAGGGTTCGAGGCGGCGATCGGCGCGTTGTTCGAGGACGAGCTTGGCGCATCTTACGACGATTGCGGCGATGCCGGCCGTTTCTGGGTCGATCTGCCGGCGATCGCCGAAATGCCCGCGCTGCCCGCCGGAGCCCATTCATTCACCGCCGCGGTGACGGCGCCGCCGGCGCTTGGGCGCAGCCTCGCTTGTGCCGGCTGGGTCGCGAGCGACGCCGACGGTCGCAACCTGCAGCCGCTTTTGGCCCCAGGTCAGCGCCTCGTCGACCGCGACGGACGATTGTGGCGCTGGGACGGCTACACCCGCCTCACCCCCGGCGCGTCTGGCGCGGCACAGCAGCTGCGCCACCGCAACCGGCTCGACACTCTTGCCGGCGAGATCAAAGCGGCGGCGGCGGCGGCTCGGTCCGCCACTGCCGACGCAGCGGCGGCAACCGCCGCCCGCGAAGCCGCCGCCGATGGCGACCGGATCGCGCGCGCGCAATTGCGCGATACCGAAGCGGCGCTGGCACGCGCTCGTGCCGGCCAAACCGAGATGGCCGGCCGGGCACTGGCGGCCGAGGCTCGGCTCGCCGCCGCCGCCGAAACCGTCGCCAAGCTCGCCGCCGATATCGCTGAGATGCGGACGCAGGCAGAAGAAACCGAGCGTGGTCTTGCAGATTTGCCGGAAGGCGGGCCGGTGAGCGCCGCGCTCGCGACGGCACGCGAGGCCGCGGCACAGCTGCGGCGCGAGGAGGCCGAGGCGCGCGCGGCGATCGATCGGCTGGCGCGCGACGCGCTCTCCCGCCGCGAGCGTTTGTCGGCGAACGACATCGAGCAGCGCGCCTGGCGCAAGCGCGGCGACGGTGCAGAGGCGCAGCGCGGGACGCTCGACGAACGCGGGCGGGCGCTCGATCGGGAAATCGGCATCCTCGCCGCCCGGCCGGCGACGATCGCCGGCGAAAGCGAATCGCTGGCCGCGCGGATCACCGCCGGCGCGCAAACCGCGCGCACGGCGGCCGATCGGCTGGCGCTGGGCGAGGCCCAGCTGCGCGATGCCGCGGAACGATCGCGCCTCGCCGACCAGGCTTTGGGCGAGATTCGCGAGCGGCGCGCCCGGCTCGAGGTGCAGGCCGCCGGGGCAAAAGAGGCCCTGGCGGCGCTCGCCCGCGACATTCGCGAACGCATCGGCGCCGCGCCGGCGGAGCTGGCGCCGCTTGCCGGTCTCGGCGCCGATGAGATGCCGCCCGATGATGCGGCGAGTGCGGCGCGGCTCGACCGCCTGACCCGCGAGCGCGCCGGCATCGGCCCGGTCAATCTGGTCGCGGAAGGCGAGGCGGCGGAAATTGGCGCCCAAATCGAGGGGCTCGAACAACAGCGCACCGATCTCACCGAGGCGATCGCCAAGTTGCGGCGCGGCGCCCATGCGCTCGACCAGCAAGGGCGCGAGCTGCTCGCCGCCGCGTTCGAGCGGGTAAACGGGCATTTCGGCACGCTGTTTACCCGCCTGTTCGGCGGCGGCAAGGCCGAGCTGGCGCTGACCGATGACAGCGATCCGTTGACCGCCGGTCTCGAGATCATGGCGAGCCCGACCGGGAAGCGGCTGCAGAGCCTGTCGTTGCTATCGGGAGGCGAACAGGCGCTGACCGCGCTGGCGTTGCTGTTCGCGGTGTTCCTGACCAAGCCCGCGCCGATCTGCGTGCTCGACGAGGTCGATGCGCCGCTCGACGACGCCAATGTCGACCGGTTGTGCGGTCTTGTCGCCGAGATTGCCGACACCACCGGCACGCGGTTTCTGCTGATCACGCATCACCGCATCACGATGGCCCGAGCCCACCGGCTGTTTGGCGTGACGATGGCCGAGCGCGGGGTCTCGCAACTGGTTTCGGTCGATCTCGCGCGGGCCGTGCGGCTGCGACAGACCGCCTGACCCAACGGAGCCCGTCGCAGGTCGCATGTTATTGGAAATGTTGAAGTCGGCGCCAATCCGCTGGGGTGTCGCACTGTTGACAGCTTGATGACGGCTCACTATGGTGCGCCGCGTTCCGACCGGGCTGCGGCCGGGACCGGCATCGCATGATTGCGCTTCCCGAAATGAGCGAAGATCCGCCACCAGACCCGCTGGCGCGGCTGGGCGAACGGCTCGACAAGGCGCGGGCGGGTCGCGTCCCGGTGCGGCAACCGAACGCCAATCCGGGGCTCCAGCAAGGTCTTGCCCTCGGTTTTCGCATCGGGATCGAGCTGGTGACCGCGGTGGTTGTATCCGTCGGGTTGGGATGGGCGATCGATCGCTGGCTTGGCACGCGGCCGTGGGTGATGCTGGTGATGTTCTTTCTCGGGGTCGCCGCCGGAATGCTCAATGTCTACCGTGCGGTGACCAGAACGAGCGGTGCCGTCGGCTATCGCCGGAGCGCCTCCGAAGGTGCGGACGCTGCCGGCGCCGGGCGAGCGAAGCGCAAGTGGGACGACGACGAGGATTGCTGATTTGGCGATAGAACTTCATCCTCTCCAGCAATTCACAATCGAGCGCATTCTGCCGCTGCATGTCGGCCGGCTCGACCTCTCCTATACGAACTCGGCGTTATTGATGACGATCGTGGTGCTCCTGATCACCGCGCTGACCGTGTTCGGGACGCGGCGGGCAGCACTCGTTCCGGGCCGACTGCAATCCTTTGCGGAAATGAGCTACGAATTCGTCGCCGACATGGTCGAAAGCAATGTCGGCCCCGAGGGGATGCCGTATTTTCCGTTCATCTTTAGCCTGTTCATGTTCATCTTGTTTG